>ENA-OSEO01001753-OSEO01001753.1-sediment-metagenome-genome-assembly--contig:-NODE-1753-length-36323-cov-3.999145_pt1 | contig 36323 bp, 35 predicted proteins | sample MGYA00237883_ERZ534232 | MGnify/ENA metagenome assembly ERZ534232 | reverse complement strand
CGTGCACCAAAAGATCGGCATCCCGGATAAACTGGGAAAACTTCCGGTTTTCCTCTTCCGCTGCCTTTTCCCCCTCTACAGCGGCAATCTCGTCATAACTGGGATCCTCGGGATCTGTGGGAAAAAGGTTGCGGAAGGGTTCCGTATCGTAGGCTGTACAGAACACCTTGCCCTCGTATTCAAAACGGTACCCGAGACAGAGGATGGGATGGTTTAGATACTTTGTCTTAAGCTTTATTCCATCTCCCAGATCCATCTCGCATTCCCTGAGCTGGTTATAGGTGATTGTAGCGGAAAGCTCGCTCTGTTTTACCGGAAAGTACCGGTAGGAAAGCTGGTCTCCTATTATCTTATCCAGCCCCTCCTCTTCAAAGGTTACAGGCCCGTAGATATTGATTTTAGAGCCGGGAATGAATATGGGAGTAAAAAAAGGGAATCCCATAATATGATCCCAATGGGTGTGGCTTAGGAAAAGATCTGTTTTAATAGGCCCCTTGGGAAGGTCCTTCTGCATCATGTAGTTACCCAGACTGCGGATTCCCGATCCTGCATCGATTATTATAATCCTGTCTGCCTCTCCAAAGCGCAATTCAATACAGGCGGTATTTCCCCCGTATTTTACTGTTGTTGGGCCTGGACAGGGTATTGATCCCCTAACTCCCCAGAAGCGTATCTTCATCATCCTTTCACCACCCTTATTTTGAAGCTCCCGCCGCTGTCGTGAGCTTTAAAAAGATTCTTGCCTTTTCTATCTCCTGATGCACCTGATCCTCTATATCCTCCAGATGATCCAGGGTTATTCCCAGATACCTTCCAATCTCCGGATCCACCTTCTCCGGATACCGGTCCCCGGCAAAACCCATCTCAAAGGCATTCGCAAAATAGTTGGCCATTACTACAGAGTAAAGAATATCCTTGTCCTCTCCGGTGTAGGCCAAGGGGTTATGATGATACACCACGGAGTTGTAGATGTCTTGGCTTAGTTTCCAGGTATTTACAATCATCCCGCCGATCTCTGCATGATCAAAACCCAGGGATTCCTTTTCCATTTTATATAAGGGAAGGTGGTCCCGGTCTGCAAGGCGCATGGTAAGAAGGTATTCGTCCAGGAGCTTGTTATTGATGGGAATCTTTCCCAGGTCGTGAAGAAGTCCAGCAATGAAATATTCCTCCAGCGTCTTCTGATCCGCCTTCCGCCTCTTGGCAATCAGTTTTGCGGTGACTCCTGTGCATAGGGAATGGCGCCAGAATCCCTCCATATTAAGGGCCTGAAACTCCTTGCTGCTTCCCAGGGTTCCAAGGACCGCGGTGCTTAGGGCCAGGTTTTTAACAGTGTTTATCCCAAGCATTATTATTGCCCTTACCAGGGAGGTTACCTCCTGGGAAATTCCATAGTAAGCGGAATTTATAAGCTTCATTACCTTTCCCATGAGGACCGGGTCGACGCTGATAACCTTGTTAAGGTCTGCAGGAGAGGTTCTGGGATCATTGCAGATCTCCATTATTTTGCTTACTGTTATGGGAAGGCTGGGCATTTTATCGATGTAGGCCTTAATTTTCTGGATCTTCTGTTCGCTCTCCATCGCCGGTACTCCTTATCACTTTTAAAATATTACTAATTTTATCTTTTAAAACAACACTTATACTCTTATCGGTAATAAAACCGGATAAATTTTCCAGAAACGAAAAGGTATCGGCAATTTTTTCCTGCGTTACCTTAACATCCCTCTTTTCCGGATTATAAAATAATTGTATTTTCCTGGAAAGGGGCAGCACCCCGGAGAACCGTCTTTTTATACTCTCCAGTTTTAGATGGTAATCGCTAAAAGCAAAGGCTTCCCTCTTCTCCTTCGGCAAATAGGAGGTAAGATCCTCAAGATACTGAAGAAGCTCCGCAGGAGACTCTTCTGGTTTTTCCCTTCTCTTCTCTTTCCCTGCAGGGTAGACTAATATCGGTATATTGGTCCTTTCTTCAACTTCTGTATCGCGGCGGGCCTCCACCGACAGGTCTTGGCTCGGTTCCTCTGCGAACCCCTCCACCAACTCCTCCTCGGACTTCTCCGCGAACTGCTCCCCGGCTTCCTCAGGCGTCTCCTCCAAAGATTCCTCTACCGGTTCCTCCGGTGCCTCAAGTCCCTCCCCTGGCTCTTCTTCGATTGCTCCTGCTGGCTCCTCCTCCGGTTCTTCCTCTGATTCTTCCTCCCGGCCGGTACCCATATAGGGATAATCCGGTCTGGTGTATTGGTTTCTAAGGTGTTCAGGAAAATCAGCGGAAGGCGGGAGATCCCCTTTAAGCACCACTATTGGAGTTTCCAGTTTAAGGGAACCGGAAATTGGGGAAAGGGACATGGAAAGATGTCCGCCCGCCGGGGGCTCGCTTTGGGCTGGTTTTTCTCCCGGCTTTCCCTTGGGTTCAGGCTTACCGGCAGATGGAAAAGGTTTTTCCAAGGCTTTTTCCTCTGGAATCGGCAGATCCGGCTCAAAGTCCTCCTCCGATTCTGTAATAAAGAGTTGTTCCTCCTCCTCTTGAAAACCGATAACCGGTTCAATCCCCCCAAGATCAAGGATGGGAACCGACTCTCCCTCCAGATCCGGCAGGTATTCAAAAAATATGGTTTCCGAATCCTGGGGTTCCTCCATCTCTTCGTCCGGAGGTTTTGCCAGGGATTCCATATTCCTCCGCCAGGCTTCTTCCAGTTCCTCGGAGTAATCCTTGAGTGTGTCCTCGTACAGGTCAAGCGACTCTTCAAGGTTTTCCGGATCCGTAAGAGCCGTTCTTTCCCCTTGAAAGGATAAAAGCTGTTCCGCCAGGATCCTTGCCTCCTGCTTGTTCCCCAAAGCCTTGTGAGCCAGAATCAAAGAGCGGATCACTGCAGGATCCTGCGGATCCTGGGAGTAAAGTTCCAGGAGAATGGTTAAAGCCTCATTGTAAAGATTCCTGGTTAAATAGAGTTCTCCCAAGAGCAGTTTGGGCAGGGATTCCTCCGGGTACTTTTCCAAAAGGAAACTCAACTCCCCTGCCGCCTTTTCAAACTCCCCCATCTCCTTATAGAAGGTGGAAAGCTTAAGCCTTGCCTCCAGGTCCTTGGAGTAAAGCTTTACTGCCTGGTTCAGGTAATGCAGAGCCTTTTCCCTATTATTAACCTTCCAGTAGATATCCGAAAGGAGAAGGAGGGCGGGTAGGTTTGAAGGTTCCTTCTTAAGAAGATCCGATAGCTGCACTAAGGCATCCTTGTACTTCTCTTTTTTATACAAAGCCTTGGAAAGATGGAAAAGTATTTCCGGGTTTTCCGGCTCCAGAGATTTTGCCTCCAGAAGCTCGGTAACTGCCTCCGAAACAGCTCCCTCCTTTTGAAGGGTTTCCGAAAGATTTACTGCCGCCTTAATGTATCTTGGCGAAAGTTTAATAGCCTCCCGAAAGTATTCCTCTGCTTCCTGATCCTTTCCTAGCTTTGATAAAGCCACACCCAGATTGTTTTTTACCTGTGGATTTTCCGGCGCAAGTCTTGCAAGATGCCTGAGCACATGTTCCGCCTTTTCCGGGAAACCTGTTTTCTGAAGAAGAATCGCCTTATTGTTCATCCCCTCCACCCATCCGGGTTTCTTTTTTACAGCTACCTCAAACTCCTTCAGTGAATTTTCAAGTTCTCCCAGATGGTCCAGAACCACTCCCAGGTTGTAATGTAAGAGGGGATGATTTTTATCAAAAGATAATCCCTGATGATAGATCTCCCTGGCTTCCTGATATTTGGATTCCCCTTCCAGGAGAGTCCCTAGATTGTTGTAGGCCATAACAAAGGCGGGATCCAGAGATACCGCTCTCCTGTACCATTCCTCGGCCTTTCCCAACTCCCCTTCTGATTTGTAAAAATTCCCCAAATTATAGGCAATATCAGCCCTTTCTGGTGCCTTTTGCCAGGCCAGTTCCATGAAATGACGTGCCTTATCTTTCTGTCCAAGCCTGCGGTAAACTACTGCAAGATTATTGTAGCTTCCTGGTTCTTCCGGTTCTAGCTTCTGTGCCAGCTTGAAAAACCGGACAGCTTGTTTAAAGTTTTCCTTTTTTGTGAAAATAGTGCCTAAAAGGAAGTTTACACTGTAGGAATCCGGTTTTGCCTTAAACATCCTGCTTGCCAGGCTCAAAGCCGTATCGTAATCCTTTACCTTAAGAGCTCTATCGGTTCTCTCGAATAGTTCCTTCAAATTCATTATTCTCTTCCTTACTTACCAGGGTACAGGGCGGCATGAGGTTTCTTGGGAAAAAATGCTGGTTCTTCGGGGTAAGGCGGAATCGTAAGAAACCAGAGTAAAATAGTAAAGTTTACCATTTTCCAGACCCGTAAGGGTAATGGAAGAGCTGTTTCCTGCATCAATAGGGGAGGAGCCCTCCCGGGCTTCTGTTCCAAAATAGCTCCCCGGACGATCACCGTAATAAACCAGATAACCGGCGGCCTTGTTGTCCGGCAAAATCCGCCATTGCAGGGTAACGGAGCCATTTCCCGGCTGGGCATAAACCGCTGCTGGCGGGAGGGGCGGAAATTCCTTTTCGTAGACCACCTGCAGCTCCGAAACCCGGGGGGAAACCATTCCAGTACCGTCAGGATACAGTTCCAGCCGGAGTTGGAGGTATCTTCCCTTATGGAGGCTTTCCAGAAACAACCGGGAGGATACAGGAATCCAAGGGCCTTTCAGATCCAGGGGATCCGTCTTTTCATTAGACATCCGGATATAACAATAAACCGCCGTATCCCCGGGAGTTTCCGATTTCAACAGGATCTGTTTAAGAAGGGTATCGGTCTCTCCCAGGTCTATAATCCTGCTTACCGCCACTCCTCGGTTTACTGGATACCGGTCTAGATTAAAGGACTGTCGGAAAGTGGAAGAGAGCCGGAATTCATCTATAAAGCCATTGTATCCCTCTCCAATAACCATAACCGATGGAAGGACAGCACCTAAATAAGGGAGCATCACCGTACCATCCTCCCTGCCCGATTCGGAAACAAAGAGAATGTTTTCTGGCACACCGTTTACAAGAAACTCCAAAAGCCCCGTGGTGCTGTCGAATCGCAGGGCATAATGATTCCATTTGCCTGGTATTAAAAGCTGTTTACCTGGAAGAACAATGGTTTGCGGAGATTGATCAAAGGGCACAAAAATGTTCTCAAAAACCCACTCGATCCTCTGGCGCCGGATATTGCACCGGATTTCCTGGTTCAGGATTACCCCTCCTGCTTGTCTTTTCCCGGAAACAAGAAAAACCGTCTCCCCCTCATTCAGGGAAAGGGGAGAAAGCCAGAATTCGATAGTAAAATCCCCCGCCTGATTTCCGGTAGAAAATATAGCCCTAGGGGAGGGCTTCAATACCAAGGTATCCCTCTTTCCCAGGAAGACCCCGCTGGAATAGCCTAAAGCCTTGGTTTTGTCCGTGACCTCCACACCTGAGGAAAGGAGGGTATAGTTTCCGCACCTATCTCCTGTGCCATCAAAATGGAGCAGAAGATCTGTAAAGGGATCATACTGGTACTCATTTTCCTTAAGAAAAAGGTCTAAAAACCCCTGGTACCCCGGAAGAAGCACAAGTCCCTCCCTTCGGTCCAGAACCTGAAACTGGTCCTCCCTGCCGAGAACAATACTCTCCTCAAGACCAGAGAGAAAACTCACTGACAGAAAACAGTAACAGAGAACCAGGAGTAGTGTTTTTTTTATCTCTTCCCTCTTCATGCTTAGTATATTACTCTTGTATATCGTATTATCGACAGTTTTTACAGGGGCATTGATGGATAATAATCTGTTGGAACAGGTAAAAGGCTTTCCCGAAACTCCCGGAGTGTATATCATGAAGGACTCCTCAGGTACAGTTATCTATGTTGGAAAAGCAAAATCGCTCCGGCACAGGGTATCCTCCTATTTTAACAAAAAGAGGGATATTAAAACCTCCCTGCTCGTAAAGCGGATCGCCTCCATTGAGCATATCCTTACGGACAATGAATATGAAGCCCTGATTCTGGAAAATAATCTGATAAAACAATGGGCTCCCAGATACAATATATCTCTTAAGGATGGAAAATCGTATCCTGTTATAAGAATCACCAGGGAGGATTTTCCCAGGATCTTTAAAACAAGAAAAATAATCCAGGATGGTTCAGAATATTATGGACCCTATACGGATGTAAAAATGCTGGACCTCTATCTTGAACTGATCCAGAAGATCTACCCTCTAAGGAAGTGCCGGGGCTCCTTAAAAAAACGGAGCTCCCCCTGTCTTTATTATCACCTGGGCCAGTGCCTTGCTCCATGCTGCGGGAAAACCACCCCTGCGGAGTACAATAAAAATGTGGATGCCATCCGGGAACTTCTTACGGGAACCAGGGAGGATCTGGCAGAGAGGCTAAAAAAGGAGATGGAGGAATCGATACAGGTTCTGGATTTTGAAAGAGCAGCAAAGATCAGGGATTCCCTTCAAGCCCTTGGGGTGATCAAAACCAGACAGCTGGTTCAGGATTTTGATATGGATACCAGGGATTACATTGCCTTAAACATAAATCAGAATCTCTGCAACTTTACAGTCTTTAAAATGAGGGAGGGTAAACTTTCCGACAAGGAAACCATAAGAAGCGAATTCTACGCCACCCGGGAGGAGGCTCTGCTGCAGTTTCTTATACAATACTACGAAACCGCAACTACGCCGGAGAGGCTTTATCTTCCCTTTATCCGGGAAAAACAGCTTCTCTCCGACTTCTTTAAAAGAGAGAAGGGTAAGCGGGTGGAGATCCTGGTTCCTGTTTCGGACAGGGATAAGACCATCCTAGCCCTGGCAGAGAACAACGGCCGGGAGGATATGATAAAGAGAATGGCAAAAAAGACGACCCTGGAGGCTTTGAAGGAATTGCAGCAGCTCCTCAATCTTCCGGCACCTCCCTATCGGATAGAGGGTTTCGATATATCCCAGCTTTCCGGTAAACACCCAGTGGCCTCCATGGTCTCCTTTTGGGAGGGGGAACCGGATAAGAAGAATTACAGGATCTTCAAGATTAAAAGCCTGGAGGGAAAGATAGACGACTTTGAGGCTATACGGGAGGTAACTGCCCGCAGGTACAGCAGGGTCTCCAACGAAGACCTTCCAAAGCCCGATTTGGTGCTGATAGACGGAGGTAAAGGGCAGCTTAGTGCTGCCAAGGATATTCTAACCCTCCTCGGCCTTTCCCATATTCCCGTCGCAGGTCTTGCAAAAAAGAAGGAGGAGATTTTTCTGCCAGAAAAATCGGAACCAATCCTCCTTATGGAGGGCTCTATGCCCTTAAGAATACTCCAAAGGGTCAGGGATGAATCCCATCGGTTTGCTACTGGTTTTAACCAGCGGTTAAGGAAAAAGGATGTAACCCTATCAACCTTGGAATCGATTCCCGGGATTGGACCAAAGAGGAGCTCCATTCTTTTATCTAAATTTGGGTCCCTCGAAGACCTTAAGAAAGCCACTGCAGAGAGGATAGCCAAAGAAGGGAAAATCCCCCTTACTTTGGCAACAACTTTAAAGGAGAGACTGGAAAAGACACAGAAATCTTAAACCTCTTGACTTCCCTAAAAGAAGTATTATCATTTAAACATAGTCGCGTATTTCGCGTCACCCTTTTATAGGGATTTTGCAAAGGCGGGATCATGGCACCGAGAAAACATAAGAACCTCCTAGGCCAGATCTCCTAAAGCCGGTTATTGCCGGCTTTTTTTATAGTATTTATAGTGTGTCCCAGGTTCCTTAAAGACCCGGTTACAGCAGGAGAGGCCTGTGCAAACGGAAAGATTACTTTGGTGGCAAAGAGGAGTTATTTACCAGATCTATCCCAGAAGCTTTTTTGATGCCTCGGGGGATGGTGTAGGAGATCTTCAGGGAATCATTGCAAAACTGGATTACCTGGAATATCTCGGAATAAGCGGAGTGTGGCTTTCGCCCATCAATCTCTCCCCAATGTATGACTTTGGTTATGATATCAGCGACTATAGAAGGATCGATCCCCTTTTTGGCACAGAGGAGGATTTTAATATCCTATTGGAGGAAGCTCACAAGCGGGAGATCAAGATAATCCTGGATCTGGTGATAAACCACACCTCCCATCTACATCCCTGGTTTATAGAATCCCGATCTTCCCGGAGCAATCCTAAGAGAGACTGGTATATTTGGAAGGATGGGGTAAAGGGTAAGCCTCCCAACAACTGGCAGGCAAGTTTTGGTGGCCGGGCCTGGGAATGGGATGAAAAAACGGAGAGTTATTATCTCCACAGCTTTCTGCCGGAACAGCCGGACATCAACTGGAGAAACTCGCACCTTAAGAGGGCTGTGTTTAGCGACATCCGGTACTGGCTCGACAAGGGAGTGGATGGTTTCCGTCTTGATGTGGTCAACTGGTTCATAAAGGATGATCAATTCCGTAATAATCCCTTTGGTCTTGGAAAATATCCAAGGCCGTACGATCTTCAAAAACATATATATGATAGAAACAGACCAGAAACCCATACCCTTTTAAGGGAGCTTCGCAGCCTGCTTAACACCTATAATAACAGGATGACCGTAGGAGAGGTGTTTAATGAAAAGCCTGGGAATCATGCTCTTTCCGCCTCCTTTCTCGGCAATGGAAGGGACGAGCTTCATCTCGCCTTCGACTTCTCTTTGGTTTTTGAAAAATGGAGTGCAAAAAGGTTTTTTAACAGGATTTCGGGTATCTACAAGGCTATGCCGGAAAAGGGATGGCCCTGTTTCGTTCTTTCCAATCATGACAATCCCCGCAGCGCCGCCAGGTTTGGCAGGGGTTTAAGGGGGGAAAGAAGAAACCGGGTGGCCCTTACCCTCCTCCTTAGCCTCCGGGGCACCCCGTTCCTCTACTATGGGGAGGAGCTGGGAATGCGGGATGGAAGAATCAGAAAGGAGGAGATCCAGGATCCAGTAGGAAAAAGGTACTGGCCCTTTAATAAGGGAAGAGATCCGGAGCGGACTCCTATGCAATGGGACAGAGGGCTCAATGGAGGCTTTTCCACAGGAAAGCCCTGGTTGCCGGTGAATAAGGATTATATCCAAAGAAATGTTGAACTGCAGACAACAGAGGAAACCTCCCTGCTCTCCTATGTTAAGCATCTTATAGATCTCAGGAAAAGGCACAAGGTTCTGGAAAATGGATCCTGGGAACCGGAAGCTCGGGGAAGGGGGGGAATAATCTCCTATTACCGTATAAACCATAGGGAATCGGTGTTTGTTATCCTTAATTTTTCCTGCTGGAAGAAAAGGTATCTCCTTAAAAAGGATCTAAAGGTTCTGGAATCCACCCATCGGGAAAAGGGGATAATCCTTAAGGCCGGGAAGATAAAACTCTATCCAGAGGAAGCTACCCTGTTTTTAGTTAATCAGGAACCAGTTATATAAGAGCCTTGGTAGTGAGAGGATTAAGAGCCTGATAAATAAAAAGCTGTATCAAAAGGTGCTGTAATTCAACCTTCATGCTCCTGCAGGAAAAATCATACTCCGCAATCAGGGAGATGATCCTTTCCAGCTCCAGAGTAGAATAATTTTCCACCCCCAGGGAAAGAAGTTTCTGCTGTTTTTTACTGGTTATCTTAAGCTTTCCGCACCCTTCCTGCAGGCTGTAGTTCTGTTCCCGAAGACGTTTTAGGGCAAGGAGCTTTCTGAACTGCCACAGCAGCATGCCAAAAAGGGCTACCGCGGAGGAGTCTCCACCTAAAAGTATCTTTTCCAGAATTTCAATAGAGGTGGGGAAGTCTCTGCCCGCAAGAGCGGCAAAAAGGGTAAACCCGTTTTCCTCTTTACTGTGGTAGATATAGGTATCAATATCCTCTTCCGTAATTCTGTATCCGGCGGGATAGAAGGAGACAAGCCTTTCGCAGACCTGCTTCAACTCCTGGGTGTTATTCTCCACCAGAACCAGGAGAAGCTCCAGAGCCTCCGGGGTAATTGATCTTTCTCGGGTCTTAAAGAATCCTTGTACCCAGGACCTTTTCCTGTCTTCAAAAAGCTCCCAGAAGATTTTCTGGTTTTCCGGCGGTACAGCCTTTTTCAAAGCCGCATCCGCAAAAACAGCTTCACTTAAAAGGATAAGGGTCGTTTCGGGAGCCGGTTTGTTGCAGAAGGCTGCCAGGCTTTTAAGATCCTCCTTTTTCTTTACCTCCTGGAGATCGGAAAGGAGCACCAGCCTTGAATAACCGAAGAGGGAGGGGGTTCTTAAACCTGCAAGCAGCTCGGGGATACTGGTGTCAAAAACATAAGCCCTGGTTTCTTCCGGATTTTTACCGGTCTTGGATCTTATGCGATTCCTGATCTCCTGGATAAAGGCTTCCTTTTCCCCAATCTCAGGGCCCAGAAGAAGATAAACACTGCCTTTAGTCATAATTCCTTACAATATACTCCAGCCTGCCCAGGATCTTCACATTCTGGGTGTAGATGGGGGGATAAACAGGATTTTCCGCCTTAAGCTTTACCCTGTTCTTTTCCCTGTAAAAGCGCTTAAGGGTTACTGCTTCGTCATTAACCATGGCAACAATTATATCCCCATTGCTGGCTATCGGTTTTTGCAGGAAAATAGCGGTGTCGCCGTCCAGGATTCCGGCATCCTGCATGCTGTCGCCCTTTACTCTTAGGGCAAAATACTTTCCCTTTTTAAGATTTTCCGCAGGAATTTTTATAATCCTTTCGAAATTTTCCTCCGCAAAAAGGGGTATTCCGGCTGCGACATTTCCAAGAAGCGGAACATTAACAAAATCATTCTCCTTCTCCACTCCCTCCAGAACCTCTATTGCCCGGGAACGGTTAAAGTTGCATTTGATCCTGCCCTTTTTTTCCAGGGCTTTAATATGATCATAGGCTCCCTTAACAGAGATCTCAAAAAAGGCTGCAATCTCCCGGATAGTGGGAGGATACTTATGCTCCTTGATATAGGAGTTCAGATAGTTATAGACCTCTCTCTGTCTCTTTGTCAGTTCCTTCATTTTTTTACCTCTATCCCCAGTTTATTTATTTTCCCGTGCAAGTTACTGGGGTAAATACCAAGCTCCCCGGCGGTCTTGGTAATATTGTACTTATTTTCCTTAAGCTTTTTTGTTATAAACGCTTTTTCAAATTTATCTCGGGCTTCAATTAATTTAAGGTTCTCGTACTCTTTTAGATTCTCCGCCGGTTTTTCTGAAGGTTTTTCTCCAAGGTAATAATTTACACTTTCCGCAGAGATCGTCTCTTCGTCTGACATAATATTAAGCCGTTCTATGAAATTTTTCAATTCCCTAACATTACCCGGCCAGGGATAGGCATGTAGAATTTCCATTCCCTCCTTAGAGATCTTTTTTGTTTCTGTGCTGTCCGGGTTTTTATACCTCTCCATAAAATAGTTTATAAGAGCCTTAAGATCATCCCCTCGGTCTCTTAAGGGAGGAACAAAAATCGGCACCACATTAAGCCGGAAAAAGAGATCCTCTCGAAACCTTCCTTCCCTAATCTCTTCCTGTAGATCCTTGTTGGTGGCGGCAATGATCCTTACATCCACGGAAAGGGATTGTTCGCCCCCCACCCTTTCAAACCTCATCTCCTGGATAGCTCTAAGAACCTTGGCCTGGGCATTGAGGGACATATCTGCTATTTCATCCAGAAAGAGGGTTCCCCGGTGGGCAATTTCAAATTTACCCCTTCTCCTGGCAACAGCTCCTGTAAAGGCCCCCTTTTCGTGGCCGAAAAGCTCGCTTTCAATAAGGGTATCAGGAATCGCCGCACAGTTTACCTCTACAAAGGGACCGGCGCAGCGGGCGCTCTTTCTGTGAATCTCCTTTGCCACAAGTTCCTTGCCCGTACCGTTCTCCCCCAGGATAAGAACCTTTGCATCCGAGGCTGCACTCTGGGATACATACCCCTTCACCTTCAGCATCTGCTCACAACTGCCTATAAGCTCATCCTCCATGTAGAGGGAGTTTCTTAGGGTTTTGTTTTCCCTTTTAAGAGAGATCATCTCGAAGGCATTCCTGATTACGGTGGTAATTTTATCCAGGGAAAGGGGTTTTTCCAGGAAATCAAAGGCCCCCAGTTTTACAGCCTTTACTGCAAGATCGATATTGGCATGCCCGGAGATTATAATAACCTCGGTTTCCGGATAATCCTTTTTAATTGCCTTAAGTACATCTATTCCCCCCAGGTTGGGAAGCCAGACATCCAGGATCACAACCTCCAGGGGTTCCTCTTTCATTATCGCGAGGCCCTCATAGCCGTCCCCGGCCACCAGGACACCATATTTTTCATCCTCCAGAATATCGGAGAGTACTGTTCTGATTCCGGGTTCGTCGTCTATTACCAATACCCTATTCATTTATAAGCTCCGCAGGAAGATCTATGAAAAAGGTTGTGCCCTTTCCAGCCATCGATTCAAACCAGATTTGACCCTTATGATCAAAGACAATCCTTTCCACTATAGGAAGACCCAGCCCGGTACCGTTTTTCTTTGTGGAGAAGTAGGGGTTAAAAACCTGATCTGTAAATTCTCCCCGGATACCGCAGCCTGTATCCTGGATCTGAATTCTACAGTATAATGAATTCCCCTTCCTTACAAGGTCACTGCGTATAAAAACCTCTCCCTTTCCTTCCATAGCCTCTACGGAATTCTTAACCACATTGGCAAACACCTGCCGCAGCATATTTTTATCCGCCAACACCCAGTGATCCTCCGAAACCAGAGAGTAATTGAACAGGACCTCGGGGAAAGGCTTGGAATATAGCTGCTCCGTGTCCTTAAGGATCTCCAGAACTTGTACCCTTCCCTTGTGGGGAGAGGGCAGTCGGGCGAATTCGCTGAACTCTTTAAGCAGCCGGTCCAGGTTTTCAACCTCCTTTATAATGGCTGTAGCTGCTGGAATCAGAATCTTATCCAGCTCTTCCCGGTTGTTTTCGTATTTATAGATGATCCTTTGTGCGGAAAGCTTTATGGGAGTAAGGGGATTTTTTATCTCGTGAGCCATCCTCTGGGCGATCTCCTGCCAGGCAGTTACCTTTTCTGTCTGGATCATCCTTACCCTGGTTCTTTCCAGTTCGCTGATCATGGAATTGAAGGATTCAATAAGCATGGAAAGCTCATCCCCCGTCCGGGCCAGAATTCGAATAGAGAAATCCCCCTCCGCCACATGACGGGTTGCCTCTTCCAGATTGACAATCGGTCTTATGATCTCCTCGGTAATGAAAAAGCTTACTAAGATGGAGAGAAGAATAATGGGAACGGAAAAGAAGGAGTAGAATATTAATAAGGCGATTCTAAACAGGGTCTGGAATCTTTCAATTTGGGTAAAAACCTCAAGGCTTTCAGACAGATCCTCCAGATCACTGTCAAAATCCGCAGGAAGCTGGGTGCTTAGAACTACATAGTATTGAATATTGCCCTCCGTGTAGTTCTTTACCAGCCGCAGAACACTCCCCGCCGCGGTATGCTCCTTGGGCAGCAGCCCTTCGGCAAGGGGTTCTCCCCTGCCCTGAGGATAGAAAAGTTCCTCCCTTCCCAGGGAAAAAACCTCTCGCCCCTCCCTGTCAAAACCCTGGGCAGCCCCTATATCCGGATAGGTTCTGCTTAGAATGTCCCAGGCTCGTTCCGGGTCTCGGAGGGCTTCTCGTGCCACCTGGGGGAAAACCGAGCTTTCCCCGGCCGATTCCAGCATATGAAGCTTATCCCGGTGATACCATACGGCAATCTGCATTCCTCCTTCCAGCCCCTCCTTAAGCCTGGAGGAAAACCAGGAATTCATGGCCGTATCTATAAAGGAGATGGAGATAATCCCCTGGGGGATGGAGGAGAGTAGAGAGAGAAAAGAGAAAAAGAGTATAAGCCTGATCTTGAACCTTATCCCCGGTTGGCTGGTCTTTTTTTCCCGGATTATTCTGATAATGTTAAAAATGATTGCCCCCAAGAGGAACAGAGGAAGGGCTATGGCAAAGGGTACAATTACAAAATTGGAGAAGGGGGTTTCCAGGGAGATATCAAAGAGTATCTGATTTGCAAAGATCAGAATAAGAGCAACCAGGATTATATAGATAATAACCAGGGAGATAAGTCCTGCCCCCTGGGATCTCCTGCTTCTCATGGTTCACTCCCTGTCTCTTCCCAAAGGGCATATCGGGTCCAGGGGGTGGTTATCCTTGTTTCCGGCAGAAACAGGTTAAGGATGGTGAGGGGGGGAAGGAGTTTTATGGTACACAGCTTGATTCTGGCAAGAATGTAGATACCCACCCCCAGGTATTCGGCAGGCACCGGGAAATCGGTCAGTTTCATAAAGGAATCGAGCAGATCCTCCTCCCTTGTATAAGCCCGGGTTTCTCCGGCATGGGTGATTATGAACTGATCGTTGTACTCCTCCATTCTTGCCTCCTGGATAAGGATTATCTCCTCCAGAAGGGTATCCATGAAAATTCCACTTATTCCTTTCTTTATCCTATAAAAACGGATCTGGAACTGGATTTCTGATCTTGTGCCCTTGTAGAGAGAATCCATAACAAGATGTTCAGGGCTGTCGATCAGAAAAAGGCTGACGAGTGTTCCGTTTTCCGATTCCGCCACCTTTATATCTGTTTCTAGAGGATACAGTAAACCTCCCAGAAGAAGAAAAGAGATACCAAGGAAGAGCTGTTTCGTTTCATTCCTCCTCGAATTTTCTATCAAAAAGAGTACAGAGGGCTTCCAGGGCCGCCTCTTCATCTTCCCCTTCGGTGATTATCATCAGGCTGGAGTTGTACCCCGCCCCGAGGGTGATAACCCCCATAATAGATTTACCGTTGATCCTGTTGTCATCCTTTTCCAGAAATATCTGGGAATTAAATTTATTTGCAGTCTGAACAATGAGAGCTGCCGGTCTGGCATGAATACCAGCTCTGTTTTTTATTGTAACTTCCTTTGATATCACTTAAGTCCCCTGTTCTAAAGAATCTTCCTGTTGAAAATATAAGGCTCTGGCATTTTCACTTTCAAGCCATTTTAGAATATTCTGGTTAAACTCCCGGGCGGAATAGAATCCCATCTTTTTAAGCCTCTCATTCATAGCAGCGGTTTCTATTATTATAGGTATATTCCTGCCCGATTTCACTGGAATTCGGAGAAAGGGAACCTTGACCCCGAGGATTTCCATGGCATTTTCCACGGTTCCCAGGCGTTCATAGGGTTTTGCATTGTCCCATTCCTCCAGTTGTACTATAAGCTGAACCTGCTTTTGATCTCTAATGGCCCCCACGCCGAAAAGATGGCTGATATTTATTATCCCCAGCCCCCGGATCTCCATATGGTGACCCGTTACCTTGTTGGCCCCGGTTCCTATTATCTCGTTTCCATTAACACATTTCAGTTCCACCGAATCGTCTGAAATAAGTCTGTGGCCCCGCTCTATCAGCTCCAGGGCCGATTCGCTCTTTCCCACACCGCTGTCCCCGGTTATAAGTACACCAATTCCGAAAACCTCCACAAGTACGCCGTGGACTATCTTGTGGGGAGCAAAAACAGAGCTTAAGGCCCTGATTAGTCTTATGGAGATCTCGGAAGAATTCAGATCTGTTTGGAGAACCGGACAAACCGCATCCTCCGCCAGGGCCATAAATTCTTCGTGGGGTTTTAAGGAATCGGAAAATACGCAGCAGGGTATGGGATAGGAGAAGATCTTTTTAAGGGAATCCAGAGATTTTTCCTGATGAAGCTTTTCAAGATACGCCGTCTCGCCCCTCCCGAAGAGCTGGATCCTTTCGTGAGCAAAAACATCAAAAAAGCCGCTTAAAGCTAATCCCGGCCTGTTCAGATGGGGAGTTGTAAGCTCCTTGGTCAGCCCCGGTCTTCCCCCCAGGCATTTCAGATTCAAAGCATTATGTTCCTTCAGATCCATATCGAGAAGATCAAGAACTGTAAATCTTTTCATACGATATTATTATAGCATAAAAAGACCTGTTATAAACTGCCGCCGATTAAAAACCAAAAAAATATGGGGACCTTTAAAAAGAAGGCTTTGTTTAACCCCTTTCTTACAGGTCCCCTAAAAGCAGGGTTTAATAAAACCCCAATGAAATTACTTTACCCTTAAGTGCCAAGATACTACTGCTTTTCCTGGATCCTCCCCTTTTCCTTGTGGATTTTATTGTCCAGCTTATCAAAAAGAAGATCGATCCCTTTGAACAGATCGAAGGTTGTTACCTTGATATGTGAGGAATTTCCCCAGCGGAAATTCGTCGTTACCTCTATCTTATACCTTTGCTTTTCTAGGGTTATGGTAAAAAGCAGGTCCACAATCAGATCACTTACATGCTCCAGCCTTTTGAGCTTTTTGTTTATAAGCTCTTTGGTTTCTTCATCCACGTCATGATGTACGCCTTTTACTTCAATATTCATATAACCCTCCAATGTTTGTTTTTTGTATCCCCCGGATACTATTTTCTAAATCTTTCACTTCTGGGATCCTATCTTCCATAGGAAGATTGAATCTCCAGCTCTTTTCTGTATTTCGCTACTGTCCTCCTTGCAATATTTATTCCCTTCCGTTTTAAAAGATCGCAGATCTTCTGATCGGAAAGATGTTTATCGGAACTATGTTCCTTTATAAGCTCCTTGATTACCTGTTTTACCCCCTCCTTGGAAAACCGGGAACCGGAAGATCCGGGGCCGGAGATGGAGTTGGAAAAAAAGTACTTTAGCTCGAAGATTCCCCATTCCGTTTCCATGTATTTTCCATTGGAAATTCTGGATACAGTGGTTTCATGCACCGAGACCTCCGCTGCAATATCCTTCAGGGTTAAGGGGACAAGATACTTGGGTCCCTTCATAAAAAAGTCCCTCTGGAATTCCACTATAGCCTTAGCGATTTTCAACAGGGTTTGGTTCCTCTGGTGGATGCTCCTGATAAACCACCGGGCATTCTTAATGTTGGCATTTACAAAGGTTTTTACATCCCTCTGCTGAGGTTTCCCTTTGTCGCCCTCGGCCAGTTCGGAGAAAAAGGGGTTTATTCCCAGAACAGGAATCTCTTCGTCATTCAGAATCAAGACAAACTCCCCCTCCTTAAGTTTTACCATAAGGTCCGGGATAACATACCTGGGGGTTTCCTGGGAGTAGTTCCTGCCGGGAAAGGGGTTAAGGGTTTTTATATATTTTACCAGGAGTTCGTATTCCTCCTGGGATATTTTCATCTTTCTTAGAATTTCCGCCGTTTTTCCCTTTTCCAGGAGATCGAAGTACCCTTGCACCAGAAGCCTTGCCCCCTGCGGAGCCTCGGGATCTATATCGATCTGAACCAGCAGGGATTCCATAAAATCCTTTACACAGACTCCTGGGGGATCAAATTTCCGGATCATCCCCATAATAGCTTCCATGGTGTCCCATTCCTCCTCCTTAACGAGGGTTTTGGGATCCTCTATGTGAAAGCCGTCGTCATTGAGATTCTGGATAAGGAGTTCCCCAATTTCGAACCATCTTTTTGGTACGGGCTGAAGCCTTAGCTGCCACACCAGGTGTTCCTGAAGGGACTCCGGCCGGGCTAAGGCGCCTTCCAGAAATTGCTGTTTCTGGTCCCTTGCCCTTTCTCCCTCCTCCCTGGAGGAGTATCCCGGATCGGAGGTGTTTTCAAAATAATCATACTCCTCCGCTGGTTTTCCCTCTGTCTCTTCCAGGGATACCTCGGATCTGTCTTCTATAATCTCCAAAGCGGGATTAGCTTCCAGTTCCTGCTGAATTTTAAACTTCAATTCCTGGATGGGTAGAGCCATCAGCTGTATTGACTGGTACAGCTGGGGATTCATCTTCTGTTTCTGTTCCTGTATCAATACAGGCTTCTGGTATTGCACAGTTCCTCCTGGCTTATGTTATTAATATTATCCAGAGGAATCCCTTTGTCAACTTTAGTTACATCTGAAAGGCGTGACCTAGATAGATCGACCTGGCAATCTCGTTTGCAAGAAGTTCCTCCTTGCTCCCGCTTACCAGAATCTCCCCTAGGTTGATAATGTAGGAACGGCCGGTGATCTCCAGGGTATCCCTTACATTGTGGTCGGTAATCAGTATCCCGATTCCCTTTTCCGAAAGCAGATTAACAATTCTTTTGATTTCATATACAGCAATGGGGTCTATACCAGCGAAGGGCTCGTCTAAAAGAAGGAATTTTGGCTCTATAGCCAGGGAACGGGCTATCTCGGTTCTTCTTCTTTCCCCGCCGGAGAGGGTATAGGCCTTCTGGCGCCGGATCTCTTCGATACCCAATTCCGAAAGAAGTGAATTGAGCTTTTCCTTCTTCTGTTCCCGGGTAAGATCCTTCCTGGTTTCCAGGATGGCCCAGACATTCTCCTCTACCGTGAGTTTTCGGAAGATGGAGGACTCCTGGGGAAGATAAGCAATTCCCGCTCTGGCGCGTTTATACATCGGCTCCCGGGTGATATTCTTCTCTTCCAGGTAGATAGATCCGGCGGTAGGGCGGATAAACCCAACGATTATGTAAAAAACCGTGGTTTTGCCTGCTCCGTTGGGTCCAAGAAGACCTACGATCTCCCCCTCCTTCATGGAAAAGCTTACATCCCGGACGGCAGCCTTGCGACTAAAATACTTTTTTAGACCTTCCACCCTGAGAATCATTCCTTTTCCTCCGTCTCCTTTCCCGAGGTTATGGAACCCATAACCTCCCCTTCCAGAGAGATTTCGTCGGTATCGAGATTTATGATAATCCTGGAGGCCCTGTACTCATCCCCCTTCCAGAAAACCACCGGCATGCCGGAAAGTTCAAGGATATCCGTATCCCGGTTATACCGGGCATATTCGCTCCTACAGGCCATATCCTCCTTCAGGATTCTTACCCCAATCTGGAGTATTGAGAGATCTTCCTTCCCATAGTTCTCCAAAAAACCCGCCTTAGCTACTATCTCGTTATCCAGATCAATCATCTCTACGTAGCCGTCTATGCGGGTAATCTCCTCCTTGCGGTCGTAAAACATGGTCTGACAGTTGATTATAAGGCCTTTTTGGGAGTCCGTTACCTTGATTCCTCCGGAACAGTCCGCATAACGGAAGTCACTGCCGTAAAGCTCTATTCTTTCTGCCTTTATGGTGGTGGATCCGGAAACAATAACCGCATTGCCCTGCAGCAGGGTTCTCTCCCTGCCCTTGGTAAGCACAGCGGTGGTTTTGTCGCTGGAGAAGCGAAAGGTTTCCCCCTCCGCCCAAAGGCCAGAGGAGATAAGGAGGAGAAATAAAAGTGCCGCTTTACTCTTCTTCAAGAACATACACCCCTGAAACATCCTGGGAGAAGAGAAAGGTTTTGCTTGCCAGATCTCCAACAAAACCAACCCCTTCCAATTCTGTTCCCGAGTCCCTTTTTAAATAAACCCTGCTGTCCTTTAACCCCGTTAAAAGCCTCTCAGAATCCTTCCAGTACAGATAATCTGTGGAGATGTAAGTTTCCTCCTTTACAGAATAGGCCTGGATGGACCCGGAAAACTCTGCATCCTCCGTATCGGTATAAAACACAGCCTTTTCGGCATTACCTTCGGTTATTACCTTTCCCTCGGAATCCATCTCCTGGAAGAAAACATCGGCAAGCATAGTTTTTTTCATTTTAGAATAATTTAATGCCTCAGCAGCATAGATTCGGAAGGCAGGCGTGCCATTGGTAAAGGCAACATGGTCGAAACCGTACATAATCATATCCGGAATATCTTCCGACAGAGAATCCTCGCCCATGGCAGCCTGGTAATCCAGGCTGCAGCTGAAAAGTAGGGGAAGGATTAAACAGGCCAGAAGAATCCTGAGCATCTTTATTATCCTATACTTGCCTTTATAAAACTGGAAAACAGAGGGTGCGGGTTGATAGGCTTGGACTGAAATTCCGGATGGAATTGCACACCGACACCCCAGGAGCCGGAGGACCATTCCACAACCTCTACTAGACTATTATCGGGCGTTACCCCGGTAATTAATAAGCCCGCCTGTTCCAAGGATTGGCGGTACCTATTGGAGACTTCGTATCTGTGGCGGTGCCTTTCGTAAATCACCTTGTTGTTGTAGATCCCCTGGACCCTGGAACCCTCCACAAGCTTTGTTTCGCTCCTGCCCAGGCGCATTGTGCCACCATAAGCCTTTATATCCACCTGTTCCTCTAAAAGACTGATTACGGGATTGGGGCATCCGGGGAAAAACTCTGTGCTGTCCGCATCGGAAAGACCAAGAACATTCCGGGCATACTCTATAACCATAATCTGGAGGCCCAGGCAGATGCCGAAATAGGGAAGCCCCTTTGTACGGGCATAATGGGCGGCGTTGATCATACCGGAAATGCCCCTCTGACCGAAACCTCCGGGAATAAGGATTCCATTAAGGGAATCCAGAATCTCCCGGGCCTTTTCCTCTACCTCCAGCTCCCCGGAATCGATTCCCACGATCTCCACGCGGACATTGTTGGCAATGCCGCCGTGATAAAGGGCTTCGTAAACCGATTTATAGGTATCGTTCAAGTGGATATATTTTCCTATAACCCCAATACGAATCTTTTTATCCGCCTGGTTGAAGGTAGAAACCACCTTGTTCCATTCGGTAAGATCCGCCTCCTTACCCGGGAGGCCTAGCTTCCTTATGGCTATTTCATCCAGCTTCTGCTCGTGATACATAAGGGGAATCTGATAGATGGTGCTCTTTACATCGTAGGCGGAGATAACAGCCTCTTTTTCCACATTTGTAAAAAGAGCAATCTTTCTGCTCATATCCTCCTCCAGCATCTGCGGAGCCCGACATAGAAGGATATCCGGCTGAATACCAATCTCCCTCAAGCTTTTTACAGAGTGCTGGGTAGGTTTGGTCTTTAATTCCCCGCCAACAACTCCGGGAACAAGGGTAAGGTGCACGAAAAGGACATTCTCTTTTCCCAGATCATGAATAAACTGACGGGCTGCCTCCAGAAAGGGGATGGATTCTATATCCCCCACCGTGCCGCCTATCTCTATGATTGTTACATCCACATCCTCTTTTTCGCCAATGTGGTAGATCCGCTGTTTGATTTCGTCGGTAATGTGGGGAATTACCTGTACGGTTCTGCCAAGGTAACGGCCCTCCCGCTCCTTGTTTATCACAGTTTGATAAACCTGGCCGGTGGTCATGGAATTCTCTCTGGAAAGGGGGGCCCGGGTAAAGCGGGCATAATTTCCCAGATCCAGGTCTGTTTCCGCTCCATCATCCGTTACATAGACCTCCCCATGCTGGTAGGGGCTCATGGTTCCGGCATCCACGTTAATATAAGGATCTATTTTTATCATCCGGATATTAAGACCATGGGCCTCCAGAAGGGTGCCCATGGAGGCTGCAGCAATGCCTTTTCCAAGGCTGGAACAAACACCGCCGGTTACAAAAATGTACTTATTCATGTGAGAGGATTATCATTCAGAGGATATTTAAAGTCAATGGATTTGCAGAAAGGAGGGCCGAAACAGAACCGGAAACTACATAATCGGCGAATCCACATTTTCCATTCCAAAGAACAGGATTTCGGAATTGAAATTATTCAGATTCTCTAAAAGGTTTTCCGCAACATTTTCCTGCATTAATATTTCTTTATTGCAAAAAATAGGCGCCTTGCCCTTTAAGGCCAGGGCGATGCAGTCGCTGGGTCTCGCCTCCAAGCTGAAATTCTTAAGACCCCTTTTATAAATTATCCTGGAAAGATACCTGGAGTCCCGGCGGCCGTAAATTTCCACATTTTTAAGGGAGAAACCATGTCTTTCCAGAAAGAGATAGAGAAGCTCGTGGGTCATGGGACGCGGGGGTTTTACATCCTCGATCTCCACAATTATGGCACTTGCCTCGAAGGGTCCGATCCAGATAGGAAGTACTTTATTACCAGTTTTATCCTTTAACAGAACCAGAGGAGATTTGTCCTTTCCATCCAGGGCTATCCCCTTAAGCTCCATTTCTACATATCTTTTTTCCACAGTAAATAATGTACCACAGATTTACCTTTTTTCTATATATATTCTTCTATTGACAGTAATATTCCATCTCCATAAACTTTACCCTGTACCGGTATTAAAACCGGAAAAGCAACCGAGAATTCACATTTTTTAAGGTTAGGTAAAGAAAATAAAGTATGAGCGATTTTCTATCCGATGAGGATTTTGAAAAATACAGAAACCTTATCTATAATGAGAGCGGCATTCATTTTACCGCATCCAACCGGACAATCCTGGAGAGCAGGCTTAAAGAGCGCCTGCGGAAGATGCAGCTTTCCACTGTTGGAGAGTATTACCTAATTATAAAAAAGGACCCGGAGGAGCTTAAGGTGCTCCTGGATACCGTAACCACCAACCTTACCCGCTTTTTTCGTAATACAGCCCATTTTCAGACCCTGGAGTATTATGTTGTTCCGGATCTGGTAAAGCACAAGAACAAAACCGGAGATTCCACCTTAAGGATCTGGAGTGCCGGTTGTTCTACCGGCGAGGAGCCCTATTCCCTGGCTATAATTTTAAAGGAGCTTCTTCCTCCTTCTTTCAAATGCGAGATTACGGCCTCCGACCTGAGTCTTAAATCCCTTATGACCGCCAAGGAGGGATACTATCCGGAAAACCGGGTAACAGATGTGCCGGACAAGTATCTTAAAAAGTATTTCCTTAAAAAGGACGGAGGCTACCAGGTAAAGGACGAACTTAAGTCCCTGGTTAAGTTCGACTATCATAACCTGAAATTCGACAGCGGCCTGCGGAGCCTGGATATTGTTTTCTGCAGAAATGTGATCATCTATTTTGACGAAGCAGCCCAGGAATCGGTAATAAACAGATTCTGGAATTCCATGAACTCCCACTCCTATCTGTTTATAGGACATTCAGAATCCCTTTTCGGGATGAACACACAATTCGAATTTGTTAAAACCGATTGGGCCTGTATCTACAGGAAATTTACAAACTGAAAAATTATTAAAAGGCAGTAAAAGGCGATGGACAAGGTATCTGTACTGATAGTGGACGACTCGGCATTGATGAGAAATCTTATAGGCAGAATTGTGGAATCCTCCGAAGGTCTTGAAATAGCAAGCAAGGCAATGAATGGAGAGTTCGCCCTTCAGAAGATCCCCAAGGTTAACCCTGATATAATCCTCCTCGATCTGGAAATGCCCCAGATGAACGGAATAGAGTTTCTTAAGGAGAGAAAACGCAGGGGAATAGATATTCCCGTGGTGATTCTCTCCTCCCTGGCAAAAAAGGGAGCCCAGATTACCATGGAGGCTCTCTCCCTGGGAGCCTCAGATTTTATACTTAAACCCTCCGGCTCCGAATCGGAGGATATTCACACGGTCAGGGACAATGTGGTGGAGCTTCTCCTGGCCTACGGCGGGCAATACAAGAGAAAGAAGGGGAAGGCTCTCCCGGAGGATCTCCGACAGAGGGAACCGCAAAGCCCGGGAATCTCTGTTCCTCGGCCGGAAGCCACGCAGGCCAGACCTGCTACAAGTGTTCCCGAATCCCCGGCAAGAAAGAGTTCCGACCCTGTAGAGATCGTGGCCATCGGAATCTCCACCGGCGGGCCCAATGCCCTAAGGGAAGTCTTTGCCCAGATTGCCCCGGACCTGCCGGTTCCTGTGGTGGTGGTTCAGCACATGCCCGCAGGGTTCACCGAAGAGTTTGCCAAAAGCCTGGACAGGGTGTCCCCCCTGGAAGTAAAAGAGGCTGCCGAGGGTGATATATTGCGACCCGGCAGGGTCCTCATAGCCCCGGGTCATTCCCATATGGAGATAGAAAAGAGGTCCCTCGCTTCTATAGTAAGGCTCTCCCAGGCTCCGCCGGTAAACGGCCACAGACCCTCCGTGGATGTTCTCTTCGGTTCTTTGGCAAAGAGCTACGGCAGCAGAACCCTTGCAGTAATAATGACCGGTATGGGCAGAGACGGAGCAAAGGAACTGGGAACCCTTCACAGTCTGGGCAGTGTAACCCTTGGCCAGGATGAGCAGTCCTGTGTTGTCTTCGGTATGCCCAGGGTAGCCCTGGAAAGCGGGTATGTTCAGAGGGTGGTTCCCCTAAGGCAGATGGCAGAAACGATCAGTACATTGGCAAAACAGAATTCAGGGAGATAATTACTCTTCCCCCAGAACCTTAACAATCTTAGGCATAGATTTTTCCCGGTTTTTACGGGTCAAAAGCATGGAGATTCCGAAACCCAACGCGAGGCCGGCCAGTCCAAGAAGGGCGTTTACCCCTTCTTTGGCAAGACCTAAAAGATCCCTCCCCAGAAGGAAAAATAGAAGGAAGAGCACCAGGGGAAAAACCAGCACCACAAAACCGGTCCAGATAGTCCTGCCCGGCGGGAGGAACAGCTCCACGGTCTGACCCGGTTTAAGATCGAAACCCTCGTTGTTCAGGGCGGAAAAATCCCTGGCATTAACGGAGCAGAATCCGCTGCCGCCACAGGTTTCACAGGCCTCCGATTTCTGGCAGACCACTTTTGCAATCCGTCCGTTTACGGAAACCACCTTAGCTATTTCTTTCATTTTCCGGCGCCTCCTTACAGGGAATCCTGAGCCTTTCTATGCTAGTAGCCTTTCCCGTTTCCTCCTCCACCTCCACAATCACACCCTGCAGTTCCAGCTTGTCCCAGGCATCCTTTGACCGCTCCGGGATCTGTGTTAGCATCTTCTGGGTCTCTATGGCGATATCCAGCCCGCCGATGGAATCGATGCTTCCCGTCCTGCCGGCGTCGCAGATTACGGCAGTGCCCCCGGAAAGAACCTGTTCATCGGCAGTTAAAACCTTGTTATGGCTGCCGATTACTGCCGAAACCTTGCCGTTGGCATAGTAAAACATGGTGTATTTTTCCGCTGTGGTGGTGGCATGAAATTCCATGATTATTACCTGGGTCTCCTGCTTTAGCCGCGAGGCGATCTCCGGAAGGTAGGAGAAGGGGTTGGACAAATGAACCCGGGTGAATCCTGACTGGCCCAGGAGATTTATTACCCCGATCTTTTTTTCCCCCTTGGTGTACACCTTGTATCCCCTTCCCGGGTTGCCGCTGGGATAGTTTGCAGGCCGCAGAATATAGGGACACTTTGCCAGGTGCGGCACCATATCCACCTTAAAATACCCCTTTTCTCCCAGGGTGATGACATCTATACCCAGTTTATGGAGATACACTGAATGGTTCTTGCCCAGGCCGAATCCTCCCGTTGCCCCCTCGCCGTTGGCGATAACAAAGTCGATCATCTTCTCCTCTTTCAGGGACTTAAGGAGGTTCTTAACGCAGAAAACCCCGGATTTTCCCACAATCTCCCCGATAAACAATATCCTAACACTCATTTTCTAGTAAACCATCCTTACTCTCTCTATCAAGAGATATTACGATACAGGTTTTACCCCTTTTTAGCAAGGTTGAATCATAATGACCCAGGAGATTCAGGCTGAGGGGATCCCCCGGGAGATATTTATCCTTCCTACGTCTATCTACCCCAGCGGCCCGGTCACCACGCCGCATCAATGAGCTCCGGCAACCTGGCAGAAGCCCCAAAGCCGCCGCCTGGACCTCCGGCGAAATCCCCGCAGGCAGGACGCCTTGCCCTATATAATTACTTATCAGTTATATATTTACAACCAGATAGAAACAGCGGCCGGAAATCCCGAACCCATAAAAAAGGAAGCGCCTGGAAGGGACCTTCCCTGCGGTAGAAAATTATTGCATCTCTTAAAACTTGGCACAATTCTTGCATTTATTATCTACGGAGTGTTACTCCATCTCTCCGGGCTGAAAAAGCCGGGGAAAGGGGCGCTTAAAAGGGCCCAAACACACGCTTATAAGAGGTGTAAGATGAAAGATCGTATTGTAATTGATCTGGGAAAAATAATGGACGAGGTTTTTGAAGCTACTAAAAACTTCGGCGACTTTTTCCAGGAAGGCTTCAAAAAGAATCCTTTCCAGACAGGAAACGAGGAGGGGGAAGCCAGAAGCGAAAGATGCTGCAACTGGGATGAAAACATCGATTTTTATCCAGCCTATTCCTATCCGCCCTGCAATGTTTATTTAACCAAAGAAAGGAATCTTGTCTTCGAATTTGCCCTGGCCGGGTTTTCCGAGAACAGTATATCCCTTGAATTTCAGGGAGATTATATGGTATTCTCCGCCAAGGAACCGGAAGGTTTTGAATACCTGGAGGGAGCCAAATACTTCAAACGCCGGCTTAAGTTTAAGGAGATCCGCGAACAGAAATACTTTGCCCCGGAGGATAAGTTTGACCGGGAAAGGGTAAAGGCGGTTTTTAAGAACGGGATCCTTAAGGTAACCATTCCTCCCAAGGAGAGTTTCGAAACCAAAGAGGGAATCAAAATAGAGATTGTAAAGGAGGGTGAGTAAGATGATTTTCTGGCTGATCGTAGGTTTAGTTTTGGGATACTTCTTTAAACCCCAAATCGATAAAATTGTATATAAAGCGATAAGAAGAATCCGGGACAAAAACGACCGGGACTATTAATCGCCAGGGGAGGAAGGGAGTGAAAAACCTCTCTTCCTTATATATATATACGGAGTAGGAGCCACCCCATAAAAGGGGTGGTTCTTTTTTCTTAGTTCTCCGAACCTTGTTGTGACCGGTTTTATATAGGTTTTTTGCTATTCTTTATAGAGCTCCCCGAATTCTTCAATTTCCCAACCCCCTGAAAAACTCCCCCAGAGTCTCCAAAGTAGATATTGACAGTTTTTTAACCTTTGAATAGGATACAAACAAATTCGCCCGGATGGTGAAATTGGTAGACACGCTAGATTCAGGGTCTAGTGAGGGTTCCCTCGTGGAGGTTCAAGTCCTCTTCCGGGCATAAAGAAAATACTGATTAAATATTTTTATTGTATAAGGACCATACAAAAGTGATCCTTTTTTCATTTACGGAAGAGGACTTGAAACGAGGGAGCGCCGAGCGGCAGCGAGGAAAAGGCGGCAGGGACGCCGCCGTAAGCGACCGAGGTGAACAAATCTATACCTAATGTGCCGTAGGCCAAGGGCGAAAACCTGCAGCATATACACCCTGTTATCGGGAGTTTGGACGACTATGAGACTTTCATCCTTTGTATTCCACTCAACTCATTCCCTATTTTTATCCTTTCTTCTTCAAGGTCATAATCGGCCTGAAGCCCCAACCAGAATTGTGCGGAATTACCAAAAAACTCAGAAAGTCTTAGAGCTGTATCTGCTGTTATTCTCCTTCGACCTTGTAGTATTTGTGAAATTCGTGTTTGCGGTATTTTTATTTCCTTTGCTAATCTGTACGCAGTAATGCCAAACGGATCAAGAAACTCTTCTTGCAATATTTCTCCGGGGTGTATATTCCGTAATCTATCCATAATTATCTCCTGTTAGTGGTAATCCACGATTTCTACATCCAATGCATTTCCATTTTGCCATTGGAAACATATCCTCCATTGCGAATTTATTCGTATACTGTAAAGCCCTTCTCTATCTCCTTTTAAGGATTCCAATCTATTATTAGGAGGGATCCTTAAATCATTCAGATCATGTGCATTATTTAGCATTCTCAGTTTTTTTCTGGCTGGATTTTGAATATCTATTGGTAACTTCAATGACGTATATCCATTCCAGATCTTTTCTGTCTCTTTTGATCTAAATCCAATGATCATATCCTCAATACTAACGCAACGTGATAGTATTGTCAAGAGATATTATTCTATCTTTTCCTAGTCGAAATTTCCGCTTAAAGTCCTGCGAGTACCCGAAGCTGACGACCAACGGGAGCCAATTTGGACGAAGCAAAGCGTAACCAGGTATTCGCTGTTATGTGAAGTATTGATAAAGCACATATTCGGTAATATTCCACTTTGGCAATCTATAAGTTTATCAAGAACATCTTTAAAGTGTTCGAAAATCCATAAATGTCCAGCATCTGGAATAAAATCAGCCTCGCAATTCGCAATATTCTCAGCTAAATATTTCCCCATAGACAAGGGAACTCTTTCATCCTCCTCTCCTTGCCAAAGTAAAACTTTTGCCTTTATTTCATTTAAAGGTATACTCCAATTAGGAGCAATTAAGGCATCATACCACGAACCTATACTATCAACTCCGGTTTAATTTTTCCGGTTGTCATCATCGTGTTCATCATCAGTGGTAAGTTGTAGAAAATCACCGGAATAAAATTGCAGATTTCGGCTTGAATATAATGGCGAAGGTGCTTTGTAAGGATTGTTACTAGACAAACTAAAACAAGGAACACGTTAAAAAATTCAGGAGCTGGCGATGCCCGAAACATAGATAAAAAACAACAGGGAAAGGAAATCAGTCAGATCGCCTAAGTCCTGGGAAAGAGTGAATGTATGATTCACTACTACTTTTTTGAAACAACCCGCCCAACCAAGAAACGGCAATATTAAAACAAAATTGATTCCCTTAAACCCTACCTTTACTCTATACATAGAAGATGATCCAACCTTCAATCGAGAAGTTTTACCATGGAACTTAAGAAAGCAGCACTATGAAGACGGAATAACCATCCTACCTACAAGAAAATACTACAAAGGACTCCGCTGGACATCGCTTTAGGAGTGGAGCCGGCAGGAGGCCGGCAACCGGAGGGCAAGTCCTATTGATAGAACTTAGGTGGTTTTCTGGTCCATGGTTTTCAGTTTCTCTACCAGGTTTTTTATTCCCAGGGGACTTGGAATATAATCCTCTTCCGGATTGTAGTTAAAAAAGGGGGAAAGGATAATCTGGTAACTAGAAAAGGAATCATAAACAAGGGAATTACATTTACTGCAGAACCCGGTGAACTGATGACTTCCGGAAAGTACAGAGCCTCCGGCACAAAAGATATATACCCTTCCGCAGCAGGATTTATCAGAGATAAGATGGCCTTGACTATAGTGGGTAAAAAGCTCCCCAAGGGTCAAAGGCCTGTGCCGGTTCACTATACCGCCACAGATACCCAGACCGTTAAAGGTTATGTTGGAAAAATCCTGCCTGCTAATAATAAGTTCAGAATATTTGCGGATAAGCTGGAAATTCTCTATAAAGACCGAACGGTCCTCATAGAAAAAAGAATTGAACTTCTTTTCTACTTCTTTGATATCCTCTTGGGTAAAATCAAGAATTCCTCCAAGCCATTTTAGATAATTGGGATTCAGATAGCCTGTTCTGTCAAAGTCATCCAAGGCTCGTTCCAATTTGTACGGATTTTTTGTGACATAGAGCTTGGATATCTCTTTATTGGTCAGTTTTGCGGCTCTCTTTTTTTCATTGATAAAGTCGATAAGCATCCAATTGATGTCGGAGTCTTTTGATCTTTCCAGCAAAGGCCCATCAGTGTAGAAACTGATTTTCATTACAGACATACGGTTCTCCTTTTTAGCAGATTACGCCCTGCAATTTGGTTTATAAATCGGCGGTATCCTTGGAAAAGAAACTTTTCCAAGGATCTCCAATTATTATTTTTATCGCTCCAATCAGATCCGGCTTTCGCCTGCTTTAGGAACGGTAAATTTCAATCCTCCCTAGCTGATAATCCCGTGCTTCCCCTGGACAGGGGAGTACACGCTTTTGGCGGATCTCCATCATCATAGCCCAAAAGAGCTATTGGATCGTTCTTCTTTAATCCCGCCCTTTTGGAAGCCCACAGAATGAAATTATCAACCGCGGCTTTTCTCTTTTCATATGCATCAAACTGGATGCTCCAATAGTACTTTGGCGATACATACTTCCTAACCCGGATCCAGCCCTTTTTTACCGCGGATCTTATGATCTCCTCCCTGGCTTTGCCTTCAAAACCGATTTTTTCCTTATGCTTACGGAAGATCTCCACAAGATCCTCCTTCTTGAAACCGAAAAGGTCGGTATTGTCCAGAAGGAACCGGATATGTGAGGATTCGCATTCATAAATCCGGCGGTCTTTTATCCAAAAGGCGATGGTTCCGCAGTTATGATTCTCTTCATAGGAGGTCTTGTCCCGGTTTGTTAAAATAAGACTTTGGTTTTCGATCATTCTTATTGCCTTTCCTTATTCCCGCGGATATTCCTGCAGCGTACCATAAGTCAATTTCGAAGGAAGCAAACCGTAGGAAGAGCTTTATCCTTCCGCAGCATCATTTATAATAATACATAAATAATAATAAATCAACTATTTGTTTAATATATTGAACAATTTGAAAGAAAGGGTACAGCTGGAAATAGAATACTGTTTTCTCTAGAAGAGGTACTAGGTAAATGCGCTGTTACTATAGAAGAAAATGCTCAAGGGAATTTCAAGGGTCAATAGGTAAGAGGGATCCTTTGACTTCCCTATTGTGCCGATTTCTTTGCAAACAAAAATAAATTGACAGCCCCTCCGCCCGAGGGTATCATTTATCTGATTAAATAAGGATGGAAATAAGATATTCCTACGATAATTTAATACACATAAAGACACCTTATAACCCGAAGGTGGTATCAATAATACGAGATATCCCGGGACGAAGGTGGAATTTAAAAGAAAAGGAATGGACCATTCCGGACAGCCGAAAGCTTGTATACAAACTGCTTGAAGACTTTGTAAAGGCCGGGCTATTTACTTTACCGGAGACGCTGCCTCAAGAGGATTCACTGGTAAATACAGACAAAATCGGCCTGAGACTATCCGCCATGGCTCGGGAATTAAAACTTAGACAGTACAGTCCTAAAACAATAAAAGCATATTGCAGTCAGATAAGACTGTTTTTTGACAGGACCGGTTTACTGCCAGGGGATGTCAGGCAGGAAGATGTAAAGATCTATTTGGAAAAACTTCAGGAGGTTACCGGCTGCTCAAGGAGTCTATTTGCCCATATAATAAGCGGGTTGAAATATTTCTATTCCAAGGAGCCGTTTAATCCGGCTTTAAATATCAAGCTTCCAAAAAAACAGATACAATATCCGGAAGTATTATCTAAAGAGGAGGTAAAAAGGATTCTATCCTCCCTTTCCAATGTGAAGCACCGTTTTCTTTTAATGCTCATATATTCCGCTGGACTACGGGTAAGCGAGGCTGTTTCTCTTAAAGCGGCGGATCTGGATTTTGACAGAATGATGATCCATATCCGGCAGGCCAAGGGACGCAAAGACAGATATGTAATGCTATCCCCTTCAATCAAATCATTTTACAAAACCTATAGAGAAAAGGTTCTTGTAAACTCCTGGCTTTTTCCGGGAACAGATGTGGATAAGCATTTATCCATCAGAAGCGCCCAGGCAATTTTTACCGCCGCCGCACAAAAGGTGGGCATAAATAAGAAGGTTAGCATTCATTCTCTTAGACACAGTTTCGCAACCCATCTTTTGGAAAACGGAACTGATCTGCGGTATATCCAGGAACTTTTGGGACATAAAAGCTCGCAAACAACAGAAATTTACACCCATGTAACCAAATTTGACCTTAAACGTATTCAAAGCCCCCTGGACGGGCTATGAAAATATGGTTTCCTTCCTGCGTTATACCAATATTACATGGAGCCAGTAACATGTTTCGGCTGCACTGGTTCCGGTCTATTATTACTCCCCGCAATTTGAATAATTTTTGGGGAAGTATGCAAAACTACACCTATACTATAAGAGAGGGCATGGTTAGGTGAGAGAGGGTCATGAGCATAATGGGAGTTATGCGAAATGCTCAGGATCTCGCTGATCCGCCGGGATAAAGGTTTTTGATGATAAATAAAACAGGAATAGAAAATGAAGTATAATGAAAAAATCACTGGTGTTGAATTCAGGATAGGATGATAAATAATTGAGGATTCTTGTTTTGATAATGGAAGTGCAAAGAGAGAAAGGATGATCCACGTTTTTGAAGAAGATAAAGAAGAGTGGCGGGTCTGACCCGCTCGATCCTTTCGCACTTCGCATAACACGGCGTTATGCGCTGCGGGCTAACGCCCTTGGCCTCCGGCACATTCGGCATTCGCCGAATCTCGCATACGCCGGAACGTTAAGTGCAATTAGGGCGCCAATCTTTTTGTGTTAAGGAAAAGTAGTTGTAAAATGGGAACCCCCATGCCCCCTTTAAGAAGCCCGGCGTCCGTGCCGGGCTAAGGAGAAAATGAAGGTATGAATGAAAATTTTATTGGGACAAAATGGTATAAATGTGATTTTCATCTTCATACAAATGCAAGTAATTGCTTTGACGATAATATTTATTCTCCAGAAATTTTTATAAAAGAAGTTCAGAAAAAAGAATTAAACTGCATTGCTATCACAGACCATAATTCTGGAAAAAATATTGATGAGATAAAAAAAGCCGCCAAGGGAACTGACATAGTTGTCTTCCCTGGTGTTGAAGTGACTTGCACAGATGCAAAAATTCATATACTAATTCTTTTTGATACAGATAAAACAACCCAACATGTTGAAGATTTTCTATTACAAAAGCTAGGTCTCAGTAGAGATAAATTCGGAAAAGATGATGCCCATGTTGATAAAACAGTTACGGAAATTTTAAAAATTGTAGATAAAAGTGATGCTATAGCAATCCCAGCACATATAGATGAGTTCAGTGGCTTATCATTAGTCCCAGAGACTATTAAGAAAGAAATATTTGAGCAGAGATTAGTACCGGCCGTACAAATTGTTCACAATGAATTATTAGAGACAAATATTACAACAAAACGAAAAGAAGAATATGCAACAAAGCTTAATGAACATTACAACAAAAATGAAATTAATATAGATAATGTAAAGCAATGGAGCAGCTGTGCAAAGTATATAGAAAAAATAGGTAAATTAACTTTTTCAGATAATCCAAACAGAGAAAAATCTCCAAAACATGGCCTCTGGGGAATAGGAAAATATTATTCGTGGATTAAAATGAAGGATGAACCGAATTTGGAAAGTCTTCGGCAAGCTTTTCTTGTTCCGGACATAAGAATTAAAAACATTTTTGAAAGTAAAGAGTGTCCATACAATCAACCAGAAACCTGGATCAAGTGTATTAAAGTAAATAATACTGATATCACTGACCCAAAATCTTCATTTAACATTGAATTCAGTCCTCAAATGAATACTATTATCGGTGGCAGAGGAAGCGGTAAATCAAGTATTATTCGTTTTATTCGTGGTGCATTAAATAAAACTGGAGATTTAACAGAATTACCAAAAATTGAAGAAGAATTTTCTGACTTCTATAAAAGATTTGATAAAAGAAATAATAAAGGTATTTTTACTGAAAATTCTGAGATTATTATTGAAATTACAAACAATGGAATACCTTATCAAATAAAGGTTTCTGATATTACAGATATCAATCATCAAAGAACCCAAATCATAAAATATGATTTTGAAAAGAAAGCTTTTGAAGAAATAGAACAGGAAGATTATTTGTCACTTTTTGATATTAGAATATTTTCCCAAAAGCAAATATATGAAATTGCCAATAACCCTAATGCACTTATAAATATAATTGATAATTCGATAGAAGGATTAATTGAAAAAAAAGAAAAACAGAATGAAGTATTTTCAGAGTATTTATCTATTTCTTCAGAAATTAGAAGTTTAGAAGAAAAAGTTGAAGGGAAAAAAAGATTAGAGAATGAAATTGAAGAAATAGGCTCAAGAATAAAATTATTAAAAGAGAGTGGTATTGCAGATTTACTTAGCGAGAATCAAAAATATAATAGAGAAAACAAGAGTATTGAGAACATATTCAGTGAGTATGAAGAGAGTTCTGAATCATTCGATTCAGTTATTGAAACAATCAGCGAAATAGATTTTGATGAAGGTAATTTTGAAACCAATAAAAAAGATTCCTTAATAAAAATAATTCGTAAATTGGTAAAAGATAGAGAATCAATTATTGAGAAAGTTAAAAACATTAAATCGGAATATTTAGAAAGTATTAAAAAAGCAAAAGAAGCGGTTAAAACATCTGACTGGGAAAAATCCAGAAATGAAAATATTGAAAATATTAAAACAAAGAAATCAGAATTAGGCGAAAAATCTATTAAGAATATTGATACATTTCAAACTTTACTTAACCAAATAGAAGAAAAAGAGAAGCAAGTAAAACAGCTAAAAAAATATGAGAAAGATATTAAAACAAAAGAAAAACAATTAGAAGATAAATATAAAGAGTACCTGAAAACGATAACAGAGATTTCAGATTACAGAAGATATTTTTTAAATTCAATCACCCATAGCGAAAATGTTAAAATATCCGTTCAACCATTCAGAGATAAAAAATGTTATGAATCAGATTTCAGAGAAATAATTCAAAAAGATAATGAATATCCTGAATCTATTGCACACCTCATAAATAAATTATTTACTGGAAAACTACCTGATAAACTTAAAGATATACATTCAGATTTGTATTCCTTGCGAAACAATGAATTGCCGGATGGCTATGATGGTCGCTTTCGTAACTGTATTAGCAGACTTAATTCTGAACAATTTGACGGACTATTATTGCTCGTACCAAATGATGAAATAACAGCAGAATATAAACCACAAGGAACAAATTCTTTCAAAGCTATTTCTATAGCTTCTGCTGGTCAAAAAACAGCTACCATTTTAACTTTCTTACTGTCTTTTGGCACAGAACCATTGATACTTGACCAACCGGAAGACGATTTGGACAATCATCTTGTCTATGGATTAATTGTAAATAGATTAAAAGAATCTAAAGAAACACGCCAGGTGATTATAGTCACTCATAATGCAAATATTCCCGTAAACGGTGATTCGGAATATATAATTGCAATGGATTCTGAAAGTCCACGATTAAACATACTCCATCAAGGGACTATAGATGAAGCATCTATCAAAAAAGAAATCTGTGATGTTATGGAAGGCGGTGAAGATGCCTTTAAACTTCGATCACAAAGATATGAAATACTTAAACATTAGGAATTAGAAAATGCCAAAGAAGAAATCAACCACAACGAAACCAATAGAGCAATATGAACACCGAGACAAAGAACGTGCAAACATTCCTCCGGTCGGCTTGGTTACGCCCAAAACCGACCCTGACAAAGGCGAAAAGAAAAAATACGATTACGACCCGCACCTTGACCCACAGCTTCAATGGGCTGGTAAAGCTGAACACACTAGCTTTGAAGTGCCGACAGTGAGCCTTCATGTCCATGAACGAATTGACCCCAAGACAATTATTGACACTGTAAGCAAAGAACATGATGACGGCGGCCAGTTGAGCTTATTCGCAGAAAAAAAACCGTTACGTGAAGCCATTGACTTTTATAAACACAAGGAAGGTTGGACAAACCGCCTTATTGCCGGTGACAGCCTGCTGGTGATGAACTCTTTGCTTGAAAAGGAAGGCATGGCAGGCAATGTACAGATGGTTTATTTCGATCCACCCTATGGGATAAAGTATGGCAGTAATTTTCAGCCTTTTGTGAATAAGCGGGATGTGAAAGACGGTAAAGATGATGATTTGTCTGCTGATGCTATTCGTCACCTCAACTGACCCGGGGTCGTCAAGGGAACTGACCCACCTGGTCGGCAAATGAACTGACCCGGGGGTCGGCACTGGAACTGACCCACCCATCCGTCAATTAAACTGACCCTCCGATAAACATTAAAAATGATCGGAGGATGTTACTATGCCAAGGAGACACAGTATGACGGAAAAGAGAGAGGTCTTAAGAAGGATGCGGCTCGGACATTCAATCCGGCAGATAAATAAAGAGACCGGCATGCACAGAACAATTATCCGGGATCTGAAAAGGCTTGCAGAAAACCACGGATGGTTTAACCAAGGGGAAATACTACCCGCCGAAGAGACACTTCAAAAACTACTTTTGGAAAGGAAAAGAAACCCTGCAAGGGTGCCACATCTTCTGGATCCTTACCAGGAGCAGCTAATAAAATGGATAGAGGATGAATACAGCTACATTGTAATTCATAAGTTGATTTCCCCGGAGGTTATGGTTTCTGAAGCTACCGTAAGGAGATACTGTCAAAGCCATTTCCCTAAAGCTCCTAAACCCACTTATCTTAGATCTACAAGTCCGGGAGAAACTATGGAAGTTGATTTTGGATACCTTGGGATTGTTTACGACCCCAAGGAGAAGCGGAACCGGAAAGCCTGGGTATTCTCCGGCCGGTTAAATCATTCCAGGGTTGCCTACAGGGAAATTGTATACGATCAGAAGCAGCTTAGTTTTTTTCGTTGTCACATCCATGCCTTTGAATACTTTGGAGGAGTGCCGGAAAAAATAGTACCGGATAATCTTAAAGCAGCGGTATTAAAGGCCTCCTTTACGGATCCCATAGTAAACCGGGTTTATCTGTCAACTCCGGTTTAATTTTTCCGGTTTTATCCGGTAATAATTTTCCGGTTTAAGGCAAAAATATTATTCGAAGCC
>ENA-OSEO01001748-OSEO01001748.1-sediment-metagenome-genome-assembly--contig:-NODE-1748-length-36413-cov-5.416722_pt1 | contig 36413 bp, 26 predicted proteins | sample MGYA00237883_ERZ534232 | MGnify/ENA metagenome assembly ERZ534232 | reverse complement strand
CTGGCCCGGAAATGTCCGGGAGCTTCAAAACACCTTGCGGCGCGCGGCCATCTGGTCTTCCGGCACAACAATCGAGATGGAAGATATTCGCGAAGCCATGCTCCCGATTGTCAACACCCATAACGATTCGCTGCTTCATAAACCCCTGGGAGATGGAATCAACCTGCCAAAATTAATGGAAAAATTAGCACAACATTATTTGAATCGAGCGTTGGACGAAGCGCATGGAAACAAGACCAAAGCGGCCGAGCTGGTGGGGTTGCCAAGCTACCAGACTTTTACCAATTGGATGAAAAAATATGGCCTTGATTAAAATTGGCACAACCGTTGCTGAGAGGTAAGGAGAGTCGGCAGGGCAAAGCCGGTTGAAACGATGAGCACACATGCACCCCAGGACGGTGCCGATATCATCAGTGATGACGTGTTAAAGCAGACCCTTCTGGATCTGCCCGATTTGATCAGGGAAAAGGTTGGCATCGAGCGAGAGCTCACAGAGGGGATTGATCGCCTTTTAAAGGAGGTTGAGTAATGACCACTATGCCGGCCGAACCGGGGCGCTCGGAACTGCTCATTTACCAGACCGACGATGGCAAGACACGCATCGAGGTCCGGCTGGAAAATGAAACCGTATGGTTAAGCCAGAAATTGATGGCCGAATTGTTTCAGGTTTCCGTTCCTACGGTCAACGAGCATATCCGAAACCTCTATGAAGAAGGCGAATTGCAGCCTGCTCCAACGATTCGGAAATTCCGAATAGTTCGCCGGGAGGGACAGCGAGATGTCGCTCGGCTGATCGAACATTACAGCCTGGATGCCATCCTCGCGGTGGGCTATCGGGTTCGTTCCGAGCGCGGCACTCAATTCCGCCGATGGGCCACGGAACGCTTACGGGAGTATTTGGTCAAGGGTTTTACAATGGACGACGAGAGGCTGAAGAATCCGCCGGTGGAGGGCTCCGGTGTGCCGGATTACTTCGACGAGCTTCTTGAGCGAATCCGAGATATCCGCGCCAGCGAGCGCAGAATGTATCTGCGGGTAAAAGAAATCTTCGCCCTTGCCGCCGACTACCACTCCAAGGACCCGGATTGTAAAAGTTTTTTCCAGATCATGCAGAACAAGCTCCATTTCGCTGCCACCGGAAGAACGGCCGCGGAACTGATTGCTGAACGGGCCGACCACACGAAGCCCAATATGGGGCTGACCACATGGAAGGGCGCGGTTGTCCGTAAAGCAGACATAACAGTGGCAAAAAACTATCTCTCGGAAACTGAGATTACCGAGTTGAACAGGATCGTAGTCATGTGGCTCGACTACGCAGAAGATCAGGCGCGCCGTCGCAAACAGGTTTTTTTAAGAGACTGGGAGACGAAGCTGAATGAGTTTCTAGCTTTCAATGAAAGGCGCGTCTTGCCCCACGCAGGAACAATCAGCAAAGAGAGCGCCGACGGAAAGGCCGAGGCGGAATATGAGCGGTTTGCCGCTCGCCGTCGCGCCTTCCTCGAAAAAGAAGGTGAGAGCGATTTGGTCAAGACTTTGGAGGAAACTGCCGAATCGACAATTCGTAAGAAGGGAAAGAGGCGGTCATGAGGCTGCACTTTGAATCAAACCTGGATTACCAGCTCAAGGCCATTGAGGCGGTTTGCGACTTGTTCCGAGGCCAGGAGATTTGCCGCACCGAGTTCACCGTTACTCGAGACGCACTCGGCGGCTACCAAATGCACGCCTATGCACAAAACGATCTCGGCATCGGTAACCGGCTGACCTTGCTCGATGATGAAATTCTGAAGAACCTGAACGACATTCAGCTCCGCAACGGGCTGCCACCTTCCTCTACACTTGCTTCGGGCGACTTCACCGTGGAGATGGAGACCGGCACAGGGAAGACGTACGTCTATCTGCGCACGGTCTTCGAGCTCAACCGGCGCTATGGCTTCACCAAATTCGTCGTCATCGTGCCTTCCGTGGCCATCAAGGAAGGAGTCTACAAATCACTCCAGATCATGGAGAGCCATTTCCGCACACTCTACGCCAACATCCCGTTTGAATACTTTCTCTATGACTCGAGCAAGCTCGGCCAGGTGCGCAACTTCGCTACCAGCCCCCACATTCAGATCATGGTGGTAACGGTGGGAGCGATCAACAAGAAAGACGTCAACAACCTCTATAAAGATTCGGAGAAAACCGGCGGCGAAAAGCCCATAGACCTGATCAAGGCCACGCGCCCTATTCTTATAGTGGATGAGCCCCAAAGCGTTGACGGCGGCCTTGGAGGCCGCGGCAAGGAAGCGCTGGGTGCGATGAATCCGCTGTGTAGCCTGCGCTACTCCGCAACGCATGTGGACAAACACCACATGGTTTATCGGCTGGATGCGGTGGATGCCTATGAGAGCAAACTGGTGAAGCAGATCGAGGTCGCCTCGGCCGCCATTGAAGGTGCGTATAACAAGCCATACGTGCGGCTGCTCTCAGTGAGCAACAAACGCGGCGTCATCACGGCCAGGGTCGAACTGGACGTGCAAACAGCATCGGTCGTCCGGCGCCGGGAGGTGACCGTTCAGGATGGCGATAACCTGGCGTAAACCGCAAACCGTGCGATATACGAGAATTGCCGTGTGGGTGAAATCCGCGTTCAGAAGGGTAAAGAGTTCATGGAACTGCGTGTGCCCGGTGGCGAGCACTTCCTTCGTATCGGGGAAGCCTACGGTGATGTGGACGCGCTGGCCCTAAAGCGGGAAATGATTCGCCGCACTATCAAGGAGCATCTGGACAAAGAAAAAAGGCTGCACCCGCAGGGGATCAAGGTCTTGAGCCTGATCTTTATCGATGCCGTTGAGAAGTATCGCAAATACGATTCGGACGGTCATCCCGTCAAAGGCGATTATGCCCGTATCTTCGAGGAAGAGTATCAACGGTTGGCCAACCACCCGGACTATCGTACTCTGTTCCAGGAGGTGGATCTTTCAGCTACGGCCGAGCAGGTGCACAACGGCTATTTCTCCATCGACAAGAAGGGCGGCTGGACCGACACCGCGGAAAACAATCAGTTTAACCGGGATAATGCGGAACGGGCCTACAGCTTGATTATGCGTGAAAAGGAAAAGCTTCTCGGGTTTGACACTCCGCTTAAATTCATATTCTCGCATTCCGCTCTGAAAGAGGGCTGGGACAATCCCAACGTTTTTCAGATTTGCGCGTTGTGGGAAATGGGCACCGAGCGCGAACGCCGCCAGACCATCGGACGAGGGCTCCGCCTCTGCGTGAACCAGGAAGGCGAGCGACTGCATGGCTTCGAAACCAATACCCTGACCGTCATCGCCACCGAGGGGTATGAGCAGTTCGCCGAAAATCTCCAGAAGGAGATCGAGGAAGATACGGGAATCCGCTTCGGCATCGTCGCTGATCACCAATTCGCCGGGATTCCGGTTATCCAAGCCGACGGCCAGATAACATCTCTAGGCTTCGAGCAGTCGAAGTTAATATGGGAGCACCTCAAGAGTCATGGGTACATCGACTCCAAAGGCAAGGTCCGGGACGAGCTGAAGAAAGCGTTAAAAGAGGGGACTCTGACAGTACCTGACGCCATGGCGAATCATCTGGCCCAAATCTCTGAAATACTGCGTAAGCTGTCAGGGAAATTGGAAATCAAAGATGCGGACGATCGCAGACCAGTGCGCACTCGCCAGGCAATTCTGCATAGCCCTGAGTTCACGGCGCTGTGGGACCGCATCAAGCACAAGACCACCTATCGCGTGGATTTCGACAACGAAAAACTGGTCCGCCAGTGCATCAGAGCAATCCAGAACGCCCCGCCGATTGCCAAGACTCGGCTTCAATGGCGCAAAGCGGATCTGGCCATCGGTCGAGCGGGTGTGGAAGTGAGTGAAACAAGCCTCGCAGAGCCGGTGGTGGTCTACGAACCGGATATCGAGCTCCCCGATCTGGTGACCGATTTGCAGGACAAGACCCAGCTCACCCGCCGCACCATCGTGCGAATTCTAACGGAGAGCGGGAGATTGAGTGACTTCACGCGCAATCCCCAGCAGTTCATCGAGTTGGTCGGCGAATCGATCAATCGAGTCAAACGGTTGTCCATTGTCGACGGGATCAAATATCAACGGCTGGGAGACGAGTGCTTTTATGCACAGGAGCTCTTTGAGCAGGAAGAACTGACCGGTTACCTCAAGAACATGCTCACCGACACACGAAAGTCGGTGTTCGAACATGTCGTGTACGAATCAAACGTCGAGGCCACCTTTGCCGATCAACTGGAGAAGAACGAAGCGGTCAAAGTATACGCCAAGCTCCCCGGCTGGTTCAAAGTGCCGACACCTCTTGGCTCATACTGCCCCGACTGGGCAGTCTTGGTGGAAGTGGACGGTACCGAGCGCCTTTACTTCGTTGTCGAAACCAAGAGCAGCATGTCTCATGATGATCTTCGCGACCGTGAAAACGCGAAGATCGCGTGTGGCAAGGAACACTTCAAGGCGTTGGAAACAGATGATAACCCGGCGAGGTTCGTGAGGGCATCAAGGGTGGAAGACGTTTTTTCGACATCGTCATGAATGGGGTAGACGCAGAATTCGGAAAAAATCGTACGCCAAGAAGAATATAATTCTGCGTCTACCCCGTCTACACCCATCTGTTCAATCGAAATCAGACAGGAAGCAAGTGAAGGGGCACGGTTCCTTCTTGCTGATGTAAGAAGCGGAAAGTCATGGGATGAGGCTTACGGGTAGATGCCTGCGAATGTGACTGACGGTCCAGGCTCGGTTGTCTGTTGGATTGATCCTCCTCGCATCTGGCCGGAACAGACGACCTGATGAAGAAGGGATTACGACATTTTAGGCATGGTACTCGTAATGTCCCAAATGTTCTGCACCGGAACCTTCAATTCGCAGCTTCATGCCCCGGGATAGGTATGGTGAATTCGTGGGAAGTGAAATAGCCACGGGCAACAAGCCTGAGTTGACCGGCGGTGGTCTGAATCGAAGTGCCTGAGATGGAGTGAATCATCGGTCCCTGCGACAAATGAAGATCCACTTAGCTCGGCACCCGAAAGGCGGGTACTTGCGAACAGAACGGTGTGCGACAGGCCTCATCCGTTTTGCCCCGGAGCACTGCTTTTCAATGCCGTCACCAGTTCTTTCACCGTCTTTGGAGGGGCGGGAAAACCTGCCTTGGCATCCATTGCGATTGCCCCCTCCGGACACCCCGTGGCACAGACCCCGCATCCAAAGCAACGATCTATATCGACCACAGGCACATTTGCCTCACCCATCGTCAGGGCTTCGGGCGGACACCGTTTGATGCACGTCTCGCACGCCACGCAGCGCTCCGCATCGAATGCAGGCTCGAACCCCGAATTGAAAACAAGCCCGGGCCTGGGCTGTTTCAGCACCTGGCCGACCACCTCACAGTGCCAGCGATCACAGTTGCACATGAAGTCGATTTCATCCGTCGTATTGCGGCTCATGTGGATAAGACCGGCTTGCTCGCAACGCTCCACGATTTCTCTCGCTTCGTCTTTGCTGACCCGCTTTCCGCCAAAACGCTCGGTGATGTTTTCGGCAATCTCACCGAACCACATGCAGACTCCGACGGGCATGCCATGGAGCTCCTCGCCGCGCAATCCGGCGGCCTGGCGGCAGTAGCAGGCTCCCACGCCGATGGCGTCATATTTGTCGATGTAGGTCATGACCTGATCGTAAGTATGGATGGTATTGCCGGCCTTGATCGTCCGGGCGACAGGAATGACCCGTGTGAGGGGATAGGCAATCTTTTCAACGCCTTTAGCCTTCGTGCAGGCTTTCTTGTAGGCTTGGATCAGGCGGGCGACCTTCTTTTCCCGTTCGGAGTTGCCGCCGCCGATGAACATGAACTCGAAGATGCCGGGCATGAAAGGCAATCCGGAGAAATCATTAACGGTCAATTGGTTGTAACTCCCGGGCCGTCAAGAAAACATATTTACACCACATCGGCATTGGACAAAAAGATAGGGTCACCGTATCAATTTGGAGAAGGGGGTCCAGGGGGATGGATTATTCTGGTTGAGCCGGAAATCGGGCTGGGAGAACATATTCTAGTCCCGGATCTGGCGGGTTGGAGAGAAGCGAGATATCCTGATGAGGAACCCCATAACTGGATATCGATTCCTCCGGATTGGATTTGCGAGTTGCTTTCGTCCGGCGGCCGGCGGCGAGACCGGATGGAAAAAATGCTCATATATGCTCAATATGATGTTTCTTTCCTGTGGCTGATTGATCCGATTGACCAGACACTGGAGGTTTTCCGGCTGAAGGAAGGCGAGTGGGTGGTTGCCGGTCTTCATGCGGGAAAGGCGAAAGTACGAGCTGTTCCTTTCATTGAAATAGAAATCAACCTGTCCGATCTCTGGCGAGAAGCCTGAATTGGATAGCCGCTTGCCGAACTTCTAAGATACAGTTCTAAAAGAGCATAATTCAATTCTGATACCTACAGTCGACCCACGAGAGCCTGCCCCTGCCGTTTGTTCTCAGAGACACGGAATTTACTGGAGTTGTCGGTATGCGTTCCCACGCAGGAGCGTGGGAACGAGGGAAATGAAGGCTTCAGCGTGGTACAGGCAAGTGGATGCGTTCGCACGCAGGACGTGGGAACGAGGGAGCCGGGTTGATCCTGTAGAACAATAAGATGGTCAGGATGCGTTCGCACGCAGGAGCGTGGGAACGAGGTGTCAATCGTTAAAGTCGACGGCGCCGGGCTGGGCTTTGCTCCATTCTTCAATGGCAGCCCAATCCCGCGCCGTGTGCTCGAAATGATAGATGTCGAAGCTTTGCAGCAGGCGTTGCTATAGTGCGCTTACATGCGGACGAGGTGCGGCACATCTGCCGCCGGTTATGCCGTCTGCTGGATGGCTGACAACCGCCAGGCCGAGCCGGAGCCAATATCCCGACAGAATGTCCAGAATTCTTGAAATTTTACCGGATTGAGCCGATCGCCTTCGATCACCTGCCCGGTTTTGTCGTCCACCGTGTAGTCCAGGAGATTGGCCGTAAAGAGAACGGTGATAAAGTCCTTGCCCGTCTCCTGCCAGATCTCGCTGAGCTCCACCTTGCGAACGGCGATGTTTTCCAGCCGATTGATTTTGCCCTGCTGAATCATCACACTGAGCTCCTGGCGGAGAATCCCCGCCATTTCGCTCGTCAGCAGCGGCTCGATGCCGTCAAGGCTGCGGTTCATCCAGGCGGCCTGGATGCGGAAAAACATATCCTGAGCCGAGTCTTTGAAGGATTCTTCGCTGAAGGCCGGATCGAATTGGCGCACCCGGGCAAGTCCCGCGTCCCTTTCTGCCGACCCGGATACGCCGGCCTGCGGCGCACTTGCGGACGAAGGCTCGATGCGGGAGTATTGGGAAGCTCCCTCGATCCGCTCGGAATAGGCATCATTTGCATTGTAGTAGCCGGCCGAGGCGGAGCTTTGTTGCTGCCGTCTGCGAAAAAATTTCATGGCGAAGTAGATCAGCAGGCCGATGAGTGCGATGTCCATCAACCCGATGCCGCCACCTCCAGCGCCGCCGCCCGCCGCTGCGTGTCCACTGCCTCCAAACAGCATGCTGCCAAGGAATCCTCCGGCCAATCCGCCCATAAGCCCCTGGGTGAAGGGGCTGCGGCTCAAACCGCCCGAATAGGGCTGGGTGGCGGACTGCGGCGAGCCGGGAGAAGAGGTCCCCGACCCATAGCGGGAGCTTGACGAGGGGCTCGATGGCGAGCTCGGTGTTGAATATGAGCGGCTCCCGCGGCTGCCGAAGGATCTTCCTCCTCCGACCCGGCCCCAGGCCTGTGTCTCAATCACCAAAGAGAATGCGAAAACCAGCACCACTAACAAAATGAGCGGGAAATTCCAGGGTCTTTTCTGTTTCATTCGGTATTTACCTCCTCGTTAAAAAGTCGCAGACCGGCAAAAAGCCTGCATCTGAATTTGCAGCTTTTTTCCAGTCGGACTATTAACAAACGGGAGTCAGGAAGGCAACTTAAACCGGCGGCAGCGCGATGGATTAGTTTTGAATAGCATGATGCCCGCCCGGATTTCGAAGGGGTGGCTGGGATTTTTTAGTGTGTTGACAATTTTCTTGATCCCTGTTCTTTTGATAGCTTCACGGAGGCGGGAAGCTGTTTCCGCCGTTTGCTCATGCGAAGAAAGTCTTAGATGTGCCGGGCGCCTGCCTGAGAAGAGAAACGCCATGACCCTGATAGCTATAGTCGGCCGACCCAATGTCGGCAAATCAACCCTGTTCAACCGAATTCGCCGCAAGCGCCAGGCGCTCGTGGACGACCTTCCGGGTGTCACCAGGGATCGCAACTACGCGCAGGTGACTTGGGAAGGGAAACCTTTCACCATCATAGACACAGCAGGATTCGTGAGCGAGGAATTCAAGGAGCTGGATGAGCAAACCCGGGAGCAGATTCGCCTTGCCCTCGATGAGGCGGACCTGATTTTATTTGTGGCCGACGGCAAGACCGGTTTGCATCCTGAAGATAAAGCGCTGGTGGATCTGCTGCGTCGCACGTCCAAGCCCGTGTATTATGCTGTGAATAAGATTGACGGCCCTGAGCAGTCCCATAAGATGGTTGATTTTTATGAGCTCGGTCTGGATCGGATCTACCCTATCAGCTCGGCCCATGGCTTCGGTATTGAGGAAATGATGAGCGACCTGCTTACCGAGGTGCCTGCATTGGAGCAGGAGGAAGAAGAAAAGACCGAGGAGATTCGGGTCACCATTGTGGGACGGCCCAACGTGGGGAAATCGACCCTCACCAACCGCATCTTGGGCGCTCCAAGGGTTATCGTCGACTCCGTTCCCGGTACCACCCGGGATGCCATCGATTCGCCATTCGAGCAAGACGGGCAGCGCTATGTGCTCATCGATACCGCAGGGATCCGGCGCAAAGGCCGCACCCGCGAAAAACTTGAAAAATTGAGCGTCATCAAAGCATTGCAGAGTATCGATAGAAGCCATGTGGCGGTGCTTTTGGTGGATGCCGTCGAAGGGATCACCGACCAGGATCTGCATATCGGCGGATACGTCCAAGATCGCTCCCGAGCCTGCGTCATCGGGGTGAACAAGTGGGATGCCCTCGACAAGGACGCCAAACTGGCAAAACGGTTCATGGAGCAAGTAAGAGATCGTTTCAAGTTTCTGCCCTTTGCCCCTGTCCTGACTATATCGGCATTGACCGGCAAGCGAGTGGCCAAGGTTATTCCGACTGTCTATGAAGTCTTTCAGCAGTACAATCGACGGATCACCACAGGTCAGGTAAACCGCACAATGGAGCAGGCGCTCCAACATCACGAGCCGCCCCAGGCAGGCGGACGCAGTGTTAAATTCTATTACGCCACACAGACCTCAGTCAGACCTCCCACTTTTGTCCTCTTCTGCAATCGCCCTGAAGGGATACATTTCTCCTACGAACGTTATTTGACCAATCAACTCCGGGAGTCCTTGGGTTTGACCAAGACTCCCATTCGTCTGATCTTTCGCGGGCGACAAAGAGGGGATAAGTGATTGTGAAAGCTCGTTTGCCGAGAACGAAGAAAATTCATTTAAGGCGTAAATTATTTTTTGTCCTGCTTGTTTTGGTGTCCATAATTGCTTGCGCTTCCTATCTATGGCTCAAAGGCTCGAGCTCGAAAAAGCCGGTGAGGTCAGCCGAATCTCCGGTAGCTACGAGTGCGGACCGAGCCGGGGATGAGCCGCAAATTGTTTTGCTGGCGCATCTGTCCGGACCCTTCGAAAAGGAGGGTGAAATGCTGCGGCTGGGCGTTGAGCTTGCCTGGAAGGATTTGCAGCAGGACAAGGTCAGCGGCCGGCTTGTTATTCGAGACGCCGGCCGGGATGCTTCAGCAACGGCTCGACTGGTGAGCGAACTGGGTCATGATCCGGATGTCCTGACCATTATCGGGCACCTACCCATCACCTCCCTGGTGCAAGCTGCTCCTATCTTGGAAGAAGAGAAGCTGCTCATGATCGTTCCGGCCAGCTCTCATCAGCAGATCGTGCAGCACTCATGGCTGTTGCCGCTCGTTTGTCTGGACAGCCAGGAAGGCGCCTACGCAGCGATGGTTCTGCAGGATTGGGCAAAAGATGCGGCGGCGGCTGTGATTTACAGCCCTTCCACTTACGGGCAGCTTTTATACGAGGGGTTCATGAGCCGGGCACGGGCCATCGATTTTGAAGCTCCGGCATTCAGCGGCGACACGGATAAATTTTCACTGCAAAAGACTGTCGACAGAGTTTTGCAGGTCGATCCTTCGGTCATCTGGCTGGCAGGCTCTCCGTTTTGGGGAGCGGAGATCATCAGCGCTCTGACGGAAAGAGGATACAAAGGGCGACTGCTGGTCCCTCGGAGCTATGGAGAAATGGTTATGGAAGATCTCTTGGGCGATTACTTGAACCAGCTCTACGTCTTGAGACCGGCGCTTGTAAGCGACAAGAACAATGGTCCACTGCAGGAGTTCACCAACCGGTTTCACGAACTGTACTGGCGGGAACCGCGCTGGCTGGCCGTGTTGGGATACGATGCCATGAAATGGGTAGGGGAGCTCCTGCAAAACGGTCCAATCAAACGGGGCGCTCTGCGCGAATCCATTCTGGAGAAGTACAACAGCCCCGCGCAAGCATACCAGGGTTTAGCCGGTCCGGTTTACTTCGATGCCAACGGGCACACTCAGCGGCCGCTGCAGGTCACGGTTTATCGAAACGGCAGGTTCATGCCCTTTGTCGAGACCGGCGACCGCAAGGATTCATCGTCATAACCGATGCGGCTGAGCCAGGGCCCATCTCCCTTCCGCGAGCCGGCCCCGTTTCAGGCATCCTTCCCCATACACCCGGCATTTCCTGGTGAGCACCGCCAGCGCCTGCGCTCTCTGGTCGCTGTCGAGGCCGCCGCTGCAAAGCAGCTTTATAAGCGATCTTATCCGATATTGATCGAGAGCCGCAATGGAAGCGGAAAGCTGGTCGGGATGGCCGCCGCGTTTTATAACCAACGGTCGTTCAACCAACCCCATGGGGCGCCTCGACCCGATCCGCAGCCATAAATCATAATCCTCGCAGGCCGGCAGCGTCTCGTCGAAAAGCCCGACTTCGTCGAATAGGCTCCGATGAATCATCACCGCAGAGGGACTCACCAGGCAACGCTCCAGAAGAGCGGGAAAACAATATCCCGATGGCTTCTTATGATATTTTTTCGGATTTTGCCGATGTCCGTTTCTAATCCAGACTTCTTCCGTCTGGCAAATCTTGATAGCCGGGTGCCGGCTGAGAAAATCGAGCTGACACTCCAGCTTGCCAGGCAGCCACAGATCGTCTGAATCCAGAAAGGCGAGCCACTCGCCACGGGCCATTTTGATGCCCGCATTGCGGGCGGCGCTCACGCCGGCATTGGACTGCTGGCAATATGCGACCGGGCGCCCGCAGGCTTCGACAATCGCGGAAGTATTGTCAGTGGAGCCATCGTCGACCACGATCACTTCCATCTCGACATGTTTCTGCAGCAGAACGGAATCCAAGGCTTCTTTGAGGAATGAAGCACGATTGTAGGTGGGAATGATTACACTGACCATCGCGAGCAACTGCTTTATCGCCCGCCTGCCTGCGCGGGCCGCAGCCGGTTAATACCCTTTGCAGGGTTACATTATGGCGCAGCGAAGGCCCGGCGGGCGGGTATTGATGTTAACCGTCGAACACTGAGCACGGAGTATCGAATGTCGGAGTGCGCACTCGATGATTCTGCGGCACTCATTCCTCGTTCCCAAACTCGGTTCGGGAACGAGGGGATAGTACACCGCCAAGATGGCCGAAGTTCCGTAGCCCGCGCCCACAAGTTCGACGCATACTTAGTACAGTTCCGCACAATCAGGTGACCCAAAATCCATTCGTCGTTCCTGTGTGCTTTTTGCAGGAACCCGCCGGCGCGCGTCCGCCTGCCTGTTCGAAGCCATTACAGGCACCGAGTTGAGCCACACTACGTCACGGCGAAGGCCCGTCGCGGCGGTCCGTGCTGCAAACCGATCTCTGGATTCCAGCCTGCGCGGAGATGACTTCCGAAGGCATTCGCTACGCTTTCAGGGGAATTACCGATTTTGCTTCACCAATCTCATCCCAATCGAAATCTTTGAGATGTGGCACCAGGGTGCTCATTTCCTGGTGGATCGCCGCCATATCCCTCGGGAAGGAAATTCCTTGAGTCGCCATGATTTGTTTCAGGATATCCCAGTCCGCCAAGGACTTGCCTTTTTGGGAAAACACTTGTTCCAGGCGCAGCAAGCGCCTTTCCAGATTGATTACCGTACCGGTTTGTTCCCCGTAGGCCGCTACCGGAAGCACCACATGAGCCAAATCCATAGCCGGGCTGGGCATACTCTCGAGCAGTACCAGGCACTTCAAATCACTCAAAAGATGCCGCCAGCGCTCAGGATCGTTCTCCCACAGCAAGGCGGCATCTTGCACCAGAAGCGCTTTGATTTCTCTTTTCTCCAGCGCCATTTCAAGGGAGGGCCACGGTTCGCCGGGAAGCTCCGACACCTGCCCCGCGCTCATGAATTTACTCCTGCCATTCGCACTCGCCACGTCGGTGAAGCCGGGCAACAGGTTCGGAGCAATTCCCATGAGCAGTGCCCCCGTGGAGTTGATTTCCGAAGTGACGGGGTAGATCCCGGCTCCATTGGCTCCTGCCAGCTGCCCGGATGCCAGTGCCAGTTGGAACAAAGATTCGACCGCGTTCGCCGTTTGCTCCGAGCCCAAAAGATCTTCAGGAAACACTATGGCAACCGACGAAGCGTCTGAAAAAGCTTTTACCAGGTTTTCCCACTGCTCGTGGCCTATCCCGTGCCCGGCAGGATCAAATTCGCTTGTCTTCTTTGCAGAAGCTTTACTTTCGGCGCCTGCAAGTCGGCCGAGCGCCTGCACCAACGCTTGCCACGCCGGCGGCGCAACCTGCAGGGAAATGGAGGCAAGCGCTGTCAGATTGTCGGGCCGGCTGGCCAATTGCCACACAGGAACCTTGCGGTTTCTTGCGGCGCGCCGGATCATCGTGGCCACGACCGGCGCCGCTTTCTCGATATCATCTCCGCACACAAAAATGGCTTCCACCCGTTCCAGCCCCGTTAATTCCGGATTCACTCCCTGGTGCCCGGCGTATTGCTGCATCAGGTTCCAGAGCTTCTCGCGAATTTCTCGACCGGGAAAATCGAGGCCGTTGCTCTGCCAACCTGCGCGCAGCCATTTCTGCAACAGGTAGTGGGATTCATTGGTCGCTCGGGGCGAAGCCAATGCTCCCACTGCTTTTGGGCCGTATCGTTCCTGTGCGCCACGGAAGCCTTCCAGCAGGTTTTTGATGGCTTTAGGCCAGGACATTTCTTTCAGCCGGCCTTTCTGCCGAATCATCGGCTGCAATATACGCTCTCCGAACCATAACGAATCATAGATCCTGAAACGGCCGCGACGGCAGGTGGACGACCAATTTGGCGGCACCTGCGAGGCGTCGCTGATCCACACCTGCCTTTCACCCTTTAGCTTGAGATTCAATTGGCAGCCGCACCCGCAATGTATGCAGTGAGTTGTTTCCGTTCTCCACTCCAGACGGTCCACCGCACGGCCTTCGCGCTTTTCCAACAAAGCCCCGGTGGGGCAGAGATCCACGCAGAGTCCGCAATGAACGCAGAGCTCATTGAAGCGCGGCCAGTCTTTAAAATCTATGGCATCGGACACCTGGAATTCGGAGCAGGCCACGTAGCAGCGTTCACAACGAATACATTTGTTGGGATCGAGCGCAATGTCGGGGTGTGTGTCGACGGCGGCGACTCGCTGATGATGGATCTTCTTGCTGGGCTGATCCCGCCAGTCAACCTGGAACTCGTTCATCAGTTCTCTCAGCCTGCAATCGAAGGCCGCGGAACATCCGCACACCAGGCACCTGCCCGCTTCTCTTTGGGCCTGTTCTTCGGTTAGACCAAGCTCCACCTCCAGGAAATTGTTGATGCGTTTCTGCGTTTCGAGCTCAGCCATTGATTCGCGCGATGCAGTTTTGAGAACACTGAAAGGCTCGCGGTCGATGGTCTCCAGGTCTCCCTTGCTGATGTTAAAATGCAGGGGTTCGGGCTGCACCTCGCCAGTACAGAAATAACGGTCCAGAGAATATGCTGCTTTTCGGCCATCCGCCAGAGCGGCCACCACGGTATCGGGACCTCGAAACACGTCACCGCCGACGAAAATCATCTCCTGACCCGTGTGCATGCTTCGCGGGTCGCCACCAAGGGTGCTCCATCGGGTCAGAGGCAGCTTAGCCATATAGCCGTCATTTTCGGGCATGGGAACCTCGGGATATTGCCCGATGGCGCTTATAACCTGATCCACCTCCATGCTTACTTCGGAGCCCTCAATCGGCACCGGGCGCCGTCTGCCGCCGGCATCCGGTTCTCCCAGCTCCATCCGAAGGAACTGCAGTCGATTGACGGATCCATTGTCACCGTAAAGTTGAGTAGGTGCCACCAGGAATTGGATATCGACTCCCTCTTTCTGGGCCGCTTCGATCTCTTCGTGGTTTGCGGGCATTTCGTTGCGGGAGCGCCGATAAAGAATGGTCACCTGTTCGGCTCCCAGACGAAGCGACGAGCGGGCCGCATCAATGGCAACGTTGCCACCCCCGATGATGGCCACCCGTTTTCCTATGGTCATACCTCCATGCATGCCGCCCGATGCAATTTCTGCAAGAAAATCCACCCCTGGCACCACGCCGTTCAAATCTTCGCCGACAATACCGAGCTTGCGACAGGCCCATGCTCCCACGGCCAAGAAAATGGCATCGTAGCCTTCCTTCTTCAGGTCGTCGAGCGTGAAGTCCTGTCCCCAGCGTACTCCGGTCTTAACTCCTACCCCCAGATCGAGTATCCCGTCGATTTCCCAATCGAGCACTTTCTTGGGAAGCCGGTATTCGGGTATGCCGTATCTGAGCATGCCGCCCAATTTGCTTTTGGCTTCAAAAATAGTGCTGACATGCCCCAGGGTCCTCAAGTAGTAGGCGGCGCTCAAACCTGCGGGACCACCCCCCACGATGGCCACCCGATGTTCGCTGGGCGGCGGCAAATCGGGGTGGAATCGCTCACCGGATTTATATTCGAAGTCGGCAACAAACCGCTTGCACAAATTGATGCCGATGGGCTCATCCACCAGATGTCGCCGGCATGCGGTTTCACAAGTATGCGGGCAGACTCTTCCAATCGTTGCCGGCATTGGTATCTTTTCCTTAATGAGCCGGACCGCCTCACGGTATTCACCATGGCGGATGTGTGCCAAATATCCCTGAATGTCCACATTCGCCGGGCATTTGACGGAACACGGAGCGACGCAGTCCCCATAGTGAGTGTCAAGGAGCAGCTCCAAGAGGAATTTTCGGGTCTGCTGCAGATCATCACCTTGTGTGGTTATATTCATGCCCTCGGTCACCGGAGTGCTGCACGCTGCTTTATACTTCTTCTCTCCGGCTATCTTGACAACACATAAACGGCAGTTTTCCAATGGACGTAGCAGAGGACTATGACACAGGGTAGGGATGTAAATACCTTCCTGTTTTGCGACATCCAAAATAGTGCTTCCTGCGGGAGCGTCCACGGCCTTGCCATCTATGTGAATTTTTACCGTATTATTCATTAATTTCCTCCAAATGAATTTTGCTTTTTTGAGTGTTATGACATGAATCCTCTCAGGGGCCAGACAGCAGCAAGACAGCGGAAAAGCAGCGCAAAGTCGGACAGGAGGAAGCAAAAGTGCTCGATAAAACCGCGCCGGACCACTTTCGGAACAGATGTGCAACCCTCACAAAAGGCAAATCCTCGAATGATTAATCCTTTTTCAAAAGAAGCTCGATGTTGTGCTTCAATGCCTGAGGATCTACCGGCTTTTCCATGAAGATGTCGGCTGCAATCCAATCCAGATCGTCCTCGAGACTGCGGGCATAGCCCGTTTCGGTGTCGGGTTGAGCCGAAACAATGATGATCGGCAACCGTTGCAATTCCTCTTTTTGCCTGAGTTTTACGGCAAACTGGAGACCTTCGTCCATAGTTGCCATCATAATATCCAGGATCAGCAGGTCAGGTTTTTCGGTTTCAATGTAGTTGAGTCCGTCAACCGTGTTGTTGGCCGACAGCACTTCGTACCCAAAACGCCTCAAAATAGCTCCTGTGATCTCCAAGAAACTGGGATCGTCGTCGATAAGCAAGATCTTATCCTGAGCCTTCATCATCCCTCCTCTCGCACGGGTTAGAATAATTCATATAGATTTACGGATTCATATTGCCGGACGTTCTGTGATAGTGCTTAAAACCCGATACATTGTTTATGCGTCAAATTATTCCACATTGTGCAAACTGTATTCCAGACAAGCTCTCGGTTCAGGTCTGCAGGCCTCCTTATTCAAGCTCTTGGCAGTTCCATAATGAAATTGGCCCATTCGCCTTCCGTGCTTTCTACCCATATCTTACCGCCGTGTCTTTCCACAACGGTTCTGGTGATGAACAATCCGAGCCCGGTTCCACGCACCGAAGACTGTCGGGAGGCCTGCAATCGTTGGAACTTTCGAAACAGTTTGTCCTGATCTTCCCGGCGAATACCAGGGCCGCTGTTCCATACCTCCATCCGGACACGATCACCGAGATCTTTCGCCGTGATGCGGATTTTCCCCGATTTGTCACCGTATTTCAACGCATTGTTCAAAAGGTTGGAGAATACGCCACGAAACAGTTCCGGATCGAGTGTCCACTCTAGTTCGGGCGGTACGTCCACGGTCACCGCCACATCTCGCTCCAGAATGGCGCTGGTCAGCCCTTTTACAATGGGCTCGATCACCTCAACCAGGAGTCGGGTCGGCCCGGGGGCGACCGCCATCTCATCTTTTTCAATGCGAGACAAGTCCAAATAGTGCCGGATCATTTCCATGGATTGATCCAGGTTTCGGCAGATGGCCTCCACCATGATCGTCTGCTCCGTGGCAAGCGAGCCGAAAATTTCCTGGCGCAGGGCATTGGCACTCATGTAGCTGTTGGCGATGGGGGATTTGAGCTCATGGGTGACAAATCCGAGCATGTCCAGATAACGATTGTTCAATCTTGCCAGTTCTCTATTCGCCTCATTGAGGCGCTCGTTGGTCTCCATCAGGGCACTCATGTGCTCGTGCAATTCCGTAAGGTCGTGAAAGTACCCCACTACGGCAATCTCTTGCTGACCGTCATAAAGGATGGTTGCCGACAGTTGAATCGGAATAGCCCGGCCGTCTTTGCGAATCAAATGAGTGGTGTAATCCAGTAAAACTCCGGGGCCCCCGTAATCGTCGATCAAAAGCGATTTCTTGATTTTATAGGCTTCGCCTTCGGGGTAAATGTCATGGGCCGACAACTTGTTGAGAACTTCTTCCGGTTGATAGCCAAGAAGCCGCTGAGCACCTTCATTGTACAAAATGATTCGGCCTTCTCGATCATTCGCCATGATGCCGTCCGGACACGCCTCGAACAGCCGCTCCTCAAACTCGTAGCGCTGTCGCAGCTCTTCCTGGTACGCTTTGATTTTGACAGCCATGTATTGGAACGCAAAAATCAGCCTGGTGGGCTCATCCCTGCTTGGATGCATGAAGACTTCGCATACATCGCAAGGTTCGCTGGGATGCCTTCGCAGAGATGCAGCCGAGCTTCGAGAAGCCTCCGGGCCAAGCGCCGGGCAGGAGGGAGGGATATGATATTTGGCTGCAAACCTGGCAGACGACCGTTGCAGTTCCTGCAGGCAAGGAGGGGCTTGCTCGACTTCTTTGATTACTTCCTCAAGCTCTCCTTTAGCGAGCAGATTGGTCATGCGCAAGAGCCGATCGACGGGACGTGTGATCATGTCTGAGAACCATCGGATTAAGAAGAAGCTGAAGGCCAGGATGAACAAAGTCCCTACGAATAAAACCCTGAACAACTGGCTGCTCAGTCTCTGCACAGATCCAGCGCTGACACCAACGCGCACCGAAGAGAAATAAAAAGGTGGACGTCCTCCCTTTTCGGCGAGAACAACTTCATAAATCGACTGCTTGGATGCGAACCGTCTCAAAAGAAGTCTGCCGTTCTCATTTTGTTCGATCAGTCTGGGTTGGCCGTCTTGGCGGTATTGTTCATCTCCCATCCAGTATAATGACTTTCCGGCTTCATCGAGCAACTCGACGTATAAAAGTTTGGCGCGTATATGGAAGGTTAGGGAAATTCTGGAATTAAGCTGTTCCTCCGCCGATGTCTGCCTTCTGTCCAGGACTTCTCGAGCCTGTCCCGATACCCCTCTGGCTATCCGCCAGGCTTCATCCTGAATATCCCTGGCCATGGCGGGCACAACAACCCTGTTAATGGCCACGGCACCGCCTGCGACCACCAGCACAACCATCGTGAAGGTGACCAGAATGATCTTTGTCTGGAAGTTCAACCGACTCAAAAATTGCATAACTTTCTACCGAGGGTGGCAGGTCAGAGTTAGAAAAGACCTATATTGCAGGGATGCAAAGCAACAATAGCAGAAACAGCGTAGCCACGCAAATCCAGAACAACAGAACTTCAACAGAATGGATACGTTAGGCGAGCTACACATTGATCGTGAAGTTCCACAGCGAAGCGCAAAGCCCCATCCCTATCAATACCGATTCAATGATCGTTTCAAAAATCGGGTCTTCTTTCAAGGGCTTTTGCAAGCACATTCGAAGACACCAGCCATAAGCAACGACTCCGGGAAGCATTCCATAGGCAAATGCGGTGCCGAGTCCGTTCATCGGGCCAAGCAGAAGAGAGACGGCAAGCAGTCCCAGAATAGCCGAAATAAAATATGTAGTCCTGGTTTCGCCCAACAAAACCACAATAGTCTCTTTTCCGACCAGTCGATCGCCCTGAACCGCCAGAAAATCCAACAACGCCGTTCTGATCAAGACAAACAGGGCAATGATCCAAAATGCATACAAGGTTTGTTGAAAAGCACTCGAAGAACCCCCCAGATAAGGAAGTATCACAGTGGTGCTGGCCCATGCAACGGGGACGAAAAAAGTTTTGGATGCGGGAATGTCCTTGATCTTCAGAACAGACAGTCTTTGCCACCATGACGGCAAAAACAGCGGCACAGCGTAAAGCACACCAAACAGGACCAATAGACTCAGGGCAAGAAAAGTCAAAACGCCGACAGTGGCAGCCATCCACAGGGAAACTACCACTGCAGCAATAGATATCGAAGTAAAAATGCCTTTCCAGTGTTGATAAAAAGCCGCTCGCCCCGGATCGTTCAGTCGCATGGCATCCCGGTCCAGGTAGAGGTTCAGGGTGTGCATCGCAAAAACATAAAGAGCGGCCATGAGACAGTAACTCAACGAGCCGGGATTGCCCGTCAGGGCCTGTGCCGCAGAAGTCAAAAGAGCAGCCCCGAATGCCACAAAAACATTGCTGTAAACCAGATGCTCCAGGATTCGTTTGATGGTGAATTTGACATCGTTCTGTTCCGGCCGGATGGACTCCAGAAACCGAACCACGTTGCGGATCATCCAGTTGGGTGTGGACGCCCCTGCCGATACGCCAACCGAAGAGTATCGCTTCATCTCCTGCGCATCCAGCTCCGTTTCCGTTTCAACGTGATAGGTCGGGGTCGCGCACTCTTTCGCGACTTCGGCCAAACGAATGGTATTGCCACTATGATACCCGCCCACAATCACCATGGCTTCCACTTTAGAGCACATTTGCCTCACTTCGCTCTGTCGCTCGTGCGTGGACCCGCAAATGGTGTTGTTGATCATAGAATCCGGGTATTTGTCACGGAACTTGTCCTGAATCGTCCGGAAGATTTCCTCATTCTGAGTTGTCTGAGCGACCAAAAGTACCTGATCCCAGTCATCCGGCAGTTCGTCAACCTGTTCCGGGCGACTGATGACCACCCCGCGCCCTTCCGTGTATCCCATCAGCCCAATGACCTCGGCGTGATCGGCATCTCCGACGATAACAGTGTGGAATCCTTTTCTAGCGTGTCTCTTGATCGCCGCCTGAACCCTTGCCACTCGCTTGCAGGTGGCGTCCAGCAGATTCGCACCGAGTTTGCGCAGTCTCTTGCGCTCTTGTGGAGGAATGCCGTGAGCCCGTATGACAACTTTCTTGCCGGCACAATTTTCGATCTTATCCTCGGCTATGATTCCCTTCTCTTCGAGCATGGCCAAAACCTGCCGATTATGAATGAGAGGCCCGAAGGTGCAAATGCTCTCCCCATCCTGCAGGCTTTTGATCGCCTCCAGGGTCACATCCAGAGCATCTCTCACGCCTCTGCAGAAGCCGGCCGTTTTGGCCACCATCACTTTCATCAACCCGTACCTCACACGATAGGAAGATTTTCCGAGGGTTGAAAGAATATCCCTTTCATCTCCCAAAAGCTATCGTCTATTGCTTATAGACTCCCATTTGCTCTGTTACAATTTTTATTTATGTCAAATGGCAGACCCTTGGCTTCCAGTTCTTGCACCCAGGCACAAAAATACTGAAGCATTTCCTCTGGCCGCTCCAGTGTATATAATTTGGTTCGCAGCCTTGCAGATTCGGGCCGTCCTTTGGAGTACCGGATCAAGATTTGTCGACAGTGTCCCGAAGGCTTGCGCTTTTTCTCCAGATAATTTTCAAAGTGAGCGCTCACCGATTCCGTGAAATCCGCCCAACTTCCCGGAGCACCCGATACTGGTTGATACCCCCATTCCGCTGCAATAGCTGCAAAAAGCCAAGGATTGCCTAGAGCTGCTCGACCAATCATGACCGCGTCACACTGCGTTTCGCTCATCATTTTCAGCGCCAATGATGCGGATGAGACGTCTCCGTTGCCGATGACGGGGATGTTTATCGCCGCCTTGGTTTTTCGAATCCAGGACCAGTCGGCAGTTCCGCTGTAGAGTTGGGCAGCCGTTCTCCCGTGTATGGTAATGGCATCGGCCCCGGCTGCTTCGATTTGCTGGGCCACCTCAAGTATGTTTATGCAATGCTGATTCCAGCCCAGGCGCAATTTGACAGTGACAGGAACGTCCACGGCCCTCTTCACTTTTTCCACCATGTCGGCAAGGTGGGCGGGTTCTCTCAGCAAGCTCGCTCCAGCTCCCTGTTTCACAACTTTTCTGACTGGGCAGCCGGCGTTTATATCGATCACCTGGACACCCTTTGCTGCAAGCAGCTTGGCAGCTTCGGCCATGGCTTCGGGGTTGCGCCCGAACAACTGCACTGCCAGCGGCACATTCAAAGGCGCCCTCTGGCCGCACAGCCTCCATGTGGCCGGCTGCAAGCGTCTTAGTCCTTCCACGCTGACCATTTCCGTAGTGACCATACCCGCCCCGCAAGCCGCTGCAAGACTGCGAAAGATATCGTCCGTGAAACCCGCCATTGGTGCAAGCACAAGGGGCGGACTCACGTTGATTCCACCAAGGGTGAAAGGCGTCGGATGGAGAAATTGCGGATTTTGTTCCATGGATTGCGGACCTTGTCTCATGAGCGGTGTTCGAGGTGATCCTACCAATTTCGCCGAATTTTGACAACTTTTGTAGAGATTCATCCCGCAAGCGGCAGTGTCCTCCTTATCAATTGACACTAAATCAGCCCTTTGTTAGCCTACCGAGGTTTTTATTTGCAATAAGGATGATGATTTATGAGGAACACGGCGTGAGCCTTCCCGACAGAATTGATGTGGCCATTTTGGGAGCGGTTCAACAAGAAGTACAAAGTCTGTTTGAAATTCTGGAACACAGCCGGAGCCTAAGACTGGTTGGGGAAAGATTTACGATCGGTACATTACGCGATAGGACTCTACTCATTGGAGCTACCGGGCTTGGCAAAGTGAATGCGGCCATCATTTCAGCGGCTTTATTGCAGCGTTTTGCGATCGGGCAAGTATGGAATGTCGGGTGTGCCGGGTGCTATCCGGAAGGGCCGCTGCAGGTAGGTGACGTGCTGGTGTCGAAAGAAATACTCTTTGGCGATGAGGGGATACTAACCGCAAGTGGTGTTCAGACATCGAGAGGAATCGGGATCCCCATCTTGAGCAGACAAGAACAGGTATTTTTCGACTCCATCCCCGCCGGCCCACTGGTCGGTCGTTTTCGGGAAAAGACGCCGCCGGGGGAATATCGCCTTATGGGAGGAACTGCACTCAAGGCTGTTTTTTCAGGAGACGGCGAAGACTCGTTCGCCCCATCATCCTTCCGCCTCACTTACGGCCCCAGCTTGTGCGTGGGGATGGTAAGCGGTGACTGCGAGGTTGCAGGGCGAAGATTTCTTCACTATGGGGCTTTCGCCGAAAACATGGAAGGCAGTGCTGTTGCACAAGCCTGCTTCCGCTTCGACACGCCGTTTGTGGAATGCAGGGGAATGAGCAACAAAGCCGGCGACAGGAACAAACTGAATTGGCAAATGGAGCGGGCTATAACCCACTGTCACGCTGTCGTGATGCACTGGCTTTGACAGACCGCAAATTGAAGAGACTTGCATCGCCCAGAGAGGTGATCATGAGCCGTGTTTTGAGTCTTGGCTATTCGCCATGTCCAAATGATACTTTTATATTCTTTGCCCTGACGCAAGGTCGAATCGATTCCGGCGGAGTACGTTTTGACATAAACCTCGCCGACGTGGAAGTTCTCAATCAGAGAGCAAAGAAAGGCGAGCTCGATATAACAAAAGTATCGACCCATGCGATGCTCGATCTTTTGGACGAGTATTGGCTGCTCAGGGCCGGCGGAGCTATGGGCAGAGGTTGTGGACCGTTGGTGGTGGCCCGGAAAGCCGTCGGCATGGAACAACTTCGTAACAGCACAGTGGCGATTCCCGGCACAATGACGACCGCATTTCTGCTTTTTCAACTGCACGGCGGACACGACGGGAAATGTGTGGAAATGCCGTTCAACAAGATTATGCCGGCGGTAGCGCAGGGCGAAGTGGAGGCCGGCCTCATCATTCACGAAGGACGGTTCACCTATCCTGCTATGGGACTCAAGCTCGTGCTTGATCTTGGAGCATGGTGGGAAGCCCGAGCCAACCTGCCTCTCCCTCTGGGCGGCATTGTCATGAAACGAAGCCTGGGGGCTGACGCTGCCCGAATAGTGGAAGCACAAATCAGACAGAGCCTGCTTTATGCCCGCCATCACAGCAACGAGGCATGGCCCTATATCCAGTCCCTTGCTCAGGAGATGGATCCGGCTGTCATTCGGCAACATGTCGATATGTTTGTAAACGATTACAGTCTTGACGTCGGCGCGGAGGGAGAAAGAGCCATCAGGCTCTTACTTGAGGCTTCTGCCAGCCAACAGAAAAAAACTTTTCCAGACCGGTCTCTTTTTCGGAGTTGAAGAGTGCTGGAATTATTTAATCAGCTGCTTTTGCCAGGGAGAGAATGCAATGGACACATTAGAGTATTTCCTTTTTCCCCATACGGTGCTGTCGGAAGCCGATTGTGGTCATTTGGCCTTGCTGGTTCCCCATTTGCACTTGCTGCAGGTTGCCCGTCAATTGGACCTGCCGGAATGGGAGCAGCAGTTTTTCTCTGCCAGGCACACGATTTCCGACGAGCAAGGCCATCAGGTTAGAGCTCTTTTACAAGAGTACAAAAGCTTCGCCGATTCGGTCGGAAACGGAGCCGTGCTCGCTTCCTTGAGGCATCTTTCTGATGAAAAAAACCGACCTGAGAGTCGTTTTCGCATTCAGAGCACAATCAAAGGGCAGGGTAAACAGCGGCAGTTACATACAAGTGAGGAGGTGACCCTGGAAGCCGCACTCTTCCTGGAAATGGCCCGCGACTTGGATCAACAGGGAATGGAATTGGAAGGTGATGTCGTTCGGGCAAGAAACCTGGAGAGAGAATTCCGCAACATCCTGGGCATCGCCGGCGAAGATGATTTGGAGGAACCCCTGGAGATTGGAGACGTGCCCCTTGCTCCGGAAAAAAGTTATATGACTTTCATGTTGGGAAAACGCATGGCTTTCTGGCTGCGTTTGTTTTCTGCCGCAAGATCGGAGAATTTCCCGGTGCTCGTGACAGTAGCACCGGAAGTCGTCGAAGAACTGCTCGACCCGCTGATGAGTGTCGCGGATGCTGTCATAAAACCCGCTTCGGAGATAGTACGCATTCCATTGGCTTCAATCCCCTCATTGAAGCGCCTGAATAATGAACAGCTACGGGTGCTGGTCGATGAGCTGAAAGCTGCCGGCATTCTGCAAGCATACGGGCAATCCTTGGAAAACGTCTTGCGAAACCCCAAGGAATCTTTTTCTATCGAAGAGCTCGGTCAGCATGCGGCGCAGCTGCGGAGCCGCCTGGCAGATCATTGCAGGGGGGATGAATACATCGAGCGTGAGCAGATAGACCTCTCGCTCACATTGATCGAAAATCTGACCATCGAGGATCTCTGGAAAAAACTCGATAAAGACGGTGCTCAGTCATTAAAATCGGGCAAAGCTATGCAGCATCGGGTAGTCGTGCTGCTTGCGCAACGAAATCCAGCCATTGAAGCTACTGAATAGGAAGATTCGGGTTGCGTCGCGGAACCGGCGGTTGAGGCGCCGCGGGAGGAGTGGGAGGAGTTTGCGGATTCGCGACGGCGGGAGGCTGATTGACGCCGCCCGGAACTGGAGGCGCTGAAGGCGTGGGTGGTTGAGGAGGCTGTTGGCCGGCTTGCTGGAGTTGCTCGGGAGTTGGGCCGCCTGGCATAACCTTGGGGGCTTCAACCGGCTCCGGGGATATGGGTGCTGCAGGCAGCGGCGTAACGGGAGGAACCACTTTCCCATCCATAAAGAGACTAATGACATAGACTTGGCTGTCTTTTTCCAGTGAAATGCTTCGAAGATCGATTTTGATAACCTTAAAATCTCCAATCGACTCGCCTTCGCTAATTGTCATGTACGGAAACTGATCCCCCGGCATACCCCTACCTCTGGCTCTGCCTTTGGGCTCACCGAGAAGCTGGCTGCTCACCCGCACTAAAGCTTTTCTGACGTCATCCCTGATAAAAATACCATCCAGTTGCACGGATCTGGGCGGCAGACCGGTTTGTGCCGGTTGCCTGCCGGCAGTCTCAGCAACTGGTCCCTCATCTGTGGTGGGTTTGCGGTCGGCAGAGAAAAGATTGTTTTCGACCATCGTGGGCTCTGCTCTGCAGATGCCAGGAGACCAGACCGACACACAAACTAGAAAAATCAAAACAATCAAAGCAGTTCCGCCTTTCATCCCGCGCTCCTTTTCGCTACTGGTGCCGTGCGGTGCAGCAGGTCATATTTTGCCATGATAGAATACTCGCTACCGGAAGTGTACTTGTTTTTAGATGGAAGTCTAGAATACCCCTGGACTACTGACAAACATTTTATTCACCTCCACCGACATCCCATATTTCCTTCAAAATTTCTTCACAATTCAGAATTACTTTCAGGCCACCTTACATCCAGTGCAAAGCCGGGAGCCGAAAGTTTACTTTTGAGATCGGATTTGATAATAAAGCGAACAATCGATCTTTATACGCTACGAGGAGTTACTATGCAGAACGCTCCCTCTTTGGTTGAGGCTTTTCGCCAGGAATTCGGTTTGATGGACGAGCAGGTCGACCAGTTGCGACAGTCGTATTTCGTCGAAGGCTGGCCATTGGCGGAAGCTTTTGAGCAGATCGCAATCACCGACGAGAGTCGAATTCTGCGCGTGCTTTCAAATTATCTGGAACTGCCGCTGTTGGAACGCGAGGATTACCCTGAAAAACCGGTGTTGCTGGAAGACGTGTCCATGTCGTTCTTGCGCAAGCACTCCATACTGCCAATCCAGGTGGACAGCGGTCGAGTTCGAGTAGTGACGAACAACCCGATGAATTTGTCTCTGCTGGATACTTTAGGCAATTATTTCAGCGGAATGGAAGTTAATCTCTGTCTTGGCCAGCGAGAAGAGATCCGGACGGCCATCGACCGTTTGTACGGTACGGCCGCCCGGGAGGCTGAGGCGCTTTCGCGCAACGGTGAGGGATCGCTGGCAAGCGCAGATCCATTCGAAGAGGACCTGGAGCATTTGAAGGGACTGGCGCAGGAAGCTCCCATTGTGCGCCTGGTCAATGTGCTCATCTCCCGGGCTCTGGATATGCGTGCTTCGGATATTCATTTCGAGCCTTTTGAAAAGAGCTTTCATGTGCGCTGCCGCGTGGACGGCGTGCTGTTCGACCTGGATCAACCGCCTCGAACCATGCAAGCAGCCATCATAAGCCGGTTGAAGCTCATGGCTAACCTGAACATTGCAGAGCGTAGGCTGCCACAGGACGGTAAAATTAAATTGAGATTCGGCAATCGCGAAGTGGACATTCGCGTTTCCAGTGTACCCACCATTTATGGCGAAAGCATCGTGCTGCGGCTGCTGGCACAAGACAATGTCGAATACAAGTTGGAAACACTCGGAATGGACGATCGGCAGCTCACTCTTCTGAAAGAAATGATCGAACGGCCATTCGGCATGATACTTGTCACGGGCCCTACCGGTTCGGGCAAAACGACCACACTCTATGGTGTTCTACAAAGACTGAACTCGGTGACGAGAAAGATCCTGACCGTGGAAGATCCCGTAGAATATCAAATCGACGGCATCAACCAGATACAGGTTAAACCTCAGATCGACCTCACTTTCGCCAATGCCCTACGCTCCCTGGTTCGCCAGGATCCGGATGTGCTGCTTATCGGCGAGATCCGGGATCACGAAACGGCCGGCATTGCTATCGAATCCGCGCTCACAGGCCATCTCGTGCTTTCAACTCTGCACACCAACGATGCACCAGGCGCGATTACCCGTCTTCGGGATCTGGGCATCGAATCTTTTCTGATGGCAGATTCTCTTTTAGGCATCATGGCTCAGCGGCTGGTTAGAGTACTATGCCCGCATTGCAAGGAGCCTTATCCTGCCAGGGATGTGGATATGGCACGCCTGCAGGAAGTTCTCGAAGATCTTCAATCTTCCGTAACTTTATATCATAACAAGGGTTGCGATAAATGCGGCCACACCGGGTTCCGCGGGCGTCTCGGGATCTTCGAGCTTCTGCCGGTAACGGAGCTGATTCGCTCTGCCATTGTTGCCGGCAAAAGCGCCGGAAATATTTCCCAGCTGGCTTTTCAGCAAACCTATCGACCTCTTGTTCACCACGGTTACAGGAAAGCCGTTGAAGGGACAACCACGCTTTCGGAAGTGCTGCGAGTCACCAGTCTTTCGTGATTGTGAAAATGGGACGTCGAGGTTGTGGCACACGTCTGACTGAAAATGTAACATTTGCGGGGCGTCATAGCAAACCACGATCCGGTCTGACGGTCTTTTAGGATCATCAGTTGACCAGGATGATTACGGCATTATGGGCTATTTTCAATATCAGGCGCGTGACGGTCAGGGTGAGACTCACCGGGGAGTCTTGGAAGCGGTATCGGAACTGGAGGCCGCGCGCAAGCTAAAATCCAGCCGCCTCTACCCGGTTAAAATTAAACCGGTGAAGAGTCGCTCAAGAAGACGAATTTCGGAAGAATACATCATCCGTTTTTTCAGTGAGCTTGCAGACCTGCTCTACGCCGGCCTCCCGGTCGATCGGGCACTCGCTTTGATCAGCACCAATCAAACCCATAAGGGCTTCCAGAGGGTGGTCAACGACCTTTTGGAGGAGGTGCAGGGCGGTAGCGACCTTTCGACAGCGCTCAGCAAGTATCGGGACGTTTTTGGCGACGTATCCGATCATATGATAAGGGCTGGCGAAGCCACTGGGACTTTGGCCCCGATACTCAAGCGGCTCGGCGTTTACCTTGACCAGCGTCGCACCTTCAAGCAAAGTCTCATTTCCTCGATGATCTATCCCGTCATTCTGATCGGGATAAGCCTGATATCCATGATGGTCCTGCTGGTGTACGTAATCCCAAGATTTGCCCAGATATTCCAGGACCTTAATCAGAAGGTGCCGCTCCTCACTCAAGTGCTGCTCGATGCGGGAATTTTTCTCAAAGAGTTTGGGTGGGTCATCCCGCTGCTGCTGGCCCTTGTATTCTGGGGAGGACGCTATCTGTATCGAAAACCTGCTGTTCGCATGAAAATAGACCGTGCTCTATTCCGCATTCCCCTCACAAGGTACTTGATTCTTCATAGTGAGCTCACCCGGTTTTGCCGGACCCTCGGCACTATGGTCCAGGCGGGCGTTCCTCTGCTTCGGGCAATCAGTCTGGGTGAGCAATTGCTGATGAATGCCGTCTTGAAAGAATCGATTTCCACCTTGCACCGGGAAATCAAAGTGGGACACTCCATGAGTAATTTCTTTCGCACCCACACCGCATTTCCTCCTCGCATTGGCACCATGCTCAGGATTGCAGAGGAACAGGGCAATTTGGGAGAGGGTCTCATTGGTTTGGGTGACTATTTCGAAACCGAGCTGCAGAGGACTCTCCATAGAATTATGACCTTAATGGAGCCGGCGGTCATAATTTTTACCGGGCTTATCATCGGCGCCATGGTAATGAGCATGTTTAGCGCCATCTTCGGAATCAATGAAATTCAATTTTAATATCCTATGCCATTGATCATACGAGGGAATCTTGGTGAACCGCTTCAACCGGCAAGTGCTGTGCCAGCAGCAATCCATTCGGCCCGCATTGAATTTCAGGGGGGTCGGAGGATTTACTCTGATCGAATTGATGATTGTTTTGATCATTTTGACACTCACCATCGGCATCATTCTGCCGCGCATTGGAGCCGGTTGGAGGCGAATGGAAGACCGGGAGTTTCTGCAGGAATTCATTCAGACCCTCAGGCGAGCGCGTTTGCAGGCCATGAACAAGGGAGAAGTCATAGCCTTCCGCATCCGAGGCGGTGAGCGATTATACGACCTGAAGGCTCCACCGGAAAAGCCGATTCCGAAAAATGTGGACATCTTCGCCGACAATCTGGAAGAAGATCCCGAAACCCGCGATCGTCTCATCCTCTTCCATCCGGACGGAAGCCTGGTGGGCAATGACCTCGAGATCGTCTTTGACAAAAGCCGCACTTTTAGGGTCGCAATCCATCCCCTTTTCGGCATAGTCAAATTATCCCAGGCCGAATCGCGCTGAGAAGAAAAACCAAGATTTTTGATGCTCGAGTGAGGGTTTTAGATTGTTCAGAGAAACACTTTGCACAGAATCCAGCAAAGGATTCACGCTGATTGAAGTCCTGGTGAGTCTCATACTGGGAACTTTGATCGTTGGGGGCGTTATGGGTCTCATCTCCGTCTCCCTGCAGTTCACACAGCGGGTGGATAAGAAAAGCCTTGCCCAGCCGGTGCTGGAAGCGGCTGCTCAAGAGATTCTTCTGCATCCTGAAAAAGCTGCAGAAGGGACATTGACGCTAATCGAGCTTCCCGGCAAGCCATCGGTGGATATTGGCATGAGCAGTGTGCAGGGAACCGACGGTTATGACCTTGGCAATCAAGCAGGTAAGCTTTACCGGGTGCAAATCAGTTATGAGGGAAATCTGCTTGAGCTCAGTCTAATCGTTCCCGAGTCGGATTTTCAATGACAGCGCACCAATCATCGAGACTTTTGTTCATGGATAGCAGACGGGAAATAGGCAAAATCCTCTTTCATTCCAGAGGATTTACTCTGCTGGAGCTGGTTCTAGCCACCTTGATTTCTACCCTGGTCATCGGAATCCTGTCCGTATCTTTGTCGTTTTCTCTGCGCATGTGGGCGCGCCAGCAGGATCGCACACCAAGTGAGATACCGATGATCATGGAACTTCTGGCATTGCAGCTGGCCAATTTTGACCCGACCCCGCTCCCATCGGAGCTTGGTGCAACTGCACAGTTTTTTATCGGTGACGAGACTTCTCTGGCTTTGGCAACGGATCATTCAGTAAAAGCCTTGTCCAATGGAGTTCCGGTTGTTGCCAGATATGTCTATCAGCCAAAGGATAAAATTCTCTATTATGCCGAGATCCCAATGGATCCATACCATCCTGAGCCCCTCAGAGATTTTTTGGAGATGAAGCCCAGCGATGACGAAGACGCCTGGCCCCGTTTTTTCCCTGTTGAGGTGGAAGAGTTTTCCATAGAGTATTCAGCTGAAGGAGAAGGAGAGTATGAGGATTCCTGGGATGATCGGGACAAAATACCCAAGGCCGTTTTGATAAAATGGAATTTTCAGGACAACTCATTTAGTCGGTTGATGTTGCCGGGTGTGCCGTTTCCTCCTGACACAGAGAGCAATAAGGTACTTTCTGCCCCCGGGGGATCATGATTAAAAAACAAGACGGAATTGTGATCGTCGCTGTTTTGTGGATTTGTGCTCTGATCATGTGGCTTGCCCTGCAAATCGGGGCAGAAACACGATTGCAGGCGGACGAACGGGTTCATTTGCTGAGGCAGACTCAGGCGCGTTACCTGGCCACCGGAGGAGCCTACGAGGCACTGGTCCGGATGGGACAACCGATCTCTCTGGAGACGGAAGATCCTGAGAATGCAAGTTGGCAACCCGACGGCACGGTTCACGAGATAATATACAGGACAGGCAAGGCGATAGTCTCCATTCAGAAAGAAACCGACAAAGTAAATATAAACGAAGCCAGTCAGGAACAGATCAAAGCGGTTCTGGAAAGGAGAGGCCTGGAGGAAGATCAGGCGGATGTTTTGGCAGATGTCATAGCAGACTTCCTGGACGGGGATGATACTCCCCGGCTCAACGGTGCGGAAGAGGATTACTACAAGCAGGAAGAGCTTCACTACATCCCGTTCAACGACAAGTTGACCAGTATCGATCAATTACTTCTGGTACCCGGCGTCACTCAGCAGCTCTTTTACGGCTTCAACTTGAATGACCAGGAAACTGAAACCGAAGAGGAAAGTTCTGAAGCTCCACTCTTGTCTAAAAAAGATTCGCTGTTTCAGATGTTCACCATTTATGGTAATAACCTGAGCCTTGAAGACGAGGAGATTCTGGACCAGGCTAAGGGTGAAATGGATTACGTCACCTGGGAGGTAGAAGGAACGTATCGCATCCTTTCTTGCGGGATGCTCTCTTCCGGTGCACCTGCAGTGATCTTATGGTTGATTGTCCGCTATACACCACAATCTGAATCGGGCTATGAGGTCCTTTATCGCAAGATCCTCTGATCGAGAACAGAGAATCAGAAGGAAAACAGGTTGTTAAAGAGTTTCATAAAGCATCGCCCCAAACAGCTTCTGGCTGTTTACGTCGAACCTCATCAGGTGGATGTGCTGAGGGCTCGCCGGAAGTGGCGTACATGGCAAACGGAATCGGTGGAGCAATTCACGGTGCCGGACGGTGAGGCGATCTACGATTTTCTGCAAAGGCTCAACCTGCGACCAAGGGCCAGAAGAGGCACCGCACTTTTGCTTCTTCTGCCTCGTTTATATTATGGTTTTCATCGAGAACACTACCCGGCGGCGCTTAAAGACAACCTGGAAGAAGCACTGGGGTTCGACTGGCCCGAGAATGTTTTTCACGGGCCGGAGCAAACGCTTCATTTTTTTGGACAGGCAGCTTCAATCGATCATCAGCTTTCTGTGCCCATTTTTTCGCTGCGTTATGACATTTATGAAAAATTCTACCAGGCTCTTGTAGGAAGCAATTTCCAGACTTTTAATGTATTGCCTGCCGCTCCGAGTTACGGTGCGCTTTTAACAAATGAGGCTTTCAGGCAAGAGCCCTCCGATGTGGAAATCTGCGGAAGGGTGATCAACTCGTCATATCTCGAAATTCATAAATTTTATAAAGGCCTTCTGCTGGATTCAGCGATGATCCGCAAGGATGGGGAGCAGCTCAGGCTGTTTCGTGAGAGCTTACGCAGTCTGGATGGAACCGGATCTTCGGAAAGCATCCCTATCCACCTCATATGTCAAGCAGGTGAATGGAGCAAAGACTATGTTCGCCAGTGGAGAGAACAAGATCTTCCGCTGCAGGTGATTGAAATAGAAAACCCTCTGGTTTCTTACTGGATGGAACATCTCCTGACACAGGATGCCATCCAGACTTTCAATCCTCCGTTGCTCCTGAAGCCTTGGGAGATACCCAAAGCTTCCTACGTTGTATTTGCAATGATTTTGTTTTATTCCCTTTATGCTTTTTACCAGACCAAGTCATACGATCGACTCTGGGAATCCAGTCAACTCTTGAACAAACAACGGGCTCAGTTGGAAGCGCAATGGAAGCCTATTGAAAAACTCCAGACTCGTATCGGCAAGTTCCAGGAAGACCAGCAAGCTCTGGCACAATTCGGCGATCAGGGCTACCCCATGCTGGGAATACTGACACTGCTTACAGAAGTTACGCCGCAAGACACCTGGCTCAACTACTTGTCCTTACGGGAGAGAGAGCTCACGTTGCGTGGTGAGAGCAGTTCCGCCATCAAATACCTTACCGAGCTTTCAAAGGTGAAAGGTTTCGAAGACGTGCGCTTCGCCTCACCTGTAACACGCAATCCGTCAAGCGACAAAGAGCGTTTTAATGTGCAAATGAAACTCAACGTGCAGCTGCTGCAAGGTATTCTTGCGACGATTCCTTTGGAAGGCGGGACTGCAGCAATTGCGCAGAAGAGTGCATCCGACAGCAGTGCCGCCAGCGGTCAGCCGCCACCACCGGCGCAAGAACCCGAAGCGCCGGCGACACCCGAGGCGAAGATCCCGGGGCCCGACGACGACAACGCCACGATGATCATTATGTCTCCACAATCGGGCGATGACAATGCAACGCTAAACCGGAATGTGGAGTGATTATGGCTCTGCGCACACCCTCTTGGAGCGAACTGAAAAGGTATCGAATTTCCTTTCTGGCTGTGCTGGGAACGCTGGCAGCTCTATTGGTGATCCATTTTGTCTGGATTACGCCTGTTTCATCGGACATGGACAATGTACAGGAACAGATCGAGCAACAACAGGAGCTAGTCCGGAAATACCGGACAAAATTGGAGCAGGCGCAAGCCATTCAGAAAAAAATGCAGCAACAGGAAAACGAACTGAAAAAAATGCAAACGCAGCTGTTCCAGGGTACAGATCCTTATCAACTGGCAGCTTCCCTGGGAGATTTATTGGCAACAAAAGACGGACCCAAACTGGATATAAAAACCTATCAGGTGTTGGCCAGCAAAGAATATGGACTCTATCAGGAGGTTCATATCAGGTTTAATTTCATGACCGGCATTGAAGGCTTGTATTATTTTCTCGACCGCATAAAGAATTTTCAGGCATCCATTTTGGTTCAGGAAATCAACATCCAGAATATTCGGCGCAGGGCTGGACCTGATTTGGTGGTCAATGTGGTTCTTGCAGCATTGCTGGAAAAACCCCGGTGAGAGCGGGCAACAGGGAGCAGGGAGCACCGAGTTGACACGTGTTACCGTGTTTCGTTGTGAACTGGTGGTAATCGAGGTGCTTTTGAATTCACCAGAGGATGTTAACCGCGAAGCTGAATGATTTTCACACAAAGACTTAACGGATAATTTCAGACGAAAGAGGCTGACTCATGAAGGCATATAAGGCCGCGCTGTTACTGCTTTTGGCAGTATTTCTGGGGAGCTGCGCATCCCGACCCAAAACTCCACCGCCGCCGGCCGCCGGCCTCAAAGGTCCTGCGGAAGCATCGTCTCGTGCAGCTACGAAGGACCCTTCAAGATACGCCAAATCTGCTCCAACCGCAGCCAAGACTGCTGCGGTGCCTTCTTTTTTTAACAAACCGGCTCAACTACAAACGGGGTTGATGAGTCCTGCCTCGACACCGCAAGAAGCGGAAGCCATTCCTTCAGGTCCGGCAAAGCAGAAAGTCATCCTCAACTACGATAAAGCTGATGTTGCGGAGGTGACTGCCCAGATATTCGGCGATTATCTAAAACTCAACTACGTATTGGACCCCGCATTGCAGGGACGAATCAGCCTTTATCTCGAAGGTGAGCTCACTAAACAGGAACTGCTGCAATTGGTCACGAAAGCCTATGCGGCCAGTAACATCAGCATCGTACCGCGAAACGGAATTTACTATATTCAGTCTATCCAAAGAAGTACCTCGAGCAGCCTGCCCGTTGCCGGGGCAATTGACCTGGAAAAGGGCGCAGGGGGGATAAGCCCCGTAATTGTCATGTACCGACTCAGATATGTGGATGTCCAACAGGCCGTAAATACAATTAAATTGTTCCTTACCCCGGGACGCCCGATTACTACGGACCCTCTCACCAACAGCATCATATTTGCCGAGGAGCCCGATAACGCCAGAACCATCGTCGACATTCTTCGCAGTCTGGATGTCAACATTCTTCGGGAAATGGGGATGGAGGTTGTGCCGCTTCAAGCCTTGAGCCCGGAAGAGGCGGTGAAGGGTATCGAGGCCCTGATGACCAAACTCGATATTTTTAAGCAAAGCGGGCTCAAGACGGATGTTGCATTCATACCGCTGGAAAGGTATGGCGGGGTTCTGGTTCTGGCGCAAAATCCGGAAGTGCTGCAGACGGCAAAGCGCTGGCTGATGGCTCTTGACGTCAGAGGGCAGGAGACCGGGGAGCAGGTTTATGTTTATTTTGCCAAAAACGGATTAGCCAAAGACATCGCCGATATTCTTAACCAGGTTTTCAAGACGGGCGGCAAATCGGACAGCAAGAAACCGTCGGAGAAGATTGTCAGCGCCACCGAAGCTCCAGCTCCGCAGGCAAAGACTCAGGTGAGTGAAGGAATCTCCATCTCGACAACTTTGACCGGGGAGGTCGTCATCATAGCCGATGAAGTCAACAACGCCTTGGTCATTCGTGCCAATGCGGCCGACTACGCCATGATCAGCGGGGTGGTCGAGGCATTGGATATCGTTCCGCGGGCGGTGCTGATCGAGGTCATGCTGGCTGAAATCGAACTTAACAAGGACCTGCAGTATGGGATTGAATGGTTTATCAAAGAAGATCGGGTGCAAAACTCACTGACTAAGACCGGGGCGACCAACTTTCAGGGAATCGATCTTAGAAAAGCCTCACTCGCGGGATACACTATGTTTTGGGACACCGCCAATCTGAAGGTTTTGATCAATGCGCTGGCCGAAAAAACCGAGGTCAATGTTCTTTCCACCCCGACTCTGCTTGCCAGCGACAACCAGGAAGCATCCATTACGGTTGGAGGGCGAGAGCCCATCCAGACCGGTCAGACCGTCACCGAAGGCGGTACAACCGTCACTTCCACCCAATACGAGGAGACCGGTATTATTCTCACCGTCACCCCTCACATCAACGAAGGCGGGCAGGTGCGGATGGAGGTCGACCAGACCATTCGTACTCCACAAGCGGCCCAGTTTTCGACGATTAATTCGCCGGGGTTCAGCGAGAGAAAAATCAAAACGACTCTTCTCGCTCAAGACGGTCAAACCGTCGTCATTGGCGGAATTATTCAGCACAGGAAACAAGACGTTAAGTCCGGCATACCATTCTTGCAGGACATACCGCTCATATCCCCCCTATTCGCATCAAATAGCAGCAGTTATAGGCGCACCGAGCTCATCATCGCCATTACACCCCACGTGATTATAAGCAGGGATAAAGAGGTGCGGGAGACAAACGAATTTCTGCAGAGACTGCAATCGCTCAAGAGCCGGATCGAAAGGCGCGTCCGCTAGACCTGAGCATTCACTCCTGCAGCCGGTCAAGTGTTTCAAGAAGCTGAGCAAAATCGGCCGGCAGAGGGGCCTCGAAGTTTAAGCGAACAAAGCTGACTGGATGTTCGAAGGCAAGTCGCCATGCGTGCAGCATTTGCCGATCTACTCCAACCAGCAGGTCTCTGAAGACCTTCGATTTCAATGAGCGCGCCCGCTGCCTGCTGCCGCCATAGGTTTGATCGCCCACCACGGGGTGATTTAGATGGCTCAAGTGCACGCGAATCTGATGGGTTCGGCCGGTCTCGATGACCACAAGGAGAAGCGAGACCAGGCGGCCCCACTGCTTTTTTACCTGCCAGCGGGTAACGGCCTCCCGTCCCTTATTTTCAAGCACCGCTATCTTTTTTCGATCGGTCGGGTGCCTGCCCAAATCAGTTCTCAGTTCACCGACTGCTTGCGCAAACGATCCGTGAACCAAAGCCAGATATTCTTTTTCGACCTTGTGTTCTTTAAACTGATTGATCAGGTTGAGATAGGCACGGCCGCTTTTGGCCACCACCATGGCGCCCGATGTGTCACGATCCAGCCGATGCACGATGCCCGGTCTTTGCGGGGCCCCTTGGGCGGCCAGCCGGGGGCAGTGAGCCAAAAGGCCGTGCACCAAGGTACCCTGTTCCCGACCCGCTCCCGGATGGACAACGATGCCCGGCGCCTTGTTGACAACCAGGATCTCCTCGTCTTCAAACAGGATGTCCAGAGGCATGGACTCCGGCTCTAGC
>ENA-OSEO01001747-OSEO01001747.1-sediment-metagenome-genome-assembly--contig:-NODE-1747-length-36447-cov-5.672147_pt1 | contig 36447 bp, 30 predicted proteins | sample MGYA00237883_ERZ534232 | MGnify/ENA metagenome assembly ERZ534232 | reverse complement strand
ATGTGGACCATGCTGCGGTCGTATTCATCCTGTCCCGAGCTGAACATCCCTTTTACCTGAACCACGGTTGCCGCAATGGAGCCGTCCCGCCCCTGACCGAGCAGAACCAGTTCGTCGCCCAAATGCACCTGGAGGTTTCCGGCCAGCAGCTCTCCAATGAGCGCCTGATTCGTATCGGCCGAAGAGAGGTACTCGCCTTCGCGAATGATGCCCGCCAAAGTGGAGATCTTCGCTTCTTTTTCCGGTTCGATGCCGATCACCATGGCCCCGTAGGTTCGATTGGCGGACGAGACTAGAGAAAAAGCATTGGCTCGCGAACCATAGGCGACCACACCATTCGTATTGGCAAGAATCTCGTTAACGGCCCCTGGATTCGGCACCACCAGGTGCACCTCTTTTTTCTCCTGGTACTCCCCGGCCTGGACCTGCAGGTGCCCGGTGTGAACCATGACCGAGGAGTTGATCATGGTCGCATAGGAGCCGAATTGCCAGGAGAGCATAAAAACCAGCAGCATGCTGGCAAAAGCGATGGCCAACATGGTGAGGATCGACCGCCGGGGATTGCGCCACACATTGCGCCAGGCCATTTTCACGTCCAAGGACATGCCGCTCTATCTCCATGCGGTTCGCAGAGAAGAAGTGGTGAACAGATGACCCGGCAGGTCATCTTTGAATTCGAGCTCCTTGTAATCGAGCATGGTGTATTCGTTCCGGGCTTCCGCCTTCTGCATCCTCCAGATCTTGGGAAACAACTTACCGCCCATCATCACTATTTGCCGACCGGTCATTGCTTTGACCAGCTTGAATTCCTCATCATAAAATTCCTGGCTCAACAGGACATGGTCTTCCCTGATCTTGAGTTTTTGCATGCCCCAAACCACGGGAGCCGCGGGTTTGGGCAGGCACTTGATGGTGTACACTTTTTTCCCGTCCATGGTTTCGGTCTGTTCGAGAGTGTGGGCATAGTCCTCTACGATGCTGTCGGATTTTGCCAGGTCGTTATTGGAAAAGTCGGACCCCATCCAGGATTGGGACATCATCGAAGGGGGCAGTTTGATGATTCGGTTGACTTTCGGATTATAGGTCCACATTTCGTGCCCGATCTTGAGGGTGCCGTTGCCTTTGTCTTTTGGCGGGGCGGCGATGAAAAAGAGGCTCTCTTTTTGCCCTTTGGTCCAGGCCTTGATGGTCATGGTCCGTTCCCAATCGGGGCGGTGAATGGTCATATCGACAATGGCCACCGATGCCTTGCCTCGATAATATTCAATAGCCGCCTGCACCAGACTTGCTGCGTCCTCGCCGGCAGCTGAGCGGCCATGGAGGACCGCCAGCATGAAACATAGAATAGTGAGCAGGATTCTTTTCATATTTTCAATTCCGGATGCCAACGCTTCATATGGCGTCTATGGGTTTCCAGATATGCGCCGGGCTGAAAGTAGCGGTCGTAGAATTCCAGATCCAGATGATGCGCCTGCAGGTAAGTGAAAGCCAGGATCGTTGGAACCGTGCCCGGGAACTTGCCAAACCGCTCCAAGATGTACTGAGCCTGCAATGTAACACATTCCTTGAATTCTTCGCTGTGAATTTGAGCGCTTTCCCTAACCTTCGAACTGTTTTTCCAGGGGCCCGGGGTGTGGGGATGGAAAGGACCGCCGGGACCGAATTTGCGCTGTGCGAAAGCCTCGACAGCAGCTCGCATGTCTGCATAATGGGGCGGGCAAAAGCCTTCGAATACGCCCGCAAGGCCGGTTGGATTGGGCATCGGCCACCGCTGGTCCGTATCATAGCGGAAGCCCAAGCCGGGAACGTCGGGATCGCCGCTTGCGCCAAGCACCGAATAGGGGCTCATGCCGTTGAACATCCAACCGCCAAGCCCCATGGCCTGCAATATCAGCATTCCCGCATAACAGGCTGTGGAGATCTCCGTGGTCGCCTCCATGAGCGAATAGCTTTCCATGAAGCTCAGCGGCAGCAGGTTATCAGCATCGTATAGATGCCGATAGCGCTCCAACCCATCAATGGGCTTCTCGTCAAGATCGTCGTAAATGCAGAAACCGTTTTGCAGGTAGTAACAAAGATTGGCGATATTGTGCTGGGCCACATCCGCCACCGGAATAACCAAAAGACTACCGGGACGGTTGACGACCCAGGTGTTGTGCCCTTCTATGTGTGGATCGGCCGGCGGCAGATGCAGACGTCCCTCGGCCAACTTGCGGACTCGCCCGTGGTGAGCTTTAAGCAGTTCCGCAAGATCGAAAAGTCCGCTTTCCTGTTTCTCCCCGAGTGCAGGGGCGTCGCGTGTCTCGAGCAAATACACGCCTTCATCATCGGTGAAGAAAATCTCGCTGGTATGAAAACCTGCGGCAGACGGGAAGGTGCGTCCCCCGGCCGCCCCGGCGTAATTCGGTAAATGCGGAGCGTAGCGCGCATTGTGCATGATCATGTTGTGCCAGCCCGTGTTGCCGGCCACTGCAGTCAATACCACCATTTTTTCAAGGTCGGTCAGCGGCGCCGGCTCGTAACGGGAGGCGTAGGTCAGCTCCCCTTCGGAGATTTCAGCTCCAAGCAGGAACCTGCGGGATCTTCGCCCGAGCAGGGCCTGAATCAAAGGGAATCTCAGCATATCTTCGAAGCCCGGCGGTAAGTTGTCGGCTTTCATCCTGCACTCCTTCAACTCTGACGTACGTTCATATCGACTATTATGAGCAAGTTAATGAGGATATCAGCGTATGCAAATTCAGTGGCTATGCTCTCTTTCTTGAATTTTCAACATCATCCCTTCCGGCTTTGCGCTCACTCATTATGAAGCTCAATTCATAACCGACCTGTTCGGAAAGCTGTCTGATGAAGCGCTCGGCCTCTCTATCAGTTTTGTTCCGCTGATAGAGGAAGACCTGATCCAGCCAAAAGTTCAGCTCTTCCACAAAGATAGCGACGTCTTTTTTGATCCGTTTTTTGCCAAAATAATCAATCCTCCCTCCCCGCAGAAACTTCGGCAATTGAGGCATAAATCCTCCTTGTAAGGGGATCCCTGAACGGGGCAAACTATTAATTAAATTAATATGATAAGAGTTGAGGACAGGCTACCACAAAGATGATTTCCGGACAAAACGGGTGAGAGTTGACTGAGGGCTTCTTGCTAGGCTAAAGAGTGCTTAAGGAGATAATTTCGACATCTTTCAGACTTTTTTGCCAAACGGATTCCAGACTCTTGAAGGTTGAAATCTTTATCTCTCACCGTGGGAGACGCAGAGGGCGCACAGATCCAGTCACCTGTAGAGTTTCAAATCGTGCATTGTTCGGTAGGCACATCCAGTAGAATTCCTGTCAGCAATTCTCATTTTGAATGTTGATCCTCTTTCGTAGGGTGGGTGGAGGCGCGTCTTTTTGCGCCGCAACCCACCAAAAGCTTCGTTTGCGGTGGGTTACGCTTTTGCTTCACCCACCCTACGTCAAGTGCGAGCTCCAAAATGAGAATTGCTGATTCCTGTTGACAAACACTGAAAAGGCACATATTGATGAGCGACACTTGGTGGAGAGGAAAATGAGAGACGTGAAACCACTAAAACCCAGAGGACTTTTTACCCGGGTATTCGATTTCGGATGCTTTAGCTGCTTTTTTGGCTTTTTTAGGTCGAATCCGCCCGGGTAATTGAGACGCAGCATTGTACCCCCGGGTGGATTCAAGATCCTCCCGGGGTTTAGGGTAAATTGTGAACCCCGAGGAATACTCCTTGGGGTTTTTTTATGTTCCGATTCCGGCACCTTTTTGGAGATTTCAATTACGAGGAGAGACGGCGGTGATACTGGTATTGAAAAAAGGAATCAGTGCAGAGGAGACCGAAACTCTTAAAGATCAACTGCGAGCGGACAATTATCTGATCAAGGAGATTCAGGGTGTTGAAGAGACCATCCTGGGAGTTGTCGGGACCATTCGCAAGGATGCACGCCATTTTGAAACATTGCCCGGGGTTGCCAAGGTTATCCCCATTTCAAAACCTTACAAGCTGGTGAGCAGGGAGCTGCATCCCGGCCCATCGGTCATTCAGGTAGGCGATGTGGCCATCGGCGGAGACCGGCTGGTGGTGATCGCGGGGCCATGTGCCGTGGAAGACCGCAAACGCACCTTGGAAATTGCCCGGATGGTGCGCGAAAACGGAGGTGTTTTGTTCCGAGGCGGGGCGTTCAAACCGCGCACCTCCCCCTATTCCTTCCAGGGTCTGGGCGAAGAAGGCTTGAAAATACTGGCTGAAGTAAGGGCCGAAACCGGAATGGGGGTGGTTACCGAGATGACATCTCCCAACCAGGCCGATCTCATGGTCAAATACGTCGATGTAGTGCAAATCGGGGCCCGCAACATGCAAAACTTCGAACTGCTCAAATGTGTGGGCAGAATAGGCAAACCGGTACTGCTCAAACGCGGCCTGTCGGGAACCATCGAAGAATGGCTGATGTCCGCCGAATACATCCTGTCCGAAGGAAACGATCAGGTCATCCTCTGCGAACGCGGAATCAGGACCTTTGAGAGATATACCCGGAACACTTTGGATCTCACCGCCATCCCGGTTATCAAGAAACTGACCCATCTGCCCATCATTATCGATCCGAGCCATGCCACCGGAATCCGTGAGAAAGTGAGTCCCATGGCGCGGGCCGCCATCGCAGCCGGAGCGGACGGTGTGATCATAGAGGTGCACACGGAACCTGACAAGGCTCTTTCAGACGGGCCCCAGAGCCTCTACCCCGAACAATTCAAGCAGCTCATGCGAGACCTGTATGTGATTGCCCCGGTAGTTGGAAAACAGCTCGACTATGCCTATCTCGACAAGGCCAAGGCCATGAAGAGCCCACCTGCAGCCGGCGAGGCTCCGACCATGGCGCTGTATGCCGGAGTGCCGGGATCATTCAGCCACAAGGCCTGTGTGCAGTTTTTTGGCTCCGAGCTCCCGCACCAAAATTGTCTGTCGTTCCGCGAAGTGTTTGAAACCGTTCAGACCGGAGGGGCAAGTCTTGGCATTATTCCGGTGGAAAACTCCTTGACGGGAAGCATTCATGAAAACTATGACCTGCTTCTCGAATACGATCTCAAAATCGTAGGAGAAATCACCCTTCGAATTCAACACAACTTGATCAGCCATCCCACAACTTCGATTGATTCCATCAAACGGGTCTATTCTCACCCGCAGGTGTTCCAGCAGTGCCGGGAATTCCTGGAAAAACATCCCGATTGGGACTTGGTCGCGTGCAAGGACACGGCCACGGGCGTACACCGGGTTAAGGAAAACAACGACCCGCTGGAAGCCGCGCTTGCCAGCAAAGAGGCGGCTGAGATCTCTCGGATGAGCATTTTGCAGGAAAGCATTGAAACCAATCCACGCAATTTCACTCGATTTGTGGTGATATCGAATGGTCAGTTCCTCGATGGTCCGAAAAACAAATCGTCTCTGATTTATTCGGTGAGCGATACTCCGGGCAGCCTCTATGAAACCTTGAGGATATTCGCGGCAAGGCAGATTAATCTGGTCAAACTGGAATCGCGCCCCATCCACAGCAAACCCTGGGAGTACCTCTTCTACGCCGATGTGGAAGTGGACATCGAAGATGAGAAGTACCGGGATTTGCTTGACGAGCTTCGAAAGAAGACGGAATTTTTAAAAGTTTTGGGAACCTACAGCAAGGGAGTCGGTCTGCAGAAGTAGCTCAAAGGATGTCCCTTATCTGGGCGCACTTGAGCGCATACCCTTCTTTTAATATTTCGTCCAAAACGTGCAGGAAGGGGCGGTCGGTATCAACTTGCAGGTGCATTTCAGGAGGCAGCTCGGTTACGGGCTCGAAAGCCTTTTTCATCTGCGGCAGATGGTGGACCCTGGCGTGGGAAAGCCCCGATTCATCGTCGCGCTGCAACAAGCGCTTGCGCATGGTTTCCTCGCTGCATGTGCACTCGACCACGATGAAATTGGTATCCACATCCGCCGCCAGCCGGCGAGCATCCTGCCGCCATTTTGCTCGCGAAAAGGACGCATCCAGGGCCACTGAGCGGCCGCTTTTGAGTCGCTCCTGGGCCGCGGCAAACATCTGAGCGTACACTCGGTGGCGCAGCTCCAGCCTGTATGGGCCTTCCCCGTACGGCACGACACCCGCCGACATCGGGCAGCCCTCCCCTTGCGTCCTTATCTCGTCCGATTGAAGAAGTGCCAGTGAGAGATCTTCTGCAATCTGGCGGGATAATGCCGATTTGCCCGTTGCCGGCAGACCGCAGAACAGCCAAAGCGTCGGGCGACTGAATTGCAGAGCGTAACGGTAGGCCTGTTGCAGGAATCCCTGCGCCTCGGCCTTAAGCGGCCCCTTTGCTTCCGCTTGGGCTTCGCTTGAACGCAGGCATGCCACCTTCAACTTCACCACCGCCCGGTAAGCAGCGTAGAAATCAATCAGGCTGTAGAGCTCCGGGTCGTCGGCCTGTTCAACGTAAGCTGCCAGGATGACTCGACTCAAATCAGGATGGCCGAGATGCTCCAGGTCCATGTGCAGAAAAGCCAAATCGGTGATCACGTCACCGTAACGAAATCGATCATTGAACTCAATGCAGTCGATGATTTGAATGCCGTCATAAAAGTAGATATGTTCGGCACGCAGATCTCCATGTCCATCCCTTATGCGGTTGGTTTCGACGCGCCGTTTGAAAAGCTTTTGCCGGTTCTTAAAAAAAGCGCGGCTCACCTGGCGAATGAATTCCCATTTTTCCGCCGGCACCCAGTCTCCCACAAATGGTTCCAACTGGCGGAAGTTCTCTTCCATATTGTAGGCGATCAGTTCGGGCTCGCCGTATTGGTCGATTTCTGCATTTTGAGCACTGCGTTCGTAAAATGAAGCAAGGTGATAACCCAATTTCCTCAGGTCTCTTGACTCAATTCGTTGGCGCTCCAGAAGAGAATGCAGGCTGGCGTCTTCGGGAAGCTGCACCATCTTGACGGCGTACTCCACAATCTCTCCGGGACCTTCGAGAGTAAGTCGACCACTTTGTTGCCGTCGTATTTCAACCACGCCCTGGTAGATGCCTCGGCTCAGCCGCTGATTCAGCAGGACTTCCTGCCGGCAGTATGTTTGGCGTGCCTCCAGGGTCTCGAAGTTGAGGAACCCGAAATCGACCGGCTTTTTCAGTTTATAAACCCATTGACCGGTGAGAAACACTGCCGAAATGTGGGTATCGCGGCGCTCAAGGCGAGACACCGGATGAGGGTAAAAACCAGGGTCAGCCAGAGCCTGGCAGATTTTTTCGAAACTTTCGAAGGGCATAGATACGATCCTTGGGTTTGGAGGATGACGTGGGCATGAATCCATTCTTTATCTTGCTTGTGCATCGGAAGACTCAAGCACACTCGACACATCTGCCCTGTGTCATCTCTCCTCCGCCTTCCACCACTTGCCCTCTGCTTTCTATCTTCTGCACTCCGTCCTCTGTCCTTGGCTTGTGCCGTTGAATGCAGGCGTAGGCGCTGTGGTTGTGGATCGATTCAAAATTCTCCACGTCGACTTTGAACCACGAGATGTTGCTGTCCTGCTTGAGCTCCTGAGCAATGTCGCGCACCACATCTTCCACAAACTTGGGGTTCTCGTAGGCTCTTTCGGTAACGAACTTCTCATCCGGGCGCTTCAATACCGAATAGACTTCGCAAGAGGCGGCGCATTCCACCAATCGAACCAGGTCCTCAATCCAGATGAAACGCTTAAAACGCACTGCCAGGCTCACCGTGCCCCTCTGGTTATGCGCCCCCTGCATGCTGATCTCCTTGGAGCAGGGGCAGACCGTGGTGATGGGCACATTCACCTCCAGGATCAGGTCGTATCCATTTTTGTAATCCAGTGAACCCGAAACGCGACAGACATATTCCATCAGTCCGGCGCTGGCTGTCACCGGAGAGAGTTTTTTCATGAAATAGGGAAAACAGATCTCAATGTGTGCCGATTCGGCCTGCAGGCGCTCCTGCATGGCTTCCAAGATACTCGAAAATTCCCTTATATCGAGATTTCCATGAAATTCATTGAGGATCTCTATGAATCGGCTCATGTGGGTGCCTTTGAATTCGCGCGGCAAATTCACATACATGTTGATGGAGGCCACCGTGTGTTGAAAGCGATTGGTTTTGTCCATCACGGTGATCGGATAGCGGATGTCTTTGACACCCACTTTGTCGACATTGATATTTCGATGATCCATTTGGTTCTGGACATCAATCATTGGCTCACTCACTCAAGGTGTTATTTGCCGGTGACATCGGCCTCCGACATGTTCCTCACATTACGGCCGATCTCTTCCAGGGCGCTCCTGGTTGCAATATTCATATTTCCTGCAAATTCTCCGCGAAGATCGGCTTCAATGATCTGATCGTCATAGGGAATGAATCCCAGGAAACGATATTCCGACATGTTGGACTTTAAAAATTCCTTATCGCTCTCTCCACGGATCTTGTTGCCCACCAGTGCGATGCGGGACAAGCCGATATCAGCCGCAAGGTCTTTTATCTTGGCGGCTGTTTCAATGCTGCGCCGCCCGGGCTCCACCACCACCAGCAAACAGTCGACCGATTGGGAGGTTCCGCGGCCCAGGTGTTCGATGCCGGCCTCCATGTCCATCACAACCACATCGTCGCGTCTTAATATGAGATGCTGCACAAGGTTTTTAAGAAGCACGCTCTCCGGGCAAACACATCCCATGCCGCCCTTTTTAACGCCGCCCATCACCATCAAGCGTATCCGCTCGCCGCTTCGAACGGCCAACCTCTCCGGCAGGTCATCCACCTTAGGGTTCATTCTAAAGAAGCCGCCGAAACTGCCCGGCACGGACTCGGTCCTCTCCGCTACCAATTCCTTCATTTTAGCAATGGGAACGATGTCGGCGGAATTCTTGATTCCCAGCCCATTTGCCAGGTTGGCATCAGGGTCCGCGTCAACAGCCAAAACGTTGTTCCCTTGTTCGGCAAACCACTTCACCAGAAAAGCAGAAAGAGTCGTTTTGCCGACTCCTCCTTTTCCACTAACGGCTATTTTCAATGTTGATTCCTTCCCTTTGTTCTATCGATTTGGGGCATGATCCTGCTGACTTTGGGCAATACCCATTAGTCCATAAACCAGCATACCGCTTAACACCGCAATATCCTCTACCGGCAGCCTGCGTTCAATACTGGAATCGAAAAGTATGCTTGCCTCAGGCGGAAACTCTTCGTCTCCTTCCCAGAGAGCCAGCCGGACAGTGATGCGCGGTAGAACTTGAAATGCCATGCCCACATCACCTATCTCGACCGGTTTGCCGCCTAGCAGCTGCGCACAGCTGCGAAATAAACCCGACTTCTGACCGAAAGTCGCCAACAGCGGATCACGGGCTCTCCGTTGGAAAGCGTCGAAATAAAAATGCCCATCGGAAATCTCTCGGAAAGTGATGAGCTCACCACTATCGGGCTCGCCGGATGCGTTCAGCAAGTAATGGCAGATCAGGATCTTCGCCGGCAGAGAAACTTCATTGGTCGAGCCTTCCATTTGCACGTCGACTTTATCTTCGACCCGAATAACAATAGAATTTCTCAGAAAAAGAAGGCGAAGCTCTATCGCACCGTTATTGAGCTCGATATCCGCACCGCTCAATTTAGCAAGACGATGCAGATTGGCTTTCTTAAACTCTTCCGCTGCCAGCCGAAACGATTCCTTGTAATCATCTATACGAGCCATCCAATTCACTCCCCGCGTTTTTTCCAGCGGATCGGTCACGAACTTCGATCCTCGAGCGTCGGCAAATCCCAGCTCATTATATGTTTCTGCAGCTTTATAAATCAACAGCTACTTCCATAAAACCCTTGCCAATGCCTGCAGATACTTACTGGCCAAGCTCCAAAGCAAACCGTTCAAGCGACAATCCAATCTGCAATCGACAAATCTTCAACTTGAAATGTGATGCCTTGGTGATTAGAGAAAAAACTGAGATTTTGAGTGCTTGAGTGATCCGAGCCGGGAAGACCAGTTGAAGTTTTCACTGAAACGGAAGGATGTTAAATGGCAACTTGTAGAACACTGACCAAAGAGATGCTGCCCCATGCTATCGATGTCCACATCGCAGAAGCCGAGTTGGATTATGATCGAGCCAGGCAAATCGCCGATCTGAAAGCTCGCGAAAAATGTGATGCCCCCATGTTGATGGCCTGGTATGAGAAAAAGACCGGAGCGTTCTCTCCACAGGTGGAATGCTGCAGCGAAGAAAAGCCCGGCTGGCTGGTCTACGCGCAGTCGAGAGGCGGAAACATCATTGTAGACATCAATAGCCAGGAATTCATTTTTGTCTACCGAGAGTTTTGATAGGAGCGGTTAAGCTGAATAAAGCCGCAGGTCGCAATGGCAATCGGTCTGAGCAGAAGAGTTTTGCCGCTGATTTTTTGCCAGCTCTGAATTTATGCTAAATGAACCTCACGGACTCTACAAAATTGTATCACCCCGAAGAGTCCCGGTAGCTGCTTCTACAATCTTGTTACACCACAATCCGCTTTCTTTTCATTCCTCCCTCTATAATTTCTCAAAAATTTTAAATGCTTATTGACACAACGGCACATCTCCCCGCCGCTGGCATGGCTCTTGGAAACATTTCTCAGCGGATTTTCGAAAATAGCTCTGCACCCATAGACCATCAACAAAACCGACTAAAAAGCAGGAGGCAAACAAGTCAATGACCAAGATTGAAGCGATTGTCAAACCTTTCAGGCTGACCGAGGTTCAAGAGGCATTGTCAGGCCTCGGCATTCAGGGGATGACCGTAACGGAAGTCAAAGGCTTCGGACGGCAGAAGGGTCATATAGAATTTTACCGCGGTGCCGAATACCAGGTGAATTTTGTCCCCAAGATTCTGCTCACAATTGTTGTCACCGAAGCCAGGGCGGAGCAGGTTGTGGACGCCATCCAGAAAGCCGCCTACACAGGGAAAATCGGGGACGGCAAAATCTTTATTTCGCACGTTGACGAAGTGATGCGAATCCGCACCAGAGAAACCGGGTCCGAAGCTATCTAGGAGCTTGTCCGCATCTTTGCTCAGCATAGGAGAATTTCATGTCGCTACCGCTTCTGATTGAAGTATCGAGGAATAGACTGCTGATGGTGAAACGGATTCTGCTGAAATTCCAAACCACGTGGGTTGTCTTGTTTTTGCTGTTTTTCACTGCAGGGGCTGCCCTGGCTCAGGAAACCGGTCAAGCAGCACCCCCCTCCACTCTGGATACGGGCGATACCGCCTGGGTGCTGGTGTCAACGGCGTTAGTGATGCTGATGACGCCCGGTCTTGCCCTGTTTTATGGTGGCATGGTCAGAAAGAAGAATGTTTTGAGCTCCATCATGCATTCCTTCGTCGCCCTTGCTGTTATCGGAATACACTGGATGGTTATCGGCTATTCCTTGTCTTTTGGTGCCGGCAATCGCTTCATCGGCGACCTGAATCAATTCTTCCTTGCTGGAATCACACCCGATTCACTAACCGGCACGATTCCCACATATGTCTTCATGTGGTTTCAGGGCATGTTTGCCATAATCACCCCGGCCTTAATCAGCGGAACGATCGCCGAACGAGTAAAATTCAGCACCTATGTCGTCTTTCTACTGGTTTGGGCGACCATCGTCTATGACCCGGTTGCTCATTGGGTGTGGGGCGGCGGCTGGATACAACAGATGGGAGCGCTTGACTTTGCTGGCGGAACAGTGGTCCACTTGTCATCGGGAGCTTCTGCTTTGGCTTTGGCCCATCTAATTGGAAAAAGGCTTGGTTATCCCGGAGAAATGTTTGTACCCCACAATCTGACCATGACGGTTTTGGGCGCGGCACTCTTGTGGTTCGGCTGGTTCGGGTTCAATGCCGGCAGTGCGCTTGGCGCCAACGGAATTGCCTGCCTTGCATTCACTACCACCATGATCGCATCGTCGGCTGCAGGATTCTCATGGATGATGATGGAATGGATTTTCCATCGCAAACCCAGTGCATTGGGTATCGCCTCCGGTTGCGTTGCCGGTCTGGTGGTCATCACTCCCGCAGCGGGATTTGTAATGCCCGGACCGGCCTTGATTCTCGGTATTTCTGCGGGCATTATCTGTTACTACGGAGTTCGTGTGAAGAGCCTGCTGGGATTTGATGATTCCCTCGATGTAGTTGGTATTCACGGCATCGGAGGTGCATGGGGCGCCATTGCTACCGGCATTTTTGCATCTGTTGGGGGCGCCGGGCTCATTGCCGGCAATGCGAAGCAGGTTTGGCTGCAATTTGTCAGTGTCGCTCTGGTGGCAATATACGCCTACGTCCTGACCTATGCTATCGGTTTTGCTCTCGATAAGATTATGGGGTTCCGAGTAGAAGAAGATGTGGAAGTTTCCGGCCTCGATCGGGAGCTCCACGGCGAGGTGGGTTACACTCTGTAGCATAAGAACCATTGCCGGACAGCCTTCCAGATAAGGCTCCGGGTTCGCAAGCAGGCTCCTGCGCTCGTGAATCCCTGTACACTTACGTAGGAGCGAGCTTGTTCGCGAGCAGGTGCACTGACTTTTGCTTGGCTGCATTAGGGTAGTTGAAGAGATTCATATTTTGCGGTCCGGGCAAGTCTCACTCAGTCCGATGGTTGGATGCGTGAGCTATTTTCAAATTGACGTATTCAAGCACTTCCCGGGCCCTCTTATAATCGGGCTTCAATCGAATGGCATTCTTCAGGGCCGGCTTTGCTCTGCTGAAATCTTCCTTCAGACAGTACGCCAATCCCAGGTTATAATAGGACATCGGGTAATCTGGAGATATATTGATGGCTCGCTTGTAGAGTTTGATGCTTTCTTCGCGGTCGCCACCGTTCCACAGGGAAGCCGCACAGCTGTTGTACACTTTTGCTGCCTCGGGCAAGGGCTGCTTGGCGCTTTTCAAACATTCCAACGCGCGGGCCAGATCACCGAATGACAGAAAATACTTGGCAAGCTCTACCAAATTCATATCGGTCAGCTTGTCGGTGTAAAGAGAGTTGAGGAGATCTCGGGCCTGGTCTTTCAGACCTGACTTGGTGTAAGCATTCAAGAGCTGGAATTTAAGATCAAAACTGAGTGGATTCTTCGTGACCGCCTCTTCCAGGATTGCGAGGGATTCGGCATGATGGCCGGTCGCTTCTTGGATCTCTGCAAGCAAGCTCAACTGTTTCCCATCCCCCTTTTCACCGCCTGCGTTCTGGATATGCTCCCGGGCTTTCTCGTATTGCCCGGTCTTGAAATGACATTCGGCCAGCTCAAAGGAGAGCGCCCCGCTATCTTCGCCTCCAAGGAGCTGCTCCCCGAGGTTGATGGCTTCCTGGTAGTGCCCGAGAAGCTTGAGCCGAATCACTTCGTCAATTTTTCGTCTGCCAAGACTGGGCCGCTTCTGCCTGACCTCATCCACGGCTTGCAGAAAGCTCTCCTGGGTGAAAGGCTTCAACAAGTAGCCGTCGGCTCCTTCTTCCACCGCACACAGCACCCACAGGGGCGAGGCCTCGCTGGAAACGATCAGCACCATAGTCGTGAAAAGGTCAGGATCGTTCTTGATGGCCTGCAACAATTCGATGCCCGTCATTCCCGGCATATGCCAGTCGCTTATGACCACATCTGCCGGAGCCGATTTGAGTATCCTGAAAGCATCGGCGCCACTGTTGGACGTGCGCACATCCGTGGCTCCACTGTCCTTGAGCATCTGGCGAATCATGACCTGCATCAGTCGCTCGTCCTCCACAATGAGGAACGAGACGTTCTCAAGTTGCCTTCTAAAGCTTCTGGGCGTCAATATCATGCTGCCGCACATGTTTCTGCCTCGCCTTGAAGAGCATGGCTATGGGTCGAATTCCTTATCCATCGCCTTCCGAGCGCCCACTCTCGCGAAATCGGGTTACCCAACATTAACAATTATATACGGCAGGCCTCTGAAATTACAAATCAAAATTTGCAGAGCATTGGATAGAGTTCTATGTTGAAGAAATAGTGGATATGTATCGATGTGGTAAAGATGCAGGTTCTATTTGGGGCGATGATCGCAGTCATATCGATCTGCACCGCAATCGATATGTTCAATCGTGGAAAGGCCTTCGGGATTTCTGAATTTCGGTCTCTTGCCGAATATTTCGCGCGCTTGGACAACTTTCCAATTCAAATTTACCCGAAGGCCATTCCTTGTGTTCTTATCTTGAGAAGCTGCTTATTGAAACCGCACCGAGCCGACTAGACTTGTGAGCTCTTCGCGCATCGCATCGCAGCTCGGATCTTGGCAAGTTGCGGTGAAGACCAGTATTTGATCGGGTGATTTCTGAATTTCATATAGATGAGATTTACTGCCTTCAGAGTAGGCATCCGCAGTCACGAATAGCGCATTGGAAGAGCCTACCGTTGAAGCCTGGCACTCATACACGCGAACCGGCCTACCCACCATTTTAGAGAGCTCGGCAGGTAAAGAGTCACAAAGCTTCGAAATCTCGGCTTTGCCCCGAGGCAGTTCCCCCTGCACCCGGGTTACGGAAATGATCGAACCGGCATAATTGGGGTTTACGTAATATTCAACATCGCCTGAGCTCACCATCTGTCTAACGTTGCCCAACATTTCTTTATCTGCCGTCTTCCAAGGTCCCTTATTGGCGTTTTCAACGGCGGCTGGCAGCAACTTCGAATCAGTTCGGATATACTCTTGATCCAAACAATGCCAACCCTCTGGAAGGTCCACACTGTAGCCCAGGGTTTTACACTCGTGAGTTTGAGCCAATAGGGATGGCGCCCAAATGACCGCGATAGCGAGCGTTAAGACCAACACAAATTTCCTCATTTCTTCCTCCTTATGTAGAGAGTACCTATCTTGGCCTGGAGAACCATTCCTCCGTGGTTTGGAATCGGGACCCTCGGGTAGCCGGCAATCGGGTCACTAGAGGATAGGCCGGCGCCGAAAGCTATTTGTTCTGATTTAACCAATTTTACCCGTGCAATAAGGTGTTACGAGTTTTTGCAGGTTAGTATCTCCTGTACCTGCCTCTGTCGTATTGGTCTAGCAGGTACCCGCCAAGTGCTCCCGCAGCGCCACCCACGGCTGCTCCAACGCCCGGAGAACCCCCGCTTATGGCCCCGATGGCCGCGCCCGAGCCAGCCCCAATGGCACCGCCGCTCAGAACCCTTTGTTCCGTGGGTGTCATGCCTGCACATCCAGTGAGCACAAAAACCAATGCCAACATTGCAACGAGTAGCTTGATGCCCTTCATGATTACACCTCCTAACTTCTTGTTTTCATCGTCTTAGTCCTGCAATTTCAGCGATGTTCCTTGAAATATTTTAAGAATGTGTCAATTAAAGTCAAGGCGGGCGAACGCTGGGACTTGTGGTGCTGCCCATGCGTTTCTTTGCGGCTTATCGCCGGAATCGGCTGCTTTTGGCGCAGTAGAGTATCATGCCTAAAAAACACGCCTTGTGTGACTGTCGATTCGCTAGCTTTGAGGGATGCTTCAATACCTGTATCGGCCAAATTCTCACCTTATGGTAATCCTACCGTATAGCCAACCTGGCCACGCGGTCTCGGCGAATGCTGCAAGCGGCGGAGAACCTGAAATCGTCAATTTGTTTTGATGGCTCATCGCGGATTAGCGTGATCGTGTCGCTCTGCAGCCGTTTGCCCTGAGGTATCGAAGGGCAAACCATCCGTTCGTGCTTCGATACCTCAGCACGAACCGAGTGCGTAAATCACGGTAATCCGCGATGAGCCGTTTTGATATTACTCAAGCTGCAAATTATTGTTGACTTCAACAACGCCCTCCACACCTTTTACGATGTCTTCGGCGAGCTGTTTCTGTTCATCATTCTTAACCTTGCCGGCCAGGGTTACAACCCCGTCGGTAGTATTTACTTCGATAGTGACGACTGTTCCAAGGTTAACATCGGCGGCCAGCTTTGATTTAACTTTGGCCGTGATGGTCGTGTCGTCTACAAGACCGGGCGTACCCTTGCCTTCCTCTACCGATTCTTTCTGCTGCTCCGGCGTCTGCTGGGTTGCAGCAGCACAAGGCTGCAGGATCAATACTGCGGACAGCAGCAACAATGAGACTAAGCTAATGATTTTTTTCTTCATATTTCACCTACCTTTCCAGTTATCCTCAAACTATTGTGGTCTACGACGTCGAATGGCACAGCCTCCTGATAGCTTTTTCTCTTCTCACATATACACCCCCTTTCATCCTCTGATTTTTGACGCAAAGAAAAAATTGGGTCCCGTTCAGCCGAATTTCTCGGGCGCACTGCGGCAAGAGCGGTTTCCCTGCTGGAATTGTGTGGCAAACATCGTCTTCCGCCGCGCCGCCCACTGTTGCTTCAAGCCCTTGCCAGCCATCTGCTACCTTCCGGCCGGCAGAGAGCTCGTGTGTCCGCCAACCCTGACGATTATCCAGACCGCATGAACAATTCCAGGCAGGTAGCCCAGAAGGGTCAGGATAATATTGATCCAGAACTGCAATCCCAACCCGACCTGCAAAAACACCCCCAAAGGGGGTAACAGGATTGCAAACAATAGCCTGAAGACATCTTTACCTCTTTCTGACATTCCCACGCCTCCTGTGCGAACAAAATCCATGCGCTTGACACCAAAACCCGCTCCGGCAACCGCCCCGATCGCTCATACCGATGCCCTCCGGCAGCCGCCGTGCGCCTGGATTCTGACTCGGCGATCAGACGCTGGACCGCCGGCCGGTGATCAATGCAATCACAAACAATATTATGAAAACAATGAACAGAACTTTGGCAATCCACGCCGCAGTACCAGCGATTCCCCCGAAGCCAAGCACGCCGGCGATGATCGCGATAATCAGAAAAAGCAGAGCCCAAGACAACATTTCTTTCTCCTTCCTGTGGTAATGCCCTTGCCGACGGGCTCCACCTGATGCACTACATGACCGATGTTCTCCAACCGCGGCCGATATCAAGGTAAAGTCTCCCTCATTGCGCAAGAGCGTTTATGAACCTAAACAATTTTGTATCCCTCGGTTCCGCCTCGCTTTGTTAACTATAGGAACTCAGGTTGGGCTGTTGAATAGGGTGAATTCTGTATTTGAAGCCTTACATGCCCGTTTTTTCAGGCGCAGCAAGTCGCTCGGTCAGAGTCCCTACGCTCGCGGCGATGCGTGATGGCAAACGCAGAAGAAGTAGCTCCAGTTGGCTTCGCATAGATCGCTTTAGGAAACGTACCACATGGAGATCATGGTTTTTGGCCGATCCACGCACAATACTCTGTTTTTGGCTTCCATTTGCATACTTGACCTGATTCAAAAACATGGATGGAGTGCGTATATTCCGGGATAACAAGCTTACAGTCCCTTATTAATAAGATCCGGAGAATCTCGTATCCTATTGAACCGAGGTCTCCCCCGACCTGAGCGGGCCTTTGCCTTTATTAAGCCACGGGAAGCAGGTCGAATTGACACTGAAACATTCAACAAGGAGGAATGAGATGGTAGAACTGTTCTTTCAAGGGAGGGCGAACAAGAGTTTTGGAATGAACCCGACCGCATCAAAAGCTGGTTTGCTGAAAATTCTACTCTCCGCAACGCTTATTGCCGGCGTCGTGCTCACTCTTACGGCTGGAGCGCACGCTTTCAGCGAAATGATCGTGTTCGGCAACAGCCTATCGGATTCCGGAAATGTCTATGTTGCTACGGGCAACTTGATACCGGCCGAGCCTTACTATGACGGGCGGTTCAGCAATGGTCCCAATTACGCGGACCTCCTGGCCGCGGATCTTCAACTGGAATTGGAGCCCTTTCTGGTGGGTGGCAGTAATTATGCGGTTGGAGGTGCTAAAACCCCCGCTTTTCCCGATGGACTTCCCTATGATTTTCTAACACAGGTCGATATATTTCAGCTCGAGGTCCAGTTTGGCATCAGGGACGAGCCGGATGAGAACGCCCTTTACGTGGTTTTTATCGGATCAAATGATTTGATGGACATCATTGACGAGGCACTGGCAGATCCGCAAAATCAAACCTCCATCATACAAAACGGCATTGCCGACGTGGTCGGCAATATCGGCAGCGGTCTGAGCAATCTCAGAGATCAAGGTGCGGTCAATATACTTGTTCCCAACCTACCGAACGTGGGAAGAACTCCAAAGTACCTGGAAAAAGAATCGTCTTCACCCGGAACCGTCAGTCTTGCCACCTCTGCTACGTTGGCATTCAATGAAGATCTGGACGACATGCTTGATTTATTCGATGACATTAACCTCATCCGCTTTGATGCCTATGGTCTCTTGGAAGAAGCGGTCGTCAGCCCGGCGGCGTTTGGCTTATCCAACGTTACTGAAGCTTGCTACACCGGTGACTACAGTGGCGGCGGAACCGTTTGCTCGGATCCGGATTCTTATCTGTTTTGGGATGAAATTCATCCCACGGGTAAAAGCCACCGGCTACTGGCGAGCCACATACTGCCCAATCTTATTGGAAGCATGTCGGTAGCAGCCATGGTTACCGGCGATTTCAACGGCGACGGGCTGGATGATGTGGCGGTCACCAACTCCAGAGGAGAGGTTTCCTACACGGTCGATCTCACAACTTGGCTGATGCTACCCGGTGCCACTTTGTCCTACCTTGTCAGTGGTGACTTCAATAATGATGGTAGGGACGACTTGGCAGGGGTGAGCTCTTCCGGAAAGATTTACTACACGCTTGATCTTGCAACCTGGACGAACATTCCCGGAACGCTTGAACAAATCGCAGTGGGTGATCTCAATAACGACGGCAGGGATGATCTGGCCGGCATCACTTTTTCCGATATGATATTTTTCACTCTGGACCTTTCCAACTGGCAGCACATACCAGGAGCTCTTAGAAATCTAACGACTGGCGATTTTGACGGAAATGGTGCAGACGATCTGGCGGGCGTGGCGTCGGACAGCACTATTTACTACACGATCGACCTGGCAACCTGGCAAAACATCCCCGGCAGATTGAATATGCTGACCAGCGCCGACTTGAACAATAACGGCATTGATGACCTGGCGGGGCTCACTTCAGGCGGTCAAATCTTCTACAGTGTCGATCTCCCCATCTGGCAACATGTGCCTGGAGCTCTCGTGCAACTGACAACAGGGGATTACAACGGAGACGGCAACGATGATCTGGCCGGCTTGGCATCCAACGGACAAGCTTTCCTCTCCTTGAATCTCTCGATCTGGCAGGGCCTTCCCAGTCCCGGATTGTTTGAAAAACTCGTGACGGGGAATTTCGATGCAGGCGCACATGACGATCTGGCCGGGAGTACCTCTGATGGCCATCTCTATATCACTTATGATTTTGCCGACTGGGTCGATGTGCCATTTGTTTTTTAGATACAGGCTCTTTCCGCCAATTCGGGCGGAAAGAGCCATTTATATGTCTGCATCCGTTACGCCCCTTTCATCTCTCCCAATAAAAACTACTTATTTCCTGAAAAGCCCTGCTTGGTCGACAGACCAGAAGCGCAAGAGGTTTCATAGCTGCCATGCTCCCTTGCCTTTTCGGGGGTACATAGCGGGTGTCATTGGCGGCTAAATCTGTTATCAAGTCTTATATTTGAAATGGGCTTGTCAGTTCGAAACAAACTTGCCAAGAGGTGACCCGAGTCATGAAACCGATTTATCTGGACTACAACGCAACAACACCGATTGATCCAAGAGTTGCCGAGGCCATGTTGCCGTTCATCCACCAACATTTCGGCAATCCTTCCAGCAGCCACATTTTCGGAGTAACCGCCAAAAGGGCGGTGGAAAAGGGACGCCGGCAGATCGCCGAGATGCTGCACGCCCGCGTCGAGGAGATCATCTTGACCAGCGGCGGCTCCGAGTCCAACAACTACGCCATAAAAGGGGTGGCGCGGGCTTATCGGAAAAGGGGAAGCCATATCATCACTTCAACCGTCGAACATCCCGCAGTGCTGGAAGTCTGCCGATTTCTCGAAGATCGCGGCTATCAAATCACCTACTTACCCGTAGACGGTAATGGTCTTGTCGACCCCGGGAAGGTGGAAGACGCCATCACCCCCCAAACCATACTGATCACCGTCATGCACGCCAACAACGAGGTTGGAGCCATTGAGCCAATCCGTGAAATTTCTGAAATTGCTCATCGATACGGCATCCTCGTCCACACCGATGCGGCCCAATCTGTCGGCAAAATACCGGTTCATGTAGACGACCTGCAGGTCGACCTGCTCTCCATTGCGGGGCATAAGCTCTACGCACCAAAAGGCATTGGCGCTTTGTATGTGCGCACCGGCACCAAGTTGGAAAAACTGATTCACGGCGCAAACCATGAAATGAATATGCGGGCGGGAACGGAAAATGTGATCGAGATCGTTGGATTGGGCGAGGCCTGCGAGATGATTGCGGAAAACCTTGCGAGCTACCAGGAGCACATGCGCAAAATGCGTGATCGGTTGGAAGCCGGTTTGCGCGAACGATTTCCCGATGTGCGCGTCAACGGACACCCGCAAAAGCGCTTGCCCAATACGGCTAACATCAGTTTCAGAGGATTGGAGGCCAATACCATTCTCTCTGAACTGCAGAATGTGGCGGCATCAGCCGGCGCGGCCTGTCACAGCGATCATGTAGCCGTGTCGGGCGTGCTCGAAGCGATGCATGTGCCGCTGGAATATGCCATGGGAACCATCCGCTTTTCCGTGGGACGCTTCACTACGCCACAGGAAATCGATCGGGCGCTGGATGAAGTTGCCCGGGTCGTTGAAAGACTGCAGCCAAGGGAAAGGATTACGGCCGAATTGGAAAGCACTCAGGAAGTGAGACTCACCCGTTACACGCACGGGCTGGGCTGTGCCTGCAAGCTGCGTCCGCAGTTGCTGGAGGAGGTGCTCAAGAAAATGCCCGTTCCGGTTGATAAGAACATACTGGTGGGAACCGACACTTCTGACGATGCCGCTGTCTATCGTCTGGACGACGAAACCGCGATTGTTCAAACCGTAGATTTTTTCACCCCGGTTGTGGATGATCCCTACCAGTTTGGCGCGATCGCAGCCGTGAATTCCCTCAGCGATATCTACGCAATGGGCGGGAAACCGCTTTTTGCCCTCAACATCGTCGGCTTTCCGAGCAACCGCCTGCCCGTGACGGTGTTGGAAGATATCTTGCGGGGCGCCAATGATGTTGCTGAACAGGCTAAAATTTCAATCATTGGCGGACATACGGTAGACGACACCGAGCCAAAATTCGGCTTAACGGTAACGGGCGTGATCGATCCGCGAAAGATCGTCACCAACCGTAACGCTCGCCCGGGCGACAGATTGATCCTCACCAAACGCATCGGCACCGGCATACTCTCGACAGCCATGAAGCAGGGTCAGCTGGATACGGAATACGCGAAAATGCTGGTGAAGAGTATGGCAACTTTGAATGACATCGCCGCCGAAGCCATGCAAACCATAGGCGTCAGCGCCTGTACCGACGTCACCGGTTTTGGACTGCTGGGTCACTTGCTGGAGATGATGACCGGCTCGAATACGTCGGCAGAAATCGAAGCGGGCAAGGTGCTTCTGCTTCCGGGTGTTGTAGAGCTGGCCGCATCCGGCGTTATTCCCGGGGGCACGCGAGATAACCTGGCTTATACGTCCCCTTTTACCCATTATGCGGAAACCGTTTCAGAGGTCACACGCCTGGTCCTGAACGACGCCCAAACTTCCGGCGGCCTGCTTATCTCCGTTCCCGGAGAGAAAACTGTTGCATTGCTCCAATTGCTTGGCGAAAAAGGTGTTGCTGATGCCTCCGTTATTGGAGAAGTCGGGCCGGACAGCCGAATAAGAATATCGGTGCACGAATGAACCCTCCAGGCATTAACCATATTCTTGCCATTCTGATTATCGCAGGATGGGTATTATCCGGTTGTGCCGCAAAAGTCGAGAAATCGGACCAGCCGCATCATACGGAAAACGGCTTTCGAAATGTTTATTTGAGTGAGAAGCCCGGCTTTGCGGCTTTTCTCAAGTGGCGATGGGAGCGATTGTGGAAAGATATTCCACCCCCTGATTCCTACCGTTTTCCTATCGGCCGAAATGATCCTCAATTTTTGCAGACAAATCGTGAGAAGACTACATTGACCTGGATCGGCCATGCCACTCTGTTACTTCAACTGGAGGGCCGAAATATTTTGACCGATCCGCATTTTTCCGATCGTGCATCACCGGTTCAGTGGGCCGGTCCCAAACGAGTGGTCCAACCTGGTTTGTCATTAGATGATTTGCCGCCAATAGATATAGTTGTCATTTCCCATGACCACTACGACTCGCTGGATGGGGGGACAATCAAAAAACTTCATATTCGACAAGGCGGGCAGCGTACTACCTTTTACGTTCCGTTGGGCCTTAAGCGATGGTTCGAGTGTCGCGGCATTACACGCGTGGTGGAAATGGACTGGTGGCGGAGGCAAGCCGATGGACCGCTGGAAATCGTTTCCGTGCCGGTGCAACACTGGAGCAAAAGGAGCTTGTTTTCACGCAACAAGAGCCTGTGGGCGGGCTGGGTCATACGCTCCAACAACTTCAGCTTCTTTTTTGCCGGCGATTCGGGATATACACCTCACTTCAAGGAAATCGGCCGCAGGCTCGGACCTTTCGATCTCGCAGCCATACCGATCGGAGCCTATGAGCCAAGATGGTTCATGAAAAATCATCATATGAATCCCGAAGAGTCCGTGTTGGTGCATGAAGATGTCCGTTCCAGGAAGTCGGTCGCTATCCATTGGGGTACGTTCGTTCTTACGGATGAGCCGCTCGATGAGCCTCCCCAAAAGCTGCGCGAGGCTATGGATGAGAAAGGCCTGACGCCGCAAGAATTTATCGTCTTGCAGCATGGAGAGACCCTCATCGAGCGACGTTGAGACCGGAATCGGACAATGCAGCTCCGCCGTTGTTTCCCGTCAGTTTCCGGTAAAACTGAAGCCACCAGGGCTCCCTGTTCTCCAGGTCGGGCAAGAAATCACGCCTTCGCCACAGTACCAGATTGCGTTCACCCGGAAAAATGGGCCACGGTCGAAACGGGATTATCCGGTAATGTGAGATTCCCGCACGAGTTCGCGTGTAGAGCTTGCCGCTGATGTCCTGCAGTTCGCAGCCGTGCAAATCTTCCTGCAGCACCAGCAGCGGCCTCATGGACTCGATGATGTGCTCCCAATGCTTGAAGGGCAGGACGCGCTGGCACACGACGACGGCACAATGGATGCCCCCCAATGCTTCGGCATGAGTTTCAGGAAAAACCCTCACACAGGTGTCGAACGTTTGCTCGATTCGAGAATTGAACGCCGAGACCAATGCAGTTGCGGCGCCATTCTCCACGAAGGCATCTTCGATATTGAATTGGATATCGGCGACTCGGTCAATGCCGACATAAAAGCGCAAACCGCAACCGAGCATCAATCTGATGTGATTGTCCATTCGGTTTAAATACTGCCCGCAGCCAAGGCTGACCAGCGAGCTTGCTCCGTGTTCCTGCAGAAACTCTACGGCACATTTCGACATTTTTGGCTTTCTTTGGAATTAGACGGGAAAAAGGCACTGGAGTATTCTCAAGTCGGTGGATTCAGCAACCAATCCGCGGTCCAAATCCGACCAGGAGCCACGCAGGGCCGGAGTAAACCGGGCAAAACGCCGATGAGACAATACCTTCCAAGATCGAGATTTCTCTGTTTCACCGCGTCGACGCAGAGAGTGCAGAGTTGCATGAGTGCAGTTTTTTTTCTGCATTCCAGGCGACTCTGCGGGGAAATCAAAAAGGAAAGGCGTGTTGATGATTCTGTTCAGGCAAGCTGGCCGCGAATAGGACCTGATAGAGACATGAGTCTTATCGCGACCCCCGATGGATGGCAGGTAGTGAACGCGACAGGTCGGAAATTTCTTATAAGCGTTCTTGACTCATATTTGCAATCACATTCTGACACTGGGAAGAGATCAGTATGAGCTCAAGAGTAGTATCGTGGGGATCATCCCCTGCTCCCATTCTCCTCTGCCCGAAAAGGTCGGGATTTGCGCGGCATTCAAGCGCTCAGCCATCGCTTGGAAGGATAGATCCCGCTTCTGCATTGACTTGATCCACTCCACCAATAAAGTTCTCTGCAGTATGCGGATGGACTCTCCCTGTGCAATTCTTTCCTTGATTTCTGAAAGCAGGGAGTCGGTTGCGTCATACTCGGGGAGCGACTCCATTTCGGGTTCTTTCGATTCCGGCTCACTTATCGGGGATTCTTGACCGGACGTTGACCCGGCATCAACCAGTGCCGCTGCTGAGACTGTGGCTGTGGCGAGAGAATCGGATTGAGACGGAATCTGTGGGCCCTCCTCGTTACATGTTGCACGATAAAGGCTGGCAATCGCTCTTGCAATCAGCGGGGCCGCGGTCTCCCCATAGTGGTTGAGAAGGTAATCCATCATTTGAACGGTTTCAGGCTCCAGCCAGGTTGAGAGGCTTCTTCCCCCCTTCTTGGCTTTTCTTTCCCGCCACCTTTGAACTCTTTCTCTCGATGGTTTGGCCATGAAGCAACTCCTGCACAATTGGGTTACATGTAGCAAATATCTATAGCAGGACCTTCGCCAAATTGCCATGCGTTTTTAAAGGTGAGGCTTTTTAGGGAGGATTGATCCATACAACACCACAAAAAACGAAGCGATGATTGCATGCAATCCGACAAAAGTGCTCAAACACCAATTCTCATTTTGGAGCTCGCACTTGACGTAGGGTGGGCGAAGCAAACGCGTAACCCACCGCAAACGAAGCTTTTGGTGGGTGCGGCGCAAAAAGACGCGCCTCCACCCACCCCACGAAAAAGATTTGTAACTATTCACCATACAGCCTTTTATGAACCGCAAAGGCGCAAAGAACGCCAAGGTTCGCAAAGGTTGTATCCTCTAGAGAGAGCTCTTTGCGTGTCTTTGAGTCCTTCGCGCCTTTGTGGTGAACGATTACAAAGAATAAGCAGTCGAAATGAGAATTGCTGGTGCTCAAAAGCTTGACAAGAAGAGCTCAGGGGGTGATGATTACCATAAATTGGTGTATAATCCAACCTTCGAGCATACTGATCATTCCATCTGATCGGTTCAACTTGCGGGATTTTATTAAAATCGCACAGGAGAATTGAATAAGACCTTGATAATATCCTTCATTCAATCGGTTTACGAAAAGCTGAGACGATTTGGAAACGGCAGGACGCAATCCCCACAAACCGACCTGACACTTATCGAAAGCCTCACTAAAGAAAACCCAATCAGCGGGCTGGAAGAGCATCGGACGGAGTCTTTGCCCGCCGTCAAGAAAGGATCGCGCCGCCGCTCTTCGAGTAAAAGGCCGCGATCGGGATCCAGGGATCAGCAGGAACAATTCTTAGATCGAAAAAGTCAGAGGGGAATTGCCAGCGACTGGGACCTTGCGCAGTTTCAAGTGCCTCCCGCCAATGACAAAATGCGCTTTCATGATCTTGGTTTGCCTGTTGAAGTCATGCACGCCATAGCCGATTTGGGATTTCAGTATTGCACCCCCATTCAGGCTGCCGTCCTGCCGCAATTACTGACCGGAGTCGATGCGGCGGGGCGGGCTCAAACCGGCACCGGGAAGAGTGCGGTATTCCTGATCAATATTCTTACCCACATGATCCGCAAGCCGCTCGCCGCCAGACGCCGCTCCGGCACGCCGCGCGCTTTGATTCTCGCTCCCACCAGGGAGCTGGTCCTGCAGATCGAGAAGGACGCGAGAGATCTGGCTAGATATTTCCCTTGTCGAATTGTCGCGATTTTCGGTGGGATAGACTATGAGAAACAAAGGCAGGCGCTGAGCAAAGGGGTTGTTGACATCATGGTGGCAACTCCGGGGCGGCTGCTCGACTTTGCCCGCCAGGGTCAGGTGCACCTCGGCGAAGTCGAAATGCTGGTAATTGACGAGGCCGATCGTATGCTGGATATGGGATTCATTCCGGATGTTCGCCAAATTGTCAGAAAAACCCCGCCCAGGGCAGTGCGCGAAACCATGCTGTTCAGTGCCACCCTGACCCCGGAGGTGACCCGCCTTGCTTCGCAGTGGACCAAAGATCCTGTCACCGTTGAGATCGAACCCGAGCAGGTGGCTGTAGACACTGTTGAACAAATTGTTTACCTCACCACAATCGAAGAAAAGTTCACCGTACTGGTGAATCTCATCCTGCAAAATAAACTGGAACGGGTGCTGATCTTCGGCAATCGTCGCGACGAGACTCGAAAACTCGCAGAGCGTCTCGAACGGCATGGTTTGAGCTGTGCGCTGCTTTCCGGCGAAGTGAGACAGAACAAGCGTATCAAGGCGCTGGAAGACTTCCGTGCCGGCATGATAAAAGTCCTTGTCGCAACAGACGTGGCGGCTCGCGGACTGCATGTTGACGACATCAGCCACGTCGTCAACTACCATTTGCCGCTGGACCCGGAAGGCTATGTGCATCGAATTGGCCGCACCGGAAGAGCGGGAGCCACCGGCACCTCGATCAGCTTTGCGAGTGAAGACGACTCATTCCAAATCCCCGGTATCGAGAAATATATCGGCTGTAAACTGCACTGTGTTTATCCCGATGATGAATTGCTGGAGCCTCTTCCACGACCCGCCAGAAAGGAGCTCCAACCTCGCGAGCACAAGCAGCAAAGACAAAGGCGTCGTCCCGGCGGCAACAGACGCAGCACAAGAATCTGATCGGCGACCGGCAAAGGATCCTCCCCTAATATGTCGGAATCTCGCGTAACCAACAAAGTCGGTGTCTATGTGGATGCAGCGAACCTTGGCAGAAACGGCGGCTATGGCATGCGCTATGACGTATTGCGCGAATTCGCCTGCCGCGGCAATGCCGATCCGGTACGACTCAACGCATACGTAACCTTCGACCCGGAGCGCGCCGAGCAGGACACTTCGTACAAACAAGGCCAGTTTGACTTTTACTCCTTGCTTCGGGACTTTGGCTACAAGGTCATTCAGAAAAACGTAAAATGGTACACCGACGAAAGTGGGAATCGGTTCGGCAAAGCAAACGCCGATTTGGATATGGCAGTGGATGCTCTGTTGCAGTCGGAAAATCTCGATCGGGTTTTATTGGCAACAGGCGACGGGGATTTCATTCGAGTGGTGCAAGCCCTGCAAAATAAAGGCTGCCGGGTCGAGATTGTCTCCTTTGAAAATGTATCCGCCGAGCTGCGCAGGGAAGCGGATATTTTTATGTCCGGCTTCCTCATTCCCAATCTTTTGCCCACTTCCGCCGGCCGCGGTGCGCCGCATTGGGGAGAATTCGGCTCGCGAGTGCGCGGAGTCTGCTATACCCATACGGGTAAGGGGTACGGTTTTTTGCGTTACATGAAGACCATTGCCCCCGAATTGTGGCGGATTGACTCAAGGCAAGCGAATTCGCCGTATGAAAGCGTGTTTTTCCATGATTCGCAGATGCCGGAAGAAGTCCATTCCAGTGACCTCCCCAGCCGGAACATCATCATGGAATTCGAGCTGGCAAGAGCCGAAGGCCGCGAGAGCGGTGTGCAGGCGATCAACATGCAACTGGTGAGTCCCCGGCGAAGAATTTCGGTTTAGGGAATGGCTCAAATATGGATCGCATTATGAGACAGAGACCGCTGGTTGGCGTTGCGGTCGTCGTATACAGGGACAATAAATTTCTTCTCGGCAAGCGAAAAAACTCCCACGGCGCAGGTTGCTGGCAGTTTCCAGGCGGGCATCTGGAATTTAAAGAGTCGTTAGAGGAGTGCGCCAGGAGGGAGCTTTTCGAGGAAACCGGAATCACCATCAGAAATATTCGATTCGGACCTTTTACCAACGATTTTTTTGAACAGGAGCAGAAGCACTACGTCACTCTGTTTGTAGTTGCCGATCACGAATCCGGGGAAGCAACGGTCAGAGAGCCGGAAAAATGTGCATGCTGGGGCTGGTTCGCCCCCGACCGTCTGCCACAGCCTCTCTTTTTACCCATCCAGAACTTGATCAAGCGAAACATCAACCTGCTGGATATGATTGATCGGGCATGCGGTTGACCCGATCGGGAAATCGATTTAATTTCTGCACAGCTTGTAGTTGCGTTTAAACGGAAAAATACTTCCAAAAAGGTGGGTTCATGACAAACATTTTGAACATTGTCATTGGCGGTGCAGCAGGCCAGGGGCTTGCAACGATCGGTCGACTGCTGGCCAACACTCTGGTGGAATGCGGTTATTATATTGTGGTTTCGCAGAGCTATGAATCTCGTGTGCGTGGAGGCCACAATACTTTCACCATTCGCACCAGCAACGAACCGCTCCATGCTCCCCAGGAATCTATCGACCTTTTGATCGCACTCAATGCGGAAACGGTGCAGCTTCACCGAGGTGAATTGTCCGAGCACGGTTTTATCGTGACCGATGCAGAGGTGGGAGTAGAAGATATCCCTTCCCTGAGCGTTCCGTATGGCGAGCTGACTTCAGCACGATACGAAAACGTGGCGGCATTGGGGATAGCAGCTTATCTGCTCGGGCTCGACCAGTCGGTCGCGGCGGAGGTGCTGGAGCATAAGTTCGGCAGAAAGGGCGCCACAGTGATAGAAGCGAATGAACAAGCGCTGTCCGCTTCCTATCAATGGGCTGCCGAGCAGTTGTCTGCGAAACAAGCAGATTTGCGTTTCCCTAAACTGCCGCCCACCAAAAGGCAATCGCAGCGGCTGATTCTGAACGGCAATGAAGCTCTGGCTCTGGGCGCTCTTTCGGCAGGAGTGAAATTCTGTTCCTTTTACCCCATGACTCCTGCCACCTCTATTGCCATCACACTCAACGAACACGCCAGTCGGATGGGCATCATCGTCGAACAGGCTGAAGACGAGATTGCCGCCATCAACATGGCTTTGGGAGCCTCTTTTGTTGGAGCGCCCAGCATAGTCACCACTTCCGGCGGGGGATTTGCGCTGATGACCGAAGGAGTGAGCCTTTCCGCAATGACGGAAACCCCTGTCGTCATTGTGGTGGGGCAACGGCCCGGTCCGGCTACCGGTCTTCCGACCCGCACGGAACAGGCAGACCTCGAAATGGTGCTCTATGCCGGACACGGTGAGTTTCCAAGGGCCATCCTGGCACCCGGCAGCGTGGAAGGATGTTTTCACGCAGCCCGCAAAGCATTCGAGCTGGCGGAGAAATACCAGGGGCCCGTCTTTATTTTGACCGATCAGTTCATTGCCGATTCGCACCGCGCAGTAGTCCCTTTTAACGTCGAAGATCTGTCTTCGCTAAAGGTAGGCGCCGACTCGAGTCGAGTCGCTCTACCCTACCGTCGTTACGCTCTTACGGAAAACGGAATCTCCCCCCGCCTTCTTCCCGGCGCCGGCAAGCATCTGGTAGTGGCGGACAGTGACGAACACGGAGAAGACGGTCATCTCACCGAAGATCTTTCCGTGCGAGCTCGGATGGTGCGCAAACGGCTGAATAAACTTGCGGGTCTAAAAAGTGAGGTGCTTGCTCCCGGCTACGATGGAGATCGGGAACCCGACTTATTACTTGTATCTTGGGGGACTACGCTGGGGTCCATGCTGGAGGCGGCAGCCAGGCTCCGTTCAACAGGACTCAAAGCGGCGACTCTTCACTTTGCCCAGGTCTGGCCTCTTGTATCCGAACAGTTCATCCAATATTTGCAGAGAGCCAAACAGGTGGTCTGCATTGAATCCAATGCAACCGGCCAATTTGCAGGGCTCATCGGGCGTGAAACCGGCTTTGGAATTCAACGCCGGATCCTGCGCTACGACGGATTGCCAATCACTCCGGAGTTTATTCTTCGCGGGTTGGGCTCTTGATTCGCTGCTGCTTGTGAAGGTCTCCGTGCAAGTGGTGCAGGCTTCGCGGCTGCAAGCAAGCGGGATTGAAGCCCGGCGCTGCGATCCCGCCGAACGGGGGGCCGAATCGAACATAGAAAGGAAAATTATGAGCACCCTGGAAGACTTCGGTCAATATGAAACCGCATGGTGTCCCGGCTGTGGAAATTTCGCCATCCTGCAAGCGGTCAAGCAAGCTCTCGTCGCCGGCGATCTCTCTCCCGAACAGCTTCTGTTCGTATCGGGCATCGGCCAGGCAGCTAAAACGCCTCATTATATGAACGTGAATGTCTTCAACGGACTCCATGGAAGGTCGCTACCGGTGGCAACCGGGGCCAAATTGGCGAATCCCGATTTGACCGTTATTGTGGAAAGCGGTGACGGGTGCAATTACGGCGAGGGGGGCAATCACTTCCTGGCCGCAATCAGACGCAACATCGGCATCACCATGCTGGTGCACAACAACCAGGTGTACGGACTCACCAAAGGCCAGGCAAGCCCCACTTCGCACAAAGGCTTCGTCACCAAGGCCCAACCCGGGGGTGTTTTATCCGAGCCTTTCAGCCCCATCGCCGTCGCGGTTGCGATGCGCGCCGGGTTTGTCGCCCGGTCGTTTTCCGGCTTTGTAGACCACCTGACTGAAATGATCCGACAGGCCATCGCCCATCCCGGTTTTGCCCTGGTGGATATCATGCATCCATGCGTATCCTTCAACAAGGTCAATACCTTCGCCTGGTACAAAGAGCGCTGCCAATTTCTGCCCGAACATTACGACCCCACAAATTGGGAGAGTGCGGTGCAGACGGCCGGCATGTGGGGGGATCGCATTCCCATCGGACTCATTTACAGGAATGATCGGGGCCTGCCCTTTGAAGAAAATTTTCCCGCACTGAAAAGGGGGCCTTTGGTCAAACAGAGCGTAAACCGCAACGAGCTAAAGGAAATCCTGAATAACTACCTTTGATGTGGCTTTTGCTCGGCAGTCATGGAATCGTACGGGTCGGAAAAGATCTGGTAGCCTGCCGTGTTCAACTCGTCGAGAATGTTTCGGATGTGCTCGTAACCGCGAGTTTCCAGCTCCAGGTCTACCAGAGTGATGTTGATCGGCATATATTTGCCGCTACGGGTGTGGTCGATGTGTAGAACATTGGCTTTCTGTTCTGCTATCAAATTGAGTATGCGAGCCAGCGCACCCGGTGAATCATCCAACGCAACGGCAAACCTCATGAGCCGCCCGTTGCGGAACAGCCCCTGGCGGATCACACGACCGACCAATGGGCTGTCCATGTTGCCGCCGCTGATCACCAGAACCACTTTGCCGCCCCCGGCCAGGGGAAGGTGCCCGGCGAGAATGGCCGCCAGCGGCACAACCCCGGCTCCTTCGGCCAGTACTTTTTTGCGCTCGAGAAGCAGCAGAATCGCGGCAGCGATTTGATCTTCTTCCACCAGCACGATTTGCTCCACTGTTTGCTTGATGATGGAAAAGTTGATCTCCCCTATCTGCTTCACTGCGATGCCATCCGCTATGGATTTCCTGGCCTCGACGCGAATTGTCTTCCCCGCATCGAGGGCCGCGCGTGCTGACGGACATGCGGCGGCCTGAATGCCGAATATTTTTGTGTCGGGATTAATCGCCTTCACCGCAGTTGCAATCCCTGCAATGAGGCCGCCTCCTCCGACCGGAACAAGAACAGCGTCGACATCGGGTAAATCCTCGCAGATTTCCAGACCAATGGTTCCCTGCCCGGTGATGATGTCCTCATCCTCGTAAGGGTGTATGAAGGTCTTTCCGCCCGCGGACAGCTCCAGGGCGTAGGCGATGCTCTGACCGATACTTTCGCCCTTTAGAATGACTTCGCCCCCGTAGCCACGGGTAGCTTCCTGTTTTGTCAACGAGGCCCACTGCGGCATCACGATCGTTGCGGGCAATCCCACCTGTTTGGCCGCCATGGCTACCCCTTGTGCATGGTTGCCGGCTGAAGCCGCAACCACTCCGTGCGGCCCGATTCCTGCCAGGCGAGTAACAATTTTGTAGGTGGCTCCGCGGGATTTGAACGAGCCCGTTTTCTGAAGGTTTTCCAGCTTGAGGAAAATCTGTGCACCGGTCATCTTGCTTAGAGTGGGCGAAAGGATAAGAGGAGTCCGTATGATCCTTTCTTCCAGAACCTTTGCTGCAGTTCTAATGTCGGAGAGGGATATCATTTCGTTCGGTTGCTCCAATTGGACAGGCTTGCCCTCCGGAACGACACCCCGGACCGGCAGAATACCATCTGCGGACTGTCGTTGCCGGGTCACTTGTCTGCTAATTCCAATACCACTCCGAACAGACCTTGCACCACACGGGTGAGGGCAGTGTAGTCGACTTTTTCCGGGGTGTCCATCTCGGTGTGGTAAGCCGGGTAGCGGAAAGGAGCCGTATCGGTCAGCATGATGGCCGGATAGTTTTCCTGCCAGAAAGACCATTGATCGGACCAGCCGATTCCAACAATCCACTCCGGCGCCGCCGCACCTTCGGAAGGAAAAGAGGCGTGTCGGCGAAAACTTGCGATCGTTCCACGAACCAGTTCGCGGGATGCCACGTTGCCTACAAAAGCAAGGAAGTTACCGGTGTCAGGGTAGAAAGAGTTAAACGGAAAGGGGTACTTCTGGCTGCCTTTTTCGTTCGAATAGTAGCCGATGGTTTCTAAAGAGAGCATGGCGACTATGTTTTCGTTCAGCTTCCGTGATCTTTGCGCATAGACCCGGCTGCCCATATCGGCAGTCTGAAAGAAAGGGGATTCCTCGTTGGTGAAAAACACAAAACGCAGCGTCCTGCTGCATTTCCGATCCGCACACAGACGGGCTAACTCCAGAAGAGCAGCCACCGCTGAAGCGTTGTCGTTCGCCCCGGGAGATCCAATGGCGGAATCGTAATGGGCGCCTACGATCACGATCTCTTCTGCGGCTGAGCTGCCGGGAATCTCCACCTCGATGTTTTTCATGACTTTTTCGAGCACCCGGTAGCGTTGCTCTCTAACCCGGTAGCCGAAGCCTTTCAGAGTGTCGCCGACGAAGGCGGCGGATGCCTCCAGCTCTTCATAAAGCCAAAAGTTGCGCTCGCCGATCTCACCGGCCAACGTCCGCACATGTTTCTCGAGATTCTCTCGTATCTCTCTTTCTTGTTCCGTCGGCGGCTCATATGCGCCGGAATGAGAGCTCCCCGGCATCCACATCATATAAGCGAGTGAGAGGCCCAGAAAAACAGCAAGGATCACAATCAAAAGGAAGAGAACGAAAACAAATTGGCTCAAATGAATCCACCCCCGATTCATCTCTGCTGCTTTCTGAGTGTTGGTCCGCGTATGATCCGATTGGTTCAACGTGTTCAGTATACAGTTGTGGCTCGCTTCTGGAAAGCGGTTGTGACAAAGGCGTCGGTCGATACAGAAGGGACAAGGTGAAACGGCGTGGTCTGTCTCATGTATGAAGATTTGATTGTGAGCTTATTCGACGGTGACTATCGGCCTCACGATTTACCGAGAATACCGGCCAACACGCGACTGAGCTCAGCAAGCCGATATGGTTTTGGTACGACGGCCTCAATGCCTTCCAACCTCAGTTCGTTCAGCCCGCCGGTACTGTCGGCATAACCCGTGCAAATCAACACCTTCACTTGCGGGTCGATGTTGCGAATCTGTCGGAAGCATTCGTACCCGTCCATGACGGGCATCATGATATCGAGAATGACCACGTCAATCCGTTCGCGGTTTGCCTGGAACCGGGACACGCCTTCCGCCCCGTTTTCCGCCAAAATCACCTCGTAGCCAAGGAGTGTGAGCATCTCCCGGGCGAGCGAGCGCAGCAGCTCCTCATCGTCTACCACCAGCACGCAACCGGAAGCCTTTAGCAGTTCTTCGCTGTTCCGCACCTCCAATGATGCTTCAGGTGCGAGAGCGGCCGGGAAATAGAGGTGAAATTCGGTGCCTTTGTCGGGTTCGCTGGTCACCGTGACGGAGCCCTTGTGGCTCAGCACGGTCCCGTATACGGCCGCCAGTCCGAGTCCAGTGCCCCGGCCCTGCTCTTTGGTGGTGAAAAAAGGCTCGAAGATCCGCTTCTGAATGTCGGGCCTGATGCCGACACCGTTATCGCTCACCTTCATGTGGATATATCGGCCCGGTGTAAGATCGAAAGGGCTTGCGCTGCAATAGGCTTCATCCAGCTCAACATTGCGTGTGGAAACGGTCAGCATACCCCCTTGCGGCATTGCATCTCCGGCATTGATGCACATGTTCAAGACCGCTGTCTGAAATTGTGAAGAGTCCCCGGATAGGAAGGACTGTTCGGCGTCCAGTTGCATTTCCAACCGTATGCGCCGATCGATACTGCGATCCAGAACGGCGATCGCCTCCCGGATGGCAACATGTGTGTCAAACGGCTTGAGAAAGATTTGGCTCCGGCGGGAAAAGGCGAGCAGTTTTTCGGTCAACTCAGAAGCGCGGATGGCTGCGTCTATGATCATCTGCACGTGTTGCTTACTATATCCGTTATTCTTTGAACCCGCCTCATGATAGAGAATTTCGGCCGTGCCGAGGATGCCTCCGAGCATGTTCTTGAAATCATGAGCAATACCCCCGGCCAGCTCTCCGATGGAATCCAGTTTATCGATTTGTTGAAGCTCCTCCTCCATTGAGCGCTGTTTTGTGACGTCACGAAATACGAGCACCGCTCCTTCCACCGGACCCTCGGCTTCCCGGATCGGCGAAGCAATCGCCGATATCCGGCATTGGGCCCCATCTTTTTTTATCAGCAACACATCGTCAGATGCGCCAACCCCCTGACCGGTGCGCAACACCTCCTCCACCGGGTTCTTAGACGGTTCACTCGTAAACAGCCTGACGGTGTGGAAGGCTCGACCGACGGGCAGGCCTTCAGCCTCTGCAAACGACCAGCCTGTGAGCGACTCGGCCACCGGGTTCATGCGGATGATGTTGCCTTGTTGGTCGGCGGAAATGACCGCATCCCCGATGGAATTCAAAGTGATGCGAAGGCCTTCTTCGCTCTTTCGGATGGCTTCTTCCGCCTTTTTTCGCTCCTTGATGTGCATCTGCAGATCCTGGTTGCTCTTGCTCAGCTCTGCGGTGCGCTCATCGACCCGTCTTTCCAGCTCCAGGTTGGAAGCCGCAAGCAAGCGTGCGGTCTCTTTTTCCCGGATGAGAGTGAAAATCCCCAAGTTGCCGATCAAAAACAAAGTGAAGGCGATGGCGGCCATAAGGATTTGTGATCGAAAAACCGGACTTTTGTCCTTGAAAATGAACAGACGCCACCCGGTCGGGCCCAATTGAGCCTGCCTGTAAATGAGATTTTTCTTCCCCCATCGAGCTTCCCGGAATTCAGGCTTCCAGTCGATCTGCAACGGTTTCAATGGATGAGCGCCAAACTGTTTGCTGATCCGCAGTTCATGGAGTCTTCGGGCAGGAATCGGCCAAAACGTCCGGTAGAGAAGATCGGGGTTGCTGGACAGAAAGATGACACCGTCGGGACTGACAAAATATGCGTGTTTCGTCTGGTCAAATCCGACCAGATCCTCGCGGATTTCATTCTTCACCATCGCCACACCCAAAGCCTGGCCATCTCGGCTGCGAACCGGTGTGGCCGCGTAATAGCCCCTCCGTTTTTCATTATGCCCCAAGGCTAGATATTGGCAGTCTTCCCCTTGCATAGCCCTTTGAATATAAGGCCGGAAGGACAGATCGCGCCCCAAGAAACCCAGTCCATCCTTGTAGGTCGCCAGTACCCGGCCTTGAGCCGTATACAGTCCGGTCACGTCCACACCGGAAATCTCTTTGTATTGGTCCATCAGCTGGTTGGCGGCTGTTACGGCTTGTACTGATTGCGGCTCATGAAGGACACGGTGGATTTTTTCCTCACGCGCCATCAGTTTGACCACCGTCATAGGGCCTGAAAGGTGCTTGGAAAGCAGCGCGGAGGTAGTAGCAATGCCCTCGGTGAGCTCCCATTCGATTTCCTTCAGGGTTATTCTTTCACCAAAATCGACCAGGAACCAGCCCAGTACGAAAAAGGGGACACTCGTCAGAACAACCACGCTCAGACGCCTGCCGATGATCGACGCAAGCCGGTCATACAGACCGTGCATGAATTTTCTTGTCACGCCAAATAATCCCAAAAAGCTACCCGAGCATGTCGCCACTCAGCGGTTCGCACCTTGGAGAGCAAGGATTCAACGCCGCCCTGAGGTCGGCAAGGTGTTTATGCCTGACAGCTGCATAGGCGAAGCAGCGCCTGGCTCGCAAACACAAAGTAAGAGGCTGTCTGAAGAGTGCCTTTTGCCGTCATTCCTGCGAACGACGCCGCATCTTCACGGATGACCGCTCTACGCCAAAGCAGAAGGAGGCAAGTTTAGCGCGCATGACGATGCGAGCCGTAATGCAAATCTTCGGACGGCAGCAAGCATTATATGCAAGTTTGACGCCAAGAAAACAGCTCTAGACTTCACAATCCCGGATGCCTACAAAGCTCGCAACCGTTCACCATACAGCCTTTTATGAACCGCAAAGGCGCAAAGAACGCCAAGGTTCGCAAAGGTTGTATCCTTTAG
>ENA-OSEO01001744-OSEO01001744.1-sediment-metagenome-genome-assembly--contig:-NODE-1744-length-36514-cov-5.999479_pt1 | contig 36514 bp, 26 predicted proteins | sample MGYA00237883_ERZ534232 | MGnify/ENA metagenome assembly ERZ534232 | reverse complement strand
CCTGTTTCGCCTGCCGGACCGCCCCGCCCCGGTGGCCGATCCCAGCGCGCCCTAGGCCAGCGCCACCGCCGCCCCGCTCTCCCGCAGCCGGACGAACTGCGGACGCTTGCCGATCATACTGATCTTCTGCACTAGGCAAATCTCTATCGCGCAGATACGATGATCTCAACACGCCTGCCCGACTGTTGTACCAGCCGGGCACCGCGCGATACCGGGCGAGAACTCGAATTCACACCCATGCGAACGAGGATGCCATTACTTGACGACTGTTGGCCGCGGGGCAAACTTCCGGCAGGTTCACCGGGCCGGCGTGCGCCTGGTTACGATGAGCAGGGATGGAAGCGTATCAGGAGGGAACGTATGAGAAAGACGTGTATGCTGGCGCTGGTCATCTGCCTGTGCCTGCTCGGCCTGCCGGTACAGGCTGCACAGGCACAGCAGCCCGTGGTCTACGCCGTGCTGTTCTACTCACAATCGTGCAGCCACTGCCATTACGTGATCACCAACGTGCTGCCCCCAATGCAGGAAGAATATGGCGAGCAGCTTCAGATCCTTTACATCGACGTCTCGCAGCCGGAAGGCAGTTCCTTGTTTCACGCGGCATTCGATGTCGTTGACATCCCTGAGGATCGCCGGGGATACGTGCCCACTATGGTCATCGGCACACATGCCATGATCGGCGCGCGCGACATTCCAGAGCAAATGCCCGATCTGATCCGCCAGGGATTGGCCGCAGGCGGGATCGACCTGCCCCCCATTCCGGAGCTGCGCGAGGCGTACGAAGCGGCAGCGGTCGCGGAAGAACAGACCGCCGATCCCCAGGAAGAGGCCCCGGCGTCGGCGCCCATCAGCACAACGTACCAGAAGACGACCTGGCGGGATCGTTTCAAGCAGGACAGCCTCGGCAACAGCTTTGCCCTGGGCGTGTTGGGCATCCTCATCGTCGGGCTGAGCGTCCAGATCAACCAGGGCGCGCGCCTGTTCGACGCGCAAAAGAAGCGGCGCTGGACCATTGGCTACGCGGGGCGCCTTTTCATCCTGGGCGTGGCGACGATCACCATGGTCATCGCCGGCACGCTGGTCTTCGAGGGCGGCGGCATCTCGCTGCCGACCGTACTGGCGATCGGCGTCACGGCGGGCATGAGCCTCGTCTCGCTGACCATCGCCACCCAGAGCCGCCAATCCGGCAAGGCCGGGTACGCTTTCCCCGGCTGGCTGATGCCGCTGCTCATCGTGTTGGGGATCGTGGTCGCCGGCTACCTGGCGTATATCGAAGTCGGCGAGAATCAAGCGGTTTGCGGCGCGGTCGGAGACTGCAACACCGTGCAGCAGAGCGAGTACGCGACACTGTTCGGCCTGATCCCGATTGGCGTGCTCGGCGTCATCGGGTACATCCTGATCCTGGCCTCGTGGACCGCCAGCCGCGTCACCACCGGCTGGACAGCCGATGTCGCGCAAGCCCTGCTGCTCGGTTTCGCGCTGTTCGGCACCCTGTTCTCGATCTACCTGACCTTTCTCGAACCGTTCGTGATCGGGGCAACCTGCGCCTGGTGCCTGACCTCGGCCATGCTGATGATCCTGATTCTGAGCCTGGAGGCCCCGGCGGGCTGGGCCGCCGTGAATCGCTTGAGCGACAAGCCGACGCGATCGCCGGCCCGGCGCAGCCAGCCGGACTGGTGACCTATCAGCCAGCACATCCAGACGCCGGAACGCGACTCCGGCTTGTGGGGGGATGTCCGTCGCCACCGGCAATTGACCTGCATCAAGTCCGTTTGGCGACCTGGGATGTACAGTAGACTCAATCATCACCCAGGCGACACCGCGCCATGTCGCGCCACATGGTCGATCGACGACGCTTTCCGGAGAGACGAGAATATGACCGAACGCCGCACAACCCCGCTTGAGCCGGACCACATCGAACCCCAGATGTGCACCATCGACCTGCGGTTGACCCTCCTGCACCAGCTCCCGTTTTTCAAGGATTTGCCGCACGAGGCCATCGCCGAGATCAACGCGCTCTTTCGCGAGCAAGGGCATGATGCGGGCGACTACATTTACTACGCGGGCGATCCGGCGGCGAGGCTGTACGTCGTCGCGGCGGGAAAAGTCAAGCTGCTGCGCCACGCACCGACCGGCCAGGAAGTCGTGTTGGACCTGCTGACGCCGGGCGATTTCTTCGGCAGCCTGCCCGTGCTGGGCGAGGCGACTCATCCCGAAACCGCCCAGGCGCACACGATGAGCTGCGTGTTGGCGATCACGGCGGACGATTTTCAAACCGTTTTGCAGCAGTACCCCCAGGTGAGCCTGGTTCTGCTCGAAGTGGTGAGCAAGAAGCTGAGAGAAGCCCACGAAGTCATCCACCAGATCAGCGCCGCGCCGGTCGAGAGCCGGTTGGCCGCGACGCTGTTGAAACTGGCCGACAAACTGGGCGAGGACCGGGACGGCGAGCTGTTGATCCAGCTTCCCCTGTCACGGCAAGACCTGGCCGACATGACCGGTGCGACCGTCGAAACCGTCAGCCGCATCATGAGCCAGTTCCGCAAACACCGGGTGATCCGATCCGGGCGCGGCTGGGTGGCGATCATCGACCGCGAGGCGCTCGTCCAGACCGCCGGCTTGTGATCGCGCCGCGCCCCCCGATCCCCGATCTGCCCCCTGTTTTCCCTCACAAATCGAGCCAATTCGAACATTCCTGCGGTTAATTGCGCCAGATCATTCAACTCTCCGCGCGCGCCTGTTACCGTTAGAGTAAAGCAGGCGAGTTCAAGGAGAGAACCCCATGAAAAAGACCACCCTACGCAGCCAGGAACTGTCTTGCCCCTCGTGCGTCGCCAAGATCGAAAAGGCGCTGGGCGCCGTGGATGGCGTCGAGCTGGCGAAAGTCCACTTCAATACCGGGCGCATCGAGATCGAACACGATGGCACCCGCGCCAGCGTCGATGACCTGGTCAAAGCCGTTCGATCGGCGGGTTACGAAGCCAGGCCCACCGCATTCTAGCTTTCCCCCACCGCAAATTACATCAACCGAGGCAGCCGCTGTCGCACCGGCGGCTGTCTTACAGGAGGCAACACAAATGACGAACAAACTACGCACTTGGGTTGGATCCCCGGCGCAGCGCCGGAAGATCATCACGTTGGCGAGCGGCGGTTTGATTCTGCTGGCGCTCATCGCCGGGCAGGTGTTCGATCAGGTGGCGCTTCGTCACGCCCTGATGACAGCCGCCGCGTTGGTCGCGGGGAGTGATATTGCGTGGCGGGCATGGCACGCGCTGCGCAACCGGCACGTCAGCATCGAGCTGTTGGTGACGGTTGCCACGGTGGGCGCGCTGGCGATCGGCGAAACCTGGGAAGCGGCGGCGGTGACCTTCCTGTTCATGCTTGGCGCGTATCTCGAAGCCCGCACCATGAGCCAGACCCGGCAGGCGTTACAGGGGCTGTTGGACCTCGCCCCGGCCAGCGCGATTGTGGTGCGCGACGGGCAGCAAACCGAGGTCCTGCCGCACGAAGTCGAGGCGGGTGAGATGGTCCTGGTCAAGCCGGGCGCGAAAATCCCGGTCGATGGCGAGGTCATGGCCGGGCACGGCGTGGTCGACGAAAGCGCCATCACCGGCGAATCGATCCCGCAGGAAAAAACGCCCGGTGACAGGGTGTTCGCCGGGACCATCAACCAGGATGGGCTGTTGAAGGTCGAGGCGCGCGGCGTTGGCGCCGACACCACCCTGGCGCGCATCATCCGGCGGGTGGAAGAAGCCCAGGAGGAAAAGGCGCCCACCCAGCGCTTCATCGAGCGCTTCGCGCGGTGGTACACGCCCGCGATCATTGCCCTGAGCGCGGTCACCTTCCTGCTGACCGGAGACGTCCAGCTCGCGCTGACCCTGCTGGTGATCGGCTGCCCCGGCGCACTGGTCATTTCGACGCCCGTGTCGGTCGTCGCGGGCATCGGCCAGGCGGCGAAGAGAGGGATCCTGATCAAAGGCGGTGAATACCTGGAGAACGCCGGGAAGATCTCCGCGGTCGCGCTGGACAAGACGGGGACCATCACGCAGGGAAAGCCGCGCCTGACCGACATCATCGACTTGGCCCCGGTGCCGGTTGCGGCAGGTGCTGCCGGCATGCCGTTCGCCTCCGGCGAGGCACCCGTCGGCGCGTGGTCCCCGCCGCAGCAGGACGTACTGCGCTGGGCGGCGATTGCGGAAGCAGGCTCGGCGCATCCGCTGGCGCGCCCCATTGTGGCCGAAGCGAGCGCCCTGTTCGAGATTCCCGCCGCCGACGAGTTCGCAAACCACACCGGCAGAGGTCTCCACGCGACCTATCAAGGACACAGCATCTGGGTTGGCTCGCCCGACCTGATGCAGACAGCCGGGATCGAGGCGCATCCGGACACGCAGGCGCACCTGGAGCGGCTGAGCACCAGCGGAAAGACGGCGGTCGTCGTGGCCCTCGACGGAATCGAGCTGGGCATTCTGGGTATCGCCGATCCGCCGCGCGAAACCGCCCCCGCCATGCTGACGAGTCTCAAGGCGATTGGCGTGGACCGGGTCGTCATGCTCACCGGCGACGACCGCCGGACAGCCCAGGCGATTGCCCGTGACGTGGGCATTTCCGATGTGCGCGCCGAACTGCTGCCCGAACACAAGCTAGAACACATCCAACAGCTTCGCGCAGAAGGGCACGTGGTCGCGATGATCGGCGACGGAATCAACGACGCCCCCGCGCTCGCCGCCGCAGACATCGGCGTCGCCATGGGTGCAGCCGGAACAGACGTGGCGATAGAAACCGCCGACATCGCGCTCATGGCCGACGATCTGCTCAAGATCCCCGAAGCCATCGGCCTGTCGAAGGCCACGCTGCGCAACATCCGGCAAAATGTCAGCATCGCCCTGCTCACGGTGGGCGGCCTGCTGGCGGGCGTGCTGTTAGGACAGGTCCACATGGCAGAGGGCATGTTCATTCACGAGCTGTCGGTGCTGGTCGTCGTGTTGAACGGCATGCGGCTGCTGCGCACCCGTCCGGTTGGCGAGCGGTGATCGGAGCGCGGCGGGCCGGGTTGATGCGGGAAGAACTCGAAGTGGTGGGTTTCCAGGCGACGTTCCTACCGGCTGGCGAGCACCTCCACCACTTCACCGGCCCGGTTGACGTGCACCGCCTCGACGATGCACTCACCCGCCACCGGCCCGGTCGAAAAGGCTTCTTCGTCACGGCAGGTCTTCGCAATGTAGCCGAATGGCGTCAGGTCCCAGCCGTGCTGGCGGTAGTCCTCGGTGTGGCCCTCCAGCGCGGCCTGCAAACTCCTTTGTACCTGCCGGAAAGCGATGTAGTAGCCGAGGCGCAAAGGTTCCTCGCCGACGGTCCCATCCTCCCACACGACCAGAGCAGCGGACGAGCCGAGCGGCGTGACGGACATCATCCAGAACGATTCGAGCGCGTGGACGAGTTGCGCCAGTGCCTCCTCGGTGATGGCCGCGCGCGCGAGCAAACGCCGGTCGTCTTCGCTCACGTAAGCGGTCCAGTCGATCGCCTCAGGCGATCTGCGCAGACCGCCGTTCCGGATCGCATTGCGCATCGCTTCGTCGTTGCAGCGTTCGAGAAAGCGCCCCGCCTTGAGCGGGCGAAGCACCTTCACGACCTCGCGCAGTGTCGCGAGGTGGCGCTCCTGAAACATGGGCTCGCAGTGACTCACCATCGTCGCGTACGCATCGAACACCGCGCCATTCTTCTGCAGCGCCGGTCCACCGATCTTGAAGACCACCCCCTCCCGGTCGCCGTTGTGCGTGGCGTAGGCAACCGCGATCTGGAAGGATTTGCTCAGGGACACCGTCGGCTGGTTCACGTAGCCCTGCTGGAGGATCTGTTCCTGCACGCTTCCCCCAAAGCGGCCCACCCCACGGGCCGGAAAACCGCGCTCCATGAACACCGCGGCCAGTTCCTCGAAACTCCGGCAGTTCCAATGCGGCTCGTGGACCAGTCGTCCCTCGCCCCGGTAAAACACCGCGTCTTCGGCACAAGGGGCACCGGCGAAGAAACCGAAGAACTCCTGCGGGAAAATTCGCACGCAGGGAGTCAGCAGCACCCCCTGGGACAGCGGCCCATCCGCAAACGCTGAGTAGATTCCATCGACATCGGGCATGAGACCAACGGTGTCGGGGAGAACGGGATCGCCATCGAGTTCGCCGCGCCTCACCAGTTCTTCGAGGCTGCCCGGCGTGTTGGTGCTGCGCGCAGCGATGCACACGCCGTGAAAATCCATCTGCCGCGCGAGCGCCGCCAGGTAGGACCATACGGGCAACTGCGAGTCAAGGTTGTCGTCCTCGAACCAAAACGCCTCGACCGCCAGCACCAGACCATTACTCATGGGTGCCCGGTAAAACGTAACGAACCCGAATGCGGTCTGGTTCTCGAGCCCGCCATCCGTCGTTTTCGGGCCCACGGTGATGAACTTATAGGCCGCACTGGACATGTAATGCGGCAGAGACGCGAGGAATAGCGGATTGTCTCGCAACGGTGGAAGGCGCTGGCCCAGCTCGGTGAGAATCGTGAGGATCTCGCCAAACTTGTCCGTCGATCGGATAACGTTCATGGTCCTGACCTCCTGCCCTTTGGCATCTTGAACCTGCGTGAGCGGCGTGTGGATGTGTTGGGTTCAGCATCGTTGCGCGTGTTTTGACGGGCACAGCCTCAGGGGCCGGCGGACGATCGTTGAGCGAAATGTGGTGTTGCTGGGTGTTGTAGGGCGCCTCCAGTCTTCTATTAAAGTCTGGGATTACTTGAGCGTACGAAAAATTTCCCGGCCAGTCAACCCCTCGTGCGTTCTCACGTTCGAGCGCCCAAAACACGCCGCCCCGGAAAACCTCTCCGGGGCGGCTGTGGGGCAACACACCACCGGGAGAGGAACATCACCCTCCCCCGGGAGCGCGCATACCGGGCCGGGAATTACTTTTTCTTGACCCTGACCTCGGGCACGTTGACCTCGGGCACGTTGTCACAATGGCCCGGACCAATGATCCCGTTGTTGAAGGCGTCGAAAGCCGTCATCCAACTCAGTACGGTTTCTTGTTGTTGGGACGTCAGTGACCGCCAATCCTGCCAGCCGTAGTCCGACAGGAACGCGTCGGCGGCGGTGACGGCGGCTGCGATAACTGTACCGTCCGCGCCGCGGGCCACATTCAACTTGGCCGCCAGCAGTTGGGCGTACAGCTTCGTGATGCCGTTCGACGGATTGCCCAACTTCATGTTCAGGATATCGACGGCTTGTTCGGCACTGGTGACCTTGATGCTCTCGGCCCCGCCCGGCGTGCCCAGCCAGAGCGGCAGCAGGTCGCTCACCACGTCTTCCTGGGGACCCAACCCCGCGTGGTTCTTCCAGTAGCCGATCGTAGAGGTGCAGCCGTCCCCATCCGAGACGCAGGGCACCTCGACGTTGACGGTCCACTGCGCGCTACCGGACTGGCCGGTATCCAGGGTCACGTAAGAGGCGACGTTGTCGACCACGTAGTCGCCGCAGACGGGATAGGGCCCAACCTGGTGCGTGTACGTGAAGGTGAACGGGAGAGCGTCAGGCTCTGCGCAGACGACCCCCAGGAAACCCGCCAGGCTGTCCGTGACTTCCACACAGGCATCGATCACCCCGCCGGGCTGCCCCGACGTGAAGATCACATCCGCCTGCCCGATGAAGTCTGTCGTGCCGCCCGGAGCCGGGTTTTTCAGGAAGTCGTACGCGTGATTTTGAAGGGTCGCCGTCGCGGTATTGACCCGCCCGGTGGCGTCCGGCACGGCGCCTTCATAGGTGCATTCCAGGGCCTCGTACCCGCCCAGGAGGTAAGGGAACGTCACGCCACAATCGACGGATGCCACCAGATCGGGCGCTATCACGTCGGTGACGTCGAGCAGCAGCGCCTCCAACGGGGAGGCGTTGTACACCCAGATCGTGCCCTCGACGGCCCCTGTGGCGGTGCGCGTCGCGTCGAGCGTGACCGCGTAGTTCACCGGCGCGGTCTGGTCCGGCGACAAGACGAGCTGCGACTGGTCCGCCGACTTGGCGATCGTCCAGTCGTAGGTTTCGGTCATTACCGCCTCTGCGTCCTTGAACACGTCCAGCGCGAAACATTCCACGAAGACGGTCGCGCTGACCGACTCGCCCGTCTCCACGATGGTGGCCGTATTGTCGTACTCGAACGCGCCTGGTTCGGTGCAGGTGAACGTGTGCTCGTAGGTCACCGAGTCGCTGTCCGAGAAGACCCACGACATGCCGTTGCTGTCCACGACCTCGATGGAGCTGCCGCCCGCGCCGCCGAAGACAACCGCCGCCTGCGCGGTGAAGTCCGTCGTGCCGCCGGTGTACGGCGTGCCCAGATAGTCATAGTCGAAGTTTTGCAGCGTGACAGCGGCAGTGTTCACCCGGTCCGCGCCGTCGGGCAGCTCGGTTTGGTACGTGCATTGCAGGCTGCTGCCGCTAAGCAGAACGAAGGGGAAGGTGACGCCGCAGTCAACCTCTACCGGCAGATCGGGTGAGATGATATCGGTGACGTCGAGCAACGTCGCGTCGAGCGGCGAGGCGTTGGTGATCCGGATCGTGCCCTCGACGAAAAAGCCATCACTGTACGAAGACTCTTCTTTGAAGGCGTAGATGGTGTATTGCGACGTGCCGCTGTCGCCCACGAACAACTCCCAGTAATCGGGCGTCACGGTCTTGTCGATGAACCATTCGTAAGTGATCCCGCCGGATGCAGCGGCATCCTTACTGACCTGGAGATCGAAGCAGTTCACGACGACAGTGGCGGTGGCGGTCCGGCCACTCTCCTCGATCGTGGCGACATTCTCCATGTCGTAAACGCCTGGAGCATCGCAGTAGAATGTGTGCTCATACGTCACCGATCCACTTTCGGCAAACGTCCAGGACTGGCCGTTGCTATCCACGACGGTGATGGTGCTGTCCTGTTCCACATAGGTCGCCTGGCTGAAGTCGACGTAGGCCTCGCCGCTGTAGCCGGTCGTGCCGCTGGGCGAGCTGTTCCCCGAAGCATCGAACGCCCGGTTCTGGAGCGTGGCCGTTGCCGTGTTGGTGCGAGGTGTTTCGTCCGGCAGCATGGCCTGATAGGCGCATTGCAGCGTTGCGCCGCCCGGCAGGTCATACGGGAAGGCCACCCCGCAGTCTACCGCAGCCGGGATATCAGGCGAGATCACGTCGGAAACGCCCACGATAGTCGCCGGGCGCGGAGCCGGGTTGTGCACCCAGATCGAGCCGCTGACCTCGAACGTCATGCCCCCGCTGCCCTCTTCCTTGAGCGCTGTGACGGTGTACTGAGACGTCGCGCTGTCCCCCTGGAACAGCCCCCAGCTGTCCGGCTCCACCGTTTTTTCGAGCGACCATTCAGGCTGGACCGTCACAGTGGTGTGAGCGTCTTTCTCCACCGATAGCTGGAAGCAGTTCACCGTGACCGCCGCTTCCGCTGCTTGCCCCGTCTCTTGGATGGTGGCGGTGTTGTACGCGGTGTAATTTTGCGTCGCGCCATCACACGTGAACGTGTGGTCATACGACACCGACCCGGACTCCGAGAACGTCCAGGACTGGCCGTTGCTATCCATGACGGTTACCGTCTCGCCAGCGGGCGAGGAACTCCCCGACAGGCTGAAATCGGCTTTGGTTTCGGGGCCAAACGGCTCGCCCAGGTACCCCGAATGGTTGGTGATCGTGACCACGGACTTGGCCCGGTAAACGGCCCCCTCGACGGGCGCAAACGTGACTTCGTAGGGATAACACCACGACTCGCCGGGTCCCAGAACGGGCTTGGACGCGGTCGATACCGGTGCTGAAACCAGGTCCTGAAACTGGCCGCTGCCGGTTTTGTATTGGACCACGAGAAAAATCGTCAGTCCTTCGGTGGCGCGTTCGCCTTCGTTGGCCGCGCAGACTTCCCCGCGCACCAATCCCGTTCCACCGCCGCCGCCTTCTTTGGTCACCGTGACGGTGTACCGTGACGTCCCCGTGTCACCGGCGAACAGATTCCAGGCATTCGGCGTAACCGATTTTTCGATCCGCCATTGCGCCGCCCCGGTCGAACTGCCCTCGGCGGTGACCGTCGTGGTGAGGGTTGTGCCGGCCTGCCCTTCCTGGGCCCTTATCGCTCCTTGAGTCAGGCCAAGAGAGATCAGGACGATGACGGCTGTTGCAATGGTGAGTTTTATGGCTGTGCTTGAAAAAAACATTCGGTTCTCCTTTCTAATCCCCGCAGTCACTAGAAAAACCGGTTACGCAGCGCTAATCTTTCGTCTTCGTTAATCATACTTTTGTACTATACCAACGGAAACCTCGGGCACGGTTCCCCTTGAAATCGACCGGCGAGACGTTTGTCAGGAATTCTTAACAAACCCATCCTCATTCGGGTGTTTATATGCCTAACCAGATGATGTATCTTTTGTATACTGGTTTATGCTGGGTTAGGAGATTTCTGGTATGCAGACTATTCTCATCAAGAACGCTCGCTATCTCATCGCATCACTTCCGTTCGACATCCTCGAAAACGGCGCCGTCTTCGTCGAGGGAAACCGCATCAAGGCCGTTGGCAGCTCACCCGACCTCGAGCGCCGGTACGAAGCGGATGTCGTCATCGATGCCAGTGACAAGCTGGTGATGCCCGGTTTGGTGGACGCTCACAATCACGTGGGCGAATGTCACATGTTCACCCTGTTCGGGTTTCTGGACTCGCCCCTGACGGGAATTGGCGATGCCCTGGATCGCATCGTGTGGCCGGCCTGGTGCTGGATCCCGCAAGAAGCCGCCTACGACCTGGAAATGCTGGGCTTCATGCACCTGTTGAAGTCCGGCACGACCACGGTGCAGGACTGCTTCATGTGGCCGGACGAGGCTGGTCGCGCGGCGGTTGATTCCGGCTTGCGCGTGGAGAATGCCCCGACCCTGGTGACCAGCTTGCGGCTGAAGGACTCCAGCGGGCCGGAGGATGATCTGGCGCGAACCGAAGCCGCCATTCAGAAGTGGCACGGCGCCGCCAATGGGCGCGTGACGTACCGGGTCCACCCATCGGCCACCTACAACTGCCACGAGTGGTTTCTCAAGGAGTGCGTGAATCTTGCCAACCAGTATGACGTCGGCATTGCCACGCACCTGGCCGAATCGGTCGACGAGTCCCGGCGCGCGCGCGAGGTGTGGCCCCAGGGCGAGGTGCGCCGCGCCTACGATCTGGGCTTGATGGGGCCCAAGAGCCTGTTCTTCCATAGCTGCGTTCTGGACGACGACGAGATCGCGCTCTATGCGGAGACGGGATCGTCGGCGGCACACTGCCCGCCCACGAACTCGATGCTGGGGAACGTGGCACGCGTGCCGAAGATGCTGGCCGAAGGCGTGAACGTGGGGCTGGGCACCGATATGCCGACCCACGACATGTTCAACGCCATGCGAGCCGCGTCGCAGCAGCACGCCATCATGCCGCGCGAATACCGGGGGCTGCTGCCCTGGACCCCGCTGGAGATGGCGACCGTCAAGGCGGCCAGGGCGCTCAATCTCCAGGACGACATCGGCACGCTCGAACCCGGCAAAAAGGCCGACATCATCACGCTCGACCTGGCCCGCAACACGCGCCTCTTCCCCCTGATCCCGGAAGTGCTGGTGACGTTTATCACCGTCAACGGCACGGGCGCCGACGTGGCGGATGTCATCGTCGATGGCGAGGTGCTCATGCGCGATCGAGAACTGCTGCACCTCGACGAGCAGGCCATCATGGCGCGAGCACAGATGTGGACCGGCGAGTTCCTGGCGTATTACCGGGCAAAGGTCGAGCGAGGCGAACCGCTGGTCGAACACATCCACGACGAATTCCAGCCGTAAATCGCCCCGCCTTCATGCCCGGCGGATGGTGAATCACAACGGGGCTGTCGCAGAGCCTGACAGCCCCGTGCGTTGGAATTATCCCGTAGCTTCGACACGGCGCATGCTCCCCGCCTACCGGCCCGGCAGCCGTTGGCCCACTACCCCCACATGACGTGAATGACCGTACTGTCGCCCCCTTCGTCGTGCCGCCGGGTCGCCTCATCGTATTTCACGGTGAACGGGGTCCCTTTGGGCAGAAACCGCCGCGCAAAGCCATACGCCGTTCCATATTCGAGATCATCGGGATAGGGAACGCGCACGATGAGCCGGATGTGTTTGTCAGCGACTTTTTCCGTTGCGACCGATCCCACATTGCCGCGATGCTGCATTTGATACACGTCGTTGATGGCAAACAGGATATCTTCGAGCGAGAGCTGCTCTGCGCCGGGCGGCAGGACGGCAGTCTCGGAAACCGCGGTGCCGATAGCCACCATGTTGAACATGGCATTGCTCTGCTCGGAGAGCTCGCTCAGAATGTCGAGCCACTGCTGCAGCGGGTACCACCGGTCTGGATCGATGCGGGTCAGGCCGTGCTTCTCCAGAACGGGCAGGATGTCTTCCTTGTTCACGTTCTGAACAAACGAGAGAAGGTTGTATCCAATAACCTCCGCATTAGGATCCGGGCTAATATAAGTCGTCATATACTTATCTCCTTCGGAATAAAAGGGCCACTGTCAATATATATACGCGATTATCGAGAACTTATCAATCGTGCAAAAGTCCCGCTTCCAGCAGGATCCCTCTCCGGCGGGATTGAGAGTGACAACAGCCCCGCCTGTCGCACCTTGCGCCGGCGTTCCGAAACCAATCTTTCCCATCCTGCGTATCTATTGCAGGACCGCACCTTCTATTCAATCGTTGGTCCCCATCGCTGCTATCGTGATTGAAGGAAAACACATGGCCCAATTCGACGTAATCTTTGGCACAGGCCCACTGGCGCGCTCCGTCATGCGCGCCTTGCTCCAGCGGGGTCGCGTGGTGAAGATGGTCAACCGATCGGGCACCCGCCCGGCAGATGTCCCCGCCGAGGTCGAGATCGTCGCTGGAGATGCGTTCAGCGCCGATTTCACCCGCGCTGCTACCCAGGGCGCGACCGCGGTCTTCCAATGTGCACAGCCCGCCTATCACCAGTGGGCCACGCACTTCCCGGCCCTGCAAGCCGCCATCCTGGAAGGCGCAGCCGCCAGCGGAGCCAAGCTCATCGTCGGTGAGAACCTGTACATGTATGGCGACACCGGGGGCGCGCCCATGCACGAGGACCTGCCCTACGCCACCCAAACCCGCAAGGGTAAGGTGCGCGCCGCCATAGCGAACGCCTTGCTGGAAGCGCATCGCGCCGGAAAGGTGCGCGTAGCCATCGCTCGCGGCTCGGATTTCTACGGGCCTGGCGTGCTCGAATCCGGCCTCGGTGCGCGGGCGCTCGTCCCACTCTTGCGCGGCAAGCCCGCCGAGGTCTTCGGCGCGCTGGACCTGCCACACACCCTCACCTTCATCAACGACTTCGGGGAAGCGATGGCGATCCTGGCCGAACGCGAAGCTGCTCTCGGGCAGGTCTGGCACGTGCCCAACCCGCCCACCCTGACCCAGCGTGAATTGCTGACGCTGTTCTTCGACGAGGCCGGTCTGCCGCCGAAATTCACGGTGATGGGCCGGTTCAAACTGATGCTCGGCGGGCTGTTCATCCCGGCTGCCAGGGAAGCGCGCGAGATGATGTACCAGTTCGAAAAACCATTCCTGGTAGATTCCGGCAAGTTCGCGCGGGCGTTTGGTGACATCGCCACCTCGCACGAGCTGGCGGTCAGAGAAACGATCGCCTGGTACCGGGAGTACCTCAAGGTCCACTAGCCGCCCGGCGCGCCTGCTCAACAGAACACCGGGCCGTGTCGCAACCGGGAACGGCCCGGGTCGTCTACCGTTCCGCTATGCGGCATTTGCCACACCCGTTGAACATGGGAGCGCTCGAACACGAGACGTCACGACACAATCCGGCACAGTGGGTACAATGGGGGCGTGCACACACGCGCGGGGATGCATGTGGGGCGCCCCCCGCCGCGTGCACGGTGAACGCCCTTTGATTCGGGCCAACGGAGAACGGAGACGTGATGTTCGAGCAACACCCGAATTCCATCAGGCATATGCTGCACGAGACGAAGTTGCTCCACCAACTGGACGAGACGGCGCTCGCCGTCATCGAGGACCTGCTCGAAGTGGTGGAGTTTGAGCCGCAGCAGTACCTGTTCCACGAGCGCGCGCCCCGCGAATCGGTGATGATCGTGGAGAGCGGCTCCGTCGTCATCACACACGGGATCGGGCAGCGCCCGCGCCCACTGGCGACACTCGGCCCCGGCGCCCTGCTCGGCGAGCGCCTGCTGCTGGGTAGCCCCACGCACGTCGCGTCGGCCTATGCCAAGACCGCCGTGCGCGGGCTGCGGATTTCGCGGGCAGCATTGGAGCAACTGGCCGAGAATCACCCGGACATCTACCAGAAGCTCGTGGCTGCGGCGGCAGAAACCTTGAGCGAACGGCTCATGTATTCGGCGGCCCAGCAGGCCGGCAGTGAGTCGAGTCTGCCTTCGGGCCGGTACCGGATCGAGCGCGATTCGCTCGGCGAGCGGCGCATCCCCGACGAAGCGTATTACGGCGTGCAAACGCTGCGCGCGGTCGAGAATTTCCCGATCTCGGATATGCCCATCAGCAAATACCCGTTTTTGATCATGGCGCTGGGCTGCATCAAACAGGCCGCCGCGATGGCGAATCTCGAACTGGGCCTGCTCGATCCGGACATCGCCGGGGCCATCGTCTCGGCGGCGGAGGAGGTCCGGCAGGGGGCGTTGACCGGGCATTTCGTGGTCGATGTGATCCAGGGAGGAGCCGGCACCTCGACCAACATGAACGCCAACGAGGTGATCGCCAACCGCGCGCTCGAACTGCTGAACCACCAGCGAGGCGACTACGCTCATGTGCACCCGCTCAACCATGTGAATCTGTCGCAGAGCACCAACGACGTGTATCCGACGGCGCTCAAAATCGCGCTGCACTTTGCGATCGACGACCTGCTGCAAGCCATGCGCGAACTGCGCGATGGATTCGCGGCCAAAGCCGGTGAATTTGCCGACGTGATCAAGATGGGCCGCACGCAGCTTCAAGACGCCGTCCCCATGACTCTGGGGCAGGAATTCAGCACGTATGCGGTGATGCTGGACGAAGACATGGAGCGCCTGCGTGAAGCCGCGCAGCTCATCGTCGAGATCAACATGGGCGCGACCGCGATCGGCACCGGGATCAATGCCCACCCCGATTTTGCCATGCACGTCTGCCAGCATCTGCGCGACCTGACCGGGATTCCGCTCGTGATCGCGCCCAACCTGGTCGAAGCCACGCAGGATACCGGCGTGTTCGTGCAGTTGTCGGGCGTGCTCAAGCGGGTCGCGGTCAAGTTGTCCAAGACGGCCAATGATCTTCGCCTGCTGTCGTCCGGGCCGCGCACGGGCCTGCACGAGATCAACCTGCCGGCGGTGCAGCCGGGGTCTTCGATCATGCCGGGCAAGGTGAACCCCGTCATTCCCGAAGCGGTCAACCAGGTCGCCTTCGACGTGATCGGGAACGACGTCACCGTGACGATGGCGGCGCAGGCGGGGCAGCTCCAGTTGAACGTCATGGAGCCGGTCATCGCCTATGCGCTGTTCAACAGCCTGACGCACCTGCGCAACGCCTGCCGCATGTTCCTGACGCGCTGCGTGGAGGGCATCACCGCGAACCGCGAGCATTTGCGCGCGATGGTCGAGAATTCCATTGGGATCGTGACCGCGCTGAATCCGTACATCGGGTACGACCAGTCCGCGGCCATTGCCAAAGAAGCACTGGCGAGCGGTCGCGGCGTGGTCGAGCTGGTGCTCGAGCGTGGCCTCCTCACCCGCGAACAGGTGGACGACATTCTCAAGCCGGAGAACATGGTCACGCCCCGCTGGAAATCGGAGCAATCGTGAAGGATGCCTGCCCGTCCGACATGCTTTCGCCGAAAACACCCGCCGCGAAGACCGCGAACGCTGGAAAATGGTGCGAGGGGGCGACCACCGGACGCCACGCCGTCAAGAGGCCGATTCATCGGGCCAATCACAGGTAACAAGCTCGATGGCCTGTTCGAGTGACAGCTTCCGGCCTTCGTCCCATTCCTCTTGAAACACGGACGGCCCCAACTGCGCCTGCAACGCCGCCACCTCCGAGCGGTAGATGGTCCGCTCCGGCATCCCGAGCTGGGTGCCGAGCCGGTCCAACAGGCTGCTGACGGCGGCGAACAGCCGCGCGGCGATTCGAGCATGGCCCTGCGCTTTCAGCACCAGCGCCAGCCCAAACACCGCGTCCAGGCTGTTGGTGACGGCCCGCTGCACCGTCGTGGATGCTAGTATCGCTTTGAACAGATTTGTCGCCCGGTCATATTGCCCTTGATAGTAAGCCGTGATGCCCATGTGCTGCGTGATGTTGCGGATGCCCCACGCGCTGTTCAGCCTCTCGTACAGGGCGAGGCTCTGGGCGTAATGCGCCTCTGCGTCGCGGTACTGCCCCAGTTCCGATCGCAGAATGCCCATCGCCATCAACATCCAGGCAATCCCCACGCCGGATTCCACCTCGCAGAACAGGTCGTGCGCCTGCTGGAAAAGCCGTAATGCCTCGGATTCGCTGCCGGGCTGCGCGTAATGCAGCCCCAGGTGGCCGAGCGCCAGCGCCTCGTAGTATGCGTCGCCGGCCTGCCGGGCCAGTTGCAGCGCGTCCTCGGCCAGGGCGATCCCCTGGTCGTGCTTGCCAAGCTGGTAGGCGAGGCGCGAACCGGGCAGGATCAACGCCTTGGCGCGCACCGCCGGCGGCGCGTCTGCCGCCTCCGGGATAATCCGCTCTGCCCACCGGAAGCCTTCGGCGGAATGGCCGCGATAAAGCCAGAACAGCCCCAGGGCGCCCAGCAATCTCAGCGCATCGACGACGTCCTCCTGGGCCAACAACCAGTCCAGCGCGGCCCGCAGGTTGCCGTGTTCCTCCTCCAGCCGGTCGAGCCAGTCGTCCGGGCATTCTCCGAAGATCTCCTGCTCCTGGGCCGATGCGAAGTCCAGGAAATAGCGCGCGTGGCGGGTCCGGATGCCGGGGGCCTCGCCACCCGCGTCCAGTTTTTCGAGCGCGTACTCGCGGATCGTTTGCAGCATCCAGAAACGCGGTTCGCCGTCCATGCCCGCGTGCTGTAGCAGCAGGCTCTTGTCGACCAGGGACGACAACCCGTTCAGGATATCCAGCGGAGACAGGTCGGCGCAGATGGCATCGACCGCGTGGAGCGACGCGCCGCCGGTGAAAACGGCCAGCCGGTTGAAGACGAGCTTCTCGCTGTCGTCGAGCAGGTCATAGCTCCAGTTGAGCGTGGTACGCAGCGTCTGCTGCCGCCCGGTGATCGCATCGGTGAAACCGCTCCCAAGCGTGGACAGCGCGCTGTCCAGCCGGGAGAGCATCACCTGCGGCGTGAAGAGCTTGACGCGCGCCGCCGCCAGCTCCAGGGCCAGCGGCAGGCAGTCGAGGCGCTGGCAGATGCCGACGATGGCTCCCGCGTTCTCCGGCGTCAGGGCAAAGTCGGTACGCACCGCTTTGGCGCGCTGGACGAACAGCGCGATGGCCTCGTACCCGCCCAACAGCGCGACGGATTCGGCGGACGAGGGCTCCGGCAGTTGGAGCGGCGGCACCAGGTATTCCTGCTCGCCGGGAACGTGCAGCACTTCGCGGCTGGTCACGATGATTTGTAGCTGCGAGGCGCGCATCAGCAGCGCGGGGATGAGCGGCGCGGCGGGCATGAGGTGCTCGAAATTGTCGAGGATGAGCAAAATCTGGCGGTCTGAAAGATACCCCTTGAGTGTCTCCGCCAGCGGCTGGTCGGCGATCTCGCGCACGCCCAGCGCCCCGGCGATCACACTGGCGACACGGGCGGGATCGCTCACCGGGGACAGCGAGACGAAAAACACCCCGTCCGCAAACCGGCTGACCATCTCCGACGCGGCCTCAAGCGCCAGCCGCGTTTTGCCAATGCCCCCCGGCCCGGTCAGGGTGAGCAGGCGAGTCGCGTTCAACAGCGCCTTGATCGCGGTGATCTCGCGCTGGCGGCCCACAAAGGAGGTGAGCTGCGCCGGCAGGTTGTGCAGGTTTGCGGGGTGACGGCGCTCGTCCGACTCGTCGAGCAGGCCGAGCGTTTGCGCGCGCGCGACCGCATCGTGACGGTCGGACACGCCCAGCTTGCTGAAGATCTGCTGGGCGTACCATTTCACCGTGCCGACAGAGAGGGTGAGCGTGTTGGCGATTTCGCGGTTCGAGAGGCGCCGGGCAAACATCCGCAAGATTTCCATCTCGCGCTCGGTCAGTTGAACCGCCAGCGTCGGGGGACTCACTCTTGCCATGCGTTGTTTCTCCAACCATTTCCACATGCCCAGAATAGGCATTCAAGCATTATATGTCAAGGACTATTAAGGTTGAGCATGAAAATCCCCTTTCTATTTCCCACCCCGTACCTATCTTTTGGACAGGTGATTTCCGCCGCCGAATCGTCTATCCTGAAACCCAGCTATTCAATCAAGGAGTTGGCTCGCATGCATGGCAAAACATTCCCCTTCTTCGTTCGCCAAGCGCGAATGGATGACGTCCCGGCCCTGGAAGCTCTGGTTGCTGACTCGATGCGCGGGCTTGGCGCGCCCCATTACTCCCCCGAGCAAATCGAGAGCGCGCTCCAACACCTGATCGGCATCGACACCCAACTGATCGAGGACGGCACATACTACGTGGTGGAGACGGACGAGGGCGAGATCGCCGGGGCCGGGGGGTGGAGCTGCCGCAGCAAGTTATACGGCGCCGGCCACGCCGAGAAGCAGCCCTCCACCTCGTCCGGCGCACAGATTCGCGTCGCCGTGATCCGGGCTTTTTTCGTCCATCCCAACTGGGCACGGAGAGGGGTCGGCACGCGCTTGCTTCGCACGTGCGAAATGGTCACCCGCCGCGCGGGGTATCACCGCCTGGAGCTCGCAGCCACGCTCGCCGGCCTGCCGCTGTATCTGAAATGCGGCTTCGTGCCCGCCGAAGAACTCGCCATCGATATGCCCGACCACAATGTGTTCCCAGGGATGAAGATGTTCAAAAACCTGTCGATGCCCTATCCACCGGCAAGGCAGAGAGCCCACCACCAGGGCGCAGCGCGCCATTGACGGTTTCACCCAACGGCGCGCGAACGAGAGCGCCAGGGTTAACTCCGGAGCCTGTCCTACCCCCTGGACAGGCTCCGGGCCAGCGATTGCAGGGCTGTGGCCCGGTTCGATCTAGCACGCGGTAAGCCGCGCGTAGTCGGGCCATTCCAGCACGAAACCGAGCCTGTCTGCCAGCAGCCGCTGGAAGTCCCGCAGGTGATCGGCGGTGTTGCGAACCTGGCGCGGCGTCAGGCCCTTCTCCAGGCAGTACGCCGCCAGCGCGCCGGCGGCCTCCCCGATGTTCCATTCGACCGGGTGCAGGCGATAGCAGCCATTGGTGATGTGTGTCGTGCCGGCATTCTTGCAGGCGGGCAGCATGTTTTCCACGCGCTGCGGGATCAGCATGCCGAGCGGAATCTGGAACGGGTAGCTGCTGATGTCGACGTAGGTGCGCAAGCCGGTGCTGGGATGCAGGTCGATCCGGTACGAGCCCACCCCCACCGAATCCGCGAACAGTTCCGCCCCGGCCAGGCCGCCGCGCTGCTCGACCCCCACGTGCTGCTCCAGGACGGTGAATTCCGCCCTGATGCGGCGCGCCTCGCGGACGTACACCGCCTTCGCCAGCCCATCAACCGTGCCCACGACGTCGTGGCGCAGGCGCAGGCCGGGATAGCCAACGCCGCCATCGAAGCGCGGGGCTTCGGTTTGCATCCAGTACAGGAAGGACAGGCTCAACTGGCGCGCGGCGTTGAGATTCTTCTGCCGCTCCGCCTGCGAGACGCCGAGCAGCGGCCCCAGCCAGTAATCGATCTGCGGCCAGTTGACGAGCGTGATCCCGCTGGGATACCGGCCATCGGCGTAGTGCGCCTCGTTGAAAATGCGGCGATAGAACCAGTAACTGCCGTCGTCCGGCGCGCCACGGCGCGGCGGGTTGTGGAAGATCGCGCGGTCGCGCGGGGCCAGCGTCTGGGGATCGACATCGCGCCAGCCGAGCTGCGGCCCCGGCCAGAAGTCGGCCTGGTATCCCCGCCAGAAATCGTATTGCTCCGGTTTGTCGATGACGTGGTTTTCACCCGCCAGGTAATCCACGGCGAAGCACCACGTCACGGCCTGCTGGTCGAGCGGATCGGCCTCGCCATCGAGCGCGTGCAGCTCGCCGGTTTGGGCCTTGTTTTCCGCGCCGATGATGTGCTCGACGCCCCCCAACTCCAACAGGTCGCCCAGCTCGGTCGCGTCGATGATGTACGGCGCGTGGATGACGACCTGCTCGCCGGTGTCCTCGCCCGCGAGGGTGACCGCCCGCAGGTAGTCCCCGTCCGCTTCGACGGCGACGGGCCGGTGACGCAGCAGCACGTCAACCTGCTGGCTGGCGCGATAGGGCGCCAGCATTTCCTCCAGCACGGCTAGGGCCACGCGCGGCTCGTGACACAACCGGCTGACGTGGCCCCCGCCGGGGTTGAAGTTCATGATCTGGCGGGACTCGAACCGCAGCGGGTAGTTGCGGCGGTAGTAATCGCGGACGCCCTGCGCGAAGCGGCGGTAGGTGTTGGTGCAGCCGGTGGTCTCGATCCACGGGTGCTCGTCCGGCGGGACGGCCTGCGAAGTGAGCTGCCCGCCGATCCAATCGGTTTCCTCGGTCAGGATCACGTTCTTGCCCAGCCGCAGCACGGAGAGCGCCGCAGCCACGCCACCCAACCCCCCGCCAACGATCAACACGTCGGTCTGTCGCTCTTTCATCATCAACCTTTCAAGCCAGAAACGGTCACGCCCTGGACCATGTACTTCTGGCCGAAGGCGAAGATAACGAGCATGGGAACGATCATGAAGATGGACATCACCATCATCATGGGCAGCGTGCTCCCCATCCCCTCGAAGCCCTTGAGGCCATTCAGGCCCAGCGCGATGGTCCACATCTCCTGCTTGCTGCCCAGGTAGATGAGCGGGCTGAGGAAGTCGGTCCAGGCGAATTGAAACGCGAAAATGCCGACCGCTGCCGCCACGGGCTTCGAGTTGGGCATGGCGATCCGCCACCACAGGCCCACCTCCGTGCAGCCGTCGATGCGCGCCGCGTCGAACAGCTCGGAGGGCAGCCCCCGGAAAAACTGGCGATACAGGAAGATGTAGAACGCGTTGTGACCCAACAGGCGCGGGACGGTGAGCGGTCGGAAGGTGCCCACCCACCCCAGGCGGTCGAAGATCACGAAGATGGGGATGAGCTGCACGACATAGGGCAGCATCATCGTCGCCAGCAGGATGAAAAACAGCACGCGCTGGCCGGGAAACAGGATGCGCGCAAACGCATATCCCGCCAGCGAGCAGGTGACCAGCCCTCCGAAAACGGAAGCGGAGGCGATCACGAGCGTGTTTTTCAGGAAACGCCACACCGGCACCAGGTCGAAGATATCCACGTAGTTCTCCCAGGCGACCGGATCGGGAATGAGCTGGACTTCGCGAACGGTGACCTGTTCCGGCGTTTTCAGCGACGTGGAAATCGTCCACACCAGCGGGAAAAACACGACGAGGCTCCCCGCGATCAGCGTCAGGTAGATTGTGGTCTGGCGCAGCAGCCGGATGCGCCGGTTTTCGATCATGTTCATGTTCATTCGTCCCCGTAATAGACCCACCGGTTGGAGGTCCAGATCATCAGCAAGGTGAACGCCAGAATGATCAGGAACAGCACAAACGACATGGCCGACGCATAGCCCATTTCGAAGTAGCGAAACGCATTGTTGTAGGTATGCATCATGTAAAACAGGCCGGACTGCAACGGGCCGCCATTCGGCCCGAGGATGATGTAAGCCGTCGTGAAGACCTGAAAACTGGCGATGAGCCCCACCAGCAGGTTGAAGAAAATCGTCGGTGTCATCAGGGGAATGACGATATGCCGCAGCCGGGCGCGCAGCCCGCCGCCGTCAATCGCCACGGCTTCGTAGAGCTGTTCGGGGATGCCCTGCAAGGCCGCCAGGAAGACGATCATCTGCGCGCCGAAGCCCCACAGGCTGATGATGACGAGCGTGATCTTCGTGTAATCGGGATTGGTCAGCCAGCGGATGGGATCGATCCCGATGGCGTATAGAATCTGGTTGATCGCCCCGGCGCGGGCGTTGAACATCCACAGAAAGATGATCGACGCGGCCACGACCGGGATGATCGAGGGGATGTAGTATACCGTGCGAAACAGGCCCAGGAAGCGGATTCTCGTGTTCAGGAGCAGCGCGATGCTGAAGGCCAGGATCAGTGTCAGGGGAACGCTGAAGACGATGTAGTAGATCGTGTTCGCCAGGCTCTGGCGAAACAGATCGTCGTCGAGCATGCGCTCGAAGTTCTCCAGCCCGATCCAGTTCGCCTGCTCGATCGGCCCGACCGAGTAATCCGTCATGCCGAGATACAGGTTCATCCCAAAGGGGATCGCGTCGAACCAGATCATCGAGACGAACCAGGGCAGGATGAACAGATACCCGATCCAGCGTTGCCGTTTGCGCGCGGGCTGTGTTACACTCACCGAGGGCGCTATCTCTCGTTTTTGGACAGAAGCCATCGACCTTCTCCGTATAAAAAATCACTGGCACAGCACTGCCGATGCCGTGCCAGTGGCGACGGTGTAGCTAGGACTCTGACCAGAATTCGTCGAGTAGCGCCTGCGCTTCCTCCGCTGCACGGTCGAGCACCGTTTGCGCGTCCGCACCGTAGAACGCCTCTTCGACTGCCCGCGACAGAATGTCGTTGATCTGCCCCTGGACGGGCGTGATGGACACACTCACGTCGATCTCGAGGCTTTCGAGCACGACATCCCAATACGGATTCGCATCGTAGTAGGCGGGGTCTTCATTGCACGCCATGACGGGCGAAGGCCGCCCCTGCTCGAACAGGAAGTAGCAGCCGCCATCGACCGCCGTTGCCAGGAACTCGAGAAACGCGTAGGCAGCATCCTTGGTTTCCTGGGGCTGATTCACCGGAATCGTGTAGCCCCAACTGAACGCGAGCCCCGATACCCCGGCGGACTTAGCGTTCGGATTGTCGGCATTGTACGGGCGCAGCGCCACGCCCCACATCTCGGGATCGGCCCACATTTCGGGGTCGGTGTTCTCCAGGTGGCCGAACGCCGACACGTTGACGAACTCGATGGCAAGCAGTTCGTTGAACAGCGGGAAATCGGCGGTGGTCAGGTCCGGCGCACCGGCCATGAAGTCCCGAACGGCTTCGAGCCCATCGCTGTACTCATTGACGAAATTCACCATCCATTCCAACGTCTCGACGCCCTGCGGGCTGTTGAACAGCACGGTGCGGCCATCGTCGGAGTACAACTGCCCGTCATTGGTGTAAAGCCAGTAGACGAACGAGGAACTGAGATCGTTCACCAGCAGGATGTTCGCGCCCAGCTTGGCAATCCCGAACGCGTCCAGCTCGGTCATGGCGGCGGTCGCTGCTTCGAGTTCCTGCCAGGTTTCAGGCGGATCGTCGGGGTCCAGCCCCGCCTGGCGGAACATCTCTTTGTTGTACAGGTACAGGCCGCTGATACCGCCAGCGGTCGGCAGCGGCATGGTGTACAGCTCGCCGTCGAAGACCTGGTTGCCGATCTCGCTCTCGTAGAAGATGCTCCAGGGGTCGATTCCGGATGCTTCGACGAAGCTTCCGATCGGCTCGATCAGCCCCTGATAGGCGAACTGGTAGGTTTCGGTGCGGCTGGTCATGATCAGGTTTGGCGGCTCGTTGCTGGCAACCGCCGTCGCCACCAACTGCTCGCGACCATCCCACGACTGAACCGCGTTGACGACCGTGATGTTGGGGCAGATCTCGTTGAAGTTGGCGATGACCTGGTTCATCAACGGCTCGCGTGTGGCGCCCCACCAGTTCATGAAGGTGATCGTGACTTCCTGACCTCCGGCGCAGTCCGGCCCTTGCGCTTGCGCGCGGGCGGGCGGGCTCATCACCGGGCTCAGCATGACGATCAGCGCTAACCCAAGAAATACAAGTTTTTCTTTCATGGCTCGATCCTCATATCGATCTCATTACGTACAGGAGACAGTCATAACGTGCCGTGGTGCTCGGTTTCCTCCTTTCACCTACGCGGCGAAGCGTCCCGGCATATGCCGGTCGTCTCACCGATCACAAACGTGCCGGGCACGAGGATTTGTTGGGGCGGCTGTGCCGTGCCCTCGATGAAGCCAATGAGCATTTGCAGGGCGGTCTGGCCGATGAGTGGGCGTTTGACCTGTACGTGAGTGGGGGTCAGCATGGCCGGAGGGACGGGAACCGCGTCGATCAGGCAGACGACCGATACGTCACCGGGCACCGCGATCGAAGCGCGGTAAAGGACCGGCATCACGTGCTCGAATACGTCCGAGTTGGCGCACAGGAGCGCGGTCAAGTGCCGATCCCGGATCTGTCGAATGAGGGCCTCGGGCGGCAGGTCCAGGACGTCCGAGAGGACAACCAGGTCATCGCCGGCTGTCCCCAGGCCCTGCCTGGCACCCGCGAGTTTGTCTTGCTCGGCTTCGCGATCGAGCGTGTCCGTCAAGAAACCAAAACGCGTGTGGCCCAGCTCCAGCAGGTGGCGCACCGCTTCGGCAGTCGTCGCGGCATAATCGCTCACCACCCAGTTGATCTCGAAGCCGGACACCTCGCGCCGCCCGATGTAAACGAAGGGGTATTCTTCCTCGGTCAGGCGGCGCAGTTCGTCACGGTCCGGACGCGCGCCCAGGATGATCGACCCGTCCGCGAGGAAGAGGGAGTTCATCGAGTTGCGATAGATCTTGTTCTCGTTCTGTGCCTGGACGTCGGTAAACAGCAGGACGTTGTACCCCTGGCGACCGGCCTCGGCCTGGATACCGCTCAGGTACGGGAAGAAGACGTTGCTTTGATCGTAGGGAAAGGTCGGCTCGTAGGTGAAGACGCCGATCAGGTTGTTTTGTCCTCGAACGAGCATCTGCGCGACGGGGTTCGGCGCGTAACCAAGCTGCGCCGCGGCCTGCAGCACACGCTCGATGGTCTCCTGGCTTATCGGAACGCGCTCGGAGGTTTTGCCACTCAACACCATCGACACGGTGCCGCGGGAAACACCTGCGCGCTCGGCCACATCTCTCTGCGTAGGTCTCTTCGAGGGCACTGATCTGCGTCCTTCCCATTTATGCGCGTCACCCAACGCGTGATACCTAACACGTGTAAATAGCTTATTACGATTTGGATTGGGTTGTCAAGACCATGAGTCCCACGTCACCCGGATCGCCATCTGCTCCACGCTAGCCTTGCGAAATTGCTCCGATTTTCACAAGAATCGCGCAGCTCCTTCATAATTTCGACACAATCTTGCTTTATCATGGGCCCAATTCGATTCGCAGCAAAGGATGCGGAGATCATGCGCACGTCACTTTCACGCAAGACACGGCTGAACTGGCTGATCGACGCCGGGCTGTTCCTGGCAGCGCTCGCGGCAGTCGTGTCGGGCATCTATTTTCTGTACTTTCCGGACGGCTACCAGGGCGGTCGTAACCCGTGGTATGACGCGCGGGTTGTGTTCTACCGCGCCACCTGGAGCGATATCCACACCTGGGGCGGCGTGCTAATGATCGCGGCGGTGGTGATCCACCTGGCGATTCACGTGCAGTGGATCAAATCGATGACCAGGCGGCTGTTGACCAGGCACCGCCCCAACCCGATGTCCAGGGGGGCGAAGGTCAATCTTGGGGTGAATACCGCCATAGCGATCACGTTTCTGCTGACAGCGATCAGCGGCATCTATTTCCTGTTCGCCCCAAGCGGCCACGACCGCCCGACCGTCCTGTTCGGCCCCACAACCTGGGACCTGATCCACACCTGGACGGGAGTCGCCATGATTGTCGCCGCGCTGGTCCATTTCGCCATTCACTGGCGGTGGGTCACCAAGGTGACGGTCAAGTTTTTCGCGTCGCTAATCCCACAGCCCGAATCCGGTCGTCCGACGATAACCGCGCAGTGACGCATCTGTCTATACGAGGAGTGAAACGATGGTGAAGAAGATCGTGCTTGGAACCCTGTGCATCGGGTTTATCGGGGTCCTGATCTACGGCGCAATCCTGCGCACCAATGCCAAAACGTCATCCAGCAGCACCAACGGAGCGGGAGGCGGAGCCGGTCGCGGGCGGACCATCTCTGCTGGGGAAACAGATGCCGCCTACGACCGCGAACAGGTTCAAGGGCGCGGGCAGGCAGCCCGTGCAATCGCCGAACTGCCCGCCGGCACAGCGGAACTGATACCGGCCCCTGACGCAGCGGTCGCCCGCGTGGCCGAATGGCAGGCCGTCGAGGGCGCGGTGATCAGCGTCGGCGCGGAGGAAATGATCGTCGAGCTGGCCGATGGGCGCGAGGTCCTGGTCGAGGGCCACCCGTGGGCGTATGCCCAATCGCAGGCATTCTCGCCCCAGGTGGGTCACCACCTGGCGATGACCATCTTCGAAGAGGATGGCGAGATCAAACCGGGCCAGATGAACGATCTCTCAAGCGGGCAGACCGTCACGCTGCGGCTCGAAGATGGCAAGCCGCTATGGTCCGCCGGACCGCAAAACATCCAGAACTCAGCGGGCGAAACCGGTCTGGGCCGGGGGCAAGGCGGTACCGGTCGCGGCCAGGGCGGCGCGGTGAGCGAGCAGGCGGGCGCAGGGGCGTACACGGCGGCGGTCCGGCTGACGTATGAGGGAATCGCCACCACCGCAAGCGACAGCGAGCTGGTGATCGCGGCGAACACGGGCGAGTCGGTGGTGGTCGAAGGGCGCGCCTGGGCCCATGCCCTGGAACACGGATTTGTGGCACAGGCCCAGCACAGCGTTAGCGTCACGGGGTTCGTCGAAGATGGCGAGTTCAAAGCGATCTCGCTGCAGAACCGGACAACCGGCCAGGTGGTCGCGGTGCGCGACGCCAATGGCCGCCCGCTGTGGTCCGGTGGCACGCGCGGCGGCGCCTAGCGCGCCCTGTCACGCCGGCTGCTGGTAAGCCGCTTCCAGCTCGGCGATGTCGATCTTCTTCATCTTGAGCATGACGTCCATCACGCGCCCGGACTTCTCAGGATCGGGATCGTCGAGCAGCTCGCCCAGCCGTTTGGGGACGATCTGCCACGAGACGCCGTACTTGTCCTTCAACCAGCCGCACTGTTCGGACTCGGGAACGGCAGACAGCGCTTCCCACAGGGCATCGACTTTCGCCTGTGTGTCACATTCGACATACAGCGAAATGGCCTCGTTGAAGGTGAAATCGTGCTGGCGGGCGCTGTCCATCGCGGCAAATGGCTGCCCCTCCAGCCGGAGCTCGGCATAGGCGATCGTTCCCTCTTTCTCCAGCTCCTGCCCGGCGCCATAGCGCGCGATGCCGCCAACGGCTGCATCGTCGAACAGCCCCGCGTAGAAGTTGATGGCTTCCTCAGCGGCGCCCGCCTTGTCGCCGACAAACAGCAGCGAGGGGAAGATCCGCTGCTCGATGGGGCCTTCGGCCAGGATGACCTGCCACGAGACGCCAAACTTGTCCTGAATCCACCCGTATTTAGGGCTGAACGGATACGCATCCAGGGGCATCAGCACCGTGCCCCCCTCCGACAGGCCGGACCAGACCGTATCGACTTCCTCTTCCGAGCGGCACTGCACGAAAAACGAGATCGCCGGTGTGAACTTGAAGACCGGCCCGCCGTCAAGCGCCATGAACCGGTAGCCGTCGAGTTCGAATTGGGCGGTCAGGACCTTGCCTTCCATGCCTTTCATGAAGTCTGCCGGGACCTCGTCCGGATACCGCTTGATGCTGACGATCTTCGAGCTGCCTGGCTCCGTCTCGATTTTGGAGAAGAGCGAGACGTAGAAGTTCATGGCTTCTTCAGTCTCTTTGTCGAACCATAGAGAGGGCATGATTTTTTGCTGCATTGTCGTGTCTCCTGGTTATCAATGCGACTCGATGTGGTTGACGATCTCTCAAGAGGTTAGCACGTATGTTCTAGCATGTCAATACCCCCCGCGCATCGCCGCGAGCGGGCTCACGCCCTCAACGCGCTGCCGGCGCAATGATATGCATGTGCAGGTTATCGTGCGGTGTTTACCGGCTTTGCACCCCCTCGCCACCCGCTGCCGGGCCGGAATCGCCCGCCTTGAAACGACTCGTATCCCAAATGCTGACCAGTTCCGTGCCTCCCGCCGCCAGCAGCGACCCGTCCGCATTGAAAGCCAGGGCGCTGCTCGCCCAGTTGATGTCGATCAGATGCTCGCGCGCGGCTGTATCGATCATCGAAATCCGGGTGTAAAGACTGCCGGTTGCCATCAATTCCGCCTGCTCGTGGTACGCATACCCGTACATCGTAGCGCCACTGCCCACGTATTGGATATCTTCCCCGTCCCACCGGAAAATGCGGCCATCAGTCCACTGGAACAGCAGCGTGTGGTCTTCTTCAGGCAACCAGCGCCACATATCAAATACGAGGTTCGGATCTGTCTCGCGATCGGCTTCGATGTCTATCACGGTCGCGTCCCGTTCGACGTCGACGATCGTGAGCTTCGCGTCCCCGATGCGGTCGAAGCGATACAGACTATCCGGGGATGTCGCATAGGGGGCCGCTGGAAGGGGCTGCACTTCATGTGTGGCGAGGTCCAATACCCATGCATCGTAACCACTGGCGAAGACTATCGTATCGTCGTCACGCCACGTCATCTGGCAAGCGAGGGGATGTACCTCGCATACGAAATCCACTGCATAAGTTTCCACGATATCGGCTTCCCTGCTGGTGACGCGCCAGAGCGTGAGCGTTGCCTCGTTGCCGTTTCCACGCTGTAAGCCGTATGTCGCCAGGAGATCGCCATCCGGACTCCAGGCGACCCCTATAATCCGCTTATCGTGTTTCAGCGTCAGCACCGGTTCGGCCACCACCGATTGCGCCTGCCCGCTCCCCAGATGGGGGACAGCCCGCTCGGGCACGAATCCGGCGCATGTAGCATAACTGAAACACATACCCAACTCACGGCGCAGCGTGCCATCCCGACTATAGAGCGTGATGGCCTCCGGCCCGCCACCGCCACCGGCGTAGAAAATGCGCTCTCCGACCATGTACCAATCGCCGGTGGGATGCCAGACGACGCCTTCAGTCCACATCCCAGCCTGCGCCAAGCTGTGATGGACGACGGGTAATGTCTCACCGGTTTCGATATCTACGAGCGGGCCGAGCACACCCGGCAGAGACGCGCCGATCTTCCCATCGGGCGAAAGCTGAAACCGGGAATACTGGTCCCCACCATCGAGTGCAGGAATCCGTGTCAGTTGCCACAGCGCCAGATCATAACGATAAATCCTCGAGCGGATTGGATCCCCTGTCCCACCCTGTATCCAAAGGCTGCGATCACCGGCAGACCAATACCAGGCCATGACATTATCAACATCGACGGCATGAATTCTGCCCGTCTGAGCGTCGAGAACAGATAATCCGTCTTCCCCATCACGTAACGCCGCATAGCGTCCATCGTCTGACCAGATATTACTACCAGGCCGGAATTCACTCTGGTTTGTATTCACAGAAAGCTGGTCTGACAATGGCGTTACGGTTCCGGCTCCCCAGTCCAGCAAATGATATTCCGAGCGGCTGACCCGTTTCTCGTCGTTGAACCAGCGAAGCCGTACGAGTGCGTAGGTAAGGTCAGTGTTCCAGCAGGCATCGCCAACAGCGTCAGGGTCACCGGCCAGGATCACGACCTCGCGGCCAGTCGTCACGTCCTGCATGATCAGCCGGGGATCGTAATCGTTTTGTGGGCGCCGCGTGATATACAGCGCCCGGCCTCGGTTGAACCCTCCCAGGTTATACTCTCGCGGCCCACCAAAAACCCGCGCTTCGACGGCTCCAGTACGGGACAACGTGATGAGCGTCCGCGCTTCCAGCGCGTAGATGATGGTGTAAGCGCGCTGTCCCTCAGCAAACCAGGCATCCCCCTGAGGAAACTCGAAATCCGCGATCGCGACACTCTTGAACGTGAACTGCGCCAATACCTCGTCGGCTGGTACGTCGATCAGCAGCAGCCTGATGCTCGAAAAATCGAGCCTGTCGATCACGAACAACACATCCTCCACCGGGGACCAGCGTATCGACATTACGTCGTGAACGTCGTCGAGCACACGGCAGCACCGATCGCCGCCATCACTGCGGACTACCCAGGGCGTCAAACGGACGTTGCCGGGTCCGTTCCAGCGCCCATTGAGCCATGCCACCCACTCGCCGGATGGTGACCAGTCGAACGAGGTGAACACTGTATTCTCAGGCGGGACTCCGGCCAGAATTCGGCTGTCGCTGCCGTCCACGCGCTCGACCACCAGCGATTCCAGCGTATCGGCGTAGTAGTAGATGTAGGGCAGCGGGGACGCGGGCTGGCTGCCGGACGACTGCGGCGGCGTGAGGAGGAATGCGAGCAGGATAACGGCAAAAAGCGCGGTGGTGCGTCGCATATTGATCATCTCTTTTCCAAAACTATCTTGTCCTGCTCTGACGCGCTGCCATCCGTGCAGGCGAAAAACGAATGCCGGATGACACACTATTCTCATTATACAGACCCTTAAAGCCGTATCCTGTGCGCAAAGCATACGCCACACTGACCGTCGTCGTAAGCCGCCAGCCTTCCCTCCGCAAGGCTCCATCCACAACAACACGCGTTCGACCGGTATCGTTGCGCTCGATGGCCCCACTGGCGCGGTGCGATGATCCGCCCGTCTATCTGGCAATCGCGCCGGAATCGGGGCAAACTAGGTGCAGCCGACACGCTTTTCAGGAGAACAGCTCGTGAGACGCCTTATTTTGGTTGTGCTGGTACTGGCCCTGAGCGCCATCCCTACGTATGCCCAAGAGGCAAACGATAAAGACACCGCGCTCGATCTGCTGTGGAACCAGGTTCGCCTTCAGCCGGACGACTTCAGCGTCGCCTGCATGCCGCTGGCAGACCGGGCCGGCGCCGCCCACTACAACGCCGACACCCCGTTTCCGTTAGCCTCGGTGTCCAAGCTCATCACCTTCATCGAATACGCCCGGCGGGTGGACGCGGGAGTCATGTCACTGAGCGAAATGGTCCGCCTGGACGAACTCAACAACTACGATCTGCCGCGCTCCAACAGCGACGCCCACGAGCAGTTTTTGAGCCTGTACGACCCCGGCATAGAGGCTATCACTCTGTGGGATGTCGCCGCCATCGGCATGATTCAATACAGCTCGAACGCTGCCGCGGATTACATGCTGGATCGCCTCGGCCCGACGGACTGGGACGATCTTTTCCAGCTCTTGCAGGTGACCAACACAGGTTATCCTCACTCGATGGGCGCCGTGGCGCTGCTGATGGCGAATCACGAAACCGGGCGCCCCACGCGCGCGGCAGCGGAGGCGTCGTCAATCGCGCAGGGGGAACAGCTTTTCGACCTGTACCTGGCAGACGCGGAATGGCACCGGGCGGAAGTCGCTTACCGCGCCGATCAGCGGCGCCTGTTTCCGGGGTGGGAAATCCAGGCCGTGCTCCTCGACCACGCCACGGCAAAAGGAACGGCAGCCGATTTTCTCAACGTGCTGGCGGCGATCTACGACACCGGGGGCCCGCTGTCCGAACGCACCAAGATGCTGGTCCACGAGGCGCTGCGATGGCGGGACAACGATTACGTCGCAGCCATGTATGGGGAATACGGTTCCAAGCTGGGCTTCTACTCGGGCGGGGTTCTCGCGCTGGTTGCCTACGGAGTGCCATACGACGGCACCCCGGTCATTTCGGTCGCCTTTCTGCGCAACATCCCGCGCCAGGCGTATAACCGGATGCTGCACCGGGACAGCATCGGCGAGCTGGCCCACTGGATGAACCTCAACGCGTGCGCTGGCCTGCTGGACGTGGTGGCCGGCGGCCAGCCGGGCTGACAATCGGAATCGCTGGGGGGCGTTGACATGCCTCGGAATTCGATATATTATGTTCGCAACAGCGATACATAGATATCCGAGGTATGGGTATGAACATCAAAGGCAGTCTCCCCCTGCTGATCCTGCACGTGCTGTCGACCAGCCCCCGCCACGGCTACGCGATCCTCAAAGAGATCCGGCAGGGGTCCGAGGGGGTGCTGGGCGTCGCCGAGGGAACGCTCTACCCTATGCTGCACGACCTGGAGCAGCGCGGGCTGATCGAAGCGTTCGAAGAGACGGTTAGCGGGCGGCTGCGGCGCTGCTACCGCCTGACTGACGCCGGGCGGCGCGAGTTCGACCGCCAGGCCGCCGAGTGGCGGCGCTATTCGCGCGCCGTCAACCTGCTGTTGGGAGGTGCATCATGACCTCGTACGCGGACCTGAATCGCTGGCTCGACCAGGCGACGCGGGGCGTCCCCCGCCGCTGGGCCACTTCGATTCGCGCGGAGCTGACCGCCCATTTCGAAGACACCACCGCCGCGCTGCTCCAACAGGACGTGCCCGAGGAAACAGCCCGCCGGCGCGCCCTCGCCGCGTTGGGCGATCCCCAGGCAGTGGCGCACGGTTTCAACGACGTGCACCGGGGCCGGCGCCATTACCTGATGGCGGCGCTTGCCGCCCTGCTGCTCCTGGTCGAAAACTTCGATCTGCCCCAGCGGTTCCTGATGGGCGATTGGGCGGAAGGCTCGACCCCAAGCCGGCTTTTCTACGCTGCCGATCACGCCTTCACAATCGCGCTGGGCTTCTACGTCGTGTTCGTGATGGGGCGGCTGCTGGTGTGGCGCTTCGATCACTCTGCCGCCACCACGCCGGTCAATATCGTCCTGGGCGGGCTGGTAGCGCACGCGACCGGCACCGCGATCCTCGATCTCGCCGTCGATACCGGGTCATCGACTCCCACCCTGCTGAATGCGGGCAATCTCGTCGAGGGCATGGGGACCGCGCTCCAGGGCGGGGGCATCTTGCTGACTGGCGCGGGCCTGATCGCGCTGGGCGCGAGCGTGCTGCTGGCTTTCGACACACCGGGCAAGCGAATCGCGGCGCTCGCCATGATCGAAGGTGCGACGACCATGCTATACATCATCGTGCTGTACCTGGGCGGGAGTTTCCTGGGGGTTTACGTCCTCTTGGCGCTGAACAGCGCGATCCTGCTGCCGGTGGTCGGCGTGGTGTTCATGCGGGCGTGGCTCTCCCATCGCCGCCTGCCCGCTCAAGCGGCGTGATCCGCCCCCGGCAGTCGTTGCTCTCGACCGCCAGAGTGCCCGCGCAGCGCCCAGGGCCTCTGGCGTTTTCATTCAGCCCGGCGCAGGCGGCCTAATCGTCCGGCACCTGCATGCACAACCGCACGCGCGCCGCTTGGGCCGGGGCCGGCAGCGCGAAGATCACCCGCGTCACGTCGCGCGGGCCGGTGGCAAGGTCCACCCCCTTGATGACCTCGGCCCGCGCCACGACCACCGCCGGATCGTAGGCGATGTCGAGCGCGGCATCGCCCACGCGCAGCCGCACCGTCTCCGGCCCGATCTCCGCGCTGCCGAACGTTATCAGCACGGACTCGAAGGTGCCCTCGCCCGCGTCGAAGGTCACGTCATCCACCAGCTCGACCCAACCACCCTTCCCCTGGCGGTACAGGGTCACCATGCGCACCAGGGCGACCAGATCGGCTTCGGGCGGGTAAGCGTCTTTCAGGTCCAGGCACAGCCAGTCTCGCATATCGTTCGCGTGGTGTTCCAACAGGCGCGCGGCAGCAGCGGCGCCGGGACGCTGGGCGCAGCCGTTCACCACGGGCACCGAATGCCCCAGCGACGTATTGACGAAGGTTTCGTAGCGGCCAGCGGCGAAGTATTCGCGCGTATAGCGCCCGCGCCCGATGTCCGCCACCAGCGAGGTCCGGCGGTGGTGCACGATGATCGTGCCCACGTCGTTCTGATTGTGCATCTCGCCGTTGTGCCCGCCTTTGGCAGCGAGCACCAGCGCATCCGGATCCGCCGGATCGAACCGCGCGATCATCCACTGCATCTCCGGATACCAGTCGTGCCGGGCGGGGATCGCTTCCTGGTCGAATGCCGGATCGGGACGCCATACCAGCTCGCGCAGCCGCCACGACAGCTCGCCACCGTGCCGCTGGGGAGGGACGGCGCGCTGCATATTCGCCAGCCGCATCAGGCCGTCCACCCCGTAATGCCGCGCCAGGAAGACCAGCAGCGGCACCGGCAGCGCGATGTCCGGATCGCAGTCCGAGAAATTGGCGAAGACGTTCGGGCTGAGCATCGTGCGCAGCGGGAACAGCGCCGCCCTGCGCACCACGTCGCCCGCGAAGAAATCGACGCGCCCATTGGTCCGCTGGTAGACGAGGTGCCCGGCCAGGACGTAGTTCCCGAAGCCGAACCCCCAGTAGCCGGGGCCTTCCGTGCTGCCCCCTTCGGAATCGAACGTCTCCAGGTAATCGTCCAGCGAGCGCGCGCCGCGCGCGATCACTTCCGCCAGCCGCGCCCGGTCGCGCTCCAGGTAGATCGCCGTCGCGATGATGTTGCCCGAACACACCGCCGTCCAGTTGCACGTGGTGTTGTCCGGCGTGTGGTGCAGCCACCAGAAATCATGGCGCGCCAGGAAAGGCGTCAGGATGCGCCGGTCGACCTCGTGGCGAATGCGCTTCTCCACCGGCGGGGGCATCCGCTCGCCCAGCAGCAGGACCAACTCCGCGAGCTGCGTGCCGGTGATGGCCGCGAACAGCCCGATCGTCGGGCGGTCGGCGTCCGGCAGATCGCTGTGATGCGCGGGCAGTTCCCAACTGCTCTCTTCGCAGATCGCCCACACCACGTCCAGCAGCGGATCGAGAAACCGGCCCCGGTCTTCGAGGCATTCGGCCAGCGCCAGCTCGGCCAGCATGGCCCGGCGGCGGAACCAGGGCGCTTCGTACTCGTGGCGGCTGCCGCTGCGGAAGAACTCGAGGAACAGGGTGGCGGGCAGCGGCGGGACGGGTTCCGCGGCGGCGGCTTCGGCAGCCGCGATGATCGCGCCTGCCCCCTCCGCGCCGATCCCCGCTTCGACCGCGGCCCACACATCCCGATCGGTGACCGACGGGAACGGCGGCGGCGCGCTCTCGTCGCGCAGGATGGTATCGACCTTGACCGGATCGTATTGGCTCAGCATAGGCGGCCCTGCCCTACCAGAAAAACGCCGTGCGCCCTTGCGCGCGCAGCAGCGCCTCGATCAGGAAATAGTCGCCGTAGGGCAGCATGTTGTCGGCGTACCCCTCCGCCACGTGGCTCGCGCCCTGCACCAGCAGCCCCTCAGCGTGGGGATGGTCGAACGTGGTATAGCCGGCGAGCAGCCCATCCAGCAGCGCGCGCGCAGCGGCGCGGTAGCGATCGGCCTGGGCCGCATCATCCACCATGTCCGCCAGCAGGAACAACCCCGCCGCCATGATCGCGCCCGCCGAACTGTCGCGGTAGTGCGGCGCGTCGTCCGGCAGCCGGTAATCCCAGTACGGCACGCCGTCGTCCGGCAGGCGGGCCAGCGCGTATTCCGCCAACCGGACCGCCGTCTCGCGGAAGCGCCCCTCCCCGGTGTATTGATAGGCCAGCGCGAAGCCGTGAATCCCCCACGACTGGCCGCGGCTCCAGCACGATTCGTCGGCATACCCCTGCACGGTTTCGCCGCGCAAGCGCGCGCCGGTGTCCGGATCGAATACGAACGAGTGATAGGTCGAGCCATCAGTGCGGACGATCGTCTCGAGCGTAGTCTGCGCGTGCGCGAGGGCGATGTCCCGGTAACAGGATCGGCCCGTTTGCTGCGCGGCCCAGAACAGCAGCCCCAGGTTTTCCATGCAGTCGATGATGATCCGGCCCTCGTTGTGATCGTTGTCGGACCACGAATTCCAGGCGCGGATGAAGCGGCCCCAGTCGTTATAGCGCTCCGCCAGCGACTCGGCGGCGCGCAGCGCGCCCCGGCAGGCTTCCTCGTCGCCGGTCAGCTTGTAGTCGGCGACCAGCGACAGCGAGTACAAAAACCCCAGGTCGTGATCGTGCGACTGCGGGCGATCCAGCCGCTCGACGAAATACGGGCGCTGCGCGCGCGCCGCGTCCAGAAAAACGGCGTCCTGCGTTTCGGCATAGGCCAGCCACAACTGGCCGCTCCAAAACCCATCGACCCAGTGGCTGTCGTGACAGCGCTCGTACGTCAGATCGTCCCGCCCAATGGCCGGGCGATCGGTGCCCATCCTGGGGATCGTGCGCCGGATGACGCCCAGCGCCTGCGTGAGTGCTTCCGAATAGGTCACGATCCATCCTCGCCGCGCCAGAGGGCGCGCACGCGATGCGCGGCCAGCTTGGGCCGCCGGTCCCGCGTGAACACGCCTTTGTAGTTGTAGGCTCCCATGCGGTGGACAGCTTGCGAGGTTTTGAAATCGCACAGATTCCAGATGTGCTGGCCGATGACGAACGGTTTTTCGTCGGTGAGATGGATCTGTTTGGCGAGAAATTCCGCCTGGTATTCTTCGCTGAACATTTCGGGCGGGTGGGCG
>ENA-OSEO01001741-OSEO01001741.1-sediment-metagenome-genome-assembly--contig:-NODE-1741-length-36566-cov-6.914139_pt1 | contig 36566 bp, 42 predicted proteins | sample MGYA00237883_ERZ534232 | MGnify/ENA metagenome assembly ERZ534232 | reverse complement strand
ACTACGCTAGCGCGCTAAAAAATAAATATAGATCATGAAATCAATTAGTTACCGTAGAAAGGGTGTTAAACTTGGGATGACTCCTTCGAAATGTTGTCATCGCATGATTCGGAGGCATTCGGTTCAAATGTTGTCGGGCTGTCCTCTGTCTTCACGAGATGATTTCCTCCAACAAGTTAGCACCCATAATTAAAAAGAGTTCGCAAGGACGCTTCTTGTCTGCCTAGATGTGTTGAGGCGGGGAAAATTTCTATAGTCATAGTCGTCTGACAAGCCAGATCTTTTTGCGACTAGATAACGGAAAAACTGTGATTTTGGTTTTTTGAGTATGTGAAGGTGTCCAAAAGGATCACTCCAAGATTCAACAAGACCCAATTCTATATAAAATAAATATTCGTGCTCTCCAGCCATGAGACTTATTTCGGAAGCACGACAATTGATCCATTTCATCTCGGATTCTTGGAGGTCTGGGAGTAAAGTCCCCCCAAAAGGCACTATGTGCAGATGAGCGTGCGCTGTACCGCATGCAGTGTCGGAATCCTCAGCGTTAGCACCATGTTCAAATGCGATCAAAGGTCCGTATCTTCTATTTAACGGGGGCAGCACAGAGTCCAGAAAATCAGATAAAACTGGGTTTGAGTAGTTGTTCTTCATAGAGAGATCATGTGCTTTAGGAACGATAAGGGTCCATCCTTCGACGAGAGCTCCGACTGATGCTATCGCAACAAACTCGTCATTGGTCGCAAAAGGCTCATCAACGCCCTCGTAAAAATATTCACCAATGATTATTTTGCAGAATCGGCAAGTCTTGTGAAGACTCATTGTAATTTTCTCCTAGGAGTTGCAATAAAATTAAATAATATTTACTCTATTAATATAAAAAATAATTAGTGTGCTTTATTTAAAAAATAATATATTATTATTCATAAAAAATACTTTATATCTAAATCTTTATATAGCGCATGTTTATTTTTGCACTTGTTAACATGGATTTATCAGGAACTAATACATAATGAGGAGAAATTAAAATCTCCCATGCTTTAGTCTTGCTTTGGAGGCTATAATGCAAGGACAGTAAATGTTTGTTGCACGAGTTATAAAGCTGCCGTATGAAAATAGTATCATCATACGTCATAATCCATTTAAAGTATCTTTGTTTGAGTATAAACGCTGCTAAAGCTTTGTGATCTCTCTCTTTATAATAATTAAAGTACAATCTGCGTCCCGCCGAATAATATGGCGGATCCAGGTAGATAAAGGGTTCTTGCTTATTATGGACTCCTCCTAGATGAGACTTCAAGAAATCAATAGCATCCAAATTATAAATATGTATTCCGTCACGATACCGTTCAAGCTTGAGAATCCTTGCGGCTAAGTTGTCTCGATTAAATCTTGCGTTGAGCCGCCACTTACCATTTTGAAGGTAGCCCCCAATCGGGCCAGCACTAGCAAGAATACCTGAGCGGTTACAGCGATTAAGATAAAAGGTTGCGAAGCCAACGTCGAAAACGGGGTGCGCGCTGGGATTTAGAAAAATAGATTGCTGGAATCTCCATTCTTCTATGTTCAGCGGTACACCAAGTATACGAGCTGCAAAGCGTTCAGCTTCTTTGAGTGCGGAAACCCAAAAAGCATAAATGTAAGGGTCAGCATCATTCAGAAATAGTTCACTCACCAAATTATCGAAGAGCAGCCGAAGCGCTAGGCCTGCTCCGCCGGCAAAAGGTTCGTAGTATTGACATCCAACCAGGTTATTCAGCTTAAGAATGGTAGAAAAAAGTTTTGCTAATCCGCCTTTTCCGCCGGGATATCGCAAGGGACTCGAGGTCCGAAGCGGTACCTTAAGAATAGGTTGACATGGTTCTGTCTCTGTTTTGTTTCGAAGCATCTCAGCAATTGAGAGTTAGTTCAAAAGAGCTTACCACAATAGAATAGTAGGAAGCCTCGTAGAAGTAAAGTAATGCAATTACGCAAAAGCTTAACCCTTTATTATGGTAATGAAGATCATGTCCAAAGCACAATGACTGCGCAATGAACATGGGAACGAAACTTGCATGGTTCGCTTTACAAGAGGCGATGAATTGATATTTACCCGCCCTACATAAATCTTTGAATCTAAAACTTTTTCGTAGAATATACTGCATTGAAATATCGGAAGTAAAGCCGCAAGTTTGGGCTACCTGTAAGAAACCATTGTTCAGTTTCACTCGTTTCTTGTGCCAAGCTCGTTGTCATGGTGGGTGCTCAGTGATCTACAAGCCTGCTTTGGCTAAAAGAGCGGATATGGAGCAGCCAACACTTCGTCTTTGTTTTCTGACAAAAAAAGGGTTGGTAGAGCGGGCACCAACCCTTGAAAATGTTGTTCCTAGTCGAGTAAGGGCCTAAATTAACAAAACAAAAACAGAGAAGAAGGATGGGTTAAACAATTCAGAAGCCAAATGATCCAGCTAGCAGAACTTCCTATTCTGCCTCTATTAAATTATATAACATAGAATTCTACTCCAGATTCCGGACGACCAGCTCGGAAAGCTCCAGCAGTTCTATCCGGTCGACCAGGTCGGTGGTCTTGCGCGCGTCTTCCATCATGGAGACGCAATAGGGGCACGCGGTTACCAATACGTCGGCCCCGGCGTCCACCGCCTCCTGAATGCGCAGGTTGGAAAAACGCTCCTCGGGTTTGGTTTCCATCCACAAACGTCCGCCACCGCCGCCGCAGCACAGGGAGAAATTTTTTTCCCGATCCATTTCCACCCGGTCCGCGCCCGTGGCGTCGATCACAGCGCGAGGCTGGTCATAGACGCCGGAATGTCTGCCCAGGTAGCAGGGATCGTGGAAGGCCACCTTTTGGCTGTTGGTTTTTTTGATCTTCAGTTTGCCTTGGGCGATCAGATCGGCCAGAAGCTGACTGCTGTGGATCACCTCGAATTCGCCGCCAAGCTCCGGATACTCCTTGCTGAAGGTGTAAAAGCAGTGGGGAGACGTGGTGATGATCTTTTTGACGCCCTTCCTGTTGAACAGCTCGATATTGGACTGGGCCAGCTTGCCGAAGCCCTCTTCATCGCCGATCTTGCGCACGGACTCTCCGCAGCAGCTTTCTTCCGTACCGATGATACCAAAGGAAACGCCGGCTTTTTTGAGCGCTTCCACCGTGGAGCGGGCGATCTTGCGGCTGCGGGCGTCATAGCAGGAAGTGCAGCAGACAAAGAGCAGATATTCCGTATCCTCGTTCATGGCCGGAATATCGAGGCCTTCGGCCCAATCCATGCGCTTTTCGCGCGGTTCGGACCATGGATTGCCGTTGCTGTGACAACTTCCGAGCACGGTTTTCAGCGTGTCCGGTATGGCGCCGGTTTCCGCGATCATGGAACGCATGGCGCGCATGATGTCGATGATCTTCACCTCTCTGGGACAGTTGATCACGCACTTATTGCACGTGGTGCAGCCGTACAGGATATCGTCGGATTCATACCCTTCCAGCCCCATCTGTCCCTGGCGGATCATCTGACGGACGATGAACCGGCCGTCCACTTCCCGCCACGGGCAGACGCTGGCGCAGAGGCCGCACTGCATGCATTTGTTGAGGTCCTCGCCACCGGTCAGCGCGATGGCTTGGTTCACCTCGTAAAACGGCGTTTCAGCCATGGTTCGGCTCCTTCAAACAGCTAAGGGTTCCTGGCTCCTAGTACACTAGTTGGGCGTTGGAGGTTAAAAGTTCGTTGGTCAGGACCGCGGCGGCCGTGGGCTTGGCCCCTTCGATCAGGTCGGACTCAGCTATCTTGCGTTCCTTGATGCAGGGCACGCAGACCAGCAGTCTGCCGCCCGCTTCCATAAAACTGTTTACCAGATCCTTGAGCGGCGGCAGTCCGGCGGCGAAAACGTTGTCCAGGTATCCTTTTTTGGCCAGATACACTCCGGTGCCCTGCAGGGCCACCACCGCCTCCACATCCATGGCCAGGGAGGCGTTGGCAAGCACAAAGGGAAGTGACGCTTTTTCAGGGTTTTCGCCCGCGCAGGTGGCGATGTACACGATTTTTTCGGTTGTTTCAGACATGTCTTGGATCCTTTCCTTGTTGTAGTTAGTATATTCAAGGCCCTGCTAATCGGATGATTGGGGCTCTTCTTCTGTTTCAAGGCCCTCGGCGAGCTTGTAGGTGAAATAGTCTCCCGCTTTGGCGCCTTCATCAATCTTGCCGTAGGTCTTTAAGGCGATTACGCTCCAGAACGCGTCGCGCGTGGAGATGGCCGCGGATTCCGCGATCTGGGGAACCGTGGAGGCGCCCTGCGTCATCGCCGTGGTAATTTTCTTGAAAAGCTGATTCTGCTCCTTGACCCGCTTGCGGGCTCTTTCGATATACTCTTTGCGCTCCGCTTTCAGGGCCTTCAACGTTTCCTTGTTGTTCTCGCTCATGCCGCGCCTCCCGCGTCCGCGTGACGTCCTACAATGGCGTCCACCATGGCGTCGTACTGCTTCAGGGTCCATCCGGCGACTTCAATGGCGTTTTCCGGGCAGACCGCCACGCATACGCCGCATCCCAAACACAGCGCCGGGTTGACTTCGGCCACGGTCTTTAATTGGCTGCCCGTTTCCTTTTCCTTGAGCGCCAACGCGTCCTCCCGCAGGCAGACCTCCACGCACTCGCCGCATCCCGTGCATTTGCCCATGTCCACCACGGCCACGAAAGGATCGAGTTCCACATATCCGCGAGTCAGAATACCGGCCGCTTTTACGGCGGCGGCTGACGCCGCGGCGGTCGATTCGGTGATATCCATGGGGCCCTGCGAGGTCCCCGCCAGCAGCACGCCGTTTACCGCCAGCTCCACGGGCCGAAGCTTGGGATGAACTTCCAGCAGAAAGCCGTCCGCGCCCACCGGCAGTTTCATCATCTCTATCAGGGACGTTATGGGGCTGGGCTGCATGCCCACGGCCAGCACCACCAGATCCACGGGAACTTCGAGTTCCTCTCCCGACAACAGGGTGTCCTTGACCGTGACTTTGAGCGCGTACTCGTTGTCGTCCGATTTGGCGACCACCGGATCGTTGGGCGGTTCGAACCGCACAAAGAGCGTGTTGGTGCGGGACGCGTTGACGTAGTAGTCCTCGTGCCCTCTTCCATAGGTTCGGATATCGCGATAGAAGTCGTAGATCACGGTTTCGGGATGCCTCGACTTGACCTCATTGGCCGCCTGCATGGTTCCGGTGCAGCAGACCCGGGAACAGTATTCGTTGAGGCGCCCGTCCTCGCCGGGTTCGTGAATGCCCGGAATATGCCGGCTGCCCACGCAATGGATCATGGCCATGGCTTTGATGGGACGGCCGTTGACGGTGAGCGTGTCGCCCGTGGATTTTTCCTGGGCCATGAGCCTGATGAATTCGGGCTGGGTCAGGACTTCCGGGAACTCCCCGTAGCCGTATTCGCCCTGGCGGGGCGTGTAGTGTTCGAAGCCGGTCGCCACAACGATCACGCCCGTATGAAGTTCGAACTTTTCGGACTCACGAGGCGGCGCGGCCGGGCAAACGCCCACAAAGGGGACAAAGTCGCCATAGGCGGCTCCGGACTCGCTCAATTGGGAAAGCTTATCTATCTCTTCGGGGGAGTCCGGAACGCGTTTTCGCACGGTAAGGTGGAAATCCCCGACATAGCCGCCCGAACCGACCACTTCGGCGCAGGTTATGACGTCGATGTCCGGGTGGGAGAGCGCCGCGGAAGTCAGCTCCGCGATGAGGTCGCCCGCCCGTTCGGCGGTGGGATACACCTTGTCCAGCCTGGATGCCTGTCCGCCCAGAAACGGCGTTTTCTCCAGCAAGGTGACCTTGACGCCCCGTTTGGCCAGATCGCACGCGGCCCGTAAACCCGCCACTCCGCCGCCGATCACCGTGGCGTGCGGCGCGGCTTCAACGCGTATGGGCTCCAGCGCGGTCATATGCTCGCATTTGGCGGCCGCTGCGGCCACCAGGCCGGCCGCTTTCTCCGTGGCCTGCTTGCCGTGGTGAACCCAGCTTACCTGTTCCCTGATGTTGGCGTGTTCGTAAAGATACGGGTTCATGCCCGCCCGGGTCAAGGTGTTGCGGAAGGTGGTTTCGTGCAGGCTGGGGGCGCACGACGCGATTACCACCCGGTTTACCTTGCCGCTTTTGATGTCGTCGAGGATCAATTCCTGACCGGGATCGGAACACATGAACATGTTACGGCGCGCCACCGACACATGGGGCAGTCCTCCGGCTTCTTCGGTGACCCGCTCGACGTCGACCTGATCGGAGATATTTCCTCCGCAGTGACAGACGTACACTCCTATTTTAGGTTCGGCGGCGGTCGAAGGCTTTTTCGCTTCGTCGCTCATGACAGATTCTCCATTGGCGCCAACGGAACCGCTCAGGCGGCACCGCGTTTGACGGCTGTAGCGGATTTCAGGTAATTGGACGCTTCCATGGCCGCGGCCCCGGCTTCGACGATAGTGTCCACGATATCCTTGGGACCGGCGGCGACGCCTGCCACGAAGACCCCCTCCATGTCGGTGAGGGTAGGGGCGATCTTGGGTTTCACGGTTTTGATGAAGCCGTCCTCGGCCACGGAAACCGGCAGAACCCCGGCCGGGTTCCATTGCGGCACGATTCCCAGGGATTGCACCACCAGATCGTGCTCCCTGGTTTGTCCGCCACCGCCGCCTTCCTGATCCTCATAGCGGATCTTCACGGACTGGCCGTCGCCTTCGCCCACGATGATGGGTTTGGCCTTGACGAACTCGATTCCCATGGCCTTGGCGTTCTGAAAGAATTGCTCGTAATTCTTGCCGAAGGCCCGTATGTCCATATAGTAAATGGTGATGTCGGCCAGAGGCAGGGCGCCCGATAGCAACATGGCCTGTTTGATAGCGTACATGCAGCACACCCTGGAACAGTACGGCACGCCCAGGTTGGAGTCGCGGGACCCGGCGCACTGGATAAAGGCCACGGATTCGGGCTCCTTGCCGTCGGACGGCCGCAGAACCCTGAGATACGGGCCGTGAGGCGCCAGCAGGCGTTCCATCTGGAGAGAGGTAATGACATTGGGCAGCAGGCTTTGCGGCCCGTAAGCCCTCTCCTGATAGCCTTTGATCAGCTCGAAACCGGTGGCCAGCACGATGGTTCGCGCCGCTATGGCGAACTTCTCGGGCTGCTGATAATAGTCCACCGCGTTGGTGGGGCAGATCTTTTCGCACTTGCCGCACAGCATGCAGTTTTCCACGTCCAGCAGGGCTATCTGTGGGATGGCGTTGGAAAAGGGGATGTATATGGCCTTGCGGGCGGAAAAGCCTCCCTGCTCCTCGTTGGGCAGATACACGGGACACTCGTACTCGCACTGCCGGCAGCCGATACATTTCAGGGGATCAACGTATCTGGGCTTCTGGGCGCAGGACGCCACAAATGCCCCGGCGTTTCCCTGCACCTCATCGACTTCGCAGTAGGTGAACAAAGTTACGTTGGGATGGTGAGCGGCTGCGGCCATTTTGGGTGTGGTGATGCAACTGGCGCAATCCAGGGTGGGAAAAACCTTGGACAGCCGGATCATCTTTCCTCCGATCGAGGGGTCGCGATCCACCACGGCCACCTTGAAATCCTGCTCGGCCAAATCCAGGGCGGCTTGCAGGCCGGCGATACCGCCTCCGAGCACCAGGGCGTCAAACTCCATCGTTTTTGCTGATTTCATCAGAATCCTCTCAAACCGCAACGGCCGCTGCTTGATGAATCGACGAGGCTTCGGAGCCGGGAGGGCCCAATTCTTTCACCACCTCGTTCATCTTGTTGACTTCGTTGATGAACGCCCTGTTGCACACCGTGCAAATGGCGGTGAGGCGCAGCCTTCGTATATCGAGTTGGCGCGCCTTCATGAGCTGATACACGCGGTCGACGCGTTTGGCCAAAACCTCATAGGCGCCTTCGTACGGACACTCGACTCCGCATGACATGATGATGATTCCGGCAATGCCTTTTTCAAAACAATCCAGATAAAACTTCTCGGGAAACATGGCCGGCGCCCGTACCCGGAGTATGTACGTATTGGCCGGGTAACTCATATGGCTCTGGCCTACCGAGTTCGCGCCCGGATAGGCGCAACTCTCGGTGGCAAGAATCAGGACTTTGTTTTCACTGCCGGTTGAAGTCATGATAGGGGGTCCCTATTTTTTCCGCCGTACGAAAAGGCGGTCGTAGCCATCCTGCGGTACAAATCCCATGAAATCGTGGCCGACCTTGTTGGCCCACATGGGAATGTCGTCCTTGGTGCCAGGGTCGCTGGAGATGATTTCCAGGATTTCTTCCACCTTCACCTTGCCGATGGCCTTTTTGGCTTCCAGCAAGGGACCGGGGCACGCGCTGCCTCGCGCGTCTACTACCGCGGCGACCTGAGGGGCTTCCGTAAGCGTTTGTGACATGGGGTTTCTCCTTGTTATGGTGTTTGAGTTTTTGTGCGCCTTGACCAGGAAAAGAGAAGGGTCGAAGGTTACCTTGATCGCCGATCCCTGCAAAACCTTAGTGAGGTCCTTGATGGTCTCCAGATCGCTCAGAAGTATCTCCATGGTTTCGTGCGGCTCCAACTCCCTGACCGCCGCTCCAGCCTTGAGAATGGCGAAGGAGGAAATCATTCCGCGAAGATCGAGAATGCGTTTTGTGACCATCGTCCGCCGTTTTTCCTTTCCCGTGTTGTGGGGAGGTATTAGCAAGGTCGGAGCCAATTCGTATTTCGCGTCGCCGGAAGGAGGGGTTTTCCTGATTTTGCGGGCGGCAGGTGAAATCAGAAGTTATTAAATATGTAGCTAATTAAATGGCTTATGACAGTTGCACAAAATTTTAGGGTTTTTATGTTTTCCGAACGGAGCGGCCTTGTTTTCCGGGTGAACACTGTTTTTCAGGTTGCCAAGTGTTAAAAAAAGTGTTAAGTAAGTGTTAAATTTAAACAGGTGGCTAACATGATTGAACAGGAATTGGATCTCTACTGGAAAACCGTGGTGGATACCATACAGGATGGAGTCATGATCCTGGACGATCGGGGCACCATTGTCACCATCAACAAAGCGTTCGAAACCATTACCGGCTACAGCCGGGACGAGGTCATCGGGAAGAACTGCCATATTCTAAATTGCAGTTCCTGCGCGCTGGCCCGCGGCAAACAGGGCGAGCATTGGTGCGTTCTGTTCCGGACGGGCAACCTGCGGATGAAGCGGTGCGCCCTGCTGAAAAAAGACGGGGACTACGTGCACATTCTGAAGAACGCATCGGTTCTGCGCGATATGACGGGAAAGGTCATAGGCGCCGTGGAGACGCTGACCGACCTTACGGAGATCATTAAGAAAGACAACCGCATAGAAGCCTTTCAGCGGCAACTTCGTTCCGAGGACAGCTTCCACGGCATAGTCGGCTCCGCCAACTCCATGCGGCAGGTCTTCGACATGATAACCAATGCGGCGCGTTCGGACGCTCCCGTCATGATACTTGGTGAAAGCGGAACCGGAAAGGAACTGATAGCCCAGGCCATCCACGAACTCGGACCCCGCAAACACAAGCCCTTTATCAAGGTCAATTGCGCCTCCCTGAACGAGGCGCTGTTGGAAAGCGAGCTGTTCGGGCATGTGAAAGGGGCCTTTACGGGAGCGTATCGGGCGCGGGAAGGCAGATTCGAAGCGGCCAAAGGGGGCGATCTGCTCCTGGACGAAGTCGGGGACCTGCCGCTTTCGACTCAGGTCAAACTGCTGCGGGTGCTGGAAGAGAAAGTCATCGAACGGGTAGGGGACAACAAGCCCATCCAGATTGACGTACGCATAATTTCGGCTACCAATAAAAACCTGCGGGAACTGGTCGACGATGGAGTTTTCCGGGAGGATCTTTATTACCGCGTGAACACCATTCCCATCACGGCGCCCGCGCTGCGCGACCGTATGGAAGACTTTCCTCTGCTGGCTGAGTTCTTTTTTCAGAAGATAAAGCTGAAAAGCGGGAAAAACATCGGAGCTATAAGCAACGAGGCCATGGCTCTGATGCTGCGCTACCCCTGGCCCGGCAATGTGCGGGAGTTGAAGGGGGCGCTGGAATACGCGTTCGTATCATGCCAGGAATCGGAGATTCAGCCCTATCATCTGCCTCCGGCCATCGCGCACGGCAAGGAAAACGGCGAATCGGCCCCGCGAAAACCGGCCGGCCGGAAGGAGACGCAAAAGGAACGACTCATCAACGCGCTGCGTCAGGCGGATGGCAATCAGTCGGAGGCCGCGAGGATACTGGGCGTCTCCCGCGTAACCGTATGGAACAGGATGAAGAAGTTCGGCGTCGACCCGGACAGGGGGGACTACTCGTAATCCGGCGCTGTTTCAGGCAAAGCCGGTTCGTAGGGGAGGGCGGTCACCGTTTCCTGAGAATGTATCGATCCATAACGCTCAAACCCGGCCGGAAGCCGGGTTTGCGAATGGTTAACGCCATCTAAGCGGCGTATGCTATGATTTAGCTTGGGCTTGGAGATGAGGAGAATTTGAGCTTTGTTTTGCCCGGCACGCTTTCGGGGTGTTCCAACCGGGTAGCGTCATCCACACATCTCTTTTTGTCTTCCTCGCTCACTGTATTCGGATCCATTAAAGCGCCCAACGGGCAAAGAAACATATTCCCCGCGTTATCCTTGACCCATACCAACGCGCCTTCAGCTTTTTCGGCCATTACCATACTCCTTTCTGCTTTTAGAGCGTTTTGCAGTCATGCGGACGCTTGAAATTATATGCGATCAGCCTTTACAATACGACCGTAGTACCGCCAGCTCTGTGTTCGATCTTATACTTTAAGCGTAACCACCATCGTTCTAAGCGGAAATAGGGTAACCACCCTATATACAGGGTAGTTGGAAAAGTATTTATGCGCTAATCAAACTCCAGACCAGCAGAGAGGATATGATAATGTTTCCCATTAATACTGTACTGTGCCCGACCGATTTTAGTGAGCCCTCATATGTGGGGCTTGAAGCCGCCGCCGCGTTCGCCGCGCAATTTTCGGCGGAACTGCGCATCGTTCACGTTATAACTCCCATGCAGACACTGCCCGCTTCGGGGTCGGTGAATTCTCCGCCCGCCTACAATATTGACACCTACCTGCAGGAGCTGGAGGAATACGCGCAAGACACGCTAAAAGAAATCATTCGTGACCGCCTTCCCGCGGGGATCAAGGCGACCGGCGAGGTGCTCCACGGAGCGGCGGCGGACGAAATCGTCGCTTTTGCGGAAGCGAATAAAATAGACATGATAGTCATAGCCACGCATGGATGGACGGGATGGCGACGGTTCATATTCGGCTCCGTGGCGGAAAAGGTCGTGCGCACCGCTCCATGCCCGGTGTTTGTGGTGCATCAGCCCAAGTGCAAAAAGTAGGCGGCGGGTAATACCCGAGAGGAGCCGGACCGCCGGGGCTCAGGGCTTCCGCGGCCCGGAAAAAGCGGGACGGTTTCCGTTGGTCCCAAACGGGCGCCTTCGACGCGCCTGTTTGAATATTCTGATTATGCGAGAGGCCGCATGGTCACACCATGACGGCCTCCTCACGAGTTCTCTTGAGAAGCGCTACTTCCCCTCGACTACGATAATATGTTCCGATTCCTGTTCCGGGGCGGTGGACTTGCGTTTGGGAAGCGCGGCGCCTCCGACGTCCTTCACGCCTTCCACGGCGCCCACCAGGACATCTCTCACCGAATTGACGGCGCTGGTTCCGATGGCCCCCGCCGCTTCGAGCGCCGCCTTGACCGAAGCTCGCGCCACTTCTTCAACGTTTCCACCAGTTTCCCTGGTGGCCTCGATCACTCCCTCGACCGTTCTTCTGGCCACCAGTCCGATATCGGCTCCCACCTCTGCGGCTCCTTTCACCGCGTCCCGCACCGTCTGGGTCGCCGCCGTCTCCACGTCGCCGCCCACATCGCTGACACCCATGACGATGCCCTTGGAGACGCTTTTTATGGATGTGATCAATCCCGTGCCGGTGTCCTCAGCGGCCTGAATCGTTCCTTTCAAAACATCCGCTATGCTGTTGATGGTTACGCTGGTGACTTCGGATGTGGCTTTCACGGTGCCTGATATGGTGTCTCTGGCGACATTGACGATCTCCATCTGGATTTCGTTGAGACCTCTCAGACTGCCGATAATGCCCTCCTTGACCACTCTTCCAACATTACTCAGAATACCTCTTTCGCCTGTGGCGCCTTTTTCCTCGGCGGCGCCTTCGGTTATGGGTTGTTCTTCCATTATAGGGACCTCCTTTCATCCGGTTTTGGGGTTTGAGAAAACGCGTTCATCTTCTCTCAGCCGCCCTACTTTAGCGAGTAAGAATATGGTTAGGATAAGTTTCTGACCCTTGTCCCCGATATAGGGTGAACAGGGTATTTTATAAATATTAGAGGAAGTTAACAAATTTCTTACAAGTCGCCAACAGAGCGGGTTCGATTCGGACCGGCGAAGCCGCGAGGAGAAAGGGAGGGGACTGCCAGAAATCTCAGGCTGGCGCAATCCGGAGCGCAACCGGGCTTGCGCCGCTCTGTTATCTCGAAGGGGTGAAGGCTGGCGTTCGTACGTTGCGCGCCGCCATTGGGCCTCTTGCCAACGGCCGGTCCGATAAAAGAATATGTGAGTTCGCAAAATCCATTGGTGGCGCTAACAAGCGAACTGCCGTGGCAAACAAAGATCGGATATGTGAGTGTTAAGAAAGGCGATTTCTCGTTGACGCTGAGGAAAAATGGGGAAATGGTCCGAGAGAAAATTTGAGGGCCTACTATAAAAATGGAAGCCACTTTTACCGGAAATCCATACACAACCCGCCTTGAGCGCCTCTAAACATAACACGCCGTCCTTCCGATCCCCAAGGACAAGATGCAAATACTGATCTTTTTGTCGATGTATGCTCAACATATTGCGCTACTGTAGAAGACGTCTGACTAAAATTTTAGTAACATATTAATTTATTTACATATTTATCTATTTTTGATTATGGCATATCACTTGCTTGGTGTCGAATAAAATAATTCCATGGATTTCTGTAATCCGGCGCCGAGCTTAACTCACTGCCTTATTTTTGTTCATAGACCCGCATTTTTATACAAGGGAACCGCAATGAAATTGCGGAGGCTCTTTTTGAGCTGGCTGTCCGTTTGTCTATTTCAATCCAGGCTGACTTAATGGACTCTGAGAACGCCGAAATCGCGCCCCACACTGAACGGATACGGAAAAAATGGTTGAGACGCCTTTCATGTCCCGCAGACAATCGTTGACTGATACGCGCCTTCCGGTTAATCCCGCGGGAGAGGAAACCGAGTTTTCGCACAAGGCCGCGCTGTCCGTGGTACCGTTATCCCGGGGCAGCGACCGCCTGTCGAGGGTCAGCTTGGGAGAGTGCAGCCGCTTCTCCACAATTCCAAAGTTCTTCTCACTCTATATTTTACCGGAAAGCGCATCCCGATATTTGCAGCTAGTAAACTCGCCCGACGCCGGACCCCGAAAGGCAGGCCCGGAAACTGCCGAAACAACTTCCGGGTGTGGATGATCATCCCATAATCAAGGCCGGAAAGCCCGTCGGGGTAGAACCCGAGATTGTCGCCTTATTCATCGAAAGTAGTTGGCCGGTGATTTTCATGAGGATCGCAATGGCCTATGGGTAGAGATCGAAAAGAAGGGGGGTGGCCACAGTAATTATGACGGAAGCAATCGGCTCGGATGATATTCCTCAACGATTTTGGCGCGTGTAGGGTTTAGATCTCTCGGCCTACCAACGATTGAAGGAGAAATACTATGAGAAAAATTGATGGTTACCGGTTTCCCGCAATAGCTGTATTCTGTGTTCTTATTACTTTTTTCCTTGTCGGCCTGTCGGGCGCGGCCGCCGCGGACCCGAAACCGATGGTGGAAAAAATGGCGCACATGTGGCCGACGACAAGCTGGCCCGGCCGGTCGATCCATATCTTTGGAGACGGCATCGAAAAGGCGACCAACGGTAGAATCAAATTCAAGTATTTTCTGGACGGGACGCTCTACAGCGACTACGACAGCGTGACCAAAAGCGTTATCGACGGGGTTCAGCCCTTTTGCTTTATGTATCCGCCAATGCTCGCGGTATACGATCAGAGATGGAACGCCCTGATGTTGCCCGGCGCCATCACCAGCATGGAGCAACTGCAGAAGGTCCACTATGAGTCAAAGGAATATCAGAAACTCCAGGAAGAGTTTGAAGCCAAGACCGGCGCCAGGGTTCTATTCTGGGAACTGATCATTCCCTATGGCGATATTCCATTTAATACCAAACGTCCGCTGGCGTCTGTTGAGGATTGGAAGGGGCTTAAAATGCGGTCAGCCCCGATGGATCTGCAGCAGCTGGCCATCAAAGCGTTTGGCGCCAGCCCCATTGTCCTCCAGACATCCGAGACCCTTTCCGCCCTGAGCCTGGGCACCGTGGACGGCGGGATTATCACGCCCGGCACGGCGATGACCTCATGGAAAGCTGATGAGACGCTGCCATATCTGACGGTGCCCCAAGGCGGATGGTCCTTTAATACCAGCATGTGCGGCTTTCTGGTGAACATGAAATGGTGGAACAAGCTGCCCAAGGATTTGCAGGACGCGATTTTGAAAGAGCTGCCGGAAATCGTCAAGACCAGCCAGTTGGATGTGGACCAGACAAACGCCAAACTCTTTGAAAAATATAAAGCGTCCCCCAAAAACAAAGTTACCTACCTGACCGAAGAACAGACCAAGGTGTGGGACGATTTAATTCAACAGAAAGTATTGCCTCAGATTTTTGAAAATACGCCGGGTATGAAAAAGCTGTACGAAGATTTCAGAACATTCCAATAATCTCCAAACTACTTGGGCTCTCATTGCGGAGCGTTGCGCGGATATGGTTGACAGAGAAGGCGGAACGCGCCCGGACGCCGGATTTATACGGACGCGCCGGTCTATGGACCGGCGCCATAACAAATGCAAACCAATGAAGTCGATGTGAGGGCAGGTGAGGATGGATTATGGGAACTCTGATTTCAAAAATAAATAAGGTCATCGACTTTGTAATCGTGGGCGTGGGTTCGGGATTCTTAATCCTGCTGACCACGTTGACTTTTATTGAGGTGTTTACACGATATATCCTGGGCTTTGCCACGGCTCAAGTATCGGCTTATTGCGTCTTTTTTCTCGTTTGGTTGTCCTTTGCCACGGCGGGTGTCGCCCTTCGGGAAAGAAGACATATCGCCATGACCACGTTGGGGGAGCGCTTGGTCGCCTCCGGGCGCCGCAACGTGGCGTTGTACCTGGACATTTTCATAATGCTCATGGTGATCGTATTCGCCTGCGCCTTTTCCTACATCGGAATAGTCAATGTGAAGACCAATTATCTTTCAGGAGTTAAATCCCTGGTGGAGTATGTGCCGAGGAAATGGCTGTGGAACCTTGCTTTGCCTGTGGGCACAGTGACCCTTCTCTATTACGCGATTCAACAATTGGTCAGCAGCATATGGCAGTTGATCGCCTATAAGGCTGAGAGCGCTGCGGAAAAGGCGGATCGGGAGCGAACGCAATGACAATCGTCTGGATAGGTGTTGGCCTAACGTTTTTTTTATTTCTTGTTGGGGTACCCATTTTTGCCGCACTGGGTATCGGCGCTGTGATACTCGGTATAGTGGCTTTCGAACTTCCGGCAAGCAATATTGGCGAGATGCTGGTTGCGGGGGCAAACAGTTACTCCCTGCTCGCTCTTCCGCTCTATATCCTGATGGGGGAGTTGTTCATTCAAGGCGGATGCGCGACGGCGCTTGTAAAATTCATAAATATATTCCTTGGCCGTATCAAGGGCGGGTTAGGTATCGCCACTTGCGTAACCGCCGGTTTTTTTTCGGCCATAAGCGCCTCGGGTTCGGCGTCCGTGGCCATGGTCGGAATGATTATGGTGCCTGAAATGCGGAAATCCGGATACCCCGCCGGCCTCGCGGGGAGTTGCGTGGCTTCGTCCGGAACTTTGGGCAACCTCATTCCTCCCAGTCTATTCATGATCATGTACGGAGCGATGTGTGAGTTGAACGTCGCCACCTTGTTCGCCGCCGGTATGATTCCCGGCATTCTTGCCGTCGGACTGCTTTCGTTGACGATATCTCTTCTTTGTCGGCGACGAAACTATGGTCTGTACCCCAAGACCCTGCGGAGGGAAAAACAAAAAGTCATCAGAGAGGCCTTCCCTGCGATTTTAATGCCTATCTTTGTTCTCGGCAGTATCTACGCTGGCATGGCGACGCCAACCGAAGCGGGCGCGGTCGCGGTTTTTTATTCCCTGTTTCTTGGTTTTTTTATTTACCGCGACCTGACGATAAGATCGGCGTGGGCGGCCACCCGTCGCGCGTTGCTAACTACCGGAGCCATCATGATCATGGTAGCCGCCGGCATCGTAATCGCCAGAATGTTCGTTTTGGCCGGATTTCCTCAGGCAATTAATGATTTCGTTATGCAAGCGAAGATAAGCCAGCTGACCTATTTATTTCTGTCCGGCGCGTGTATCGTCATATTAGGGACCTTCATTGAAACCGTGTTGATGATTTATATCTGCATTCCGCTCTTTTATCCCACGGCCATGACGCTTGGGGTCGACCCCATTTTCTTTGGCGTGTTTTTGGTCGTCGGCGTTATTGTCGGCCAGACGACTCCGCCAATGGCTGAGGCCATTTTTATTACCAGCAGCGTCACCGGCGTTCCATCAGGCGATATAATTAAATACATACTTCCTTTCGTTTTATGCCTCGCGGCGCTTTTTGTCGTGATCATTCTTGTCCCCGAACTCAGCACTTTGTTGCCGAAGGCGCTCGGGCTGATGAATTAGGGAAAAATCTGTTGGGAGAGAAGGCTCAGAAGCCAGGGCGATATTCGTCAATGTCGTGAGGGGGCTCCCTTATAACGAAAAGTCGATCCATAAAAATAGGAGACAGTGATATGGCCAAACAGATCATCCTGTATAACCTCAAGGACAATGTTACGGAAGAAGCGTACGTCAAATGGTGTAAGGAATTCAAAGGGCCTTTTCTCCTCGGTTTGGAAGGGGCCAGGAGCTTTACACTTCTAAAAATGTTGGGAGGCGCGAAAGGGGATGGGCAGAAAGCTGAAGGGCCGGTTCCCACTGCTTCACCGTACAAATATATAGGCATATTGGAGCTAAACAGCCTGGAAGATATGGCTAAGGCCAGAGAGAAAAAGGAATACAGGGAAGATTTTTTTTCAAAATGGTTTTCGGATTGGGTTGCCGATTTCTACACTCTCGGTGGTGAGGAAATCTATCAGGGCGAAAATGAGTGACAGTTAATTACTGGCCGAACTGATACCGCGGAAGGAGACCGCCCTATGCAATTGGAACATCTTCTGAACGAAGATCAGAAGTTAATCCGGGACATGGTTCGCAAATTCGTCGCCAAGGAAATCATGCCTGTAAGGGAAAAACTGGAAACGGATTATAATTTGGTGGAGGAAATTCATCAAAAGCTCGTTGATCTGGGAATACAAAAGATCGGCTATCCATTAGAATATGGCGGAAACCTCGGACCCGGCGCCAGAACGACTTCAGGTATAATCCGCGAAGAAATCGCCAGGGGAGACGCAGGCATGAGCCTGGTCACCGGCATCAACGGAGGCGCGGTTCTGGCGCCGGCGATCGCGGCCGGTAATAAAGCCGTTATGGACAGATTCGTGCCGGATTTTTGCGGAGATAAATTGAACTACGCCTGTTGGGCTATGACCGACGCTTCGGGGGGAGCTGATACGGAAAATCCCTTGTTACAGGGACGCGGCATAACGACCCGGGCGCGTCTGGATGGGGATGAATACGTTATCAAAGGAACAAAAAGCTGGCCCACCAATGCGGGTATCGCCAGTGTTTATATGGTAATCTGCACCACGGACCCCAGTTTGGGGGAAGAAGGCATCGCCATTATCTATGTGCCCGCCGACGCCAAAGGTCTCTCTTTCGGCAAGCCGGAAACTACCATGGGGTTCAAGACGTCGATCAATGGGAGTATCTATTTTGACGATGTGAGGGTTCCCAAGGAATACCGTTTGGCGGGGCCGGGCAAAGACGCGCTCTTTTTCCACGCCATGGCCGACTGCGGCTCCCAGTATCACGCCGCGTGTCTTTCGCTGGGTATCGCCCAGGCTGCGTATGATATTGCGCTTGACTACACCAAGGAACGAAAAAGCGGCGGAAGACCCGTGCGGATGTGGAGTCTGGCCGCGGGTATTCTGGCGGATATGGCCGTTCGAGTCGAAATGACTCGAATGGCGGTCTACAATCTGGCCTGGATGCTGGATCATCCGGAGGAATACCCGCCCGCGTATTCCTCGTCCATGATTTCCAAGGCTAATATCGTGAGGATATTCGCCGCGGATACCGGGGTGATGGTGACCAACACCGCGGCTGAATTGATGGGATCAAACGGCATAGCGCCCGAATATCATCTGGAAAAATATCTCCGCGATTCCAAAATTATTCAGCTGATTCTCGGAGGGCAGCAGATTTCCCGTTATCGAGTAGCTCGCGGCTATTACGATTATATGATTTAGAACCCCTGAAGGGGGCAAAGACGTGAAATTAAGCGCCGGGTTTCGGGGCGCGTCGGCTTATCGACAGCGCAGCCGCGCGCCGGTTCCGGGTCTGCAAAATACCGCGCCCCGTTTCGGTTTACGCCGGGAGTAAAGGCGACAAGAGTCAGCGGTTTCCCCCTAAACGACGGCCGCCTGGCAAGGCTCCCCGGATTCAAAGCGGTCCGCGCCGCCTCGAGCGCCGACGCCTGGTCATCCAAAGATTGGGTTAATGGTCGAGCGCAGTTATATTCAATACGGTTGGTCGAGGAAGGTCGTAGGTAATTCAACTTGCCGCTATGAACCGGATCTTTTTGAGATTCCAAAATGTAGAGGTCCGCAGAGCATTCCTTCAATTTTGGCTCAACCAACGGGAGCGCGCATGAAGGCGCTGTTCCTCCATGCCGGTCCTTACGAGCATGAAGCGCTATTGGAGAGCTTTAAACAGCTCTCAGACAGTCAATACAGACCGCTGGATACGCAATTAGGGACATGATAGCTGAAACGCTCAAAAAACAGGAGAGCCAGAAGGCAAATTAACTCAACCCCAAAATAATCGATTTTCGGCGATTATAACCATTTCTCTCCTGGCTGGTTGAAGGGCAAGATAAGCCAAAGACGTCAGATAGGGTTGTTGCATTTTGATACCTTTTTAAGCCATATGTTGCAACATGATCAGATATGGCAATCCTGCCCACAACCTCACTGAAAATTTTCCATAACCTCAGCGACGTCTGCAATCGTTCGGGTAAGCCTGAATGCGCAAAAAAAGGACTTACCCAACCATAGGATAAGTCCTTGAATGTACTGGTGGCGGAAGTGCATGGGAATCGAACCCACCCGGGAGGTGTCTAGCCCCCCACACCGGATTTGAAGTCCGGGAGCCCCACCAGTGAGCTGTCCACTTCCACGGGTGAAAATAGCAAAAAATGTTTACAAGAGCAACAGCTTACAAAGTTTAAACTCAAGAAAGGCGATTATCTCTTTCTTTGCGCGACCATGAGGCTCCACCAGCGTTCAGTTTTGCCCATAAACCGGAAAAAAAGAAGAAACCCTGTTCGCTGTCGCTCTTTATGATCTTATAAACCCGCCGCGTCCACGGCGTCCTTGATGACCTTCTTGGCCTGTTCGCTGATCGGGCTCAGCGGCAGTCGCGGCGGACCGCCATGGTATCCGGCCAGATCCATGGCGTATTTGACGCCCGCCACCCCGGCGGCTCCGGAAACCTTCTGGTTGAGGCGGAACAGGATTTTATGGGCGGCCAGCGCTCCTTCCAGGTCCCCGGCCACAAACTTGTCGTACAGTTCGCAGCATTTGTGCGGAAACGCGTTGGACAGGGAAACCACGCCACCGGTGGCCCCCAGGAACATTCCGGGCAGCAGGGTGTTGACCGTTCCGGCCAGGATATCGAAATCGTCGGCCACCACGGACAGATAACCGGGCGTGCCGGCGGGTGAGGTGTCCTTCATGCCCGCGATGTTGGGATGCTGGGAGAGTTTCGCCACCACGCTGTTGGACAGGGTTATCCCGGTGAAGCCTGGAGCGTTGTATATAAGCACGGGTTTGGTCAGGGCCTCGGCCACATCGGTGTAGTAGCCTATCAGAACGTCATCGGTGAGGCTCTTTTTGAAGTACGAGGGGGTGAGCAGGGAAACGTAGTCGGCCCCCAGCTCTATGGCCTTTTTGGCGAATTCCAGGGTAAGTCTGGTGGAATCGTATCCGCAGCCCGCCATGATAACCTGGTGTTTTCCTTTTCCCTCGATGGCGGCTTCAAGGATCTGATATTTTTCCTCTTCGGAGAGGCATTTGTTCTCGCCGTTGCTTCCCAGGGTGAGAAGGCCCGAAAGGGGGGTTTCGCTGTACTTGGCGACATTGGCTTTAAAGTCGCGCAGCGAGACTTCTTCGTTCACAAAGGGCGTGGTTATGGGGGCTACGATGCCCTTAATCTTTACTGCCATGCTGATTGTCCTCCATTTTGCGCAGTATGGTTTTGCCGGCGCGCGAACAGTGTGGTCGCGCGGGCATTGATTTTTTTGAGCGTAAACGCCCCTCTACTATAGGCGTATTTACGCGCTGAAGCAACTAATTAATCTAGACGTATAGACTAATTTTGTCGAGGGTGGAATGACCCGCCGTGGGGCGGCGTCAAAAAATCTCAAAGGAGCCGCCTCCGAGCGACAGCTAGGAAGCGAGGGCCCGCAGCCTGCCGATGGCCGCCTCAGCCTCCCGAACGATGTCGCGCACGATTGCGGCGGCGGGCTTTATGTCCGTCACCAGCCCCACGCCCTGGCCGCAGGACATGAGTCCGATGTCGAGCGCTCCCCGCTCATACAGCTCTTTCGCTTTTTCCCCCGCTATGAGCGGTATAAGCTCTTCCAGGGTGGCGCCGTTCTTTTCCATTTCCACCACCTTGCGGGCGGTTTCGTTTATCCAGACCCGATGCGTGTTGCCAATGGATCGAAGCGCCAGCATGGTATCCAGTTCACCCGATTTAACCAGGGCTTCCTTGACGGCGCGGTTCATGGGGCACTCCTCGGAGGCCAGAAAACGGGTTCCCATGATGACTCCTTCCGCGCCCAAGGCCAGCAGGGCGGCCATTCCTCTGCCGTCGCACACGCCGCCTCCGGCGATCACCGGGACAGTTACCTCATCGACCACGCGGGGAGTCAGGCAGAGGGTGGTGATATCCAGCGTTCCAGTGGCCCCGCCGTTTTCATAGCCCACCACCGTTACGGCGTCCACGCCGAGGCTTTCCGCCTTTTTGGCGTAGCGCACGCCCACGCACTTATGAATGAGCGTAACGCCCGCGTTCTTCAGACGCCTGATATATTCCTCCGGCGCCTTGTGGCCGGAAGTTTCCACCACCGGGACGCCTTCATCGATAATCACGTCGATGTACTCGTTGTTATCGATCTTCCGTATGGAGGGAAACATGTTCAGGTTGACGCCGAACGGCTTGCCGGTGATTTCGCGAACCTTCCTGACGTCGCTTCGAAAGGATTCCTTGTCCAGGTAGTTGGCCGACGCCATTATTCCCAAAGCGCCGGCCGCGGATATGGCGCCCACCAGTTCCGCTCGCGACAAATGCATCATGGTTCCGCCGATGATGGGGTGTTCGATTTTGAGCAGTTCGGTAATGCGGGTCTTCAACATGGGATATCTCCTCTGCGGCGTGTCCGGCGCGGCGCCGGGCGCCTCCGGGCATGGGATAAGACCTCGTCGATCACGTTACCCGTATGTAACATCAGCGCGCGGTTCTGTTCGACCGATTTTTTCACTTTTCGCAGGGTGGGGTTACAGGCCGCCGCCGGAATAAAAAGCCGGGAGGCTCTTACGCGTTTCCTCCGGCTTCTTCTCTTTTACGCTCGAAGCGGTCCGTTCGGCGGGAGAGATCATTTTCCGGTCGAGACGGCGCCGGGGCCGGAACGGATTTGCCGAACCGCCGTTTCACTCGCGGTTCAGGAACTTTTCAGGTGCTTGATCAACATGACCGGTTTCAAACATCGGTACACCACATGGTGGGTTACGCTGTTGGCCAGCCAGTCTTGAAATTCAGTGAGCCCGCTGTCGGAGATGATGACCATGTCGAAATCTTCATCCACGGCCAGATTGCAGATAGCCGCCCCCGGCTCGCCGGACATGATACGCCGCTGAGCTTCAACGCCGCCCTTGACCAGCTTTTCCACAACCTCGTCCAGAATCTTGGACATGTAGCGCATGTGCGATTCCCGAACCATTCCCTGCAAGGACATATTGAGCCCCCGCCCTTCCACCTGGCCGGTGTCGTACACATTCAGCGCGGTGACCGAGAGCGGTATTTTTTTGTTCAACTCAATGGCGTAGTCCTCGGCCGGGACCGAATTCCGCATGCCGTCGATGGGGAGCAGAACTTTTGTTTTTTCCATAGTGACTCCACTCTCAAGGAGAAGGGCGCCGGCTTTGTTCAGACCGCCGGAGCCTAGCTTATTCGAGATATCCGAACACTTTGGGCAGCCACAGCACCGCTGCGGGCCAGTACGTCAGAAGCATCAGCACGCCGATCTGGATGGCCAGAAACGGCAGAACCGATTTGGACACATAAATGAGGTCGCGGTTGGTGAGCGCGCCGGTTATATAGAGGCTCACCCCCATGGGAGGGGTGCAGTATCCGATCGCCAGGTTGACGGTAAAGAGCAGGCCGAAGTGCATGAAATTCACGCCAAAGGCTTCGAGCATGGGCAGGAAAATCGGGCCGAGAATGAGGGTCGCGGAAATGATGTCCATGAACATGCCCACGATGAGCAGCAGGATGTTGATGGCCAGCAGAAACACCCAGGGCTCGCTGATGTTGGCGAGCACCATCTGCGTGATTCTGGCCGGGAGCGCTTCCAGCGTCAGGTATCGGCCGAAACAGGTGGCTCCGGCGACAATAATGAGCAAGGTGGCTGAAGTTACCGCCGCGTTGACGGTGATTTGTTTCACTTCGCCCAGTTTCATATCCTTATGAATGAACAGTTCAACAATGAACGCGTACACACTCGCCACGACGGCGGCTTCATTCGCCGTGAAGGCGCCCGAAAAAATGCCGCCGAAAATGATGACGGGCAGGAGCAGGGACCAGATGGATTCCCGCAAGGCGGCCTTCAGATCGGCCCAGGTGGGCTTGGGCTTGCGCACAAAGGTGGTCTTTTTGCGATAGACGAAATAGGAATACACACAGGTGAAAAAAATGATCAGGATTCCGGGCAGGAAGCCGGTGAGGAACAGCCCTTCCAGTGAAACATTGCTGATCATGCTGTACAGGATCATGGAAATGCTGGGGGGGATGATGACTCCCAGGTTGGGAGCGGTGGTCATGACGCCCACGGCGTAGTCCTCGTCGTAGCCGTTTTCCAGTAGGGCGGGAATCATGAAACCGCCGATGGCCACGACGGTGGCCACCGTGGATCCGGAAATGGCGCCAAACAGACCGCAGGCGAGCACTCCCGCCATGCCCAGGCCCCCCGGCAGCGCGCCGACGAACACGTTGGCCACCTTGATGAGTTTGTCGACGATGGAGCCGGACGTCATGATGTTTCCACACAAAATGAAAAACAACACCACCACCAGCGAGAAGTTGTCCATGCTCCGGAACATGGTTTGCGCGAGCATCAGGAGAGGCAGGTCGGTAAACAACAGGAAGCCCGCCACGGCCGTAAAAAACAGACACATGAACACGGGAACGACGGTGGCCATGCTTCCCAACAGCACCAGCAATATGACAATAGAACTCGTTTCCATGGGCAAAAAGATCCAGGCCGGCTAGGCGAAAGCAACCGCGACAGGGTTATCGATCGCGCCGATTCTCTTTATAGTCAAGCCAGATATTCTGAAGCGTGCGGATAAACATCATGCCGCCCATGAGCGGCAGGACACAATACAAGTAGACAAGCGGAATCTCCAGGATGATGGTTTTCTGCGATGTCATAGCCTGTTGTTTCACCATAAGCGCGCCGTAATACATCATGAAACAGGAAAAGAACAGCGTGACCAGGTGACTCCAGAAGAACAAGGCCGTTTTCAAACGCGGGGCCAACTGGATGAGCGCGTCGATCTTGATCATGGAACGGTTTTTGATGGCCGCGCTACAGCCGATAAGGGTGGTGTAGATGATGACCTCACGGACCAGTTCCTCGGACCACGCCAGCGAATATTTGAATCCATAGCGCAGGACAACATTGATAAAAAGGGAAATCAAGGCCACCATGGTGGCGATGTACAAAGTCCAGTCTTCGAAAAAGCTGAGTACTTTATCAAAAGCTTTGAAAACGCGGTCGATCATTAAGGTCGGACCTCCGGAAGACAAAAAGGGGGCGGAGGCCCGCGGGCCTCTTCCCCCTCAAGCGGATCGCGAGGTTATGGCTTGTAGCCCATGTAATCCTGGACTTTTTTCAGATACTCGGGGCCGATTTCAGCGGCGTACTTCTGGTGGACGATGTCGCCTTCTTCGCGGAGCACGTCCATTTCCTCACCGGAAAGGGTGAAGAACTCGATCCCCTTGCTCTTGGCGTCGGCGATCTGGTCGGCTTCCTGCTGCACGGTTTCGGCTCGAATCTTGGCGCATTCTTCATGAACGACCTTGATGAAGATATCCTGCAGGTCCTTGGGCAGCTTTTCAAACCAGGCTTTGTTGAAGATCCAGATAAACAGGCCCTGGGCGTAGTTGATCTGGGTAAAGTATTTGGCGACCTCAAACTTCTTGGTGATGTTGCACACCGCCGGCGTGTGATCCAGACCGGTGATGACCCCCTGCTTCAACGCCACCGGCACATCGGGCCAGGGCATAACCACGGGATTAAAACCCCACGCTTTATACAGCAGTTTGTTGACCGCGGCTTCGGCGATCCGGAATTTGATTTTCTTGGCGTCTTCAATGGTTTTTACCGGCATGGTGGTGGCCCAGCCGTAATTGCCGTACCCGGTAATATCGACGCCCATGATTCCGACTTCATCCATGGCTGTGAGGAAGTGATCGAACAGGTCCTTGTTCGCTATGAATTGGTCCAGCTTTTCAAAGGAGTTGATCAGAAAGGGCAGGTTTACCAGACCGAAGCGGGGCCCCAGGTTGGTCGAAGCCACCGAGGATACGCCCATGCCCTGGATTGCGCCCATTTGAAGCTGATTGAGGACTTCCACTTCGCCGCCGAGCATGGAGAAAGGCAGATATTCAAAATAGATCTGGCCGTTGGTGGCTTTCCACAGGGCGTCGCGTATGGCGAACCCGGTGTAGACGCCTTTCAGAACCGGGTGCGATACGTTGGAAACCTTGCACGTATATTTGGCCGTTGAAGGATCGAACGCCGGTTTCCATTTATCCAGGGACGGTTTCGCCGCGTGAACGTTCGCGCCAAAAACGAGTCCCAGGGCCACTGTTACCGCTACCGTTAAAACCAGCCATTTTTTACAACCCATAGACACCTCCTCCAGGTAAGTAATTGTAATAGATACCGGACCAACTTCGGAAAAACGGCAAAGGCCCCGCGTTCCGCCTCTCCGAATCTCAAGAGCGCCCCTTGTCATTTAAATTCCAATGACGCGCGCCTTTTTCTGGAAAAACAAGAGGAAACTTTGTATAAGAATAAACTTCAAGTATCGCCTGAACCATATCCGAGCGCAAAAGTATGGGAATGGTTCTGAATACCATAGAGAACGAAGCAAAATCAATAGGTTTTTGTATACAAAATAAATATATGTTTTTCTTCACAAAAAAACAAAGTTGGCGTCCTCTTGAAATGACGCCGCAAGGGAGTATTTCGCGCCCGCGCCCGGGAGGGAGCGGAAGAAGCGGCGTTTTCCACAGAGAACAAGAGCGGGTCTCATGAACAGGGGGGAAGGCGCCCCCATGGCTGGCCGTCCGGCCAAGGCCTGGGTTGAAAAAATATACCTCGAATTGCCTCCTCCCCGGATTGGAGCCAATCAGGCGGATGTGGACCGGCTGATTGCTTCCCTGACCGCCCAAACCGGTTATAAAAACCTACACGCGCCGTATCGGCTGTGGAAAAAAATCCCTTCCATTTTGCGGAAAGACAATTTCAGGATCACGGCCACCCTTGTTTCGCAAAGGGACATGGTGGAACTGGCCGACGTCCAAAGCGGGAACACGGAAGGTCAACTGGCGGGCGTGGCGGTGGATCTGGGCACCACGACCATTCTCATCTCCCTTCTTGATCTACGTTCCGGGGAAATCCTCGAAGAGATTACTATCAAGAACCCTCAGGCCGCGCACGGAGCCGATGTGTTGTCGCGCATCCACTACGCGGGCGCGGCCGGAGGACTGGAAACCCTCCAGAAACTGGTCATGGAGGCCTTGAACGAGGCCATCGGCGGACTACTCCGGAAGCGCTCGTTGAAACCCGAAGAGATTTTCGCGGCGGCGGTGGCCGGAAACACCATCATGACCCATCTTTTCCTGGGGCTGGACCCGCAGCATATTCGCCGGGAACCGTATATACCGGTGGTCAACAAGCCCGATTTTGTGCGCGCCCGCGAATTGGGACTTACGCTCAACGAAAACGCGCCGGTTTTTGTCTTCCCCAACGTGGGCAGCTACTTCGGAGGGGATTTGGTGGCCGGCATTTTGTCCTCCGGGCTTTACAAACAGCCGGAACCCTCGATCCTGGTGGACATCGGCACCAACGCCGAAGTGGTTTTGGGGAACCGTGACTGGCTGCTGGCTTGCGCCGGGGCCGCGGGTCCCGCGTTGGAAGGCGGCGTGGCCAGGATGGGCGCCCAGGCCGCTCAGGGCGTTATCGACCACATCTCCATCGACGAACGGACGCTCGCGGCCCGCTATACCGTCATCGGAGGCGGAAAGCCCGTGGCCATGTGCGGATCGGCGATAATCGACCTCACCGCGGAACTCTTCCTCCGGGGCATCATAGACACACAAGGCAAATTCGCGCCCGACCGGGGCGCTCCACTGGCGGATACCGAGGACGGCCCGGCGTATGTGGTGGCGAGCGGAGCGGAAACGGAACACGGCGAAGACATTTCGCTGAGTCAGATAGACCTCGATGTGCTGTTGCGGTCCAAGGCCGCCATGTACACCATCCTGCAGACCATAACCGAGGAAGTGGGGGTTTCGTTTCAGGACCTGAAACGCTTTTATGTGGCCGGAACGTTCGGAACCTATATCGATCCGCGGAAAGCGGTTATCCTGGGAATGACGCCGGATCTTCCCCTGGAAACCTACCAGCCGTTGGGCAACAGCTCCGCCCAGGGCGCTCGCATGATTCTCTTGGACCGCGGTCTGCTGGAAGACGTGGACCGGATTCGGGACATGCTGACCTATATGGAGCTGAACGTGAACCAGAAATTCATGAACCTGTTCAGCGCGGCGCGGTTTATACCTCATACGGAACGGGCGCTGTTCCCATCGGTGAAAACGGACGCGGAACTGGAAGCGGGGGCGCGTGAATGAGGGCTTGCCTTGGGGGCGCCGAATATACTATGATGAACGATCCGTGAATAAGCGATAAATTGATAGTAATTTTCTCTTGACAAAATTCCGGGGCCATAGTAAAAGACTTGGATTAATCCCGCGAGGCGACGCCTCTGCATATTATATCGCCCGGTCTCTGTTCAACAGAGAGTGAGCGTAGGCGGGGTTTTTTGTTTGTTCTGAAGAGGAGAACGTAACGGATCGTTCTGTTTTTGATATAGAAAATCCGCTGGCGTAGCTCAATTGGCAGAGCAGCTGATTTGTAATCAGCAGGTTGCGGGTTCGAGTCCCATCGCCAGCTCCAGTGATACACGGAATAGCATTCTCCTTTCGATATAGCCTTTCAATACAAACGGAGAGGTACCCAAGCGGCCAAAGGGAACAGACTGTAAATCTGTCGGCGGACGCCTTCGGAGGTTCGAATCCTCCCCTCTCCAACTAAAGAATATCCTGAGGATTTGTAGGAGACTTAAGCGCTGGAACTACACCCTGGGTACATATCTGTATAAGAGCCTACCCAGAGAAGGTTGTGCGGGAATAGCTCAATTGGCTAGAGCATCAGCCTTCCAAGCTGAGGGTTGCGGGTTCGAGCCCCGTTTCCCGCTCCAAAAAAAGAAGCCCACGTAGCTCAGTAGGTAGAGCACTTCCTTGGTAAGGAAGAGGTTCACCGGTTCAAGCCCGGTCGTGGGCTCCATTTTTTATGCCCCGGGTTTATCCGTCGCCGTCGCCCGGGACAGCAATACGATCAGCTCCCAAAAGGAGGAATCTGGATGGCCAAGAAGAAGTTTGAGCGGAAGAAGCCGCATGTGAATGTAGGGACGATCGGTCATATAGACCATGGCAAGACGACTTTGACTTCGGCGATCACGCTGTGTCTGTCGAAGGCGGGCGGAGCGGAGTATATACCTTTTGATGCGATCGACAAGGCGCCTGAGGAGAAGGAGCGTGGTATAACGATCGCGACGGCGCATGTGGAGTATGAGACGCCGAATCGTCATTATGCGCATGTGGACTGTCCTGGTCATGCGGACTACATCAAGAATATGATTACGGGTGCGGCGCAGATGGACGGTGCGATCTTGGTGGTCGGGGCGGATGACGGTCCGATGCCTCAGACTCGGGAGCATATATTGTTGGCGCGTCAGGTTGGGGTGCCGGCGATTGTGGTTTTTTTGAACAAAGTGGACATGGTGGACGACGAGGAGTTGATCGAGCTGGTGGAGTTGGAGTTGCGGGAGTTGTTGGAGAAGTATGAGTTTCCCGGTGAGGAGATACCGATCATCCGTGGTTCGGCGCTCAAGGCTTTGGAGTGCGGTTGCGGTAAGTCGGAGTGCGCCAACTGCAAGCCGATCTTGGATTTGATGTCGTCGGTGGACGCCTATATACCGGAGCCGGTGCGCGACGTGGACAAGCCGTTTTTGATGCCGGTGGAGGATGTTTTTTCGATCTCGGGTCGGGGGACGGTGGTGACGGGCCGAGTGGAGCGTGGCCGGATCAAGGTGGGAGAAGAAGTGGAGATCGTGGGTCTGCGTTCGACGATCAAGACGGTCTGCACGGGAGTGGAGATGTTCCGCAAGGTCTTGGACGAAGGCCGGGCTGGTGACAACGTGGGTGTTTTGCTTCGCGGGACCAAGCGGGACGAGGTGGAGCGGGGCCAGGTGGTGGCCAAGCCTGGTTCGATCACGCCGCACACCAAGTTTCGGGCTGAGGTTTACGTATTGAACAAGGATGAAGGCGGTCGCCATACGCCGTTTTTCTCTGGTTATCGTCCGCAGTTTTATTTTCGGACCACGGACGTGACCGGGGTGGTGACTTTGCCTGAAGGCGTGGAAATGGTCATGCCCGGAGACAACGTGTCCATCGAGGTCAACCTGATTACGTCCATCGCCATGGAAAAGGAACTTCGGTTCGCCATTCGTGAAGGCGGCCGGACCGTGGGCGCCGGCGTCATCTCAGATATCATCGAATAAACAAGGCGCCTGGAGGTTGGAAAACCGGCCATGATGATGAACAGTCAGAAAATCAGGATCAGGCTTAAAGCCTACGATCACAAACTGCTGGACCAGTCGGCCCAGGAGATAGTTGATACGGCCAAACGGACCGGAGCTCGTGTGGCCGGCCCCATCCCTTTACCGACCAGGATCAGTCGATACACCGTCCTGCGGTCGCCCCATATTGACAAGAAATCTCGGGAACAGTTTGAGATTCGGACCCACAAGCGGCTTTTAGACATCCTGGACCCGACCCAGCAGACCGTGGATGCCCTGATGAAGCTGAACCTTTCGGCCGGTGTCGATGTGGAGATAAAACTTTAAGAAATGCGGCCGCTCCGGGCTGAAGGCCCGGTGCCGGCTGCCGCCTGAAGTGAGTTATGGTCAAAGGAATAATTGGAAAAAAACTCGGGATGACCCGTCTGTTCGTTGAAGAAGGCCGGGCGGTTCCGGTCACGGTCATTCAGGCCGGGCCTTGCACGGTGGTCCAGAAGAAAACCAAGGATCAAGACGGGTACGAGGCCTTGCAGTTGGGCTTCGGCCGCCGTAAAAAGGTCAACCGTCCTCTGGCCGGGCACTTCCGGGCCGCCGGCGGGCAGAATTTCGTGGTGCTGAAAGAATTCGAAGCCGAGGCGCTCGAAGAGTACGCTCCGGGACACGAAGTAACCCTGGATATTTTCGAGGTGGGTGAGAAAATCGATATAACCGGGACGACCAAAGGCCGCGGTTTTACCGGGGTGATCAAGCGTCACGGTTTCGGCGGCGGCCGGGCTACTCACGGCTGCACCACTCACCGCAGCCCCGGTTCCATCGGGTCTTCGGCTTCCCCCAGCCGTGTTTTTCCGGGCAAGAAAATGCCCGGACATATGGGTGCCAGAAAGAAGACGGTTAAGGGTCTGGAAATAGTGGACATCAGGCCGGAATTGGGCGTGGTCCTAGTCAAGGGAGCTGTGCCCGGACCGCAGAACGGCATTGTTCTGCTTAAAAAAGTATAGGCGTTATAAAACCATGCCGGTTGTAGATGTATATAATCTGAAAAGAGAGAAAGTGGGGGAGGCGGTGTTGCCGCCGGAAATATATGAGGTTCCTTTGCGGGAACACCTGGTTCATGAAGTCGTGACGGCCCAACTGGCCGGCCGCCGCTCAGGAAGCGCCTCCACCAAAGACCGCTCCCAAATAAGGGGCACGACCAAGAAACCTTGGCGTCAAAAGGGCACAGGGCGGGCCAGGGCCGGCTCGCGCAAGTCCCCCCTCTGGCGCGGCGGCGGGGTCATTTTCGGCCCCAAACCCAGGGACTACGGATTCTTACCGCCCAAACGGGTGCGGCGCGGCGCTCTTAAAGTGGCCCTGACCGCCAAGCTCAAGGATTCCGAGTTGATGGTCGTGGACGCCATGGACCTTCAGGAGGTCAAGACCAAGAATTTCGTCCAGGCCATGGCCGGTTTGGGTTTGGAGAACGCCCTGATCGTAACCCCGGAATCTAACGAGAACCTGGAAAAATCCTCCCGCAACGTCCCAGGTTTCAAGGTTCTTCGTTCGGAGGGCTTGAATGTTTACGACGTGGTCAGGTTCAGGCATCTGGTCCTTCTTCAGCCCAGCCTGGCCAAGATCGAGGAAAGGTTGCTCAAATGAGAGAGCCGCACAAGATCGTTCTTCGGCCTCTGGTCACTGAAAAAAGCACCACCCAGAAAGAGGCTTTCAATCAGATCGCCTTTGAAATCGACCGCCGGGCCAACAAGATAGAAGTCCGCCAGGCTGTGGAAAGCGCTTTCAATGTCAAAGTGCTGGAAGTGCAGACCATGAATATGAGGGGCAAGAAAAAAAGAGTCGGCCGTTTTTTTGGCCGGCGCGCCCACTGGAAAAAGGCGGTGGTCAAACTGGCTCCCGGCCATCACGTGGATTTCTTTGAAGGCGTATAAAGGGGATTAGAGGTATAAGCCAATGGCCATAAAAAAGGTGAAACCTACATCGCCGGGCCGCCGGTTCCAGACCTACATCACTTTTGATGAGATTACCAGGAAGGAGCCGGAAAAGAGTCTGTGTGAATCTCTGCCCAAAAGCGGTGGCCGCAACAACAACGGCCGGATCACCTGCCGCTACCGCGGCGGAGGACACAAGCGTCTTTACCGCCGAATAGATTTCAAGCGGGACAAGACCGACATCCCGGCCAAGGTCTTCTCCATCGAATATGATCCGAACCGCAACGCCCGGATTGCGTTGCTTCATTATGCCGATGGAGAAAAGCGTTACATTCTGGCGCCCTTGAATCTGAAAGTCGGCGACACCGTGATTTCCAGCCAAAAAGCGGATATCAAGCCGGGCAACGCCCTGCCTTTGAGGTTTATCCCCCTGGGGACCCTGGTCCACAACGTCGAACTGAAGATGGGCAAGGGCGGGCAGATGGTCAGAGGTGCGGGGACCTATGCCCAGGTCATGGCCAAGGAAGGGAATTACACCCTGCTCAAACTGCCCTCGAGCGAATTGCGTCTGGTCTTTTCCGATTGCAAGGCCACGGTCGGCCAACTGTCCAACCCGGACCACAGCAATATTTCCGTGGGTAAGGCCGGCCGGACCAGGTGGCTGGGCCGTCGGCCGCATGTCCGCGGCGTGGCCAAGAACCCGGTGGACCATCCTCACGGCGGCGGCGAAGGACGCAGTTCGGGCGGACGTCATCCGGTTACGCCCTGGGGTGTGCCGACCAAAGGTTTCAAAACCAGGAAACGAACCAAGGAAAGTGACAAGTATATAGTCAAGAGGAGAAAGTAGTTTCATGCCCCGTTCCGTAAAAAAAGGTCCTTTTGTGGATGACCATTTGGCGGCCAAGGTGCTTAAGGCCCAGGAAGTCCAGGACCGCCGGGTAATAAAAACCTGGAGTCGCCGGTCGACCATCATTCCCGAAATGGTCGGTCTGACTTTCGCCGTCCATAACGGCAAAAAGTTTATTCCGGTTTTCGTCACCGAAAACATGGTCGGCCACAAACTGGGTGAATTTGCTCCAACCAGGACCTTCTTCGGCCACGCCGGGGACAAGAAATCCAGGCTCAAGGGCAAGAAATAGACTGGTCTGCCTGGCGAGGAGTTTGTGCTTATGGAAAAGAAGGCGATGGGGAAATATATTAGGTTGGCCCCCCGAAAGATTCGGATCGTGGCCGACAATATCAAGGGGCAGCCTGTGGAGAAGGCGGTCAATGTCTTGGGCTTTACGCCGAAAAAGGCGGCCCGGGTTCTGCTCAAGGTGCTCAATTCGGCCGTAGCCAACGCCGAACAGGACCCCGAAGTGGACGTGGACACCCTTTATGTCAAGAAGGTTTATGTGGACGAAGGACCGACCATGAAACGGTGGCGGGCTCGGGCTCAGGGCCGGGCGTACCGGATCAGGAAGCGCAGCAGCCACGTGACTATAGTCTTGGACGAGAAGGCATAGGAGGATTTCGGTTTGGGTCAAAAAACACATCCGATTGGTTTTCGATTGGGAGTGATAAAAAGCTGGGATTCCCGCTGGTTCGCTCGGCGTGACTTCGGAAAGCTGGTGGTTGAAGACAAGCTGATCCGGAAGTTCATCAAGGAACGACTCCAGCAGGCCGGCATCTCCCAGATCGAGATTGAAAGGGCGGCCAACAAGGTCAAACTACGCATCCATACGGCCAGACCGGGGATAGTCATCGGGAAGAAAGGCGCGGAGATCGAGAGTCTCAGGCGGGACTTGGAAAAGAAAATCAAGAGGGATGTGATGATCGACATCCAGGAAATCCGCAAGCCGGAAATGGACGCCCAACTGGTGGCCGAGAACGTGGCCCAGCAACTGGTTCGGCGGGTGGCCTTTCGTCGAGCTATGAAGAAGGCCGTGGGGCTGGCCTTGAAATTCGGCGCCCAGGGGATCAAAATCCGTTGCGCCGGCCGTCTGGCCGGAGCTGAAATGGCCAGGAAAGAATGGTATCGGGAAGGCCGGGTCCCCCTCCACACCCTCCGGGCTGACATTGATTACGGCTTCGCCGAAGCCAAGACTACTTACGGGGTGATTGGAGTCAGGGTGCATATCTTCAAAGGCGAAGTGCTCACCGCGGATGAGCAGCAAAGATTGCAGGAGGCTTGATTAATGTTAGCCCCCAAGAAAGTTAAATACCGCAAGCAGCAAAAAGGCCGGATGAGGGGGTTGGCCTATCGCGGCTCCGACCTTGAGTTCGGCCGGTACGGTTTGCAGGCGGTCGGCCGAGGATACATGACCAGCAAGCAGATCGAGGCGGCCCGAGTGGCCATCACCCGGCATGTGAAAAGAGGCGGCAAGATTTGGATTCGGGTCTTCCCCGACAAGCCCATTACCAAGAAGCCGGCCGAGACCAGGATGGGCAAGGGCAAAGGGTCTCCGGAAGGCTGGGTGGCCGTCATTCGTCCGGGTCAGATTCTTTACGAATTGGAAGGTGTGCCCGAAGAGGTGGCCCGGGAGGCCATCCGTCTGGCTTCGCATAAACTGCCCTTTGGTTGCCGGTTCGTCAAAAGGGGTGAGGTCTTATGAAAGCCAGGGAATTTAGGGACATGTCTCTCGATGAATTGCGGGACCGGGAGAAAGACCTCCGGGAGGAATTGTTCAACCTGAATTTTCAGCATGGGACCAACCAACTGGAGAACCCGATGAGGATCGGTCAGACCCGGAAGGAAATCGCCAGGGTGTTGACGATCATCCAGGAAAAGAAGCGGGCCGTTGTCCGCAGTGAGGGTTGAAGGCTGTGAGCGGGAAACGTATTAGAAAGAGAATGGTCGGAGTGGTTGTTTCCGACAAAATGGATAAGACCGTTGTCGTCGTGGTCGACCGGCTGGTCCCACATCCGACTTATAGGAAATTCATACGCCGGCGGTCCAAATTTCAAGCCCATGATGAAAAAAACACGGCCCGGGCGGGCGATAAGGTGGAAATTATTCAGTCCCGGCCTTTAAGCCGGACCAAACGATGGCGGATTACCCGCGTCTTAGAACGTCGGGCTTAGAGGTAACCAGTCATGATTCAACCGGAAACCCAGCTCAATGCGGCTGATAACTCCGGGGCCAAGAAGCTTTACTGTATCAAGGTCCTGGGGGGGTCGCGGCGGCGTTATGCTTCCCTCGGAGATATTATCGTCGTCTCGGTCAAGGAGGCCTTGCCCAACAGCAAGGTCAAGAAAGGCGACGTGATGAAGGCCGTGGTCGTGCGGACGGTCAAAGAAGTCGGCCGGCCTGACGGGTCTTACATTAAGTTTGATGAGAATTCAGCCGTGCTGATCAACAATCAGCGCGAACCCATCGGAACACGTATCTTCGGGCCGGTGGCCAGGGAGCTGCGGGCCAAGAAGTTCATGAAGATAATCTCTTTGGCCCCCGAGGTCCTGTAGAGACCGGACCGGTCAAACAGGTTGAGGGATAGGTTATGGAGAGAAAAAGTTACCATATAAGGAAGGATGACCGAGTGATGGTCATTTCGGGCAAGGAAAAAGGGAAAGTGGGTAAAGTCCTGAAAATCCTGCCCAAGAAAGACCGAATCATCGTCGAGAAGGTCAACATGATCAAGCGGCACACCAAGCCCGGCCGAATGGGCAGCCGCGGAGGCATCCTGGAAAAAGAAGGCTCTCTGCCCATTTCCAACGTGATGTTGATCTGTTCCAGTTGCACTGACCCGGTTCGAGTCGGCCGCAAGGTCCTTGAAGACAGACGCCGGGTCCGGGTCTGCACCAAATGCGGGGAGACTTTAGATAAATAAGAACGGCTCGGAGAATTAAATGGCCAGACTTAGAGAACTGTACGAGAGCGAAATCAAAGGCCGACTGGTTAAGGAGTTCGGCTACAAAAACCCTATGGAAGTGCCGAGGTTGGCCAAGGTCGTCCTGAACATGGGGTTGGGTGAAGCCGTTCAGAACATCAAGATTCTCGACGGGGCCGTGGAAGAATTGACGGCCATCGCCGGCCAGAAAGCGGTCATCACCCGGGCTCGAAGGTCCATCGCCGCTTTCAAGGTCAGGGAAGGCATGCCGATAGGCGTCATGGTCACTCTCAGGCGGGATCGGATGTATCACTTTTTGGATAAACTGATGAATATAGTTCTGCCCCGGGTTCGTGACTTTCGCGGTGTCTCGCCCACGGGTTTCGACGGCCGGGGCAATTATACCCTGGGCCTGAAAGAACAGTTGATTTTTCCAGAGATCAATTATGACAAAGTAGACAAAATCAAAGGGATGAACATTACCATCGTCACCACGGCCAAAACGGATGAGGAAGCCCGGCTCCTGCTCGGTCAAATGGGCATGCCTTTCCGTCGTCGAAGCTAGAAGGAGGAGAGTTTTGGCCAAAAAGTCGAAAATCGCCAAGGCCAAGCGCCCCCCCAAATTCAGAGTCAGGGGCTACAACCGTTGTCCGGTTTGCGGGCGGCCTCGGGCCTATTTACGGAGATTCAATCTGTGCCGCATCTGTTTCAGGCAGATGGCCCTAGCCGGTGAGATACCCGGAGTCATTAAGGCCAGCTGGTAGGGGAGGGGAAGACAGGAACATGACCATGACTGATCCAATCGCCGACCTGCTGACCAGGATACGCAACGGTATGACGGCCCGCCTGGAACGAGTCGACGTGCCGTCTTCAAAACTAAAGGTGAACATCGTTCGTATCTTACGTGATGAAGGTTATATAAAGAACTACAAGGTCATCAAGGACAACAAGCAGGGAGTTTTGCGGATTTTTCTTAAATATACGGACAACAATCTCCCGGCCATCAAAGGAATCCAACGGGTGAGCAAACCGGGGTGCCGAGTCTATGTCGGCTCCGATGAAATACCGCCGGTGCTGTCCGGCCTGGGATTGGGCATCCTTTCCACCTCGAAAGGCGTGATGTCGGATCGCGAAGCTCGGCGGCAGAAGATCGGCGGCGAAATACTTTGCTCAGTCTGGTGAGGCTGTTTTACAAGCCCCTGGAAAGGACTGGATGATAAATGTCGCGAGTCGGGAAGAAACCAATTGAAGTGCCGAAAGGCGTGACGATCGAATATCGTCCGCCTTTCTTGACGGTCAAGGG
>ENA-OSEO01001740-OSEO01001740.1-sediment-metagenome-genome-assembly--contig:-NODE-1740-length-36576-cov-6.775008_pt1 | contig 36576 bp, 28 predicted proteins | sample MGYA00237883_ERZ534232 | MGnify/ENA metagenome assembly ERZ534232 | reverse complement strand
AGCGTCGGTTCACCGGGCTGGTTCTTCAGATGAGCCGCCTGCCCCAGCCGGTCATCACCGCCGTCAACGGACCGGCCTTGGGGGCCGGGCTGGGCTTGGCTCTGGCCGGAGACATCATTATTGCCAGTACCCGGGCCGCTTTCACCGCCTCATACATCAACGTGGGTCTGTCGGGGGGTGAAATGGGATCGTCCTACCTGCTGCCCCGGATGGTTGGATTACCGCGGGCTATGGACATCCTGCTGACCGGACGAACAATCGGTGCGGAAGAAGCGGAACGCATCGGCCTCATCAGTCGCCTGGTCGAGCCGGAAGCCCTGATGGCCGAGGCCCGGGAAACGGCCCGGATCATGCTGGCCAAGTCGTCGGCCGGCTTGCGCATGACCAAGGAATCCGTGCGTATGAACCTGAGCGCGGCCGGACTGGAAGCAGCCGGGGCGTTCGAAGACCGCAACCAGAGTCTGTGTACCCAGCAGCCGGAAAGCCTGGCTTTGCTGGCCCGGACCTTGGAACGGATTTCAAATTCTTCTTAGGCCGGATTATATCGAGCGAGTCGAATTCGTTGAGGTCCTCTAGGGGCGATAAACCCGTCATCGTCAAGGCCACAAGCTCTTCCTCTTTCGCCCTCATCTCACCCGACTGCCTGGATTTTGCTGACCCAACTGCCCTGATTGCCTTGGTCCGCCGAGGTGCATAAAAAAGGGCTTTAGGGCTTTGCCCCTAAAGCCCTTGAAATTCCTGGAGCCGGCGATGGGATTTGAACCCGCGACCTGCTGATTACGAATCAGCTGCTCTACCACTGAGCTACGCCGGCCATGGCTGAGGCAGACTATACGGAAAAGCGGCCGCCTTGGCAAGATGGATTTTTTCGTCGCCGGGCCAGAGAACCTGTTCGCAACCCAATGGCCGCGAACAAGCAACCGACCGGCAGCGAAACGGCCGTCAATAGGCCGCCTACTTGCCCGTGGGGATGGGCACGCTGGACAGCAGATACTTGAGGTCGTCGTCGCTGAACATGATACCCAGGCCGAAGAAGAGGGAGCGCTGGTCCGGGTTCAGGAAATCGTCGTAGCCGGCGCGGGCATAGAAAAAGTTGAAAAAGAAGAGATTGGTGGCCAGGCGAAGGTGAGGCTTGAGGTCCTCCCGGCTGAAATCATAGGTCTCGAAATTGAAGCGTAAACTGTCCCCGAAAAGGTGGTAATCCAGTCCGAACCCACCCGTGGATTCGATGATCCCGGCCCGGACGGTCAAGTCCCGGTAGCGCTTGGCCAGTTGGGCGTTGAACCGGAGCGCGGACTGGTCCCAGGTCTCCTCGGTGGTGCGGGTGTCGCCTCCGCCGCTGGTGCGCACCCGGGTGATCTCCTTGCTGTACACCCCCCGTGGATCGTCCACCACGCCCACCAGATAGTAACGGTCCTCCCGGGGCTGGATGCGCAGGTTGACCACGGTTCGGGCCTTGTCCAGATCGAACAGGTAGTCGGTGTGGTAATCGACATAGACCTTGATGGCCTCGGTCTTGGCCAGGACATTGTTCACCCCGGTCAGGGCGTCGTCGATCTTCTGGGCCGTGGTGTCGTCGTTGATCAAACGGCCCACCGTGCCTTCGCCGCGGTTGATCTTGTCCGTGACCTGCCGGAGCGAGGCCAGGGTCTCCTCCACGTCCTTGCTGGCCTGCCCGCCGGCGACCAGGGAACCCAACGCGCCTTCGCCCTGGTTGATCTTCCGGCTGATCTCGTTGAGCTGGCCCAGGGTCTCGTTGATGTTCTTCATCACCGTGTCCTGGTTGACCAACTGGCCCAGGGTGCCCTCCCCGTTGTTGATCTTGTCGGCGATGGAGCCGATGGCCTCGATGGTCCGGGACAATTCCTTGGAGACCTGGCTGAGGTTGGCCAGGATGGTCTCGATGTCGTCGCGCCGCGAGGACGAGATGGTGCGCATGTCCTCGGAGAAGACGGCCAGGTTCTTGACGATGGCGTTCAGATTTTCCCGGTTATCGGCGATGACGGCCGAGGCGCTTTCGCTGGCGTCGCGGAGATTCTTCAGAATCTGCCGCAGGTTGGCCACCCCCTCTTCACCGCCGAAAACGGTGTTCAGGGATTCGGTCACGGCCTTGATGTCCACGGTGATTTCGTTGATCTTGGTGATCAGCTCGTCCACTTCAGCCGGTGTGCGGGTGTGGACGATCCGGTCGCCGTTGACCAGGGGTGGTCCGCCGGTCGCGCCCGGGATGATCTCGATATACTTGTCGCCCAAGACGCCCGTGGTGCGGATCATGGCCACGGTGTCGGCGCTGAGAGCCAGGTCGGGCCGCACCCGCATGGCGACCACGGCCCGTCCCATCTGGAGGGAGATGTCTTCCACCTGGCCGACCTCGATGCCCGCGATCTCGACCGGAACGTCTTTCTTCAGCCCCGAGGCGGTGCGGAAGGAGGCGGTCAAGAGGATGCTCTTGTCCCGGCTGACCTGAAAGCGGCCGACCTTGACGGCCATATAGGCCAGCAGGGCCACGGCCACGAGGACGAACAGTCCCACCTTGGCTTCCGTGCTGAATCTGGCCATGGTCGGCGGACCCGCTCAGTCTCCCAGAACCATCGGGCCCTCGCCTTCTCCTTTCAGGAATTGTTGCACCACCGGGTCCGGGCTGCCGTGCACTTCTTCCGGCGTACCGTGAACGATAACCCGGCCTTGGTCGATCATAGCGATTTTGTGGGCGATACGCAAGGCGGCCGGGATGTCGTGGCTGACGACGATGCTGGTCACCTGGGTGCGCGCCTGGGTTTGGACGATGAGGTCGTCCACCATCTCGGCCATGACGGGGTCCAGGCCGGTGGTCGGTTCGTCGAAAAACAGGATTTCGGGTTCCAGGATGATGGCCCGGGCCAGACCGGCCCGCTTGCGCATCCCGCCCGAAATCTCCGAGGGCATCATATGGGCCACGTCCCTAAGGCCGACCATCTCCATCTTTTCCCGGACCAGGCGCTGAATCTCCTTGCGACCCAATCGGGTGTGGGCTTCCAGCGGAAAGGCCACATTCTCGCCCACGGTCATGGAATCGAACAGGGCCGCGCTCTGAAACAACATGCCGAACCGCTGGCGCACCCGGTTCATGGCCGTGTCGCTCAAGTGGGTGATGTCCTGGTCGTCCAGCAGAATCCGGCCGTGATCGGGCTTAAGCAGGCCCACGATCAGCTTGAGCAGGACGCTCTTTCCCCCGCCGGACCGGCCCAGAATGAAGGTGATCCGCCCCCGGTCAATGTCCAGGTTCAGCCCTTCGAGCACGGGCGCGCCCTGAAACGCCTTGCCCAAATCTTCGATGCGGATGATCGGTTCGGTCACGAACCCGGTCCCTTCCCTCATTGGCCCGGTTTTAAAACATGATGGCCGTCATGATGTAATCGCTGACCAGAATCAGGATCGAGGACAGCACCACCGCCTCGGTGGTGGACCGTCCCACGCCCTCGGCCCCGCCCCGGGTGTAAAACCCCTTGTAACACCCGATCAACGTCAGGATGAGACCGAAAACGATCGACTTGGCCAACCCGTTGTAGATGTCGGACGCGTTCAGATAATCGATGGTGTTGCCCACGAAAAGCCCCCGGTTGATCCCCAGAAAGACCACTCCCACCAGATATCCGCCCAAAAAACCCATCACGTCGGCGACAATGGTCAACAGCGGCAGCGTGACCGCGCCGGCCAACACCCGCGGCACGATCAAATACTTGATCGGATTGGCGGCCATGACGTACAGGGCGTCGATCTGCTCGGTGACCCGCATGGTGCCCAGTTCGGCCGCGATGCCCGACCCGGACCGGCCCGTGACCAGCAGCGCGGTGAACACCGGACCCAGCTCCCGGGTCATGGCCAGGGCCACGGTAATGCCCACCATGCTCTCGGCCCGAAACATGGAAAACCCGATGTAGGACTGGATGGTCAGCACCCCGCCGGTGAAGAAGCCGGTCATCAGCACCAGAGGCAACGACTTGACCCCGATGCTTTCCATCTGAGCGAACAGGGCGTGCAGCCGAAGGGGCGGGCGAAAGGTCCACAACACCGTCTGGATGGCGATCAGCGTGAGCTGTCCCATCTGCTCGGCGCCACGAAGAACGCGCCCCCCTAGAATCTCGAGTAGTTTAAACACCGGCGGTTTACTTGGTCGTCATGACATAGACGCCGTTCCAGTCCTTGGGGGGCGGATTCTTCCTCAGTTCATCCGTCCGTTCCATAAAGACCTGGGTGGGGCCGTCCTCGGGGAAATGGGCGTCCACCTGGGCGAAAATCTTGCGGGCCCGCACCCAGTCCTGGGCCTGGTAGGCCTTGAGCCCCTGGGTGAAACCCTGGATAAGCTGCCGCTGTTCCTCGGACACCTCGCCCACCCGGCCGACCAATTCATAGATGCGCACGGGTTGAAGCTTGCCCTTGACCGCCACCAGGTCGAGTTCCCGGCAGACCATCTCCTCCCTGACCTGCTCGTAGGTCGTCTCGCTGATGGTGATGTTGGTGCCGTATTCCTTGTTGATGCCCTCCAGCCGCGAGCCCAGGTTGACGTTGTCGCCGATGACCGTGTAGTCGAAGCGCGTCTCCGAGCCGATGTTGCCGGCGATCATGATGCCGGTGTTGATGCCGACCCGCACCTCCATCTTGGGCAGGCTGGCGTCCCTTTGGGTCCAGACCTCGCGCATTTTGGCCAGTTTGGTCTGCATGTCCAAGCCAGTGCGGCAGGCCTGGAGGGCATGGTTGGGCAAATCCAGGGGCGCGCCGTACACGGCCATGACCGCGTCGCCGATGTACTTGTCCAACAGCCCGTCGTACTGGAAGACCAGGTTGGTCATGGCCGTCAGGTATTCGTTGAGAAAGTTGACCAGCTCCTCGGGGTCCATTTTTTCGGAGATCGAGGTGAAGCCCTTGATGTCGGAAAAGAGCACGGTCAGCATCTTTTTTTCGCCGCCCAGTTTGAGCCGCTCCGGGTCCCTGAGCATCTCGTTGACCACCGAGGGGTGGACATAGGTCTGGAAGGCGCCCTTGATCTTCCGCTTCTCCCGTTCCTCGGTCACGTAGCGGAACACGGTGATGCCGGTGTACACCAGGATTACGCCTAAGGTGGGGAAGACGATGTTCAGCCAGGTGCCCTTGAGGAAAAAGACGTAATTAACCCCAAATTCAGCCGCCAGGACCAACACCCCAAAGAACAGCCCCAGCACCGCCGTCAACCTCGGCAGGACCACCCCTAAAATAATCGCCACGAGCAACATGGCCCCTAGGTCGAAAACGGCCGCCCAGTTCGGCCGGGTCAGAAAATCCTGGCGCAAGATGTTGTCGATGACGTTGGCGTGGACTTCGAGACCCGGATAGTCCGTGGCAAAGGGCGTGGTCCGCAGGTCGTAGATGCCCACGGCCGTGGCCCCGGCCAGGATGATCTTGTCCTTGAACGCGCCCGGCTCGAAACGCTTGGCCAGAATGTCGGCCATGGAAACATGGGGGAAGGTGTGGGCCGGCCCCCGGTAATTGACCAAAAAACGGCCCATTTCATCCGTGGGCAGGTGGTGGGGCCCTATATCGATCCGCTCCGAGCCCACCCTGCTGACATACAAGGCCGCGCTTTCCCCTCCCACGGCGAAGCGCAAGGTCTGAAGGGAAAGAGGCAAATACTGTTTGTCCTCGATGGTGATGACCATGGGAATCCAGCGCACCACACCGTCCACATCTTGGAACATGTTCATGTAGCCGGAGGACGCGGCCGCGTCCCCGATCACCTTGATGTTGGCCACGGGCATGAAGGCCTTGGGGAAACCGACCTTTTCCAGGTTGACGCTCGAGTCCGAGAGCCGAACAAAAGAATAGCTCGCATTATGCAGTCGGTCGATGTTTTCCTGAACGTCTTCCTCGGTAACATGGGCCGTGGTCGCGTCCCGCTGGATGCGCAGGAAATATCCCAGCACCACGGACATACGCGCCTTTTGGATCGTATCGGCCAGAATCTGGTCGTTGTCCGCCTCGCCGTATTCCTTTTGCAGGAACTTGTTCACGGCCGGATTCTTGACGCCAGCCTGACGCATGTGCTCTTCGAGGCGCTGGATGAGCTTCAGACTGGTGTTCTGATCAGGCTCGACAAAGCCGATATCGAAGCCCAACACCTTGGCCCCGTTTTCGTCCAGAATGCGGATCACGTCGGCGATCTTGGCCCGAGGCCAGGGCCACCGGCCGACCTCGTCCAGGGCCTTTTCGTCCACCACGGCCAGGACCACCTCGGAGCCGGGCTGGATCTTCCCCCGGATGTTGAACCTGAGGTCCCGGGCCTTCAGCTCCATGACTTCGAAGTAGGTGAAGCCGAACAGATAAGCCGTGATGAGGATCACGGTTAGCGCCAGGCTGAGGGTCAGGGGGCCGAGCCGAAAGATTTTTTTAATCATGGCTTCTTTCGTTTCTCACGGTTTCTCCGGCCGGCTCCGGCCCGTGGTTTCGGCTGAAGGCGCGAAGCCACCGGCGGCTGCCCGGGCGGCGGTGAGGCCCTGGGAGGAATTCCATATCCGCGCGGTCCGACCGGCCGCAAGCTCGGGGATGCCGCGCGGCATTTCCTTTTAGAGACCAGTAAGTTGTGGTGGTTATAGCAAAGTTCGGGGCCGCTTTCAAGAAAATGATGAATGAGGAACGCGGAATGATGATGAATAGGGAAGGGCCAAGACGGGCGAAGGCAAGGGCAAGGATAAGGGACGGCCCCGCGCCTATCCGCCCCTCTCACCTCCGGCAGCCAGAGCCGGGGGCAATGCACGCCTCGCCCGCGTCGGGGCGCCAGGGCTGCTGATAACGCCTTGTCCGAGTAGAAAAATTTGTGGTAATCTCGTGCTGACATCCAAACCAAAACCGCAGTCGCCAAGCGTGTTGGGTTTCGCTACGCCCAACCCAAGCGACACTTTGGGAGGCAATATGTTCATTCAGCGCCAAACCGTGCAGCCCTTGGAATTTGATGGCCTCAAGATCATGGATTATACGGCCGGACAAAACAGCAGCGCCTCCATGGCGGAAATCACGGTCCCGGCCGGTGTTCGCCATAAGCTTTCCTGGTCCACCCGGTCGGACAAATACTATTATGTCATTTCTGGGGAAATCCTTTTTTCCGTCAACGAACAAATTCGCGGCCTTTCCGCCGGGGATGTCTGCATCGTCCGCAAAGGCGAGCGATTCACCTATAAAAATTCTGGACCCGGTGAGGCCAAACTGGTTTTGGTCCATGCGCCGGATTTTAAATTGGAATGTGAAGTCTTTGAGGATTAGCGCCTAAGACAGCTGAAAGCCCGGAACAAGGAAACATCTCCATGTATTCCATCATTCACCTTCTCGATCTGTTCGGCACGGCGGTTTTTGCCGTCAGCGGGGCGTTGGCCGCCGGGCGGAAGCGCATGGACATTTTCGGCGTGGTGGTGCTGGGCGCTGTGACCGCGCTAGGCGGCGGCACGCTTCGGGACGTGATCCTGGGCGCGCGCCCGGTCTTCTGGATTTCCGACCCCACCTACCTGGCCGTGGCCGCGCTGGCGGCGGCCGGCACGTTCGCCGTGGCGCGGGGGTGGCGGCTGCCGGAGACCGTTCTGCCCTATGCCGACGCGGCCGGCCTGGCGATCTTCACGGTCGTGGGCTTTCAAAAAGGCTTTCAGGAAACCGGGATGTACGGCATCGGCATCATCATGGGCATGACCACGGGCGTGGCCGGGGGCATGATCCGCGACGTGCTCTCGGGCGAAATCCCGCTGATTCTCCGCAAGGAAATCTATGCCTCGGCCAGCCTGTGCGGAGCCGCCCTGCTGGCGCTGCTCACCTATCTCGGGCTGCCGGATTTTTTCATGATCCTGGTCGCTCTCCTGGCCACGCTCGGGATTCGGCTGGCCGCCCTCCATTGGAAGCTGTCCCTGCCGCTCTTCCGGCTTAAAGGGGACAAACCATAAGTCCGGTCTTTTCTCATACATCATTCATCACTCAATCATTCATCATTCATCATTTGCCCCTTCCCTCTCCTTGACAACTCGAACTTGATATGGCCATACAAGAGCCACGGAGGTAACCACGCCATGGATCGAATCTTGACCATTGCCGGTTCGGATTCCGGAGGCGGGGCCGGCATTCAGGCGGACCTCAAGACCATTACGGTGCTTGGGGCTTATGGCCTGTCCGTGCTCACGGCCCTGACCGCCCAGAACACCCTGGGGGTGACGGCCGTTCATCGCCCGCCCATTGATTTCCTGGAGGCCCAGCTCGACGCGGTGCTCTCGGACATCGGCGCGGACGCGGCCAAGACCGGCATGCTGGCCGACGCCGAGGTGGTGCGCATGGTGGCGGCCAAGCTTGGCCAGTACCGCGTGCCCAACCTGGTCGTGGACCCGGTCATGATCGCCAAGGGGGGGGACGCGTTGCTTCAGCCCGAGGCTTGCCAGGCCTTGATCGACGAGCTGCTGCCCCTGGCCGAGGTGCTGACGCCCAACCTGCCCGAGGCCGAGACCATGCTCGGGACCAGGATCGCCGGCGTAAGCGACATGGCCGAGGCGGCGCGGGCGCTTCAAGCCAAAGGGCCCCGGGCCGTGCTGCTCAAGGGCGGACACGTTTCCGGGCCGGCCGTGGACATTCTGTTCGACGGCCAGGAAGCGCGCGAGTTTTCCAGCCCGCGCTATGACACGCCCAACACCCACGGCACGGGCTGCACCCTGTCCGCGGCCATCGCCACTTTCTTGGGGCAGGGGCGGTCGGTGGTCGAGGCGGTCAGCCTGGGGAAAACCTTTATCAGCGAGGCCATCCGTCTGGCCCAGCCCTTGGGGGGCGGCCACGGGCCGGTCTTCCACTTCGTGCTCTTGGAAAAAGACCACGTGCTCAAAAGCCTCGGGGAGGCCTTCAACCTGCTGGCCGAAGCCGAGGCCGGGGCCTTGGTGGCCGAGGTGCAGATGAACATCGGCTTTGCCCTGCCCGGCGCCCGAGGCCATGAAGACGTGGCCGCCTTTCCCGGCCGCATCGTCCGCCTGGGGGCCGGCGTGGCCCGGGTGGCCGATCCCAGCTTCGGGGCCTCCCGTCACGTGGCCCACATCATCCTCACGGCCATGGCCGCCGATCCGACCATGCGGGCGGCCATGAACATCCGCTACGGAGACGACCTCCTGGTCCGGGCCAAGGATCGGAACCTCACCATGGCCGGGTTCGATCGCGCGCGGGAACCGGCCGAGGTCAAGGCCCGGGAGGGTTCTTCCCTGGAATGGGGCACGGCCGAGGCCATTCGGCGGGCGGGCCGCGTGCCCGACCTCATCTTCGACCAAGGGGACGTGGGCAAGGAACCCATGATCCGGGTCTTGGGCAAAGACCCGATCGACGTGGTGACCAAGGCCCTGGCCCTGCTCGAATAATTTCTAACGGATTATCGGGTCGATCGAACCGCCATGCGGCTTGTTTTCGTCGCCATATTCATTGCCGCGGTGCTGCACGTCATCGAGGAGTACAAGCTGCCGGGCGGGTTCCCGGACCTGATGCGGCGGATGCGGCCGGGCTGGGCCAAGGCGATCACGCCCGGCTTCGCCGTGCTGGTCAACGGGGCGTTTCTGGCCTTGTGCGCGGCGGCTGTTTTCTGGGGGGAGGCGCGGCCCGTCTTCGGCCTGTCCGTGGCCGCGTTGGTCTTTGTCAACGGCCTGATCCACCTGGCCGCCAGTCTGCGTCTAAGAGCCTATGCGCCGGGCGTGGTCACGGGCGTGGCGCTCTACCTGCCGCTTGGTATCGCGTCTTTTTTTCTGGCCCTTGACCAAGGCCGGGTGGACGCGCGCGGCGCGGCGTTAGCCGCGGTCTGGGGCGCGGCCTACCACCTCGTCCCGCCGGCCCTTCTGTTCCTCACTAGCCGCCGGCGGTAAAAACGCAATAAATCTGATCTCAGACGGGAAGCCGGGAACCCTCGGCCAGGATATCGGTGCAGCGGTCGGCCGGCAAGGGCCGGCTGAAAAGGAAGCCCTGCATTTCGTGACAGCCCTCGTCCCGCATAAAGGCAAGCTGCTCGGGCGTTTCCACGCCTTCGGCCACGACCCTGAGGTTCATGCTGCGGGCGATGGACAGGATGGCCTTGACGATGGCGATGTCTTCCGGGTTATAGGGGATTTCCTTGACAAAGGACTTGTCGATCTTGAGGACGTTGAGGGGAAAGCGTCTCAGGTAGTTGAGCGAGGAGTACCCGACGCCGAAATCGTCGATGGAGATGTTCACGCCCATGTCGGCCAAACGAGCCATGGTCTTGGCCGCGGCGTCCACGTCGAACATGATGATGTTTTCGGTGATTTCAAGGTTAAGCAGGCTGGGGGGCAGGCCGGTTTCCTCGAGGGTGGCTTCGACCAGACGCAGCAGATACTCGTGGCGGAACTGCTTGGGGGACAGATTCACGGCCACGGAAAGGGGCGTGAAGCCGGCTTCGTGCCAGGCCATGGCCTGCTTGCAGGCGGTTCGGAAGACCCACTCGCCCAGGGGGAAGATCAGCCCGGTGTCCTCGGCCAGGGTGATGAATTCGGAAGGACCCACGGGTTCGCCCGAGTCCCGGTGCCACCTAACCAGGGCCTCGACGCCCGAGATGCCGCCGGTGGCCAGGTCGATCTTGGGCTGGTAGAAGACCCCGAACTCCTGATGGCGCAACCCATGGCGGAGGCTGGCTTCGAGCATCAGGTTACGCCGCACCTCTTCGTTCATGGCCTCGGTGAACATGGCGTAGGTGTTGCGGCCCTTTTCCTTGGCCTTGTACATGGCCATGTCCGCGTTTCGGACCAGGGTTTCCGGGTCCTGACCGTCAAAGGGGAAGAGGGTGATGCCGATGCTGGCCCTGGGGAAAAGTTTTTGACCGTCCAGGGCGATCGGTTCGGCGAAGCATTCCATGACGCGCTGGACAAAGGTGACCGCGTCCTGAGCACCCTTGACGCCGGGCAGGATGAGGATGAATTCGTCCCCGCCCAGTCGGGCCACGGTGTCTTCCTCGCGGCAGCAGTTCCGAAGCCGTTCGGCCACACGCTGGAGGAAAACGTCGCCGACCTGGTGGCCCAGGCTGTCGTTGATGTTTTTGAAGTTGTCCAGGTCCAGGAAGAGCACGGCCAGCCGATTACGGGCGCGCTTGGCCTGGGCCAGGGCGTTGTTCAGCCGGTCGTTGAAGAGCTGGCGGTTGGGCAGGCCCGTGAGGGCGTCGTAATGGGCCTGGTACTTGAGCTGCTCCTCGCTGTGCTTGATGTCCGTGATGTCGTGGAAAACGCCCACGAACCGGGAGATCTCGCCGGCCTCGTCGCGCATCACGGTGACGGCCAGCCACTGGGGATAGGCTTCGCCGCTCTTGCGCCGGTTCCAGATTTCGCCGGACCACTGACCGTCCTGGAGAAGCTGCCGCCACATCGCCTCGTAGAACTCCCGGCTCTGGCGGCCGGACTGGAGCATGCGCGGGTTGCGGCCCTCGACCTCCTCGGGCTGGTACCCGGTGATGGCCGTGAAGGCCGTGTTGACGGTTTCGATATTGCCCTTCCGGTCGGCGATCATGATGCCTTCGATGGTGTTTTCGAAGACGCTGGCCGCCAGCCGCAGTTCCTCCTCGTACCGCTTTCTCTCGGCGATTTCGCGAAGGAGGTTTTCGTTGGCCTGGGTGAGTTCAACGGTGCGCTCGGCCACACGCTTTTCGAGTTCGTCGTGCGCCCGGCGCAGGGCCGCCTCGGCTTGGACGCGCTGTTCATCCATATGGGCCTTGTAGAGGCCCATTTCAATGGTCGAACGCACCTCCCGGGCCTGGTAGGGCTTGACCAGGTAACCGAAAGGCTCGACCAGCTTGGCCCGCTCCAGTCTTTCGCGTTCGTCGTAAGCCGTGGCGAAGATAATGGGGGTTTTCAGCTTTTCCCGGATGAGGGTGGCCGCTTCGATACCGTCCATGGGACCGGGCAGGACGATGTCCATGAGAATCAGGTCGGGTCGATGGGCCTCGGCCATGTCCACGGCTTCCCGGCCCGTGGAAGCCTGAGCACAGACTGAATATCCCATGGTCTCGAGCAGATCGTGCAAAGCCGCGGCCGCGCTGGGCTCGTCCTCCACGATCATGATTCTGGCCAAGGTGTCTTCCCGCTTGTTTACCACCCGATTCTTCACCGACCCGCGTATGGAGAAAGGCCGTTCTCCCCCAAATATGCGTCCCGCTACCGGGTCGACTCACCCGAAGCGATCTCGAATTTTTCCTCAAGCGACGCTCTAATTTGGCAACACTAGAAGAGAGGCTTCTCGAATGTCAAGAGAAAAGTCCGTTCCAAGGTGCCTTGCTCGGCCGAGGCCGAGGAATTCTTGACGGGCCGGCCAAGGCAAAGGTATACCCTGGGGGGCGGCGAGAATCCGCCCGGCCGGTCCGGCCCGGCCGAAGCGTGGGAGAAAACAGCAAAGAAAATGGCGGAGAGGACCCAGGAAAGGCGACCGAAAACAGACCTGGCCTCGGAGGACCGGTCTTACGGCTGGGTCATGCTGGGGCTGCTCTGGCTGTTATACGCCTCGTTCGGTCTGATCTCCCGGTCCATCTTCCCCCTGGTCACGCCCCTGCTGCGAGACCTGGGACTGACCTACACCCAGATGGGCCTGATCCTGGGGTCCTGGCAACTGACCTACATCCCGGCGGCCCTGGCCGCGGGCACGATCCTGGACCGGTGGGGGGTGCGGCGCTGTCTCTTGGCCGGGGCCTTTTTGCTGGGCCTGTCCGCGGGACTCCGGTTCTTCGCCGCCGGGTTCTGGAGCCTGCTGGCGGCCGTGGCCCTGTTCGGGGCAGGCGGACCCATGATTTCGATCGGCGGACCCAAAACCATTGCCGCCTGGTTTTCCGGCGGCAGCCGGGGCGCGGCCATCGGGCTGTACATGACCGGCCCGGCCGTGGGCGGCCTGATCTCCCTGTCGCTGACCAACAGCCTGGTCATGCCTCTGCTGGGCGGGAGCTGGCGGCTGACCTTTGTTTTTTACGGCCTGATCGCGCTGGCGGCCGGGGGGCTGTGGTTTTTTCTCAGCCGGGAAAAAGGCGGAGAGGCGGGCGAGTCGGAAGAGGCCGGGATGACGGAGACCTTCGGCCGGCTGATCCGGTTGTACAATGTGCGGCTACTCCTGATCATGGCCCTGGCCTCGTTCGCGGTCAGCCATGGGTTCACGAGCTGGCTGCCCAAGATTCTCGAAACGAGCGGGCTGTCTCCCTCGCGGGCCGGGCTGGCCGCGGCGGTGCCGGTGGCCTTCGGGGCCGCGGCCGTGGTGGTCATTCCCAGGCTGGTTCCGGCCGAGCGGCGGGGGCGGGTCATCTTCATGCTGGCCCTGATGACCCTGGCCCTGCTCTTGACGGTCAGCCAGGTCTCGGGCCTGTGGCTGCTGCCCGCCCTGGCCGGGTTTGGCGCGGTCAATTCGGCCTTCCTGCCGCTGATGCTGCTCATTCTGATGGACAGCCCGGAGGTGGGGTCCAAGCGCATGGGCGCGGCCGGGGGGATGTATTTTTGCGTGGCCGAGGTGGGCGGATTCGCCGGGCCGCTGGTCATGGGCGTGTTGGTGGACGCCACGGGCGCCTTCCTGGCCGGCGTGGGATTCCTGGCCGGCCTCTGCCTGGTGGTGAGCGGCCTGACCCTGCGGCTGAGGCGGAGCGCCGAAGACGCCTGAAAGGAAAAAAACCATGGATCTGAAACTGCTGGGTATCGTGTTCGGGACCGTGTTCGTGGCCGAACTCGGAGATAAAACGCAACTGGCCACGCTTCTGTACGCGGCGGACAAGGAGGCCAACAAGCTGGTGGTCTTTGCCGGCGCGGCCCTGGCCCTGGTGATGACCTCGGCCATCGGCGTGGCCGCGGGCGGGATCATCTCGCGATTCGTGAGCGAGCGTTTCCTGTCCATCGTGGCCGGGCTGGGCTTTATCGCCGTCGGTATTTGGACGCTGCTTCGAAGCTGAGGCGGAAGGCGGTGGAACCTTGAGGGAACCTTTTTGCAAAAAGGATCCCCCCAACTCTTAAAGCGTTTCCGGGTTGGTCTCCCGTTCGCGGCGGATCGTGGAGCTCTTGGTCGAGCCGTAGTCGTGGCCGGGCCAGACCACGGTGTCGTCGGGCAGGGTGTAGAGCTTGTCGCGGATGGATTGGAGGAGGAGGTAATAGGAGCCGCCGCCCATGTCGGTCCGGCCGATGGCGCCGACGAAAAGGGTATCGCCGGTGAAGACGTGGCCCGGGGTATAGATGCAGATGCCGCCCATGGTATGGCCCGGGGTGTGCAGCACGGTCAAGACGGTCTGGCCGATTTCGATACGGTTGCCGTCCCAGAGCAGCCGGTCCGGGGAAGGCGAGCCGCGTTCGCCCAGGACCCGGTTGAAGGCGCGGGTCCAGAAGGCCTTGAGCCGTTGGGCTTCGAGTTCGTGAATCAGCAGTTTGGCGCCGGTGGCTTTGAGAACAGTGGCGTTGGCGCCAATGTGATCCGCATGGGCATGGGTGTTGATGACGTAGGTGATGTTCCAGCCGGCCTGCCGAGCCTCATCGAGGATACGGTCTGCTTCGGCGGCCGGGTCGATCGCGGCGCAGGCGCCGGTCTCTTCGTCACCCAACAGGTAGCAAAAATTAGCCATGCGGCCGACCTGAATCTGTCGGACGCTTACCATCCGGGACGCTCCTTCTAAAAGTGTATGCGTTGCGCGGTCCGAATCTTTTAGCCGCGCGGTGCTTTTTTCTCCACGAACCTTCGCGGGCCTCATGCCTTCCGCTTTTCCGGGGCCGGCGCCCGAGATCATCGAGGTGCCTGCTGTCGATGATGGCCCCAGCCGGGCTAAAAGAAAAAGAACGGTGGGTAAGCTTTCATAATAAGCATATCACGGCGTTCGGCCCATGCAAGGGGAGATTTCTTTTATCTGAGCGAACCTGCCGCACCGGCCTTTACTTTTCCCGCGTTTTCGCGTAGAGTTCGGACGGTTCTTTTTCATCGTGTCGAGCGTCGGCGCCCGCCAGGGCCGAACAGGGAAGACGGTGCGAATCCGTCGTGGTCCCGCCGCTGTGACCGGGTACGAAAGCCGCAACAGGCCACTGCCCCGCGCGAAGCGGGGTGGGAAGGCGCGGCCGGTAGGACGATCCGGAAGCCAGAAGACCTGCCGATGCTCTGAAGCGACGCGAAAATCCGGCTTGTGGACCGGTCACCCGCGTCATTTCCCAGGGAGATCAAGAAAACTGGGTGCCATCCCCCGATCAGGGCCGCCTGATCGGGTTTTTTTTGGCCCGGGCCAGGACCCGGACCACGCCCCAAAAGGAAAAAAAACATGCCTAAATCCCCGAATCCCCACCGCCCCTCCCGAGTCCGGCGGACCTTGCTCTCGGCCGCCCTGGCCCTGACCCTGGCCTGGCTCCCGTACCCAGGACCGACCCGGGCCGGAGACGAAACCGACCCCCCGGCCGAAAAGACGCCCTCCCGCTTCACCTTGGGCACCCTGGTCGTCACCGGCACACGGATCGAAGACGAGGTCAAAAGCCTGCCCCAAAGCGTGACCGTCATCACCAGCCAGGACATCGAACAAGCCCCCAGCAACAATCTGGTCGACCTGTTGGCCCGGGAGACCGGCATCCAGCTCCGGTCGAGCTTCGGCCACGACAAGTGGGGCGGGATCGATCTGCGCGGCTATGGCGACACCGCCTCCAGCAACGTCATCGTGCTCGTGGACGGGGTTCGCCTCAACCCGCCGGACGCCTCGGGGCCGGACCTGACCAGCATCCCTTTGGACCGTGTCGAGCGCATCGAAATCCTGCGCGGGGCAGGGTCCGTGTTGTACGGCGACGGGGCCGTGGGCGGGGTGGTCAACATCATCACCCGCAAGGGCTCGGGTAGTCCCGCGCTCCGTGCCCAGGTCTCGGCCGGCGGCTTCGGCACCTATGACGGCCGGGTCTCGGTCGGCGGGGAGGCGCATCAGTTCCGTTTCAACCTGAACGCCGACGGCTATACGACCGACGGCTACCGCGACAACGGATACTTGAAAAAGAAGGACCTGGGTCTTTCCCTGGGCCGGGACCTGGGCTCCCGGCTGATCCTCCGGGCCTCGGCCGACCTGCACCGGGACGACTACGGTCTGCCCGGCCCGGTCTCGAAAGACGACTTCGACTCGGCCGAAGGCCGGCGCTCGACCTTGTATCCCAACGACGAGGGCAGCAGCCGGGACAGCCGCTACACGGCCGGCCTGGACGTGGACTTGGGCCGCTTCGGACAGCTCGAACTCTTCCGCTCCTACCGCTTGCGGGACACGGAATACATCCTGGGCTATTCCCCGCTGCTCAGCCGCGAGGACCAAACCGCTGACATCGACGAGGACACGCGGACCTTCAGCGCGCGGCAGGTCAAGGTCTTCCAGGCCCTGGGGCTGGAGCACCGCCTGCAGCTCGGGGTGGATCACGAGACCACCGGCTACGTGCGGACCTCGCCCTCCCTGGCCTCGCGCCACAACAGCCGGATCGAGCGGCTGGGGGCCTTCGCCGCCGGCCGGGTCGGGCTGTCCCAAACCCTGACCGCGCACCTGGGGTACCGCTACGGCGTCTTTTCCGGGCTGTTCCGGGAGGACGAGTACCTGTGGTTCGGGGACGTGAGGCGCTGGGTGAACGGGGACGAGTTCGACCGGCGCTGGGAAAAAAGCGCCTGGAACGCCGGCCTGGTCTATGCGCCCCGCCCGGACACGTCGATCTTCACCAGCCTGTCCACCAGCTACCGCTTCCCCAACGTGGACGAGCTGTCCCAAACCGAAAACGGACTGGAGCCTCAGACCGGGATGCACTTCGAGGTCGGGGCGCGGCGCGGCTTCGGCGACACGGCCGAGGCCTCGGTCACGCTGTTCATGACCCGCATCGAAGACGAAATCTACTACGGCGAGGACCCGGCCACGGGCCTGTCCACGAATCGGAACTACGACAAACCCACGGTCCGGCAAGGCGTGGAGGTGGAGGTCAAGGTGCGGCCCTGGAGGCGGCTGTATGTCCGGGCCAACGGCACGGTGCTCTCGGCCCGGTTCGAAGACATGGACAGCTACGTGCCGCTCGTGCCGCGCTGCCAGGCCCGGTTGGGGGTCGAGTGGCAGGCCGTCGAGGGCCTGACCGCCTCGGCCTCGGCCGCCTGGGTGGGGGAGCGGTTCGACGGGAACGACCCGACCAACGAGCTGTACGATCCGCTGCCGGCCTACCAGACCGTGGACCTCAAGGTGACTTATCGGCGCGGGGCATTTTCCTTTTTCGCCGGGGTGAACAACCTCTTTGACGAGGCCTATGCCACGGCCGCCTACAGCGAGAGCCTCTACCCCATGCCCGGCCGAAACGTTTACGCCGGGGTGTCGCTCCTGCTCGAAAAACCTCAAAAACCGGCCCGGACGGCCCGGTAGAAAGGAGCGCGCCATGCACAGAACCCTCGTTTTCCTGATCGGACTCGGCCTTACCTTCGTCCTGACCGCATCGACCCTGGCCGGTCCCTATGCCCCGGCCGCGGGCAACCCCGGCTCGACCGCCATCAGCGCCCAGGACCCGGACATCGCGGCCTGGGCCTCGGGTTGGACCAACTACCAGCCAGGGTCCGACGTCGAGGACCAGTGGCGGAACCCGGCCCTGGCCCTGGGTCCGCCCACCGGCACGGTCTATGACGTGGTCTCCCTGGGCCGCGGCGGCCGCATCACCCTCACCTTTGACCCACCCATCCAGAACCGGACCGGGTGGGACCTGGCCGTGTTCGAAAACGCCTTTAGCAACACCTCGCTGGAACTGGCCCACGTCGAGGTCTCCTCCGACGGGGTGAGCTTCATCCGCTTCGCCAACCACTCGCTCACGCCCAGCCCGGTGGACGGTTTCGGGGCCGTGGACCCGACCAACGTGACCGGCCTGGCCGGCAAGTACCGCCTGGGCTATGGCACGCCCTTCGATCTCCAGGACCTGGCCACGCGGCCCGAGGTGCTGGCCGGCGCGGTCAACCTCAGCGCCATTACCCACGTGCGGCTGATCGACGTGGTCGGCGACGGCACCAGCCTGGACTCGGACGGCAACCCCATCTATGACCCCTACCCGACGGTGCTCACCGCCGGGTTTGACTTGGACGCCGTGGCCGCGCATGCCCAGGCCGGCGGAGCCAATTCCTTGCCCGATACGCCCGAACCGCTCGACCCGGCCGACGGCGCAACCAACCAGGCCCTCGATCTGACCCTCACGGCCTCGGATTTTGCCGACCCGGATCAGGCGGACGGCGATTTTCATTACCAAAGCCGCTGGCAGGTCGGGTTGGACGCGGGATTCGCCGCGCCCGTGCTGGACCTGACCACGCCGCTGGAACTGACCTCGTTGCAGATCGGCCCCGAATTTCTCCAGCCGGGCGCGCTCTACTACTGGCGCGTGCGCTATATCGACGCGGCTGGAGCGGCCTCGGATTGGTCCGATACCTTCTCCTTCGCCACCACCGCGGTTGACCCGGACGCCAACGGCAACGGCATACCCGATGACCAGGAGGTCGATGATCCGGGCGTGGACCTGAATCAGGACTCCGCGCCGGACATGAACCAAACCTCCGCCACGTACAAGGCCCTGACCACGGCCGGCGGCGGCCACCTGGCCCTGGAAGTGGTCTCGGCCGGGACGACCATCGACTTCTTCTCGGCCCTGAACCCGGACGACCCCACGGCCCCGGCCGGGTCGGGACGCCCCGAGGTCTTCTGGCTGGGGCTGGTCCGCTTCCGGTTGCTCACGGCCGCACCGGGAGACACGGTCCAGGTCACGCTCCGGCTCTCCGCGGCCGCGCCCAACAGTTATGCCTGGTATGTGTTCGACCCGGCGCGAGGCTGGCACGAGGCCGGCGATCTGGCGGCCCTCTCCCCGGATGGGATGTCCGTCACCTTGACCCTAACGGACGGCGGCGCGGGCGACGCGGACGGCCTTGGCAACGGCGTCATCGTCGATCCGAGCGGGCTGGGCGCCTTCGAAGAGGCAGAGCCTGTCACCCCACCCGAAAGCGGTTCGTCCGGCGTGGGTTCCGGCGCTTCGTGCTTTATCCGGGCCTTGCCCACGGCCGGGATTCCCCTTTGGAGCCTGCTCGGCCTGGCGGGCCTGGCCCTCCTCCTCGCCCTGGCCGTGAGCCGGAAGAGGTAAACCTTGAGGGAACCCTTTTTTTAAAAAGGGTTCCCCCGCATTCAGCTTGACATGAACGCGGAAAACTTGATATTATTGAAAAAAAATGGCCGATGGAGGTGGACCCATGGCAACGAAACCTTGGCCCACGGGCAAGTGGCCCGAGGGCGTGCCCAGGGAGGTGGGGGGCTATCACAAACCCCTGTTTTCCATCCTGGACGAAGCGGCGAGAAGCTACCCCAACCAGGTCTTCACCATCTTCAACGACGGGGTCAGGACCTATGCCCAGGTGCGGGACACGGCCAATCGGGTGGCTGCTTTTCTGACCACCCGGGGGATCATGCCCGGGGACAGGGTGGCGATTTTCCTGCCCAACCTGCCGCACTATCCGGCCATCTTTTTCGGGATTCTCAAGGCGGGCGCGGTCTGCGTCACCTGCAATCCCATGTACAAGGCCGACGAGCTGCACTACCAGCTCAAGGATTCCGGGGCCAAGGCGGTCTTTGTCATGGACCATCCCGAGTTCTACCCGACCGCGGTCGAGGCGGTGAAGGGCACCAACGTGGGGACCGTGGTCATCTGCGGGGTGAAGTCCTATCTGCCGGCTCTTACGGGATTTCTCGGCTCGCTGCTGGGAAAACTTCCCAAGGCTCCCCACCACGAGAGCGGACATATCCTGTTCGACGACGCCATTAAAACGGCCAATCCGCTGCCCCCGGACGTGGCCATCGACCCGGGCGAGGACCTGGCCTTGATCATCTACACCGGCGGCACCACGGGCGTGCCCAAGGGCGCGGCCCTGACCCACGTCAACTTCATGTATGACCTGGCCGCCACCCTGGCCTGGGTACAGATCGAGCACGAGCCCGGAAAAGGACCGGAAAACTACCGCCAGGGCGGCTTCCACACCTTCCTGGGCGTGCTGCCCTGGTACCACAGCTTCGGCCTGACCCTGTGCATGCTGACCGCCTGCGCCACGGCCAGCCGTTTGATCTGCGTGCCGGACCCCAGGGCCGGGAACCCGCCCTTCACCGACGTGCTCAAAATTGTGCAAAAATACCGGGTCACGGCCATGGTGGCCGTGCCGACCATCTTCGTGGCCTTCACCAACCACCCGCTCATCGACAATTACGACTTGTCCTCGCTCATGGGCTGCGGCTCGGGCGGCGCGCCCATGCCCGTCGAGGTGGCCAAGCAGTTCGAGGACAAGACCGGCGCGGTCATTTTCGAAGGCTACGGCCTCAGCGAGACCGCGCCGGTGGCCACGGTCAACCCGACCAACGTCGAGACCCGCAAGTTCGGTTCGGTGGGCTTCCCCCTGCCCGGCACGGACATCAAAATCCTGGACACCGACACCGGCCTGACCGAGCTGGAACAGGGTCAGGATGGCGAAATCGCCATCTGCGGGCCCCAGGTCATGACGGGCTACTGGGGCCGGCCGGCCGAGACCGACGCGGTCATGCGGGAGATCGACGGCCAGCGCTATTTCCTGACCGGCGACATCGGCCACGTGGACGAGGACGGGTATATCTTCATCACCGACCGTAAAAAGGACCTCATCCTGGTGGGCGGGTTCAACGTCTATCCCCGCGAGGTGGAAGAGCTGTTCTACGCCCACCCCAAGGTGGCCAACGTGGCCGTCATCGGCCTGCCCGACCCGCGCAGCGGCGAGTCGGTCAAGGCCTTCATCCAGCTCAAACCCGGCGAACAGGCCACCGCGCAGGAGTTCCTGGATTGGTCCAAGGACCACATGGCCGGGTACAAGCGGCCCCGCAGCGTCGAGTTCCGGGAGACGCTGCCCACCTCGGTCGTGGGCAAGGTGCTCCGCCGCGTGCTCCGGGACGAGGAACTGACCCACCTCAAATCCTCCCCGGAGCCGGCCCAGGAGGAGTAGCCTGTTTTGGGGGAACCCTTTTTGAAAAAAGGGTTCCCCAAAACCCCCTCCCAAAAACCGCAATCATGTCGGCCGCTTGGCGCTTCGCAGCAAGCGGCCGGTTTCGTTTTCAAGGAAAAAATCGCGTGTGCGTCATTCCCGCGCAGGCCGGGATGACGCCTCGCGTCCTGGGACGGCAAGTCCGTCACCCTGGCGAAAGCCAGGGTCCAGGCGAGCCTGGCCGAGTCGGCCGGAATCCAAAAGGCGAAACACCCGCCTTCGATTTGCACACCTGGTGTGAATTAAAATGCACACTCAGGACATCCTCGAAGCCAACCTCAAGCTTTTTTGTATTTTGTTATAATACCGGCTAGTTCATTCTAAAGCCGCGCCTTTCGCCCGTCTTCAGCCTCCCGAAAACCGGCCGTTTTCTCCAATTTCGGGCCGATCCGGCCCGGGTTCCCTCGGATTTCCAGGCATAAGCGTGAAAGTGAATTCACACTTGCGAGGGTTTTAGAAGGCACTTATCGTGTATATATCTGAAATAAAACAATATATCAAAATGGCACCGGCTTTGCTCTTTCCTTTAGCCAGAGCACGAAGGAGAAGATCATGGCCCTGCCACACGACATCCTGCACGTCACGCCCGACGCCGACCTAGGCGAAGTCAAACGGGCCTTCCGCCGCCTGGCCCGGCAGTACCACCCGGACACGGCCCCCGGCGGCGCGGCGGACGCGGTCCGTTTCCAGGCCGTGCACGAGGCTTACCAGGTCCTGTCGCGGGACCTGGGTCCTGCCGGGGCGACGCATGGCGAGCCGTGCCTGGACTCCGGCGTCTGGAGCATCCGCGGCATTTACCATGAAGGATTGAACGTGGTTTACGTCATCCGGCTGAAGGCTTCGGCCCTTGGGTCGGGTCGGGCGCGGTTGGATCTGCCCTGGAAAAAGGAGACGGCCTGCCCGTGCTGCCTGGGCGCCGGGGTCGCGGCCGGAGACCCGGAGCGGGGCGCGTGTTCCCGCTGCCAGGGCCGGGGCGTGATCGAAAACAACACGATTCTCAGCGTGGACCTGACCGAGGGGGACGTCCTGGCCGGGGAGTATTGGCTGCCTCGCCAGGGGCACTACCGGCCGGCCACGGCCGAGCGCGGGGACCTGATCCTGGAAATCGAACTGGAAGGTTCACCGGCCCAGGACCGCGCCGGAACCTATGCCATGTGAGGAGGCGCGCATGTTCCCTCTGGATTCCAAACTTCCCCGGCCCGTTCAGAGCCTGTTCCGGATTTTTTCCGCCCCGGTCCCGGACGAAGCGCAGACCCGTACCCCGGACCGCGCCTTGGGCGAAAAGCAAAACGAGACGCTGCCCCGGCGGCCCCCAAAGGACCTGACCACCCGCGGCTATTTTGTCAACTGCCTGGCCTGAGAAACATTTTTCACCCAATACCCTGTCAAAAAAACGGAATCCCTTGAAGCGGTAGGGGTCGTTCGCGAACGACCCCTAGAATCTTCAAAGCCGGCTGCAATTTCCCCGTAGGGGCGGCAAATGCATTCAAGTCCGTAGTGTAGGGGGCGGGTTTCAAACCCGCCCGCGCAAGCAGGTCGCCCTTTAAAATTCGCAAATCTGAAGCCCTCTTTTGCCGGCCTCCCGGCCCCTTCTCCTCCGGCCGCGAAGAAATTGCTTGTATTTTTAGGCATATTTTTTTATATACTCAGAAGATAACCATACGAGAGGAGGTGGGCCGATTTCTACGCCAGCATAGACCAACGAACCCATGACCTGAGACCCGAACCAACCCAACAACAGCTTATTCAAAAGGATGGACAAATGAAGAAATATTTTCTTTTCAGTTTGTTAATTCTTTCTTTCGTTCTGCTGACCATACCGGCCGCCACCTCGTTCGCGGCCGAGTACAAGATCGGGGCGATCTTCTCCATCACCGGCGGAGCCTCCTTCCTGGGCGAACCGGAGCGGAACACGGCCAAGATGTGGGAAGAGCAGGTCAATGCCGCCGGCGGCATCAACGGCACCCCGGTCAAACTCATTATCTACGACACGGAAGGCGACTCCACCAAAGCCAAGAACCTGATCGAGCGTCTTATCCGCACCGACAAGGTTCTGGCCGTGGTCGGACCTTCCGGAACCGGCCCGACCATGGCCGTCATTCCGGTGGCTGAAGAAACCCAGACCCCGCTCGTCTCCTGCGCGGCCGGCATCGGCATTGTCGATCCGGTCAAAAAGTGGGTCTTCAAGACGCCCCAGACCGACACCTCGGCCGCCGAGGCCATCTTCATGCACATGAAGAAGAGCGGCATGACCCGGGCCGCTCTCCTGACCGTCAACACCGGTTACGGCGCCAGCGGCCGGACCCAGTTGAAAAAGGTCGCCCCCAATTTCGGCATGACCATCGTGGCCGATGAGGTCTTCGGTCCCAAAGACCAGAGCATGACGGCCCAATTGACCAAAATCCGCGGCAGCGACGCCCAGGCCATCATCGGCTGGACCATCGGCCCCACCCAGGTCATCATTCTCAAGAACTGGGCGCAGCTCGGCATGAACAAGAACTTCCGCTTCTACGAAAGCCACGGTTTCGGCAGCGCCAAGAACATCGAGCTGGCCGGAAATGCGGCCGAAGGCGTTTACGCTCCCCTGGGCCGGGTGGTCGTGGCCGAGATTCTGCCGGCTTCTAACCCCCAGCGCGATTTCGTGCTGAAGTACAAAACCGACTACGAGAAGCAGTTCAAGGCCGAGGTCAGCACCTTCGGCGGCCACGCCATGGATGCCCTGGCCATGGTGCAGATGGCTCTCAAGGCCGTCGGCCCGGACAAGGCCAAGATCCGCGACTACATCGAAAACATCAAGGGCTTCGCCGGCACGGGCGGCGTGTTCAACATGTCCGCCACGGACCATTGCGGTCTGGACGCCTCGGCCTTTGAAATGATCATGGTCAAGGACGGCAAGTGGGCCCTGGCCGACTAAGGTTGGAAGCGGGCCGGCTGAAGCTCGCGCCCGCTTCCTCGGAACAATTCCCGCCAAACAGGGGGTCGGGCCTCGAGCCCGGCCCCGCCTGAACCTTTCCCCACCCAAGCCGGTCGGGGAGACCAACGCGCGGCCATGGAAGAATTCACTCTGTTCAACCAGGTGGTGCAGTACATCCTGACCGGAATCACGGTGGGCAGCATCTACGCCATCGTGGCCGTCGGTTTCAACATCATTTACAACGCCACCGAGATCATCAATTTCGCCCAAGGCGAGTTCGTCATGCTGGGGGGGCTGGTCATGGTCTCCCTGGTCCACGGGGCGCACCTGCCCATGCCCTTGGCCTTTGTCATCGCCGTGGGCGCGGTGACCTTGATCGGGCTGCTCATGGAACGGCTGGCCATCTTTCCCCTCAAGGACGTGAGCGTCATCCGTCTGGTGATCATCACCCTGGCCGTGTCCATCCTCATCAAGGGCGTGGCCATGTTCGTTTGGGGCAAGGACTCCTTTGGTCTCCCGTCGTTTTCCGGGCACCAGCCGCTCAATTTTCTGGGCGCGGCGGTCATGCCTCAAACGTTGTGGATCATCGGCGTGACCGTGGCCGTGGTGGTGGTGCTGACCCTGTTCTTCGACCGGACCATGGTCGGCAAGGCCATGATCGCCTGCGCCGACAACCGGGACGCGGCCAGCCTGGTGGGCATCAACGTGCAGCGCATGATTATGCTCTCCTTCATGCTGTCGGCGGCCCTGGGCGCGGTGGCCGGCATCATTGTCACGCCGGTTTCGCTGATGGAGTATGACCGGGGGGCGCTCTTGGCCCTCAAGGGTTTCGGCGCGGCGGTGCTGGGCGGGCTGGGCAATTTCTACGGGGCCATCGTGGCCGGCATCGTTTTGGGGATCATCGAATCGCTCTCGGCCGGGCTGATCTCCTCCGCCTACAAGGACGCCATCGCCCTGGGCGTTCTGCTGGTGGTCCTGTTCGTCAAACCCAGCGGCATGTTCGGTTCGGCCGAAGTGGTCAAGCTCAAGAAGTTTTGAAATGGGACGCCGCAATCGCATCGGGCTGGTCCTGCTGGCCCTGTTTCTTTTGCTCTTCCCCCTGATCGGCAAGGTTCCCGGCTTTTCGCATTACTTGGCCATCATGACCGTGGTGGGGCTGACGGCCATGATCAGCATGGGTCTGTCACTGCTCATGGGCTACGCCGGTCAGATTTCGTTGGGACACGCGGCCTTTTACGGCCTGGGCGCTTACGCCTCGGGCATTCTGACGGCCAAGTACGGCCTGAACCCCTGGCCGGCCCTGGCGGCCGGGGCTCTGCTGTCGGCGGCCATGGCCGTGGTCATTGGCTCCCCGTCGCTCAAGCTCCGGGGCCACTATCTGGCCATGGCCACCCTGGCCTTCGGCGAGATCGTGTTCATCATTTTCAGCAGTTGGTACCAACTCACCTCGGGCCCGGACGGTTTCGGCGGCATTCCGCGGCTGTCGATTTTCGGGTTCAGTTTTGACACGCCCCTCAAGAACTACTACCTGATCTGGGGGGTGGCCCTGCTCATGCTCGTCTTTCTGCTGAACCTGATCCACTCCCGGGTGGGCCGGGCGCTACGGAGCATCCACGGCAGCGAGGCGGCGGCCATGGCCATGGGCGTCAACACGGCCTGGTACAAGATTCAGGTCTTCATCATCAGCGCGGTCATGGCCTCGATCGCGGGCAGTCTGTACGCCCATTACGTCCGCTTCATCAGCCCCTCGGTCTTTGACCTGAACTTTTCCATCAAGCTGCTGATGATGGTGGTCATCGGCGGCACGACCAACGTCTGGGGGGCGATCCTGGGCGCGGCCCTGATCACCTTTCTGCCGGAATGGCTCATCTTCCTCCAGGATTTCGACATCCTGGCCTACGGCCTGATCCTGCTGCTCATCGCCATGTTCCTGCCCAAGGGGCTCTTCAGCCTGCCGGCCGTGGCCCGGGAACAGGTGCGGCGCCGGTCCGCGCGGGGGGCGAGATGACCGAAGCGGCCCCGAACCATATCCTCGAAGTGGCCTCGCTGACCAAGGCCTTCGGCGGTCTGGTGGCCGTTTTCGACCTGGATTTCACGGTGCCCCGCGGCATCATCAAGGCCATCATCGGACCCAACGGCGCGGGCAAGACCACCCTGTTCAACCTCATCTCGGGCCTCCATCCCTCGGACCACGGCCGGATCGTCTTTGGCGGCCGGTCCATCGCCGGACTCAAGCCCCACCAGGTCGCCCGGCGGGGCATCGCCCGCACTTTTCAGACCGTCGAGCTTTTCCGGGAAATGACCGTGCTGGAAAACGTCATGGTCGGCCGGCACATCCGCAGTCGGCGCGGGGCGGTCAGTCTGGGGCTCAAGCTTCCGGGCACGCGGTTGGAGGAAAAGGTTATCCGGGACAAGGCCCGTTACTTTCTGGATTTCATCGGACTTGGCCGCAAGGCCGAGGAGGAGGCCGGCGGCCTGCCCCTGGGGGAGCAGAAGCTGCTCGAATTCGCCCGGGCCATGGCCGCCGAGCCCGAGCTTTTGCTTCTGGACGAACCGGCCGCGGGCTTGAACGAGACCGAGACGGAAAACGCGGCTGGGTTGATCGTCAAGGCCCGTGAGACCGGGCTGACCATCCTCTTGGTCGAGCACGACATGAACCTGGTCATGAACATTTCCGAAGAGGTCATGGTCCTCAACTACGGCCGCAAGATCGCGGACGGCGCTCCGGACCAGGTCCGGAACGACCCCGAGGTGATCAACGCCTATCTGGGGGTGGACGTCGGCGATGCTTGAGGTAACCGGGCTACGGGCCTTTTACGACGGCATCGAGGCGCTCAAGGGCGTCAGCCTCACCGTGCCGCGCGGGGGCATCATCACCATCATCGGGGCCAACGGCGCGGGCAAGAGCACCCTGCTCAAGGCGGTCTCGGGCCTGATCCGGGACAAGCAGGGCCGCATCGTCTTCGAGGGCCGGGACATCACCCGGCTGCCGCCCGGCCGGATCGTGCGCATGGGCATCTCCCTGGTCCCGGAAGGCCGTCAGATTTTCTCCCACCTCTCGGTCAAGGACAACCTGGACCTGGGCGCCTACCACTACCACCGCAGCACCAACAAGGCCCTCATCCACGTCATGAAGGAGCAGGTCTTCGAACGGTTCCCGATCCTGAAAGAGCGGCTGTCTCAGATTTCCGGGACCCTGTCCGGAGGCGAGCAGCAGATGCTGGCCATCGCCCGGGCCATGATGGCCCGGCCCCGGCTGCTCATCCTGGACGAGCCGTCCATGGGGCTGGCCCCTCTGTTCGTCCAGGAAATCTTCAACGTCCTCAAACAGCTCAACCAGGAGGGCACGACCATCCTCCTGGTGGAGCAGAACGCCCGGGCCGCCCTCAAGCTGGGCAACTACGCCTACGTGCTCGAAACCGGAGCCGTGGCCCTGGAAGGCGAATCCGCCCGGCTCATGGCCGACGAGGAAATCCAGAAGGCTTATCTGGGCCGCTGACCGCCGGTCCGCCCGTGGAGGTTACGCGATGAAAGTCAAGCACTGGATGACCAAGGATCCCATCACCGTCGATCCGGAAGCCCCCATCATCGACGCCAAGAAAATCATGAAGGAAAACAAGATCCGCCGCCTGCCCGTGGTGGACAACAAGGGCCGTGTGGTGGGCATGGTCACCTATCGCAACATCATCGAGGCGTCCCCGTCGTCCGTGACCTCGCTGAGCATGCACGAGCTGAACTACCTCTATCTCAAAATCAAGGTCAAGGACATCATGACCAAGAACCCGATCACCGTCTCCCCCGAGGACTCGAATTTCGACGTCATCCTGCTGGGGAACAAAATGGGCATCGGGTCCTTCCCGGTGGTGGAAAAGGGCAAGCTGGTGGGCATCGTCACCGAGACCGAGATTTTCAACGCCCTGATCAACCTCTTCCGCACCGGCGACGACACCTCGATCGTCACCCTGGAAAACGTGGAACTCGAACAGCAACTGGGTGAATTCAGCAAAATCGCCACGCTCATCGAGCGCCAGGGCGTGCCGGTCCTGGCCATCTTCTCCCTGCCTCACCGCCAGCAAAAAGGCCACCGCGTCTTCATCCGCGTCAAAACCGGCAAACCCGACCAACTGGCCAAGGAACTGAAAAAAGCGGGATACACGCTGCAAGAGTAGCGCGTCCCCCTGGACAACGCATGCGTCGCCCGGGAAACTCGGGCCGCGCATCGGACCCGGCGTCCGTTGCTCTCCGCGCTTCCGGGGGAGCAGGCGCGCCTGGATTGTGCGGCAATTTTTCGAAATTTGACGGAGGTCCATCCATGACGGCAAGCAGGCCCAACATTCTTTTCATCTTTCCGGATCAACAGCGCGGGGACAGCCTGGGGTACGCCGGGCATCCGTTCGTCCGCACGCCCAACCTGGACAAGCTGGCCGCCGAGGCGGTCAACTTTTCGCGGTGCTACACCAATTCCCCCCTGTGCGTCCCGGCCCGGGCCTGCCTCCAGACCGGGCAGTACGTCAGTCAAAACGGGGCCTGGAACAACCAGATCGCGGCCGCCCCTCAAACAAGCCCCAGTTATGTCCGGAGCATCCGCGACGCCGGCTATCGGACCGCGGTCTTCGGCAAGACCCATCTCTGGCTGCACCGGATCGGGGGAAGCGGGGGCGCCCACACCAAGGACAAGATTCAGGTTGTTAAGGATTGGGGCTTCGAGGACGTCCATGAACTGACCGGCCCCATGGCCTCCTGCGGCCACGATTCGCCCTACACGGATTATCTCGAAGGCAAGGGCCTGCTTCAGGCCTACCGCAAGTATCAGATCGAATACTTCATCCGCAACTATGTGATGAAAAGAACCAAGAACATCCCGGCCGGGCTCAAGGCCCTCATGGACCGGAACTCGGTTTCCATCGACATGAACGACGACAGCCTCTGGGACGACCCGCCCCTGCCGCTTCCGGCCGAGGACCACTACGATAGCTACACGGGCCAAAAGAGCATCGACTGGATCGAGGCCTACGATGACGACAAGCCCTTCTTCCTGATGGTGGGATTTCAAGGCCCCCACGATCCCTTTGACTCACCAGCGGAATACCGGGCCGGCTACAAACCCGAGGACTTGCCCCTGGGGATCATGGACGCGCCCCAGCCGCCCGTGCCCGCATACCTCCAAAACCTGCTGGCCATGTCGGGCCTCGACCGGATGACCCCGGACTACATGCGAAACATGATGGTCGCCTATTACGGCAAGGTCACCCTGATCGACGACTATATCGGCCGGATCGTCCAGGCCCTGGAAAAGAAAGGAATACAGGACAACACCTGGATCATCTACAGCTCCGACCATGGCGAGCTGCTGGGCGATCACCGGCTGTGCCACAAAATGACCTACTACGAGGGCGCGCTGCACATCCCCTGCCTGATCCGGCCGGCCGGCGGGACCCGGGCCTGGCAATCCGCGGGCCTGGTCGATCACCTCGACCTCACGGCGACCATGCTGGACATCGCCGGGGCAGAGCCTTTCGCGCACTGCGAGGGGCAATCCCTGGCGTCAAAGGTTGCGGCGGGTCCTGATGACAACGCGGCCCAACAGGGCAAGGAGCAGATTTTCAGCGAACTGGGAGGGATCGCCACGGTCTTTGACGGACGGTTCAAGCTGGTCGAGGAGATCAAAACCAGGGAGGCCCTGCAGCTCTACGACCTCGAAACCGACCCCAAGGAGCTGCACAACTTGGTCGAAGAAGACTCCCAGGCGACCATGCGCCGGGATCTCCAGGGCAGGCTGGAAAGTCATTTGTCCAAGCATTTGAACGAAGAGCGGTTCCAGAATTTTCAGGCTTCGGGCGGGGGCAGGTATTAACGTCCAGACGCCCGCCGCCAACAAACCGGGCGGGGGCGTCATGCCCTTGCTCGCCCGGCGAGGAGCCGGCGGCCGCCCAGCAGAAACAAAAGCATCAGCACGGCCAGCACGATCCCGGCCCCGGCCTCGGTTTTCTGGGCTCCGACCCGGTCCACCAGGTAGCCGATGGGCAGCATGGCCACCGGCGACATGGAAAAGGTGATCATGTACAGGCTCATGACCCGGCCGTAATACGCCGGGTCAGCGGCCTCCATGAGCAGCACGCTGTTGATCGTCATGTAGCCCATGCTGGCCAAACCCACCAGGACCAACAGCCCCAGCGACAGGGGCAAAACCGACGACAGGGCGAACAGGGCCAGGAACAGGCCGAAAGCCACCCCGGCCAGGACCTGAATCTCGGACTTGCGGGGAGACCGGGCCAAGGCGGCCACGGTGACCGAGCCGATCAGGGACCCGACCCCGACCGCGGTGTACATCATGCCCAGCACGTGCGGCCCCACGTGCAGCACGTCCTGCTGAAAGACCGGTAGAAGCTGCCGGTAGGGCATGCCCACCAGCACCGGCACAAAGGCCATGACCACCAGCAGGAGAAGCTGTTTTTCGCGGACCACGTAGGCCAGCCCGTCGGCGATGTCCACCAGGGGATTTTTCGAGTGGGACGCGGACGACCCGCCTCGGGACGGAAGCCGGAGCAGCAGCAGGGCCGAAAAGAAATAAAAGACGGCCACCACGTCAAAGGCCACGGCCGGGTGGGAGGCGATCAGGATGCCGGCCAGGGCCGGGGCCAGCACGCGGTTGAGGTTCATGCCGGTCGAGTTGAGGGCCAGGGCGTTGGCCAGCAGGTCGTCCGAGACCACCTCGGGGATGAGGGCCTGGCGGGTGGGCATGTTGAAGGCGAAGATGACACCCTGGAACAGGCCGATGACCACCAGGTGCCAGATGCGGATGATTTTCAGGTGCACCAGCAGGGCGTTGACGATGCTCAAGGCCGAGAGGCAGAACATCACGGCGATGAGCAGGTTGCGCTTGTTCAGCCGGTCGGCCATGGCCCCGCCGAGGAGCGCCAGGATGGACATGGGCAGACCCCGGGCCAGAGCCACCACGCCCAGGGCCACGGCGCTGCCCGAGATGGAGTAAGCCAGCCAGGACCGGGCCACGATGTTCATCTGCATGGCCGCCTGGGCCGCCAGCATGCCGAACCACAGCAGCCGGAACTCGCCGATGGACAGCGCGTCGAAGGTGTGACGCAATCCGTTTGAAGATCCTTTGGCCATGGCGCACTTTCAAGCCGCCGCATCGCGGGGCAATGTCAAAATTCGCAGCCGGAAGAGATACTTCGGCCAATTTTTTTAGCCCGGCTCAACGCCCAACGCGCGTAGGGCATTCATTCAGGCTACACCTTTCACCCTTGAATCGCAAGAGAGGCGGGATGCAGGTAGTGGGTTAGTTTGGGAAATTCCATACCCCCCTTCCTAGGAATTCCTGGGTCTTCGCGCTCACCGGGTGACGTGTTTGCCCTTTTCCGTAGTTCGAAACGTCATTCCCGCGAAGGCGGGAATCCAGTCTTGGACAACTCGGAGTCCGAACTGCCTCGCAATGAAAACCACGGCGGCCAAATGGTTTTTAGGAGGCGCCACCTCGCTGGGAGGTTTCACGCCTGGATTCCCGCTTCCGCGGGAATGACGAAATGGGCTTGGAGACCAGTGAAAAAGGCCGACGGCAGTTGATAGGGGCATTTGGCAAGGGAAACAACTGAATCCTTAAATTGACCCACTACCGCCGCCTGGTTTGCTTTGACTTTTACTCCACGCTTCGTTTATACCTGAATCCATCCATCACAACCAAGCGTGAACCGCCGGTCTCGGACCGGACGAGCGGGTTTTCCGCGCGGAACAACTCATAGAGAAGGGAGAAATCACATGCCGTACTCCGATCTGGACGTGAATCTGACCGACGATCAAAAGGCCTTTCAGGACCTGGCCCGGCGCTTTGGCCGGGAGGTCATGCGGCCCATCGGCATCGAACTGGACAAGCTGGCCGACCCGGCCGACGTGATCGCGCCCGGCTCGCCGCTGTGGGACGTGCACAAAAAGTACCGCGAATTGGGCTTTCACAAACGCGGCCTGCCCAAGAAGGTCGGCGGCATGGCCGAGGACATGGACGCCATGTCCGGAATCCTCATGGGCGAGGAATTCGGCTACGCCGACGCGGGCCTAGCCATCAGTCTGGCCGTGGCCGGCCACACCTTCCGTTACGCGGCCATGTCCGAGGACAAGGAACTGAACGATTGGGCCAGGGCCTATGTCGAGGACACCGAAGCCAAGATGATCGGCTGCTGGGCCATCACCGAACCCGACCACGGCTCGGACTGGATTCTGGCCTCGGACCCGAACTTCAGCGACCCGAGCTGCGCCCCGCAGCTTCGGGCCGTGCTCAAGGGTGACGAGTACATCCTGACCGGGCAGAAATCAGCCTGGGTCAGCGACGGGACCATGGCCACCCACGCCACCGTGCACGTGAACCTGGAACCGTCCCAGGGCATGCACGGCACGGGTATCGCCGTGGTCAACCTGGACCGGCCCGGCGTGTCCAAGGGCAAGCCCCTAGACAAGATCGGACAGCGGCCCCTCAACCAGGGCGAAATCTTTTTCGAGGAGGTCAAGATTCCCAAGAAGTACATGGTCGTGTCCGACTATGCCACCTCCCAGCCGCTGATCAAGGCCATCTTTACCGGCGCGAACACGGGCATGAGCGTCCTCTTCGGCGGCCTGGCCAAGGCGGGCTTTGACGAGGCGCTGCGCTACGCCCGGGAACGCGTCCAGGGGGGCGTGCCCATCTTCGAGCACCAGAACATCAAGCTCAAGCTCATGAATATGTTCACCATGGTGGAATGCGCCCGATCCCTGGCCCGCCGCACGTCCCTGTTCAACGCGGCCCAGCCGCCCGGGTCGCTGCCCCACGCGGTTTCGGCCAAGGGTTTTTCCACCGAGGCCGCCTTCAAGGTGGCCAGCGAGGCCATCCAGATTTTCGGCGGAAACGGGCTGAGCAAGGAGTATCCCATCGAGAAAATCTTCCGCGACGCCCGAGCCTCGATGATCGAGGACGGCACCAACGAGGCCCTGGCCTTGAGCGGCGCGCCGTTTTTATAAGATAGCGACCGATCGAATAGCCAAAGGGAGCGCCCGACCCAAAGGAGGCTTGCAGGGTATCCCAACCGCACAATGAACGGAGGTGGAGGATGTCTCGCCTAGGCATGGCCCTGATTGCGGCGCTACTCTCGATGTTCCTTTTGGGCTGCGCACCGACACAGCAGGCCGCCCAGATCGATCCTCCGAGTCCTCAATCGGCTGAAGCACCCAAAATGAAAGTCGGCGACAAATGGGTATTTGTTCATAGAATAAATCCTTCTATGGGACGGAGATATCCCCTTATAATAACCCAAGAGGTGACTAAAGTTTATCCAGATGGAAGTTGGGAAGAAATGGTTTCCTCGAATTATGATGAAGAAAAGTATAGATTTCACTATAGCGGGCATGAACAAGGCAGGACGGTAAAGATCATAAATCTGTCCACAGATGAAACAAAGGAAACAATCGATAGCGCAAATCCTTTGAATTTTCCATTGATGATCGGAGACAAGTGGTCCGCGGCCGGAGCGGGGAGATTGTATTACCTAAACATGAATCATATTTTTAATTACGAAGTAAAGTCTTGGGAAAGAAAGAAAGTTAAAGCTGGAACATTTCTCTCATATAAGATTAAACTTGATGTCGTAGATATTCATTCAAAACATGGCCATAGCGATATGACTCGCTATTACTGGTATGCTCCAAAGGTGAAGAAAATTATAAAATATGAACCGGACAAGGACGAACTGGACGGTGGCAAGGAATTGATCGAATACCATCTCGCTAAATAACCGGCGGGAAAGCAGTAGAAGGCCCCGTCTCATTTCCGAGGCGGGGCCTTGCTTGTCTCCGTGTCAACCGTGGCGGAACGTTTCCGGCTGACGTCGGGCGAGGTCGGCGTGCGGGATTTCCGGTTGACGGTCGCGGGCTTGGCGGATTACCATGGCCGGCAAAGACAAATCGGCGGGGAAAAAATTCAATACGGGGTCTTGCATTCGGGATTCCAACAAAGCGAGGCATTATGTCAAAAAAACCGGAAGTGGTCATCATCGGCGCCGGCGTGATCGGCTGCTCCATTGCCTTTCATCTGGCCCGGAAGGGTGTGGCCGCCTGTATCGTGGAAAAGGAGTCCATCGGCAGCCGGGCCTCGGGCAAGGCCTGGGCGGTCATCGAACACCCGGCCTATTATCTCGCGGTCCAGGGCGCCCCGGCCGGATTCTGGAGCATGGGCGAAACGGATTCGATCGCCCAGTGGCAGGACCTTTTCTGGTCGGCTTACTACCGCCTGGGCGACCTGGCCCAAGAGATTCTGGAAAAGGGCAAGATCGACATCGAGTACGGCGTCTCACCCATGACCGCGCTGGCCCGGTCCGAAAGCGCCGAGGCCTATTTCAAAGGCTTCATGGACCTCCTGGAAAAGCACGGATTCCATGAATACCAATGGCTGGAAGCGGACGAGCTGCGGGCCGAGTTCCCGACGCTCAACCCGGACGTGCGAGGCGGACTCAGCCTGCCTCAAATGCAGGTGGAACCCTACAAGTTCACTTTGGGCCTGGCCCAGGCCGCCGAGGCCATGGGCGCGGAAATCCGGAGCGGCGAGGCGGCCGGTTTCGAAAAGCAGGGAGACCGGATCATCGCGGTCAAGCTGGCTTCGGGCGGCCGGATCGAAGCGGACGCCGTGGTCATCGCCATGGGGCCCTGGAGCCGGGCGGCCGGCTCGTGGCTGGGCCTGGACATCCCCATGGCCGTGGTGCTTGAGGAATGCCTGCGCGTGAGACCCCGAACCAAACTTCCCATGCACTCCCTCGCCGGCGGTGTGGAAATCCTGTCCCGCGTCAGCGGCGACGTGATCCTGGCCGCGGCCGAGGTTCAATCCAAGGCCCAGTATTTCACCTCCAAGGCCCGGCCCGATTTTAGCGCCGAGTTGACCGAGGAGGTCAAGACCCGGAACATCGAAGCGGCCATGGCCTTGCTGCCGGCCCTGGAAGACGCGGACCTGGTCGAGCAGCGGGGCGATCTCCTGGCCTACGGCCCGGACCCGGTTTACCACAAGCCGGTCATGGGCCGCATCCCCGGCTATGGGAACGCCTACCTGGCCACGCGCTACGGCGGCTTGGGCATCCATCAGAGCGTGGGGACCGGCGAGATCATGGCCGACTTCATCGCCGACGGCCGGCCGCCGTTCTATGCCAGACGTCTGCTGGAACATCTCAGCCCGGCTTGAGCCCAAAAAAAACGAACGTTTGGCAAGCGGCACCCGGGCTGTTTCCGAGATGAAAAACCGTCTCGCAAGGTGACGTTCGCCAAGCTAAAATCCGATGCCGAGAAACCTCGAAATAGGATCGGGCGGGAAAAAGACATTGATTTCTCGGTGGCCGGAGGTCAGATGCATTCCAAAAGAATCGTGATCTATCTACTGCTCGTCTCCATGATCGGTTGCGGGTTTCTATCCCTGGCCATGGGCCATGACGCGAATTGGGATTTAAGGAATTACCATCTTTATAACCCCTATATGATCTTCCATGATCGGTGGTCCATCGACCACAACCCCGCCGGGATACAGACCTATCTGAATCCCACGCTGGACATGCTGACCACGTATCCGTTGCTTCGCTTTTGCGGAGCGTACGGATATTCTTTTGTCTTGGGCGCCATTCACGGCATCAATTTCGCGCTTCTTGTACTGATCGTCTTGGAATTTTTGAAATTTTTCGAATTTCTCAGCTACAAATCCAAGGTGTTATTGGCGCTCGCGGCGGGCGCGTTGGGCATGTCCGGAGCCATCGTCGCTTCCGAAATCGGAACCTGTTTCGGCGACTTGACGCCGTCGCCCCTCAATCTGGGTGGCTTATGGCTGGCTTTAAAAGCCTTCCAATCCAAGGAGGACAAAAGCCGAACCGTATCCCTCGCCCTTTGCGGCTTGATGTTGGGGATTTCGACCGGCTTCAAGCTGACCAACGGCCTTTATGGAGCGGCCATCTTCGCGGCCATTTTGCTGCAATGGGGGCCGCGCCGTCTGAAGGCGCTCTGTCTGGTCTCCGCGGGTTTGATGTTGGGTGTTATCCTCACCCACGGGTGGTGGTCCGTGTGGTTGTATTCCCACTACCAGAGCCCCGTCTTCCCCCTCTTCAACAAAATTTTCAACAGCCCGTACTTAAACCCGGCCAATTTTAAGGACAGCCGATTTTTCGCGCACGGCTTGGTGCGGCACATCTTTTATCCCTTTTTCTTTTCATGGAAAACCACGACCGCGGAGTTGCCTTTTCGGGATTTCCGATTCCCGTTGGCCTACGTGGCTGTCGTATCCATGGTCGCGCTTTGGGCGATTTCCGTTGTACGCAAATCCAAGCCTACTGTAAAAATCGCGCCTCTATTCATTTTTTTCCTGATTTTTGTGGTAACGGCCTATATCCTGTGGCTGCAACTGTTTTCCATACAGCGCTACATCGTCAGCCTTGAACTCCTGCTGCCGGGCGTCATCCTGGTGGCCTGCTTAACCCTTTTTCGCAAGTGGGGCTCCGCTGTTTTCGTCTGCCTGGGGATTTTCCTGGTTTGCAGCACAAAAATTCCTTCGTGGGGGCGGGTCGATTGTCAAGCCCCCATTTTTTGGTCCAGGGCTTATGAGAGTTTAAGGTGTATGGGACATTGTGCATGGTCCTGGTCCT
>ENA-OSEO01001738-OSEO01001738.1-sediment-metagenome-genome-assembly--contig:-NODE-1738-length-36605-cov-9.032112_pt1 | contig 36605 bp, 25 predicted proteins | sample MGYA00237883_ERZ534232 | MGnify/ENA metagenome assembly ERZ534232 | reverse complement strand
ATATTTTTTACCTAATTTATTATTTCCTTTGTTTTTCAAAGGTTTGCATTATTGCATATTTTTATGCGGAATTGCTGTATGGTAATGAACCGATGAAGCTCATTGTTCCGCCTGTTGCGGAAAATTTACAAAATGTTCCTGTCAGGATTGTGATGTTAAACGATAATGAATATTCCGTAAAAGCAAAAGGAGAAGCAAATCTGAACGGGAAGAAACATAAAATCGATATTGATGAGTCAGTAAGATTCGGGAAACCATTTTCAAATGATTACTTCAATTTTACTCTGGAAAAAGGTTCGGGAATTCAGGGGAAAACATACCTGTTAACCTTTAACAGCTTAAATACTTTGACAAACAAGTATATGAAGATAACACAAATCAGCAGGGAAAGTATCAATACTGACGTCATTTTGATTACTATAGAAGGTGAGACACCCGGGAAAAATGTTGAGTTTATTAACGAACTCAACCAGGTGTTTATCGAATTCGGAATTGAAAACAAAAACAAAAATTCGGAAAACTCACTTAACTTTATTAATGATCAATTGTCGAGGATCCAAAGTTCACTTGAAAAATCGGAGAAGAATTATAGCGAATATCGCCAGTATAACCAGGTTATTGATCTCGGACAGGAAGCACAAATGACATATAACAGACTTGAAGAGATAGAAAACGAACAATATATAACACAATTGCAATATGAATATTATAAGGATCTGTATAATTATCTGGATGATTCGGAAAAAATTGAGGATATGATAAATCCTTCCGTTATAGAAATAACAGATTCAAATTTAAATGATATCCTGTCACGTATAACGGAGTTGTACAAACGAAGGGAAATTCTTGCCCATAGTGTACAGGAAAAAAATCCAAGAATGGTTTTACTGGAAAAGGAGATAAAGGTAACAAGGGATGCACTTGAGGAGACATTAAAAAATCAGATGAAATCAACTGAATCGAAATTAATGAGTATTCAGGAGCAGGCAAAATCTATACATGCAAGATTGGGAAGACTACCGGAAGCAGAGAAGAAACTTGTCGAACTCCAACGAGATTTTGACCTTAATAATGAGCTTTACGTCTTTATGTCACAGAAGCAGGCCGAAGCTTCAATTGCAAGAGCGTCTGTTGTTCCCGAAGTACAGGTGATCGACAAGGCAATGGTTGAAGCGGCTGTCCGGACAGGTCCGGGCAAGCTGAAAAATGTAGCTGCCGGACTTGCATGTGGATTCATTCTACCATTTATTTTGATTGCCCTGGCAAGCTTTTTTAATACTAAAATTGAAACCAGGGAAGAGATTGAGAAAGGAATAGAAATCCCTGTTCTGGAAGGGATCATAAAACATAAATATAAGGTAAATCTACCTGTGATACATCATCCCCGGTCAGGAATTGCCGAGTCATTCAGAGGCATAAAATCAAACCTTAATGCAATTCTGGAGCAACCGGGATCAAAAGTAGTATCTGTTAATTCTATGATACCCGGAGAAGGAAAATCATTCATTTCATCCAATTTCGCTGCAATTCTTACAAAATCCAATAAAAAAGTATTGCTTATTGCTGCTGACTTACACAAACCAACGCTTTACAAATATTTCAATATAAAAAATCCTTACGGATTAGGTGATTACCTCAAAAATGAAAAAAACATCAGTGAAATAACAGAACAAACTTCAATTCCAAATTTAACCTTCATCAGGGCAGGTACCTCTTTTTCCGACTCAACAGATTTGTTAGACAGCAATAAACTTGGTAATCTGCTTGACTGGGCACGAACAGAGTTTGATTTTGTTATAATAGATAACCCGCCTCTATTGCTTGTACCTGATGCAATCATGACAAGCAGGTACTCTGATGTCAGCCTGTTTATACTAAGAATTAATCATAGTCATAAAGAGGAAATCAGGCAGATCAACAGAATTGTAAGTTTCAATAAAATAGAACGTGCCGCACTTGTAGTGAACGGGGCACCTGATCGCGGATACGGCTACGGCCAGAAATATTGGAAAAAAGGCTACGGGGAGTATAAATACAAAATAAAAATTGCCTGATAAAAAATTTAAAAAATTATAAATATGATTATAGCAGTTGATTTCGACGGAACTATAGTAAAACATAAATACCCCGCCATAGGCAAAGAGATACCCTATGCCATAGAAACATTAAAATTATTCCGGGAAAGGGGTCATAAGATCATATTGTGGACATACCGGGCAGGGAAAGAACTGGAAAAAGCGGTAGAATTCTGCCGCAAAAGGGGATTAACATTTGATGCAGTAAATAATAATTTTGAAGGTGAAGAATTTGACAACACATATAGCAGAAAGATATATGCAGATATATTCATTGATGATAAAAACATCCTTGGAATTCCCGAGTGGGAAAAGATATATCAAATTCTTACAGGTAAAAAAGATCAGGAAGAACAGATAAAAATGCCTGACTCTTTGCTTGAAAAACCGTAGATGATTATTTTACAGCTTCCTGACAGGAATCAGGCATTATTCCGGAGTTATTGATTGAGAACAGATTGATTATAGTTTGATAAATAAAATATAAAATATCTCATTATTGTTTAATGAACTTTCTGACTATCATCTGTTTTTGACCTTGAATCCATCGCAGGTAATAGATACCCGAAGTTAACCTGTCAATCGTAATTCTGGTTAATGAAGATTGAATTTCCCGGGTAAGCATAACTCTTCCATGAATATCAATTATCTCAATTTTTGTATTTAAATCCGGTAAAGTATTGTATGCTATGTTAATAAATGTACGGGCAGGATTTGGATACAAGATAAGATCACCATTACCCCGGGTATCAAATATAGAATCCGGGATCATGGAGTATGCATCATCCGTAATAAATGGATCAGCACTTTTGTTACGACCGTTACCCTGGGTCACCTTCAATTCTGTTGTAACAATACTGTCGCAACCGGTCGACGAGACAAGGGTTCTTTGATATGTTCCCGATTCAGTCCAGCCCATATATTCTTCACCTTTTTTGATGTTAATCCTTTCAGTGGTATATTGAGTAGGATTAACGGTCAGATAGGTTGTGGTTATCTGAATTACAGAATCAGTATACACTGTATCTACATAAACACCCGGTTCGGTCCAGCCCATATAATTATCACCTTCACAGATGGTGACGTATTCAACCGAATCCACAAAGACAGTGTCATTTGATTCGGACAAGGTTATAGTTACTGAATCGTAAACCGGACTTGAAACATTACCTGCAGCATCTTTTGCCCAGGCGTAGAGAACCTTATTGCCGGCTTCTGAAAAAGTATAAGAAGAAGCTTTGGAAGATTCCCATCCGTCATCAACGGCTAAAGGTACAGTTGATGTTTCAGTTAATTTATAACCTGTTACAGACTGATCGTCAGAGCAGCCCCAGGATAGAACAGAAACTGTTAAAGATGTGGAAGTTGAGGGAATATCAAACGAACTGATAACCGGAGCAGTGGTATCTGATATTTTGTCAACAGCCAATATGGTAGTAACAATACTGTCGCAACCTGTTGACGAGGCAAGGGTTCTTTGATATGTGCCCGGTTCAGTCCAGCCCATATATTCCTCACCTTGTTCAATAGTGACGTTTTCGGTAGTGTATTGAGTGGAATTTACGGTTAAATATGTGGTGATTGTTTGATTTATAGTAACAGTCTCATTCCCGGAATATTCTGAAAGGGAAATATCATCCAGGTATAGTGACTGACCTGCCGGCAGACTGTTACCCAGGTAAATTCTGAATGATGCATCCGAAGCAGAATGAGTTGCCGTGAATTTTATTCTGTGCTCTCCCCATGTTGTGGATATAACAGGTCTGCTGACTTCAAAAGTGCCGTAATTTGTGTAGGGAGAAGTTGCTTTATGCATATATAAAGCGCCAATAGCAAACTCTTCAGTTGCTTTGGCAAAAAAGACAAGTTCATATTCCCTGCCGGCCTCTATAGTAAGCTCTCCCTTCTTTATTAGCTGTAGAGAACCAATTGAAGTTCCCGTAGAGATGCATTCTACCTGAAGACTTGCCGGAGATGAAATATATTCCTGGCTGTTGGCGTTCAGGCTCAGACTGTAGCCCGTGGCGCCCCAGTAATTCCACCCGTCTATCCCGCTGCTGAAATCACCGTTTATGATCATATTGGTACCTGCTGTTTGCAAAGTGGTATCTGTTGTCACCGTATGCTCATAAACACCCGGTTCGGTCCAGCCCATATAATTATCACCTTCACAGATGGTGATATATTCAACCGAATCCAGATAGACAGTGTCATTTGATTCGGACAAGGTTATAGTTACTGAATCATAAACCGGAATTGAAACATTACCTGCAGCATCCTTTGCCCAGGCGTAGAGAACCTTATTGCCGGCTTCTGAAAAAGTATAAGAAGAAGCTTTGGAAGATTCCCATCCGTCATCAACGGCTAAAGGTACAGTTGATGTTTCAGTTAATTTATAACCTGTTACAGACTTGTCGTCAGAGCAGCCCCATGATAAAACAGAAACTGTTAAAGATGTGGAAGTTGACGGAATATCAAATGAACTGATAACCGGAGCAGTGATATCTGTTGTCCGGCCATCATCCAAACCGGAGATGTTTATTGTGACATATGCACTTGACGATAACGGATTATCCGCATTGTCTGTCACTTCAACATCCAAAACTATTGACTGATCAGGGATTAAACTGATATCTGTATTGGCGTATATTTCTCCGTTTGAGGAATTAATTGCAAACATACCTGATTCGTTACCCCCAATAATAGAGTAAGTTAAAATTTGTCCATCGTCAGGATCAGATGCAATAACTTGTCCAATAAGATCATTAGGCATTTTAGGTTCAATTATATTAAAATACTGATCATAAATAACCGGACTTTGATTGTTACTTCCTGTATCATCCAAAGTTTTGATAAGAATTATTGAAGTAAAAGGTTCCAGTGTAATGGATCCGGAAATCTGTTTGCCATATATATCTTTATAAATTGTAGTACCCAGACTGATTGTCTTTGACGTCTTAGTATCGTTATAAAACAACTCTTCAGTTTCACCGGTTTCAAGTGGAGATAAGTCTATAGTCGAATTTGCATCATTCCCTGTAGCACTTTTCCAACCGCTAAAATCGTAGTAACTACCGTCATCTTTAAAAATTTTAGAACTGGCATAATGATTGATATAAGTATTATAATTCAAAGAAGTATTTTCACTGTTGCGTTTGACAAGTAACTGATTGGGCTCGTAATCATCTTCATATAATGCATAGAAAATATTATTGTGGACAGTATTACTTCCATGATCTAAATTAATTAATATGCCGTAACGACCATCCATAACTGTATTATTTTTCACCTCTGCTCCGGCATTATCATGCAGATAAATACCTGCATCGGAGCAATAGGCAATGGTATTATTATCGACTGTTACATCTTCGGCAATTTCATCAATATAGATACCCTCGCCAAAAGCCCTGCTTCCGGAGGTCCCTACTCTGTTGCCAGTGACGTTCAATACAATGTTATTTCGTACTACAGAACCATGAGGACCGGGATCTGTTGCATAACTGGTATAAATACCGCCCCCGTCACCCTTGAGCAAACAAGTATAGTTAATGAAATTATATTCGATCCTGTTATTTGAGCGTGCAAAATAAATTCCGTTGTAACCGGCATTTATTATGCGGTTATACCGGATAAGGTTATTCCCTTCACCTCCCGCAATAAAAACAGCACCTCCTAAATTATATCTGCCCACACCTGATTTACCAAGATTGTCAAACAAACCGCAATCTAAAATTTTATTATCGGCCAAATCAGAGTATGACATCATTACATAGACACCATAATGATTGGCCCCTGTAATTACATTATTTTTTATTGTATTGTGACTTGAATTTGAAATATCATAAATCCCGTATTCATCCGGGTACGAAATATAGTTGTTATCAATTGTGAGATAATCACATTTTCTGACCTCTATGCTTCTTTGTGACTGGTGCAAAATCTCCAGGTTCTGTATAGTAATATAATCCCTGGAATCGGCATAAATACCATTTTCATAAACCGATCCCGTGATACTATAATTTGCTGGTGAATCACCCCCTGGGGTCCATAAATAGACAGTACCGGATGAAGCATCATAATACCATTCGCCGGGCTGGTCAAGAAATTCCAGCTTATTCATAAGAATAAAACCTTCACCTGTACCCAGATCCTTAGCGGGGATGGCATCAAGTCTTAAAGTAGTTGAACTTGAAGATGTAACTATTTGAGTAGGTGTATGATACACTCCTGTTCTGCCAAACCATGAAGCCCCGGCATAATTAATGCCTCCATCGAGAGCATTACAGGAAAACTCCGTTGAGCTTCTTACGGATCCAATATAAAGATAACCGCTGTTGGGATGACGGGCTATTCTTATCCGTGAATCATCTATAAATAACTGATTAATGTCCTTACTGAATGATGCCTTATATATATTACCGGAATGTCTGGTCCATCCTGTTATCATTTCGGAACCATAGATTTTTGGATTTGTTCCAGATCCATATGCTCCGTAAATAATTGGATTCCCGGCTGTTCCGGAAGCATTAACAATAAGTGTACCACGCCATGTATCACCCCTGTTAAATAATATCTGATCACCGGGATTAAAATTATAACTATTTATTTTTTCTAATGATCTCCAGGACTCTCCCTGACTGGTACCTGAATTGGCATCGTTACCTGAGGAGCTTATATAGTATATTGTTGCATTGCTTAAATGACCAAAACAAAAAAGAAATAAGACCAATATACCTGTTATATAGAGTTTTTCTGATTTTTTCATAATAATTGATTTAATAGTATATCAAACATGAAGCGGATTAATAGCGGGAACAAATAAAATTAAAAATGATTTTCTTTCCAAACAACTTGCTGATATTTAAGACTTTAAGGTATTTAAATATTTTTTACATACTGAAAAAATGATCATTTATCTGTCATCGAAAAAGAAATCAGATTATTAGAAATTATTAAAACTTATAAAAATGTTATCGGATTTTTTGCAGTGTCAAGTATCAGATAATAAAATTTATTCAAGACCAATCAATTGATTTCCGGCTCTAAATTCAGGGAGTAATAAAATATAAAAAACAACTGTTAATCAACTCTTTATTAGAAAAAATTAGAATTTCTATTAGTCATAATATTGGATAAAATACTAATTAAGAACCATCATACTCCTTAATAAAAAAACAAAACAATTGTAATTTATATTCAGATTAAATAAAATTAATGAATAATTAGTCAATTAAATCTGTGTAAATATTGAATGATGCCTGATTTTATATCGTTATAAACAGGTTTTTTCAGAATCTCCTGATTTCTTTTTTAGGTCGTTGACTTATATGCTTCATGTCGAATTCAAGATTGAGAAAACACACAAAGTCTTTATAAAAAATCAAAATTAGTAATATAAAATTTTATCATGTCAAAAACTGCATTAATTACCGGTATAACAGGACAAGACGGTGCCTATCTGGCAGAGTATCTTATAAAGAAGGGATACATTATCCATGGCATTAAACGCCGTTCATCACTGCTTAACACCGACCGTATCGATCACTTGTATAAGGATCCTCACGAGGAAGAGTTAAACTTAAAATTACATTATGGTGATCTAACAGACTCAATGAACCTGACCCGGATAATCCAGGAAGTTCAGCCTTCAGAAATATATAATCTTGCTGCGATGAGCCATGTCAAGGTTAGTTTTGACACTCCTGAATATACAGCTAATGCCGATGGAATAGGAACATTACGCATTCTGGAAGCAGTCAGGCTCCTTGGACTCACCAAAAAAACCCGCATATACCAGGCCTCTACATCTGAGCTTTACGGATTGGTACAGGAAGTACCGCAAAGTGAAAGAACACCATTCTACCCAAGGTCACCATACGGTGTGGCAAAGCTTTATGCATACTGGATCACAGTCAATTATCGCGAAGCATACGGTTTACATGCCAGCAATGGCATATTATTCAATCACGAGTCACCTGTCAGGGGTGAAACCTTTGTCACGCGTAAAATAACATTAGCCCTGGCACGTATAGCACTGGGATTACAGGATACATTGTATCTTGGTAATCTCTCTTCACGCAGGGACTGGGGTCATGCAAAAGATTACATAAAAGCAATGTATCTTATCCTCCAGAAAGAAGAACCTGATGACTATGTAATTGCCACCGGTATCACCACATCCATAAGGGAATTCGTCAAAATGGCCGCTGAAGAATTAGGCCTTGGGATCACCTTTACCGGCAAAGCCGAAGATGAAAAAGGCTACCTTACCGAAGTCGATGAAAAGAAGTTTACAGACAAAGTGGGAGAGCAATATCTGGATAAAATTAAAACCAGAATAACAGGCCACAGGAGGCACTCCACGGATACGGCGATCATAGTAGTGGATCCTAACTATTTCAGGCCTGCTGAAGTTGACCTTCTCATCGGTGACAGCACAAAAGCACGTACACAGCTTGGCTGGGAACCTGAATATGACCTGGCAGGTCTTATCAAAGAGATGATTGAATCTGATATCCGCCTTATAAAAAAAGACAGGTATCTGAAAGATGGAGGCTACCGTATACTTAACTACTTTGAATAATATCTTTGCAGAATTGTGACGTGATTAATTACATTTTCTGATAATTTTAAAGTAAAATCATGAATATCTTTTTTAGAAGATAATTCCGGTTTTTAAATCTGAAAGAATATGAATAGAAACAGTAAAATTTATGTGGCGGGTCATCGTGGACTGGTGGGATCAGGGATATGGAAAAACCTTGAACACAGAGGTTATACTAATTTGATTGGAAGATCACACCGTGAGCTGGATCTTCTTGATCAGAAATCCACAGAAGCCTTTTTTGCCGGGGAGCGGCCTGAATATGTATTCCTGGCAGCTGCTAAAGTCGGCGGAATTATTGCCAATAATACATATCGCGGAGAATTCATTTACCAAAACCTCGCAATACAAAATAATATTATCCATAATGCCTGGAAGTTTGGCGTAAAAAAATTGCTTTTCCTGGGGAGCACCTGCATTTATCCCAAAAATGCTTCTCAACCAATGAAAGAGGAATATATGCTTACCTCACCTCTGGAATATACGAACGAACCTTATGCAGTTGCGAAAATTGCAGGTATAAAACTATGTGAAAGCTATAATATTCAATACGGCACAAACTTCATTTCAGTGATGCCCACGAATCTTTACGGACCAAATGACAATTTCGACCTCGAAAAATCCCATGTAATCCCTGCCCTTCTCCGAAAAATATTCCTTGGCAAATGCCTCGAGGAAAAAAACTGGGATGCCATGAGAGAAGATTTGAATAAGCGTCCCATCGAAGGAATTAATGGGAAAAATTCGCAAAATGAAATTCTTAATGTCCTTAAAAAATATGGAATCTTTTATCCTGACACAAACTTATCCGGGAACCAGAATCAAAATACTACAATTGAAATCTGGGGTACAGGAGAACCGCTCCGCGAATTCCTATGGAGTGAGGAAATGGCAGACGCCTGCGTTTATCTGATGGAGAAAGTTGATTTTAAAGATATTATTCGATCACAGAATGAAAGCGACCCTGATATTGGTAAAAATAAAAAGAGCATCTCAACTACTTCAGAAATACGAAATACACATATAAACATCGGAACAGGGAAAGAGATATCCATCAAAGCACTGGCAGGACTGATCAGCAAAACAGTGGGTTTTAATGGTAAACTTGTTTTCAATACATCCAAACCTGATGGAACTATGCGCAAACTAACCGATGTGACAAGATTGCATCAACTCGGCTGGCATCATGAAATTGAGATTGAAGAAGGTTTAAACAAATTGTACCACTGGTACCTGAATAACAATCCTTAGATATCCATGACTTTTTACCTCAGAAAAGATACCAATCGCGAATGTAATTTAAACTCAGTCTTTACAACTCTGACAATCTTTTTTCTTAGACAGTGTTTATTTTACAGCCTCTCTGGATGTGGAAGGGCATTGCCTACCTTCTCAACCGTGTTAAGCATTCTGCCCGTTAAATTCTTTTTCCCCATTTTTCAATTAAAAAACCGGCAGGTTACACTCTTGTCGGCAAATAATTTTGCTGCAACTTTATATATCAATATCCACAGTTGCAAATATGACAAAAAATACATATTCACCAAACCCAACTGCTATGAAATTTGAAAATTGTTACTACATGGTTTTTATTTAATCGTAATGAAACCTACACTTTGCTATAAGAATTTCATCATCTTTTACCTGATATATCAATCGATGTTCACCATCAATTCTCCTGGACCAAAAACCTTTATATTTATATTTTAAGGGTTCAGGCCTTCCAACTCCGGAAAATGGATGTTTAGCAATGTCTTTTAAAAGATCATTGATTTTTTTCAGCTTTTTCTTATCCGTTCTTTGCCAATACAAATAATCTTCCCAGGACTCATCTACAAAAATGTATTTCATTAATCTTTATTAATCATTTTCAACGGCAAAAAGCAACTTGCCGCAATTTAAATCAGGGGTACTCGTCAAATATACTGTTTCTCCAGTGTATATGATAGTGGATGGCTCGTTTCATAAATCTAATAATTCTTTTTGAAATGAAGAACCACTTTTTAATTTTTCAATGGCAGAATCGAGCCTCTTCTCGTTAATTTTTGTTGATAATTCATGCTGAGTTGCACATAATGAGTTGTATTCATCTAAAGAAATAACTACAACTCCAGTGTCTTTACCTCTGTTTATTATTAGAGTTTCAAAATTCTTTGTAACTGTGTCAAGGTATTTTCTTATATCTTTTCTGAAATCTGAAATTGTTGTTGTAATCATAATTCTATGCTATAATGTACATTCTTGCGTACAAATATATGTACAAAAAACAGTGTTTGCAATACTTAACGACATTTTTTTCAACTCTGATATTTTCAAAGCACAAATGAAACCAAATCAATTATCGGCCATTACCAAAGTGAGAATATTTTACGATATTTCCTTTCCAAAACGATCTGAAAATCAATAAAAAAGATTTAAATAATCTTCAGGTTAAAATCCTTTAAAAATTAACCTGGTCTTTATTGGCAATCTTCTGATTTTTTGATTATATTTAATTGTTTTTTAAGTGGTTTAATCTTTTAAAGCTTGTAAATATGCAGATATGGCATAAACCTATTATGCTTATTTGTTATTTATTGCAACTGAATTTGCATTTGCTGAGTTTTCAGAAATGACTTGTTATTTATAATTATTCAGAATGGAAAATGGATGTCTTCAGGCAGTTAAACTAACACTTTGTGAAATCATTTTGCTACTGGTTTTACAAGGAGAAGGAGTAAGATTATACGGCATCCATGAAAGAATATCAGATTTTGAAGTAAATTAATAGCTGGTATTTGTATGATGATTGGGATTTATCTTTCCGTAAACCTTATACTACTTTTTGGTTAAAATACTTTGATTTATTACTGAAAAGAATCTTATCTAATTTTCGAAATAATGAACAAGCCAGTAAAATTTCCAATTCTTTGTTTGCTGCTGATTTTATTATTATCATGCAAACAACAACCGGAGTTAACACCCGAAACTGCACTGGAATCTTATCTGAATAACAATGACAAATCCTTTGACTGGGAGCTGAAAGATACCCACACAATAAACGGCCTGGAAGTTTATAATTTGCTGGTCACTTCCCAAAAATGGCGCGAATATACCTGGCGACATCAGGTGGCAGTCATTGTGCCCGAAGAGATAAAATACGACGGAGCGCTATTGTTTATAACAGGCGGCAGCAATAAAGATGAGATGCCAAACTGGAAAAAGCCCGATGACGGCAACATTCAGATGATGGGACTTATTGCACGGAAAAACATGGCCATTGTAGCCGTGGTTTTCCAGGTACCAAATCAGCCGCTTTTTGGCGACCTCACAGAAGATGAGATCATCTCTTTAACATTTCATAATTACAGAAATGACAAGGACTTTACATGGCCTTTACTATTTCCAATGGTAAAAAGTGCAGTTCGTGCCATGGATGCTGTTCAGGAATTCTCCGAGGAAGAACTACAACACAAAATTAATAGATTTTTAGTTTCGGGAGGATCCAAACGGGGTTGGACTACCTGGCTGACCGGCGCCAGCGATAAGCGGGTGGTGGCTATTGCTCCAATGGTTATCGACATGTTGAATATGCCCAAAAGCATTAGTTATCACCTGGAAGCCTGGGGTAATTACAGTGTTCAGATTCAGGATTACGTTAATCTGGGGATTGCACAGGATGTAAATACCCCCGACGGACAGGAAATTACCACGATGGTCGACCCATTTTCCTATCGAAAAAAACTTACCATACCAAAATTCATTTTTAACGGAACTAACGACGAATACTGGCCTGTAGACGCCATAAAACATTATATCTATGATATTCCCGGAGAAAATTACCTTCATTATGTTCCAAATACCGGTCATGGCCTTGGTGATAAAAAACAGGCCATCCAGGCGCTTAGCTCATTCTTTGCCGAAACACTGCAGAAAACGGGATACCCTGAATGTTCATGGGAGCTCGAAGAAAATGAGCGGGAAGCCTTGCTGAAAATTGATGTTTCAGAGGAAAAACTGGCTGGTGTTTTACTATGGATATCCAATTCAGATGACAGGGATTTCAGAGATAACGAGTTTATCAGTCAAACTGTTGAAACTGAAGCGGAAGATCATATATCTGTCAGGGTGAATTATCCTGATTCAGGATTCCGTGCATTCTATATCGATCTGCTTTACCCCGATCCAAACGGGGATGTCTATTCAAAAAGCACGCGCATGTTTGTAGCCGGTCCCGATGAAGTGCTTTAAAATTTAAGATGGCATAACTAATTCATATACATGAAATTTGTCAGTATATTACAATAAAAAAAATCGTAAATTGAAAAGGAAAATCAATTCTAATCAATAATTCCGATAATGAAACGAAGATTGTTTTTTTAGGATTAACAATTCTGTCCATGCTGATTATTCTTTTGCCGGCATGTACAGAAGAAGAAACCCGTCCGGTTTTTCCTCTTTCAGCAGTAATATTTCACAGTGTGAACGGCAAACAGGTAGCATTTACTGCCCTTACCCACAGCGCTGTAAACTGGAACTGGGACTTCGGGGATGGCAATTCCAGTACCGAACAAAATCCGGTACACGTCTATGAGGAAGGAGGCTATTATGTAGCCACCTTAACAGCTAAAGATAAAGACGGCAACTCTGTTACCAAGGAGGTAAGTTTAGCTGTTGCTCTAACACCTTATGCCCTTCTTACCGGAAATCACACAGAAGAAGGGTACAATGGCAAAACATGGAAGCTTACTCCATCTCATTCTCCTTACGACAAACTGGTGAATTCCGATGCAAATTTTTCATTGGTAGATGAAGACATTCCGGCACTGCCCTCCGGAACATTTGATGTATATATCGGCATTAAAGAGGCATACAATGACGAATTTACTTTCTACCACGATGGCAGTTACAGACATAATACCACCGATGGTTCTTCATTTGGAGGGATTGTTTATGCCATGGTCTTACAACAATTCGGACTGGCGTCCATCACCAAGACCGGTGGAAAAGCTGTATTTGGCCAGGATGTTTTTGCGCTGACTACCCATACTCCTGATAACAATGCCACTTTTGTATTTAACGAAAACGAAGATTTTTCAATTCCTACTATTCCCGACTTTGCTACCGGAGTTCAGCCGCCTGGAATACCAATTGTTACATATCCCGAAGTAATGACTATCGATTTCCCGGGTTCAACAGAATTTGTCGGAATAAGGGATTTTCACAGAAAAGTTATTGTTCAGGAAATAACTGACAGTTCAATGCGGCTGGTGATGTTCCTGACCCTGAGCCCTGATGCCATTATAAGTCAGAATCCTCTGATTGCACTCAGTACAACTGCCCTGATCCTCACGTTTGTTGCTGTAAATTAAACCAGTTAAAACTATCGACATGGAAATCAAATACTCATTCAGAAAAAATATAAAATATCTGCTTTGCATTATTTTCACAACTATTGGTTTAGTCAATATCAATAGTACCGCTCTGGCAAAGCAGATATTGGCAGAACAGCAAACCATCAGGGTCACAGGAACTGTTATATCAGCAGCCGATAATGCCCCGCTTCCGGGATTAACTATCGTTGTAAAGGGTACTACGTTAGGTACTACTACCAATTCTGAAGGAAAATACACCATCAATACACCGACAGATGCCACTCTGGTATTTTCTTTTATAGGATTTGATACACAGGAAGTTGCTGTTCAGTCGAGAAATGTAATTGACGTTATTATGGAAGAAAGTGTTGAGGCGCTGGAAGAAGTAGTTGTAACTGCCCTGGGTATCAGACGCGAAGAAAAGTCACTTGGATATTCAGTAGGGAAAGTGACCTCCGAAGAGCTATCAAAAGTTGTTCACGAAAATGTATTGACGTCAATGGCGGGAAAAGTTACAGGAGTAACTATCAATTCAACCGGTGGCGCCGGTTCAACTGTCAGCATGGTCATCAGAGGTGCAACTTCAATGAGCACTGATAACCAACCTCTTTTCGTAGTCGACGGAGTGCCGATGACAAGCACGGTAAATAATGTTGGCGGATTCGGATCTGATAACCGTGTAGACTATGGAAATGCTATTTCAGATATTGATCCGCAAAGTATCGAAAGTGTATCAATACTTAAAGGGCCGAGTGCAGCAGCCTTGTATGGCACCCGGGCAGGCAACGGTGTTGTTCTGATAACCACAAAGAAGGCTGCTGAAAAAGAGGGCATGAGAATAGAAATAGTCTCCAACACCGTGTTCGACATCCCTGCGGAATATCTGGATGTTCAAACCCGATTCGGATTTGGTGCAAGAAGTTATACTCCTTCTGATTTTGCCAGCGGTATTATTCCTCCTTTCAGTCCGGCAGAAGCTGCCGGAGCCGGCCCTGAGCTGAATAAAGGATACTGGCAGGTACAACCTTTTGCACCGCTTGATGCCAATGGTGTTCCTGTTCCAACGGAATTAATATCATACCCTGATAACTATAAAAATTTTATCAACCAAAATGCATTTACTACCACGAACAGTGTGGCAGTTTCAAGCAGTGGAGAAAAAGTGAACTACAGACTGGGTGTTTCAAATATGACAAACGAGGGACTGGTACCCAATTCAGACCTTAAAAAAAATAATATTACTCTTTCAGCTAACTCAAAGGTTCGCCAAAATTTTTCGGTCAGCGCGGATATTAATTATGCCCAAAACCGGTCAGATAACCGCCCTGCAACACAGGAACGGGGAACAAACCCGTTACAATGGGCAGCATGGACACCTCCCAATGTTGATATTCGTAAACTGAAAGATTACAAACTTGGTGGCACACAAGTGCTTATAATAGGTGAAGGATATGAAAATCCATACTTCCTTGCTTACGGAATAAGCAACAGCTTTGAGCGAAACAGGTTGATAGGCAATATTTCTGCTACATGGGAAATTACCCCTCAACTGAATATAATGGGAAGGTATTCACTGAACAGAACCGATGAAATACGCGAAACAAAAATTGATCCCGGGTATTCTGAAGAACCCAACAACGGAGCTTACGGACTTGTAAACAGCAAAGGAATGGAACGTAATGCCGACATTCTGGCAACTTATAATAACAGTTGGGATGATTTTGTTGTCACATTATCTGCCGGGGGTAACCTTCTTTACTCCAATGGATCCAGTTCAAGTAATTCGTCTAAACCGGGTTCCGGCCTGATAATCCCTTATCTGTATACTGTCAATAACATTGAAAACACGGCGCTTAACTATTCCAATTCACGGTACGAAAGGGCTATCAACAGTGTTTATGCAATGGCGAATCTTGGTTGGAAAGACATGATCTATGCTGACCTTACTGCCCGTAACGACTGGTCCAGCACTTTGCCTTCAGAAAACAGATCCTATTTCTACCCGTCGGCATCTCTTAGCTTTATTGTAAGTAATATGATTAACCTTGGGAATAAAGTTGATTTACTAAAACTCAGAGGCGGAATTGCTCAGGTAGGTAATGATACTTCACCGTATAGTTTATATGTAACATATTACGATGCAGGGCAGTGGGGAGATGCCATCAGACTTGGAAAGCCCGGAGAGTTGTTAAATCCAAACCTGCTTCCCGAAGAAGCCACTTCGTATGAAATCGGTGCCGATATCAGAGCTTTCAGCAATCGGCTAAGATTTGAAGGCACTTATTACCGTGAAGATAACCGCAACCAAATCCTGGGAGTTCCGCTGGCAGGATCAACCGGCTTTGGAAGTATTAAAGTCAATGCAGGATTGCTTAGAAGCAGGGGATGGGAATGGATGCTTGGAATCACCCCGGTAAAAACCAGTAACTGGACTTGGGACCTGAATTTCAATTTTACACAAAATAAAACTCATCTGCTTGAACTTGCAGAAGGTGTTGATTTTGTTTCTTTCTGGAATGAAGCAAAGGTGCAGAACATAGCCTATTCAAAAAACGAAGAACTTGACCGGGATGGATTGATCGGAAATCTTTATACCCGTAAAATTTTACGTGTGACTGATAAAAATTCATTATACTACGGATACCCCTTGTTCCCATCTGGGGATGAAGACGCTGAATGGCAGGCTTCTGATGAAAATTCTAAAGTAGGCAACTATAATCCCGATTTTATTATGGGGCTCCAAACCTCCCTGGCTTACAAAAATTTCACCTTAAGTATGACATTCGACTGGCGGTCGGGTGGGCAATACGTATCGCAAACATGGAGATATTTGACAGAGGGTGTGGTCTCCAACACCTGGCTTAATCAATTGATAAAGCCGCCGGAAGGAACAAATGGTATGCCAGGCCAGGCATTGCGTGACTGGGTTGTGGACAATGCCGACTGGCTTATCTTCTCTGATAATCCCCGGCCGATTGGTGGACCTACGAAGGATTTTGGCGGATTTTACACTGATTTCTTCACCGGTATCGGCGCATACGACGGAGTCTTTGCACCAGGTGTTTATGGTCATTATGACAACCAGGGGAACTTTATCCTGGAGAAGGAAAACCTCGGGAACGAGGGAACTGAATTCAGGCCTTACGTAATGAGTTATCCATGGGATATAGGGGAAGCCAACCTTTTCGATGCCGATTATGTCAAACTAAGGGAGATAGTCTTGAACTATCGTGTGCCTCAACGGTTCTCACAGAAAATTGGAGTACAGGATTTGAATTTATCAGTGTACAGCCGGAATATTATGATTTGGGCCAAAAGTGCAGGTATGGGTATAGACCCGGAAAGAGCGTATCAGTCTGACAGCAGCGGCAGGTTTAAACAAGGTGTGGAACGTTTTAATGCCGAACCATGGGTTATACCGGTGGGATTTAAATTAAACTTTTCTTTTTAACCGATAAAATTTAATATCATGTATAAAATTAAAAGCCGTTTTATCATCACATTATCGTTGCTCATTGGACTTGTAATTTCATGTAAGGATCTCGATGAGTTAAACATAAACCCAAATGGCGTAGATCCGGCAGTTGCTGATCTTAATTTTTTAATGCCTACAGTTATTACGAATTTGGGGCAAACCGTTTACAACATCGGTTCTGGTGTATTTTCGGGAGTCATGCAGCATACACAGCAAACCGGATGGTTTAGCGGATACAATAACTATGACTGGGACGTCGCTTCCCATAGCTGGAATAACTACTACAGCATTTTAATGAACAACGAGGAGTTTTTTAATAAAGCCGTTAAGGACGGATACGAGTTTCATGAAGGTGTTACGCGGGTAATAAGAGCTTATATTTTTGGATTAATTACCGATATCTGGGGTGATGCACCGTATAAAGATGCTCTGGAAGCAGAATCGGGGCCGGATTATTTCAAACCTGTTTTCGATCTGCAAAAAGATATTTACATCGGTATCCTTGCCGACCTGGATACTGCTAATACTCTCTTATCGAAAAATGCAGCATCGTATGATAATATCGTTCAAAAACAGGATGTATTATACAAGGGGGATCCTGCTAAATGGAGAAAATTTGCCAACTCCCTGGCGCTAAGATATTACATGAGGTTACAGGCAAAAGAGCAGGGAATTGCAGAACAGGGAATCAAAAAAATTACCGGGGATCCTGCAAAATATCCGTTAATAACCGATGCCGCCGATGATGCCACTCTCGGTTTTCCCGGAAGATCAAGCAGCGATTCAAACCCGCTAAACACGGTTTACGATATTGATCCTGCCGGAGCTTATATGAGAGTGAAAATGGGTAAGACACTTGTAGATGCCCTAAGGAATCTTAATGATCCAAGGCTGGCAGTATGGGCTAATAAAATCGAAATCCCGCTGGTTTTGGTTGAGGGAACAGGAATAGACCGTATTGTTGATGGAAAACGGGAGGTATCACAGGATGTTGTCGATGAATTCGAAACTACCAACTCGATGGAGGTTGATTTCCATCCTGAATATGCAGGTGTTACTATTTCCCACTCCAGGGTGCAAATTTTTAATATGAACAATGCAAATCCTGCCCAGGGAACTAAAAATCCGCATGCTTCGCATCTGAATGACCGGTACAGAAAGACTTCAGATCCGCTGGTGCTGATGCGACTGATGTCGGCTGCTGAAGTAAATCTGATCCTTGCGGAGGCAGCCGCCAGGGGATTGATTGCAGGAGATCCGGCCGGATACTATGCTGAAGGGATTAGAGAATCATTTAACGCCTGGGGCGTAGGAGATGATTTTGACGATTATATTGCAGATAATCCTTATAACGGACTGGAGAGTATTTTGGAACAGAAATGGATAGCCAACTGGACATCAGCACAGGAAGCATGGTTCGACTGGCGAAGAACAGGTTTGCCGGCACTTACGACAGGACCAATTGCTGCAAGGCCGGTCCTGCCCATCCGCTGGTACTATCACTATGGCAACGAAATAAATAAAAATACGGAAAATGCTGAAGCTGCAATTTCCAGGTTACAGCCAACCCAATACCTCGGAACCGATCAGAGTAACAACAGCGCCTGGTCAAAAATGTGGCTATTGCAGGAAACAGGAAAACCTTATTAATGAGACGAATCGGAATAATTTCAGGAATAATTGTTGCAATATTAATCCTCCTGTTTCTGTTTTTAACCACCCCAATAGATCATACCCCCTATTATGATAGTGATTATTTTGAGGAGAGCATTTTACGGATTGACAGTCTGAAAAAATCGATTAATCAAACTAATGGCCCCCTTCTGGCAGGCTTCTCAAGAGTGAGTATCACTCCTATGCTCAATCAGACTGAGGAAAATTACCGGGAAGGGAAATTCGTGCAGATTCCCCTTGCAGGATACGGGGGCCGGAAAGGGGCTCCTGCCAGCGGTGTTCACGACAGTATTTTTGTGAAAGCTGTAGCTTTGAAAGTAGGGAATGAATTGATTTTCCTGGTGAGCGCCGATCTGCTTATCATTCCTCCCAACCTGGTAGATTCTACGATGAAAATCCTTTCAGGAAAAGGGATCAGCCGGCAACAGTTGTTTTTGTCAGCAACACACACCCATTCGGGTCCGGGAGCCTGGGGAAAGGGTTTCCTGGCCAAACAGTTTGCAGGCGAAGAAAATCCGAACATCATAAAGTGGCTCGCCAAAAAAATATCTGAAGCTGTTATTGCAGCTGAAAAAGATTTAAAATCTGCCCGGATTGGATCCGGCAATTTCGATGCAGGTCAATATACCCGTAACCGCCTGGTTGGAGAACAGGGAACGAAAAACAATGATTTCAGTTTTTTTCTGATCGAACAAAACAGTACTAAAAAAGCAGTTGTCGGATCCTTTTCTGCACACTCAACCACACTGGGGAACCAAAACATGGAAATAAGCGCCGACTACCCAGGCTACTGGGCACAGAAAATGGAAAATACAACTGTGGATCAAGCAATGTTTTTCTCGGGATCAATGGGAAGTCAGAGTCCGGTGAGCAAAGGTGAAGGTTTTGAGAAAGCCGGTCTTTTGGGTGAATCACTGGCCGACAAACTGACAGAACAATTAGAAAAAACTGAACCGCAGGATACCGTAATACTTTCGCACGTTTCCCTGAAAATTCCGTTGCCTGAGTTTCAACTCAGACTGACGACAAAACGCAACCTTTCCCCATTTTTAAGTCACAAACTGATGCCCTACACCTATGGCGTATATTTGCAGGCTCTTAGAATTGGTGATATGGTCTGGGTTACAACTCCGTCCGATTTCAGCGGGGAGTATGCACTTCAGATAAAAAATGCCCTGGCTGCAAAAGGATTTAACTCAAATGTAACCGGTTTCAATGGAAGCTACCTGGGGTACATCATCCCGGGAAAATATTTTTACCTTGACAAATACGAACCTAAAACCATGGGTTGGTTCGGGCCGTACATGGGAGATTATACTATGGATTTAATCCGGCAGATTACAGAAATCGTAACAACCAGTTAATTTCCTGGAAATGATATTCAGAATCGTACTGAAAAGTATAAAATACGCTGTTTATATATTGCTTACAGTCGTGATTATCCTGTTTGCGGCGCTTTTTATTCCTGCAATCTGGCGCAACCTGGCAACCTACCCAAAACTGGAAAAAGCGATTTCAACTCTGAATAAACTCCGGCAGGAACCGCCCGGAATAGTGGAACTTGAAACATACCGGGGTGTCATCCATGCCCATAGTAATTGGTCGCACGACAGCGAAGGAACCTTGTTTGATCTGATACCTGCCGTAAAAAACAACGGCATTGATTTTATTTTTCTTACCGACCATCCGCGCCACAACCTTGATACTTTTCCCCGAGGGTACCATGGTTATTACGACGGTGTATTGATTGAGCCCGGCAGTGAAAAGCAGAAATTTGGTGTCTGGCCACTGGATTCGACGGTATTAGACTGGAATACGGATAAAGATATGCTGGCAAAACAAGTGGTAAATGCCGGCGGCTTGCTGGTTTACGTGCACACCGAAGAGCCTCATAACTGGGATAACCCATATTACCAGGGCATGGAGATATATAACTTCCATACCGACACCAAAGATGAACAACTGTTGCCACACATCGTCAATTTCCTGGTAAACGGCAAAAAATACCGTCACCTGGCACTGCGTGGGTTGTTCGATGAACAGACAGACATCCTGGCACTTTGGGACTCAATGAACACCCACCGGAAAATTTTCGGCTATTCGGCAGTGGATACCCATGAAAACCAAAATATCCGGGCCCGCCAGTTAAGTGACGGCCGGATTCAATGGGTCGGACCTAATGCCAAACCGTTCGATACGGTAAATGTGAATATTTGGAACCGCTGGCTTTTTCATGAACCCGACGAAAACGGATGGGTATTTAAACTAATGATTGATACCTACAATGAAGGATTTAACTACATTACGAACTATGTTTTGGCCGATACCTTATCTGTGATCTCCCTGGCTGTACACATCAAAAAGGGACATCTGTACACCGCATTCAAAAGTCTTGGCGATGCAAAAGGATTCATGTTCTGGTCACAAAATACTAAAAATGAAATAAGCGGGATTTTAGGTGATTCTGTCAGCATAAACCAGGCTGCTTCGCTACATGGAGTTTCTCCCCTGCCAGGTCAGTTCAGGTTAATTCACGACGGAAAACCTGTGGATATTTCTCCGGAGGAAATCTATGAGTATACCTGGAACAAACCACCGGAAAAAGGCGCTTACCGTATCGAAGTTCATGTTAATCTGAGAAACAAACTGGTACCCTGGTTATATACCAACCCGGTTTATATTTACTGAATTCAAAAATGAGATATTTATAAATCAGTTTGGCATAATTTTTTCATATAATTTGTATTAATAATGGTAAAAAGAATTATCATGGATTTAAAAGAGCAAAAATGTAAACCTTGCAGTGGCGAAGAGGAAGCCCTAAAAGGTGATGAAATACAAGTTTTATACAAACAGTTGGAAGACGGCTGGGAGGTAGTTGATGACAAGAAGATCAGAAAAAAATTTCTGTTTGATAATTTCAGTGAGGGTATGGAATTTGCACAAAAGATAGCAGGGATAGCAGAAGAAGAAGATCATCATCCCGATCTTTGCATTCATTATACCAATGTAGAGGTAGAGTTGAGCACGCATAAAATAGGGGGGCTATCTGAAAATGACTTTATCCTTGCTGCCAAAATAGATAATTTATGATCCGGGAAAAATATTGATAAAAGTTTTAATTCCTTTGAATCAGCATACTCCAAAGCAGGATCACTGTTAAAACAAAGCAAATTCAGTAACAGGAGCCGTTCAGTTGATTTCAATAATCCTCCCGGAATAAAATCGAATTGTTCCTGAAATTATTCTGGTATACTTTCCTGATAGACCAAAACTGGTTTATGAAATTGCGTAAGGACGCTTTTTGTCTCACTGCTACTGAAGATGTCCTCAAAAAATCCCTTTTTCTCTTTCAAAATAACCAACAGGTCAATACCCTTTTCCTTTGAATATTCCATAATTGCATTTATCATATCCTTTTCTGACTTCAGACAAAACTCCAAATTTTCAATTCCTGTTTCTTTGCTCATCACTTCACGTAAACCCGTCCACTTCAATTTATTCCCGAAATTAATATGTTTTTCATTATGAAGAATGGTAATATTCAGATCATCAGAGTTTTTCAACAATTCAAACAGATGTTTTAATGAATTTATATCTTCAGGATGATAATCTGATGCATAAACTACATTCTTAATTTTTGTGACTTCAGTTTTTTCAGGAATTACCATAGCGGGACAATCAACGTGTTCAATCAGATTCGGATAGCCGACCATACCACCGGAAGCTTCTGAATAAGTTTGATAATTACTTAATAAAAGCATCAGGCCAGGGTTCTTATCAACTTCATCCTGCACCAGGTCTATGCGGTTTAATTCTGAGATGTGTATTTCAAAAGGTATTTTTACGGAATGTTCCTTTAAATATTCAGCAGCAATTTCCCTGATCTTTGCCTCAGCAACTTCATACTCTTTTTTTGCATTTTTTTCAATGGAAACAAGCTGCGGATCCACAGCTCCAACCGCACCAACCATAAATGTTTGCTTCATCCAGTCGAAATCAAAAACATAGACTATTTTCAAATTTCGTCCGGAGAGGTTACTAAAAGCAAAAGCATAATCAATAAGACCTTTAATATTTTTATATGAATCGAGTAATAATAAATTTGTTCCCATAATATTATCTTTTTATAATTATAAATTCTTATGGGTATGAAATGGAAATCACACAATTAAATATCCCAATGTGATTTTCCGGCCATGCCCGTTTCAATTATTAAATATATTTATCCTAACTTTTATTGTTGGGGTCATTATGTTTTATCCCCGGGTTAATAAGCTGAAGTATCAGCCGGACGCTCAGATCAAAGGCTACATCCCTCAATTTTAATGTGAGATTATCCACAATTTCAGTAGCTGATATTGTTACCTCCTTTTCATACAACTTCTCCTGATACTCCAGCTTCTGTTTCATGAGGTTTAACTCCCGCATATTTTTTATCGTCTTCATTTTAACTTTGTTTTTCATCATCTTCTAATAAAATCTCTGCAAAATTCCTGATAACGGAAGTTGTAATGATACGCCTCCTTAGAAGAACAAAGATCAAAGCAAGAACGATCAGACTTCCACCTGCGATAAGTAACCCTCCAAAATAACTGTTATAGGTTTGTCCGTACCAGACGGCAAATGCTGTAGCTCCAAAACCAATGACCAGAAATACAAACAGTACAACTATTAAAAAATTTACCAGGAATGTAGTAAGCCTGGTCAATTTACTTAGAACCGACAGCTTAACCAGGTCAATTTTAACCTGGATATAATTTTTTACAGAGCCGTTTAGTTCTCCAAAATTTTTAACTAATTCGTTACTCATTTTAAACTGTTAAAAATAAAAATGTCAGACAGTGGCAGAACTGGATTTACTCTTTCCTGAAGATACTTTTTCTTCAACTTTCTCTTTTACCTTTTCTTCGGCTTCTTTGGCCTTGCCACGCATCTCTTTAATGACTTCATTTACCTGATCCTTAAGTTTGTCAACTTTCTCATTAAGAGTCTCACTAATATCTTTGGAAGCATTTTTAACTTTTTTCGAAATGTCTTTCCGTGTTTTCGAACCTTTATCAGGTGCAAATAAAATACCAGTTAAAGTTCCCGCTGCAGCACCTGCAATAAATCCTAATAATGCATTTCTTGTTCCTTTTTTCATAATTTTTTAATTTTTTTTATTTCTTAATGTTCAAACTCTGCCATGATTTTGCGATCCTGTGATATTTTGCTGTCATATATCATCTATCACGGCTGATATTATTTATATTCAATATATCAATTATTGTATTGAAAAAAATGTTCCAAATATTTCACATAATGAATGATTTGTGACAAAAGTGCTAATTGTCAATTATTTAAAAATAACCGCTATGAAAAAATGAAGAAATTAATGGGGAAATATGTCTACAATATGGGGAATTACCTGATTAACTAATTGCTGTCTTAAATATCTATATTATATTTTTTGATCTTATTATAAAGTGTTTTTCTGTCGATATTGAGCAAACGGGCAGCTTTAGACTTATTATACCCTGCATCTTCTATTGCCTTAATGATCATCTTCTTCTCTATTTCAAAAGATGCACTTTGCAGGTACTGTCTATCCTCCGGTTGACCCGGATCGTCCGGCCAGCTCTTTTCCCGTCTTGCTGACTGAACGATTTCGGCGGGCAGATCTTTTGGTTCAACAATATCACCTGTTGATATTAAAACGGCACGTTTGACAACGTTTTTCAACTCTCTTATATTTCCCGGCCAGTCATATTCATTAAAAATTTCAATTGTCTCGTCAGAAAAACCTTTACAATTCAAATTTAACTCTCTGTTTGCCATTTCTCTGAATTGTTCGGAAAAAAGGAGGATATCTCCTCCCCTGTCACGTAAGGGGGGCAGGGTGATCCTGAACTCATTGATCCTGTGTAAAAGATCATTCCTGAACAACCTCCTTTCTGCCAGATCAACGAGACTTTCATTACTTGCAGCTATGATTCTTACGTCTGTCTTAATTGTTCTATTGTCGCCGATCTTTGTTACAGTTTTTTCCTGAAGTACCCTTAATAACTGCACCTGAATACTATATCCTAAATTACCTATCTCGTCAAGAAATAAAGTTCCGCCATTTGCCTGCTGAAAAACCCCGTCTTTATGACTGACAGCACCGGTAAACGATCCTTTTACATGACCAAATAATTCACTGCCTGCCAGTTCTTTTGGGATAGCTCCGCAATCCACTGCCAGAAAATGTTTATCCCTTCGCAAGCTTTGGGTGTGAATATATCTTGCAACATATTCTTTACCGGTCCCTGTTTCTCCTTCAATTAATACAGCCATATCAGTGGGGGCAACCATTTTCCCATAGTCCACTGCTTTTTTAAATGCATCGCTGGAACCGGTAATAAAATCTCCGATATAATTCCATCGTGTTCTGCTTATATCATCTCCGGTCAACCTTTTCGCCAAATCAAGTATCTCCTCAGATCGCAAGGGCTTGACTATATAATCATAAGCACCCTGCTTTATTAATTTAACAGCCATTCGAATATCTGCATAAGCTGTAATTATAACAACTTTTATACGGCGATCCATCTTTTTGATCTGCTGTAACATTTCAAGACCGTCTTTATCAGGAAGTCTGAAGTCACATAATACCAGCTCAAAATGATGATCTTTTAACATTTTGAGTCCGGATATTCCTGTAAAAGCTACCTCCACGGAAAAACCCTGGTTGGTAAGTTGTTTTTTTATTGTCCTGCAAATGAAAACATCGTCGTCAATAATAAGTATCCCTGCCATTTAATAACATTTATCCCAAACAAATATACCCAAAATAGTTTCAAAAAACAGTGTCAAACTGCATTAGAGGCTTCAGAAGTCTTCTTCTGGTATTTTAGCCTGTCCTGCCAGTGAAATGACCTTGTCTATCTCTCTCAGTAATTGATTTACCAATGGTTTCATTGGATCATAATTTTTTTCATGCAATCCAAGTCTTTCCAATTCGGTAAGACCTTCCGCCAGATCTGTCAGTCTGAAGTATCTGAATGATGGAATAGCTTTGTGTGCCTTTCTGCCAACCTCTTCCCAGTCACCATCTCCGCTGTAACGTATAAAACTTTTGCAAGTATCTTTTGCGTTATCAATAAAAGTATCAATCATGTTATTGAAAAAAGTGAAATCTCCACCTGCCGTTTTTAATAACTCAGAAGTATCGAAAAGATCATTCACATCATTTTTTTTCCTGTTTTTTGGTTTTTTATTGATCCGTGACTGCAATCTGTCATCCACATCCAACAAGTGACAAATTTTACTGTAAAGGGCTTCCTCACTGAATGGCTTGATAACAACATCATCGAAGCCGATCTTCAAATATTCCTTTATTTCATTATCCATAATATTTGCGGTAACGGCAAGCATCCTGGTATTAAGATTAGGACTTTCCTTTTGCTTTTTTATCATTTCGACCACTTCGGCGCCTGAAAACTCAGGCATCTGAATATCCAGCAAAGCAATATCAAATTTTTCCTCCTGCAACATTTTCAGCGCTTCAGCACCATTATACGCGATCTCATAATCAACTTTCCAGTCTGACAATATCGATTCACCCAGCAAAATATTGTTTTCATCGTCATCGGCATACAAAATGCGTTTACCCTTAAGTAATTTTATTTCTAAACCATACTCCTGTTTTGGTGAGGCGGTTTTTTTTATTTGAGCCTTGCCAAACGGGATGACGACTGAGAAAGTCGATCCTTTATTTATTGCGCTTTTTACGGTAAGCCGGCCTTTGAGTAAATCAACAAGTTTACGGACAATAGTGAGACCAAGACCTGCTCCTTTGCGATTTTTTTCACCGCCCCAATGGGAGGACTGCATAAATTCCTCAAAAATTTTATTTATGTCATCTTCTGAAATCCCAATTCCTGTATCTGAAATGTCAAATCGTAAAAATACTTTTCTTTTAGTCTCTTTTTCAGTGGTAACTTTTATATTAACTTCCCCTTTATCAGTAAACTTAATAGCATTGACGGCAAGATTGATCAGGATCTGTTTAATGCGAAAAGGGTCGCCAATCACAATTTCGGGTATATTCTTTCCTACACTGACCCTAAATGACAATTTTTTTTCTTTAGCCCTAAAAAACAGAGAATCATGAACGTTATGGACAAGTTCTTTTATATTGAATGGTACTTCTTCAATATAAACCTTACCCATTCCGAGCTTAAATAAAAAGAGGATTTCATTGACAACGGAAAGGAGATGCCGGGTAGATTGATTTATAAGTTTGCTGAACTTTTTCTGTTTAGGTGTCATCTCTGTTTTACTTAACAGCCCGGTAAAACCTATTATTGCATTTAAAGGGGTTCTGATTTCATGGCTCATATTAGCCAGAACCAATGATTTGGCTCTGTTTGCATCCTCCGCATTTTTTTTTGCCTTTATCAGATTTTTTTCAATCTCTTTCTCCTTTTTTATGTCCTGAGAGATCAAAGCTCCTCCCACTACCTGTTTGTCAATTCCATAAACAGGAGAGGCACTTATTAAATAAACATGCTCCTTTATTTTTATTTCTCCTTCAGTAACTTTCCCGTCAAGGGCATTCCGGTAAAACGGGAATAGCCGGTTACGGGTTTTTTCATCGTAAACTTCGAATAATGTCTTCCCGGTAAAATCCGCATTTGTAAGTTTTAACCTTTTCTTTTCCCGACCTCCTGCCAATACGTGCCTGAAATCCTTATCAAAAAGATAAACATCCAATCCGGGAAGATTTTCAAGTAATATTTCCTTGTAATCATTTAATTCCGAAGGACTCTGCTGATAAAATAACATCCCGGCAGCAATGGATTCAGGACTTTGCCCGAAACTTACCTTTTCGAGGAAAAAATGCACAGGGAGTAATAATTTGTTCTTCGAAAATATTTTCGAGTCAAATGATTGTTGTTTGTTGGTATTAAGAAGTTTTTTCGTTCTTTCCTTGAAATATTCAAAATCCTCCGGAGTAAAAAGAGAGCTGACAAGTGGAAAAACATCATCTTCTGCAGAGCCAAAAATATTTTCCAACGAACCTGCAAAACGTAAAATACGATAATCATGATCAAAATAAAATATAGAATCCAGTTTTTTCCCCTGGTCTTGATTTACTTGTTCTCTGCCGGCTACATCAAGTCGTGCAGTTTTAATCCGGTGACTTAACAATTCGAGCGATCTGTCAAGCTCTGTCAGCTTTTCAACGTCGATATCCCCGTCCTTTAAGTTTGAAACCAGCTTGATGATCTGATCAAGATGTGTATGTAAGTAATTCTTCACAGAATTAAAATTAATAAGAAAAAGGGGAAAGTCAAAAATAATTAACTATTCTGTCAATTTTTTCATTCCACATGTTGTGTAGCATTTTTCTTTATTCTTATTAAAATTTCTTTTTTACTTTTTTGCTCTTCCTCAATATCATAATCATTTTGTATACCAAGCCAGAATTTTGCAGTTGTTCCAAAATAAGATGCTAATCTTAATGCAGTATCTGCTGTTATTCTTCTCTTCCCTTTAATTATTTGAGAAATTCTTGTCTGTGGAATATCCGTGTCTTTTGACAATTTGTATGCAGTTATACCAAGAGGACGTAAAAATTCCTCAAGTAATATCTCCCCAGGGTGAATGTTTGCCAACCTTTTCATTTTTATTCCTCCAATCTTTAATGATAATCTATAATCTCAACATCTGTTGCATTATTTTCAACCCACCTAAATACAATTCTCCATTGGTCATTAATTCTGATACTATAAAAGTCTGAACCATGCAATTTCTCCAGTCTGTTGGATGGAGGTATTCTCAAATCTGACCAATTATTACTATAACAATTATTCAAATACACTCAATTTTAGCTCATTGATTTCAGGTCAGAACTTATTGTATCAAATATCTCTGAAAAAACGCCTCCATCTTCTCCTGTGAAAAATCGTTGACCCTTTTAACAATGTCCATGGTATGAGGCCACAACGGAAAGCGGTAATATTCGCAGGGAACACCCAGGGCATCGAGCCGTGATTTCAGGGTATCAGACTGACTAACAGGCACAAGTGTATCTGATGTACCGTGTAAAATAAGTGTTGGTGGACAGGAACTATTCAGATAACTAATTGGGGATGCTTCACGGTATAGTTCAGGTTTTTCATCGTATGAATGACCGATGAACCCAATTACCAGCCGCTGGTTTCTGGCATATTCAGTGGTCAGATCGACAGGTCCGTAAATATCAACTAAAGCTTTTATGCGATGTTCGCCCGTTGTGTCATTTGGACTTTCACAGTCAAGACTATTACTACCCCGGCCATAACCGGCAAGCATAGCAAGATGAGCACCGGCGGAACCGCCGATCAGGGCTATGCGACCGGGATCATAACCATATTTTTCACCGTTTCTGAAAAGCCAGTCCGCGGCATCGGCCACATCCTCCACCGCAGCAGGGTACAGGCTGTCGCGCAGCAGGCGGTATGAAACGGTAGCGGTCATATACCCCTTTTCAGCAAAGCTGACAAGGTAAACCAGATAGTCGGAACGTTTGCCGCTTTTCCAGCTTCCACCATGTATAAAAACAAGCAAAGGCAACGCTTCAACAATATTTTTAGGCCGGTAAAAATCTATCTGCAGCGATATCCCGTTGACGTTTTTATATTCCACATCTTTTATCTCCTCTATTTTCTCCGGGATATCAGGCTCCAAATTCGCCAGTTTTTCAAGGCCTGTGCCAACGGCCAGAAAAGCAATCTTTTCAAAGTGATATCCCACAGGTGGTTTTTCAGGAAACAGGAAACCAAAGATCCGCGGGATTAACATCAGCAGACAAAAAAGAATAAAAGTCAGCAATAAGCCTTTCAAAATGCGTTTGAAAATTTTGACCCTCATAACTTATGCCCTTAAAAGAATACAATATAGTCAAATCAGTAAAAATACACAAAGGTATAACCTGCTGATAACAGGCAAAATACATCACAAACCTAAAAAATTACCCACTGAAAAATCCATCCTTTATTTTTACCTTCCCCAGCCACCTCCACTGCCGGGACTGAAAACTGCAAACTGCGACTGCCAACTGCGACTGCCAACTGCCAACTCCTCCATCATCTCTAGTAAATTACGATGCAGCGACGGTGCTGTCTCCGGTCCAAGAGAATTTATTTCACCATAAGGTGATTTTTCCCTTCCATAAGTGTATGGCGCTTTTGTATCCCACTGGCTTTTAGGTATGATATAGCCAATTTCATCATTTGCCAGTCCGATGACAAACTTGTATTTCCCTGGCATTACATCCCTTACAGGCGGCACCTCTAAAGGATCAATCTCAAAATCCCGTCCATCAGGGGCCTCAACACCTCCGTTGATGATCTCCGGATAAATTTCACCGGGAACAGTAACAAACGAAACTGGCCCTAATTTAAAAACAGCCAGTTCGGTGCGCATTTTCATCCAGCCAATTGTGCCCCGGTCAAGCACTCCAAAAGCAGTAGCTAACCTAAACAGTTTATTTTTTATGGGAAGTGCCAGTGTGCGAACCACAAGTGAAATCGCTGCATGCTCAATTACTGCCGATGGACTTTGCATAGCGTCCAGAGCAAGCAGCGAAAGCTGATTTCCCTGTGCCTCCACCTTTTCAAATGAGGGTTCAAATAATTCCTTGCCGGTAAACGGATCGGTTACAGGATGACTTGGATGTGTAGTCATCAAACCTCCGATGGCACCGTTTAAATAAACAGCCACTCCGCCTATGCCTGGTCTTACCAGACTGTCACCATAAAAAACACCTTTCTCCACACCTTGCCTGCAAAAATGGGGAAAATCGGACGAGACAAGTAAATTTCCGCTCCATAAAGTTTCCGGGTGATTACCCCAGGCCAGCAGGCTGCCTAAGGTGGATCCGGTCTCTTTGTCGATGGCTTTTATAATCCGTAATCCTGAATCAAAAACTTGAGGCTGACGAGTATCCTTTACTTGTGAAATGGCTCCGGTTAAATCCTGTGAAATCTCCAGTTTTGCAGGCCGGAGGTTTTTAACCGCATCTTCCACAGATTTTGCAGCTTGCTCCTTGACAAATTGCATGTAAGCCTTATTCACACCACTTTTAAACGGGGATTTACCCCAGAGCCCCATAAGATCAGGACCCTCATGAGTATGTGTTGAAGCAATAATTATATATGTCAACCCAAGTTCCACGGACAGCATCTTACGAACATCCACTATATCATCGTGCATAAATCCAATTGCATCGAGGATAACAATAGCCAGCCGGATTTTCCCGTCGTCAATAACCATAGTGCGCGCCCAGGTGTCGTCATGAACGCCATTGGCCGGCTTTTTATTACTGAAGCCGGCAATCCAAACCGGATCAAATTTACCGTTCCCATTTCCGTCAGTGAATGTATCTCCGTCTTTTGGATTGTATTTTGCATCGCCGTTATTATCTGTCCAGCGATCGGGAACTTCAGGAGTTATCGGAACAGCAGCAAATCCGGCCCTTAACTCTGAAGGCGTATCATTCAAAATTTTCAAATCAATATTATAGCCGGGATGCCGGTCTTTCATGTTGGAGAAACACCAGAATGAAATGCTTATAAGAACCATCAAAAGAAGGATTCCGGTTATCTTAAAGAAAAGTTTCATTCGCTTAAAATTTATAATTGTCTGAAAACTAATTATTTAAAATTTAAAAAATTCAACCTCGCCTTACAGTGTCAGAAAGACGAAGTATCTAGTTCTTGTATTTACTCATTTACATCATAATTTTTGCCAGGACTTTAATCGGGATGCTCATTTGAAATGTGAAGATTAATATATAATTGACATTTAATTGAAATTGATTCATACCATTTCAAATGGAGATCACTCTTTTTCCAGGCTTTTTTATTTTTTATTAAACCGTTCCATTATTTCCCGCCAGGTTGTAATAATTATATCGTTATCCTTAAAAAACTGAATTACTTCCTGATCGGCAAACATTTTAGCTTCCCAGGCCCTTTGCTGCCAGGAGCCGGTAATAGTTTTCATATTTTCGGTTTCAAATGATGGATGAAAAATGATCTCAGTTAATCCCGGGTCCAGCGCATTCACCAGCTTAAAAAAGTTGCTTTTCACCTCTTCATAAGTATCTCCTTTGGGTACACTGCAAAAATTGTCAAGTCGCGGCAGACTGTAATTCCCCAGCAGTCCAATCACTTCATCGTTTACCGGATACCCCTCAGCACTGTAAAATGCAGCGACTTTAGGATTTGAAAGATCAATGGCGTTAGCCGGAATTTTATACTCTTCGGCCACCCTGAGGAATCCTTTCAAAAACTCCGGAGAACCATACAGTGTTCCCATGTGGGTATCAATGTGAGTCGGGACCAATCCAAGGGCGAGCATTTTATCAATTTGAGCCCTTATCTCCATCTCCACTTCCTGCGAAGTGGCATTCATGACAACCTCAGGCACACTTCGCCACATTTTTCCTTCTGGATCAATCAATCCCGGAACTTTTTCAGTGTCTGTCAGTGGCGGCCAGCGCCAGGTTTTCCATTCGCTGGTAAGCGTAAGATGAACACCAATATCGGCTTTGGGAATATTTTTTGCCCATTCTGCAAAAGACACAGCATAATCGCAAGGCATCATCACTGCACCTGAAAGTATATAATCATTATCAATGTAAAACTTCCCTGCATCGTTAGCTTCCCTGCACATACCTAAATCATCCATGTGCAGGAGCAGCACTTTTTTACCTTTGGGAAAACCCATTTTTTCAGCATTGGTTTCTCCTGCAGACCGTTCTTTAACCCACCCGGGCAGGAAGGATACATGTTTAATGGATTTACCTTCCGTCGTATGGTAAGAATAGGTAATATGAACCCGTCCGTCTTTAGTTTGAATAGCTGTTGAATAGGAGAAACGACCCTTCTCTTTCGGCTCATATTCAAGGTAGCGTTTCCATTTCCATGTCTCTCCTTCGTCGTCGGAAAGAGAAACAGCCAGCCTGTTTCTGTCCTCCTCCAGGTCGTTACAAACCAGCAGCCAATGGCCGTCATTCAGTGCAATGACCTGCACGCTGGAACCGGGATTGGGAAGGTCGGTTTTTTTGGAAACACTCCAGCTATAACCGTTATCTTTTGAAGTGCTGACAATAATCCGTTGAGGAGAATCGCCGTTATCGCGCATGAAAGCCCCTATAGTCCCATCTTTTTTCAGAACCAGTGCAGGTTGGATATTTCCGCGCCCTACAATAGGCAGGCTTGGTTTCCAAGTGTTACCATTGTCGCCAGATATGGCAATCAGCGAAACATTGTATCCATCAGAATAAAGAGGCAACAGCATTCGTCCACCTGGCAATTTCAGCGGTTGAATTCGTCCCATCCAGCCAACTTCACGTTTTACAGGATCTTTGGCGGCTTCCAGGATCATTCTCTCATATTGAGGTGCATACTCAGCCCATGCCAGTCCGGGCGGGTCCATTTCCCTGAAACCCTTTTCCAGCGCTTCTGTAAACTCTTCACCCGGTTTCATAAGTATCACATCCTGCCAGTCCCATTTTGGCGAACCGTCGTTCAGGTAGTCGGTTGATATACGGGTTTTCAGTAATGAAGCCTCCCAGCGATTAGCCACCACAACAACCCAGGTGAGGTGAAGCCGGTTTTCAGCATCCAGGAAAAGGACAGGATTGCAGTCGGGATTTCCGGGAGTATCTGCCATCAGAAACGGTTCACTCCAGCGAGTCTGACCTTTTTTCAGGCGAGCCCCCATTACAGCCACATCATTGGCTTTCCTCTCACCCGAACCTTCGAACCAGCACACCAGTAAATCGCCATTGCCCAATTCCACAACTGAACTGCTATGCACATGCTTCTCCTGTACCGGGAAAATGAACTCTGACCGGTAGGATATACCCGATGCCTCCTGAGCATCTGATGAACAAGGCAAAATTGATAAACTACCTGCCAGAAAAACAGGAAGCAACACAAACAAATACTTTAGTATAGGCATAATCCTTGTGAAAATAATTGATACAACTAAAATTATAGTTCTCATTTTTTTTCTCTATTTCGCTTTCAACCAAAATTACACAATTAATTTCTCTTTGAGAGGACTAATACCTATCATTCAATAACTTTCAGATATCGTCCCAGCCAGTATGGCAACAACCAGATATCTCCTGCACTGTTTTCCGAACGTCCGTCGTTACCACCATCTAGCACGAAACGGTTAGCATTGTGTCGTCTGACTGGCAGTTCATCGGGTGGTAATACCTCTTCAATAGTTTGCTCGCGAAAATTTTCAGGGACAAGTTTAATATCTTTTCTGTGACTATTTTTCATTGTCCAGTTGGTAAGGTCTAACGGATATTCCTGCAGATACCAGATAGCTTCAGGTAAGTCAAACTCATTTTTCACCATTTCAGTAAACAGGTTCCATAAGCCATCCTTTTCCGGCCGCTCATATTCCCAGTGGTCGATAATACTTTGGCGGAACATTGATTTCAGTGTGTCGTTAAATGCATATCTGTACAAGCCCCAGTAACCCAGAAAATACATCTCATCATCAGAGTGGTTCCATGCAGATGAAAGCATCTTTGCATAGTCATCTGAACCTTCAGGAGCTTTCCCGATCTCTTCCATTGGTCGCATTAGATTTTCTAGGTATTCATGATCACTCATCAACTCAAAAGCCTTCTCCTTATAAATATCTTTTTTAGTGAAATAGTAAGCTGTTTGCAGCATTGATACAATATTTGAACTGTTCAGTTTGCGATCACCTACTGAAGTGGGGAATCCGTTAACATATTCAGGATTCCATCTTCCCCAGGTAGTTGGTTTACCATCATAATCAACCAGGTATAAATCATTGTCAACAATGTGCTGCATCAGTTCATCAAGCAATCTGACCGCCTTGTCTCTGACATGTTCAGCATCTATCAGCTCGGCAACGGCTCCAAAAACAAAAACATGGCCAATGGCTTCGTCACTGCTGGTAGTAGCTTTCCAGTCCCACTCCGGATCGGAGGAGTGTTGCCATCGCTCCGGATTGGCCAAAACATCGATATAACCGCTGCGCTCGAACGAACGCGAAGGGAAACCGGGCACAGGATTAATTGTGTACAGGCGTTCCATAGCTTCCAGCGATTCTATGCAGTTTTGCAGGGCTTCTTCCGATTTCGTTACAGCATATCTGAAAACCTGGCTTCCGAGGTACATGGAGGTCCAGAGCCCGTCATTATCCGAATCTTCCAGATAGCCTGTGGATAAATTTCCGTTTGTTATTCCACTCAGGGTGGCATTAAAACCATACCGGATGTGCCGCAGACGCACGTGTTCTTCAAAAAATATTGCTTTCTTTTGTAAAGTAATTTCTTTAAAACAAATCTGTCCCAATCCCCTGTCTGTCAAAATTAAAACGGAATTTTCAGGACCTTTGGCTATGTCAAGTACCCGGTTTCCGGGCAGCCAGCGTTCTCCGTAATAATAATTGTATTTGCCATCGTCGCGCAACATAAAAGCCCCCTCAGGAGAACCAAACCACACATTGCCGTCGATCTCTTCTACCACAGTAATTTCAGGAACAGGCAGTTTTGATTTTACTTCATTATTTGCTTTTGGTGTCTGATTATTGATATCGATATATCCATTTAAAGTGCCAATAAAAGTTCTCCCGTTTAAGTGCACAATGTCGAATGAGGTAAAATCACTCCCTTCAAAAAAGATTACTAATTCTTTTTCCTCCGGAGAGAAATTATAAAGAATCTTAGACGTTAATACCCAGAACTTACCGGTTGCCGAAATAAACTTCAATTCAAGAACCGGATCTGAGGTCTTTCCTTCCCAAATTTCTTCCGAATCTTTTATCAGTTTCAGATCTCTGTCTCCGGCAATCAAAAAAGTACCTTCTTCACCAACTGCAAACAATTGTATCTCAGACATCCGGTGTTTCAGAAACAATTCACCAGCCCATGCATTACTGAGAATAGCCTCATCGTCAAGATAAACCAATTGCTCTTTATACACTTCAATATCAACAAATTTCTTATCAGCAAAAGGACGATGAGTAACATCTGCTTCAAGAGTCCCGGGATAGAGAAATGTCCCTGCATGCGGCAGCAACAATCCTTTTGATGACAATATCTGTATCTTCCCGTTACGATCGACAGCAACCTTTTTCAGCAACACATCAGTCTGACTATAATAGTATTTAATGCTGAAATCCTGTCGGAAAAGAGTATCCCGGTGTGTGGATTTTCCTCTGTTAGCAGCTGATCCTGCGAGGCTTCCCACGAATGAAAATGCTAACAGAATAAAAAAAATAAATGGATTCATATCAATATAGCTTTGTCGGACAATTAAATTACAATTAATTATCACGGGTGTCCAATTAAATTTTTAACAATTAATACTTAAAGGCAAATTCAAGTTGAAGAGCATCATCGCATACGT
>ENA-OSEO01001737-OSEO01001737.1-sediment-metagenome-genome-assembly--contig:-NODE-1737-length-36607-cov-6.307364_pt1 | contig 36607 bp, 30 predicted proteins | sample MGYA00237883_ERZ534232 | MGnify/ENA metagenome assembly ERZ534232 | reverse complement strand
CAGCGGCTTTGTCTACAGGACGGTCCCGCACGTCACGCTCAGGTCGATCGCCAGCAATCCTGCCATCCGTGAGGGGATGACCCGCGACGAGATCGACGCGGCCATCGCTCGCCACGCGCCGCAGGAGACGCTCTACGACCAGCCGCTCGTCGATCGCGGCCTGGCCCGGGTCTCCGGCCCATTCACCGTCGAGGCGGTGCCCTCGCCCGCCGTGCGCTCGGTCGACGAGGTGCTCGACCCGCCCACGCCCGTCGCGGATGATACCCTGGCTCGTACGGGCGAGACCCTGCGCCAGGAGGAATGGCGCGACGAACTGCTGCGCACCGGCATCCGCGCCAAGGGGGGACAAATGATCCGCTTTGCGCGCCTGGAGGCGCTCCCTGGCTGCCGCTGGCTGCACGCCGTGGGAGAGACGCGCCCCAGCGATGAGGGGCCCAAGCGCGTCGGCGAGAGCGCCAGCGCCTATGACCCGCTGCGCGTCGTGGTGTCCTTCGGCCCGGAGCACGCACCCCTCACGGCCAACCAGGTGGAGCAGGCGCTGGAGGAGGCGCAGCACCTGGTGCCCCGCCCTCAGATGCTGGTCTATGCCGCCTTCCAGTTCGACCCCTACGCCGCGCGCGACATCGATGAGACCCGTTGGCCCGGCGTCACCCTGCTCAAGGCCAAGATGGCCGACGACCTGCTGGTGGACGACCTGAAGAAAAAGCGCGCCAGCAACGAATCGTTCTGGCTCATCGGCCAGCCGGACGTGCAAGTGGTTAGTGAAGAGTGGCTGGTGGATAGCGGGAAGGAGCGGTTGGCGCCCTATGTCGTCATTGCAGAGCTATCGGGAGCTGATCGTCTGGCAAAAGTCAATGGTCTTGGCCGAGACCGTCTATCGCTGTGCATCGCTATTGCCCAGAGAAGAGACCTATGGCATGCGCTCGCAGATGACACGGGCAGCGGTGTCGATTCCGGCCAACATCGCCGAGGGACAGGCGCGCCACGGGACGGGGGAGTTCCTGCAGTTTCTGGGGATCGCCCGGGGCTCCCTGGCAGAATTGGAGACGCTGCTGACTTTGAGCGGGAGATTGCAGCTCTTGCCCCAGGAGAGCGTAACGAACGCATTGAGCGCTTGCGACGAAATCGGGAGATTGCTGACCGGGCTCGTGAAATCGCTGCGTCACTGACCGGACCACTAACCACTATCCACTATTCACAGGTCACTGTGCAGGGCTTTGACTATTACAATACGCACACCGGCGACCTCGAGTCCGGCGGCGCCGACCGCATTGCGGTGTGGATGCTCGATACCGACTATGACGGGCGCTCGCTGTACCCCCGGCAGGTGTTCTTCCCCATGGCCGGCGCCAGAGACGGGTGGGCGCGCCTGGCGCGCACGCTCCGGGCCGAGGTCGATGAGGAGCTGATCGAGGCATACAGGGGCACCGAGTCGCTCCCGTTCGTCCCCGGCGCTCACCGGCAGATCGCGGTCAAGATCGTCGACGACCGGGGCATCGAGAGCCTGCGGATCCTGGGGGTGGACTGATGCCCACCGCCACTATCGACCGCCTGATCGTCAACTCGCCCTATCAGAGGCCCGCCCACCACTGGCGCTTTGACCCCGACACGCAGTTGTTTGACCTGGTCGAGGGGCGCCGCCCCGCGGGCTATGTCGTCGCCACGCCCGGCGCCCACGACTGGAATGACCCGGGCCACTTTGTGCCCATCCCTCTAGTGAACGCCATTCGCGACCGCGTGGATGTCTGGCGCGAGGCGGGTTATCCGGGCGTAACGGGCGTTACTCGACGCCTGCTGGAGCACTGGAACAGGGGCGAGGAGCACGAGTCGCGGCAGTTCTTTTTCTGCCAGCTGGAGGCGATCGAGACGCTGATCTGGCTCGCTGAGGCGCCCCCTTCCGAGCACACGGGTCTGGAGATCGCGGGTGATGGCAGCGCGTACCGGCGGCTTTGCTGCAAGATGGCCACCGGTTCCGGCAAGACCGTGGTCATGGCCATGCTCATCGCCTGGCAGATCCTCAACAAGCTCACGTACCCGCAGGACCCGCGCTATGCGCGCAACGTACTTGTGCTGGCGCCGGGTCTGACGGTGCGCAGCCGCCTGTCGGTGCTCGACCCGAACGCGGAGGACTCGTACTATCGCGAGTTTCCCGTGGTGCCATCGGGCGATCTGATGGAGCGCCTGCGGCAGGGGCGCGTGATCGTACGCAACTGGCAGTCCCTGGCCTGGGAGAGCGAGGAACAGGTGGCCCGCAGACGCAGCGTGGACAAGCGTGGGCCGCTGAGCGATGAGGCCTGGACGCGCAAGGTGCTGGGCGACATGCACCGCGCCCGCAACCTGTTGGTGATCAACGATGAGGCGCACCACGCCTGGCGCATGAACCCCGAGGCCAGGAACAAGTATCTACGCCGCCGCGACATGCGCGACAGCGCCACCGAGGCCACGGTGTGGGTTGGCGGGCTGGACCGTCTGCACGACACGCGCGGTATTCTCGCCGCGTATGACTTTTCGGCCACGCCCTTTGCGCCCTCGGGCAACCGCAGCACGGAGGAGACACTGTTCGGCTGGATTGTCAGCGATTTCGGCCTGAACGATTCTATCGAGTCCGGCCTCGTCAAGACGCCGCGCGTGGTCATTAGGGACGACGCTCTCGCGAGCGCCTCGACATACCGCTCACGGCTCTACCACATCTACAACGATCCGGACGTGCGCGACGACCTCAATCGGCGTGCGGCGCCCGAGGAGCCGCTGCCCGATCTGGTGCGCAATGCCTACTACCTGCTGGGGTTTGACTGGCGCGACTGGCACCGTCGCTGGGAGCAGGATGGCGCGCCCACGCCGCCGGTGATGATCACCGTTGCCAACCGCACCGAGACCGCGGCTCGCGTCGCCTACACCTTCCAGACTGATCAGATCGCCATCGAGGAACTGTGCGATCCTGACACCATCCTTCACATCGACAGCAAGGTCCTCTCCGAGGCCGAGGCGCAGGAGGAACCGGTCGACACCCCCGTATCTACGACCGGTGAGGGCGAGGATGACGAAGGGGACACAGACGACCAGGACCAGGATGACGATGCGTCCGAGGGGACGAGACAGACACTGACAAAAAAGCAGCGCGCCGAACTGCTGCGGCGCATGGTAGACACAGTGGGGAGACCGGGCGAGCCGGGCGCGCCTGTACGGAATGTGATATCCGTAGGCATGTTGAGCGAGGGATGGGATGCGCGTACCGTGACGCACATCATGGGGCTGCGTGCCTTTACCAGCCAGCTGTTGTGCGAGCAGGTGGTGGGGCGCGGGCTCCGGCGCACCTCGTACGATGTGAACCCGGACACGGGCTTGTACGAACCGGAGTATGTCAATGTATTCGGGGTACCGTTCAGCTTCCTGCCTCACGAGGGCGGACATGATCCGACCGAGCGCAAGATCGCGACACGCCTGCCCGTGTTCGCGGACCCCGAGCGCTCCGAGTACGAAATCACCTGGCCGAACCTGCTCCGGGTCGACAGCGTGCTTCAGCCCCGCCTCACGGTGGACTGGTCGCAGGTGGCGCCGCTGGAACTGGATGCCTCGCAGACAGCACAGGTGGCGGAACTGGCTCCGGTGCTCGACGGGCGTCCCGATGTGACGCACATCTCAGAGATCGCCCTGGAGCGGCTCGCGCAGGAGTTTCGCACGCAGCGCATCGTCTTTGCGGCGGCGCGGAGTGTCTATGCAGGCATGGTCCAAACATGGACCGGAGATAACGATCTCTTGCTTGCACAGCTCATCCGCCTCGTGGAGCAGTTCATGGCCTCGGACCTCGTCCGCATCTCGCCACCACTCTTTTATGCTGATCCGCTGCGTCGCCGTTTGATCCTGACGCTGAATATGACCGCGCTCGTTCAACATGTTCTGAGCGCCGTGCAGTCGTCGAGTACAGATCGGCTGGTGCCCGTCTTTGATCGTGAGCGCCCGGTGGGCTCAACAGGCCAAATGGGGATCTGGTATACCGGACGCCCCACGCTGGCAACCAGCCGGTCGCATATCAACCGCGCCGTTCTGGACAGTACCTGGGAGGGATCGGATGCCTGGGCGCTGGACCACCATCCGCGGGTGGCTGCCTGGGCCAAGAACGACCATCTCGGTTTTCAAGTCTACTATACCTACCGCGGGGCCGTGCGAGCGTTTCGTCCTGACTTTCTCGTCAGACTCCAGGATGGTGAAATGATGGTGCTGGAGACCAAGGGGCAGGACGATACGGAGCAGCGTGCCAAGCGAGAGGCGCTAGACCGTTGGATCGTCGCAGTAAATGAGCATGGCGCATTCGGGCACTGGTCGAGTGCGGTACTGCTGAGGCCTGGCGCTATCCTCGATGTACTCGGTGTGGTCGAATAACCCGGCTGCGTCTCGCTCCCTGCCAACGCCTGGTTCCGCGCCTCGGGGCTGACCGTGCCGGTGCTTCCCATGCTATAATGCATTCTATGACATCCATGGACGACTAGCAGGTAAAGAGGAGCCTCTATGCCCAGGAATATCGCCATCATCGGTGCGGGCCTGACGGGCCTGAGCGCCGCGGACACACTCAGCGCCGCGGGCCATTCGGTCACGGTCTACGAGGAACAGGCTGTCGCCGGCGGCCTGGCGGGCTCTTTTGAGGTGAATGGTGCCCGCCTGGAAAAGTTCTACCACCACCTGTTCACCAGCGACACCACCATGGTGGCGCTCATCGAGCGGCTCGGGCTGCGAGACCTGCTCGAGTGGCAGCCCAGCGTCACGTCCTATTTCGTCAATCGCATCTACCGGCTCAGTACCCCGCTGGATCTGCTGCGCTTTAACCGGGTGAGCCTTGTCGACAGGATTCGCCTTGGCTTGCTGACGCTGCGCACGCGCACCATCAAAGACTGGATGCCGCTGGAGGAGATCACCGCCCGCGAGTGGCTCGTAGCGATGGGCGGCGAGCATGTGTACCAGGCCGTGTGGGAGCCGCTGCTGCGGGGCAAGTTCGGCCGCTACGCGGATGAGGTCTCTGCCGTGTGGATGTGGAACAAGCTCAAGTTGCGGGGCAGCTCGCGGGGCGAAAAGCAGGAGGAGCGCCTGGGCTACCTGAGGGGCGGCTTTGGGCAGGTGATCGAGGCCTGGGAGGTGCTTTTGCGCGCGCGGGGCGTGCGCCTGCTCCTGGGCACCCCGGCCCGAGAGCTGGCCATCGCAGATGGACGGGTGAGCGGCGTGCGCGACGATAGCGGCGTCACGCCGTACGACGAGGTGCTGGTGACCACGGCCCCCGAGATTCTGGCACGGCTGGCACCCGATCTTCCGGAGGGCTATCGCCAGCAGCTCAACAGCATAGAGTACCTGGCGAACGTCTGTCTCGTGATGCAGCTGGACCGGTCTCTCTCGGATACCTACTGGCTGAACGTCGGAGACCCCACCATTCCCTTCACCGGCGTGATCGAGCACACCAATTTCCAGCGCCCCGAGACCTACGGCGGCGCCCATCTGGCCTACCTCTCGCGGTATCTGGATCCCGCAGATCCCTACTATGCCATGGATGCCGATGCACTGTTGGAGGCGTACCTGCCGTACCTGGGCCGGATGTTCCGCGGATTCGATCGTGCCTGGGTGCAGCGTGCCTGGGCCTGGCGCGAGCGCTACACCCAGCCCGTGATCACGCGGGGCTATTCGCGGCTCAAGCCACCCTACCGCACTCCTGTTGAGGGACTCTGGCTGGGGTGTATGGCCCAGGTGTACCCGGAGGATCGCGGGATGAATTACGCCGTGGCCTCCGGCCAGCGCGTGGCTGAGGAGATGCTTGCCTGAAAGGCTGGCGCAGTCCGGTGCTATCGGCCCTGCAACGCCAGCGACGCTCCTGCGTATAGAGTGTCAGCGGCTGCACGGTGGCTGTCGCGTTCTGCCAGCAGTTGTGCTATAGTGGTTGTTACGTATATCTGCACCCATGGAGGAACATGATCTGATGAACAAGCGTTCTATTCCCACGTTACGCGTTCTGGGTTTTGTGCTGCTGGCGATTATCGCCCTGGTGATCGTGTTCTCCTCCTATACCATCGTGGATCCTGGCCACCGCGGCGTGGTCGTCATGCTGGGCAAGGTGGAGCGCACGGTGCTGGGAGAGGGATTCCACCTGATCCTGCCGCCCATGGTGCGCCAGGTGATTCAAGTGGAGGTGCGCACTAAAAAGCTCGAAGTCTTTACTGAGGCGGCCTCCTCCGATCTACAGGCGATCAATGTGGATGCGGTGCTGAACTATCACGTAGATCCCCAGGCGGTCAATAATCTTTACCAGCAGGTTGGTCTCGATTACGAGAATATCATCATCGGCCCCGCATTGGAGGAGGCCATCAAGGCGGCCACGGCACGCTTTAAGATCGACGCCATCCTCAATGAACGCGAGGCCCTGAAAAAGGTCATCCAGGATAGTCTCGCCACACGGCTGGCCGTGAATGATATCATCGTGGACCAGGTGTCGCTGGCCAATATCGAGTTCTCGGAGGAGTTCAACCTGGCCATTGAGCGCAAGCAGGTGGCGGAGCAGGGCGCTCTGCAAAAGCAGTACGAGTTGCAGGCTGCGCAGAAGGATGTTGAGATCGCGCTCGCCAGGGCGGATGGAGAACGCCAGGCGGCTATCATCGCCGCCGAGGGGCGCGCCGAGTCGCGGCGTGTCGAGGCGGAGGCGGAGGCCAAAGCCCTGGAGCTGATCGCGGCGCAGCTGCGCAACAACCCGGAGCTGGTACGTTACGAGTTTGCCACGCGCCTGGCCCCCGGTGTGAACACGGTGCTTTTACCAGCCGAGTCCAACTTTATCCTGGGTCCGGAGATTCTGAGCGCAGAATAGTGCCCGCCCCGCTCTGCTGCACACAGGCCCGAGAGCGCTCCGCTCTCGGGCCTGTGTCGTTCTGTATCCTCGATGCGCAGGCGACGAAAGAGTCTGGTTGCACTCCGGGCACATGTTCCCCGAGTTCCGGCGCTTCGGTCGGCCTCGGCCTGGCGCAGGCTCAGGTGGGCGACCTGCATGGCCCCGTACGAAGCATGAGTCCCCGGTGACCGCGAAAAGGCGCGCTGCGAGCGTTACATATGCGGCTCCTGCACCGTCTATACTATTGAGCAGACAGGGCGTGCCGGCGCGAGCATGCTGGCGGTCGCGCAACGATAGTGCCCACGTTCAGCGCCGGCGGGCAGGGAGTGCGCCTATGACCATGGATGGCGTTCGACTGGAACAGGAAGACTCTGTGCTGGTGGCCGAGGCGAAGGCGAGCCCGGCGGCGTTCACTGCGCTCTACCGGCGCTATGTTGGCCCGATCTACCGCTACTGCTACGTTCGGCTGGGGACGAGCGAGGAGGCCGAGGACGCCACCAGCAAGGTCTTTGTCAAGGCGCTGGCGGGACTGGCCGGCTGTCGTGGCGACAGATTCGCCGCCTGGCTCTTTCGCATCGCCAGGAACGTCGTAATTGACACGTATCGTGCCCGACGTCCCGCGGAGGAACTCGACCCCGCCGGCGAGTACGCTGACCCTGCGCCTGGCCCGGAGGCCGAGATGCTGGCCAAGGCTGAGGCGGAGGCGCTCCGCGCGGCCCTCGGCCGTCTCAGCGAGGCGCAACGCACGGCCATCGAACTCCAGTTGGCCGGCTGGTCAGGCTTGCAGATTGCGCAGGTGCTGGACAAGAGCCCGCAGGCATGCAGGATGCTGCGCTTTCGGGCGCTGCGTCGTCTACGGAGGCTGCTGGACGCGGCCACACCGCAGAGTGAGGAGGTGGGTGATGACTGTGCGTAAAGAGGCGCAGATGGCGGAGCTGGAGGCCTATTGGGCGGCTCTGGGGCACGACACGTCCGCAGTGCCTCCTGCGGCGCTGGATGCTGGTCTGGCGCGGACCGTCCAAAGGCTCCGCGCCGGTCTTGCCGCGGCGGAGCCGTCCGAGACCTTTGTGGGGCAACTCGGCCGCCGTTTGCAGTCTCAGGCGGCGGAGATGGCGGGCGCGGATGGGCGATCGCCGGCACGAACAGGCGGCTGGTGGCAGCGCCTGCGGGGGCGCGCGCTCGCGGCGCGTCCGCTGCAGCTCTCTGGCGCTATCCTCGCGGTGGCCGGTCTCGTCGCGTTAGTGGTCATAGCCACGCGCCCGCAGGCGGTGAGCGCGCAGGCGATCATGGAGCAGGCGCAGGCCGTGGCAAGCTCGCCGTCCGTCGGCGGCGTGCACAGCTTTGTGCTCACTACAGTCTGGCATGCATGGCAGACCGCTGGCAGCCCCGATACTCAGCCGGGAGGCGCGGACGCTCGGGAGATCGTGAGCGAGACGCGGCACTGGTACGGCCAGGCGGGACGCTGGCGCAGCGAGTCCCAGCAACGTGTGCTGCGATCCGATGGCACCGAGATCAGCCGTGCCGGTGTCCTCCAGGTGAGCGATGGACGGGACCTCTGGCACTATGATGTCGAGCGCAACCTGGTGACGGTCAACCACCTCTCGGGGCAGGATTTCGGGGGCACCGCCTTGCCCTTTCGCCAGGGGGTGAGCGACCTGGCGACCCTATTTGAGCAGGCCAGCACCTGCTACGAGGCCCGCATCACCGGTAGTGCGACGGTAGCGGGGAGGCCGACGCACGTCATCGATCTGGGGCCAAACCGGTGCCCGTCCACCTCCGCGCCGGAGATGAACGGCCGCCGGGTGATCTGGGTCGACAAGGAGACGTTCTTCGTGCTCAGGCAGGAGCAGTACAGCGTCGAGGGGGACCAGCTGATCCAGCGGGGTGAGGTGACCGAGGTAGAGTACAATGCGCCGATCGACGAGTCGATCTTTACCTTTGTGCCGCCGGAGGGGTCCAGGGTGTTCGATGGACGCCCACAGGCCGTGCCCACGCTGCGGCCCTCCTCCCCGGCTCTGTACGCTACACCTGCACCCGTCGTGGGTCTCGACTCACAGCAGGCGGCCCTGCTGGGCGCACTCGAGCCTCTGGCGCGGACGGCAGATTATCCGCTGTTCGTCCCTGCGGGCATCCCGGCTGGCCTGGCGCCGCGTCTGCCCCGGATGCAGCCCAAGGGGGACGAGTTCGATAGGCAGCTCTGGCTGGAGTATGCGCCTATAGGCGAGGTCGAACTGGATACCGCGCCCGCGTTGCGCATCGTCGAGCAGCGAGCCACGTACGAAGATGTCCAGAGCTGGACGGTTGGCGCGATCCCGATGCGCGTGCTCGATGGCCAGGCGTGGGTGCGCCTGGCCGTGCAGGACATTGCAAAGAGCGGCAGGGACTCGGAGGTCATCATTCTGCGCGACGGCACGCTGCTCAGCCTGAGCAGCTCTACGCTTGCGCCTGAGGACCTCTTGGCGATTGCTGCGTCGCTGCTGCCGGTCCCCGGTGGGCACGCGCCACTGTCGGCGCCGCAGCCGCCGGCGGGAACGGAGGCGCAGGTCCAGCCGACGCCCGCCGACCTCATCCCGACCCTCACGCCCATGCCCACCCCCGCGTTTGAGGTGCTACGACCGACCTGGCTTCCGGAGCCTGTGACCGTGCGCGAGCAGGTGGAGGGGGATATCGTCCTGCTGGGATTCGTGCCGGAGGGGCACGATGGCACGAGTCCGGTACTGACCCTGCGTGAGATGCCGCTGAGCATCGCCGGCCAGGGCGGCAGCCCCGATCCGCAGGCGAGCCAGGAGACGATCGGAGGCCACGCGGTCACGGTGATCCGCCGCGGCCAGGGTTGCGTCAGCTACACTTGGGACGTCGGCGAGCTGCGGTTGACGCTCAGCAACGTCTATGTCACATCGGGGGAGCTCATGTACACTTGCGAGCAGATGAGCCGCATCGTTGCGTCGGTGCGTTGAGGGAGGCCGCGGGGGACCTGGCGCTCGAACCTTTTTGATGTCATTTGCGTCCCTGGAACATGTGCGGTCAGTAGCCCGCTGACACATCTTCGTTTTTTCGGGAGCCCGGGGCTGCATGCCGCCGGGCTCTTGTTATTCCGACAGTGGTACAGCGCCTCTCTGCTCGTGGGAGAGGTCTTTGTGTGCCGGCACGCACCCACTGTGGCCCTGCAAAGTGACTTGTCTGACACTGGGAACCTTTCGGATGTCGTTTCCGTCTGTGGTATGTGTGAAATATCCTTGAACCTTGGCTTCATATATGCTAGACTTGATTTGCTAAGGGTGTATTGCCCTGCCATGGAGGGCGCCATAGCGACTCTTGGGTTTTTTGTCGGGGGAAGCACACCAGGGAGTAACATCATGAAACGTTCAATGCGACTCGTCTTTACGCTGCTGTTGGTTCTTACACTGCTGCCCTTCGGCGCAGCACCGGCGCTCGCGCAGGTTGAGGCCCTGGCGCCGGTGGGGTCCTGGATGGCACAATACTGGAATGGTATCGACTTTGTTGGGCCGCCTCTGCTGCAGCGTGTGGAAACCGCTGTGAACCACAACTGGGGGGCGGGCACGCCTGGCGCGCCCATTCAGCCTGACTTTTTCTCCGCACGCTGGACCGGGACGTTCAATGTGGCTGGGGGCGACTATACGCTGCGCACCCGCACCGATGACGGCGTCCGCGTGCGCGTTGATGGTGCCGTCGTGATCGACGACTGGAACCTGCATTCGGCAACCGAGCGCACTCATACCATGGCGCTGACTGCTGGTGTACACACCTTTGTGGTCGAGTACTTTGAGAACCAGGGCGACGCCGTAGCCTTCTTTGACTTTACGCCTGCGGGGGCCACCGGCCCGGTGACCGTCGACATCGCGCCGGTCACGGGCGGTGCTGGCACGGTGGTGCAGGTGCACGCCTCGGGCTTTTGGCGGTACGCCAATGTGACCGTGGCTTTGCACCAGGAGGGGCACTCGGCAATCAGCAGCCATGTCAAGACTGCGGATGTTGACGGCCACCTCTGGACGTCTTTCACAGTGCCGAGCTGGGCACCGGCTGGCAGCAAGTGGGTAGTCATCGCGACCTCGGACGCCCTGAACGGCACATCGGCGCCGTTCACGGTGGGTGGCGGCACGACGACATCGCCTTGCGGCCCGACCTATGTGGTCAAGCGCGGTGACTGGTTTTACCAGATCGCACGCACCTGCCAGGTATCGGTCACGGACCTCATGCGCGTCAACCCGCAGGTGATCAATCCGAGCATTATCTATCCTGGCCAGGTGTTGAACATTCCGAGCGTGGGCACGCCGCCGGCGCCAGCGATGGTTACAGCGCGGACCAACTACAACCTGAACTTTCGCACGGGCCCTTCGACCGGGTACAACATCATCTACACGATCCCTGCGGGCACGCGCGTGAACGTGATCGCCCGCGGCCCTTCGGGCTGGATCAAGGTGCAATATGCTGGCCGCACCGGATGGGTGGCAGGGTGGTACTGCACCATCACGGGCAATCTGAGCGCTCTGCCTTACGCGTCCAACTGAGCATTGGTTTAGGAGTCGCGCGGCCGGGGACCTGTTCCCCGGCCGCGCGTTTTTCGTGCGGACGATGTGTTGGCCCCCGGAGGGGATGGCTCAGCTGCGCTTAGCTGAAAGTGGCTTGCCGGACGCCGTACAGCGAGTCTCCCCCACGGTCTGCGTGCTCTGAAGCAGGTTCGTGGTGTGGCGCCGCTGGTGTACCGTGGTGGCAACGCGTATGAGGAACGCAAGAGGGCGCAGGCTCAAGCCCACGCCCTCGGTGATGCAGCGGTGTCTTGTGCTAGTTGATACGTTCCAGATAGCTCTTGGCGGCCCAGTACTCGCGGCCGTCGATGGTGACTTTGGCCCAGACCAGGCCGCTGCCGCTCTGCTCAACCCCAGTGTAGCCCAGGCGCGTCCCGAGCGGGACGATCCGCATGATCTGGTACGTGGTGGCGGGGCCAGAGCGCAACCGCAGATCGGCGGAGGCCGTCACGCGCCACTCGCCTGTCGTGGGCGTAGTGTCAGCCCAGCGGGCCAGGTACGTTGCGGCTACATAGCCCTGATAGCAGCGCCCGTAGCGGAACACCCTGACCTGGACCCAGGAGATGCCCTGATTGGTGGTCGGCTCTGCCATCGGGTACACGGTGGTGCCGTTCGGGAGCGTCATCATGGACCAGTTGGTCAGGCTGGGGCCCGTGCGAAGCTTGAGCCCTGCGCTGGCGACTACCGTCGTTGTCGGAACCGCGGGCGGGGTCAGCGAGCAGAAATATGACGGCGTAGGCTCGACGGGTGCCGGCGGGGGCGTGATCGGCGGCAGCGGCGGGATCGTTGGCGCCGGCGGATAGACGATCGGCCCGGTCGCAGCCGGGTTGATCACCGCGCAGGCGATGATATCGCTGCTCATGTTAGTGTCCGCGAGGATCAGCAGCGCGCTGCCGTCCGTGCCGCCCACCGCATAGTCAGGGATAGTCAGCGTCCGCTTATAGTCGGCGCTGCCGTCCGGGTAGAACTGGACCGGGGGCAGGGCATAGACATTGGCGCCGGCGTACAACCGAAAGTTGGGTGGGTAGCAGTAGCCCACTTGAGAGATCACCACGGCGCGGTCGCCGCCCACGGGATTGAACCCCTTGACGCTGAACTGCACTGTGGTCTGGCCGGAGGCCGCCGGAACCATGGTGCCGGTGCCCATCACCGCGCCGCTGGTGCTGGTGAACTGCAGCGCCGCGGGGCCGGCCGCCAGGCTGCCTGCGGGCATGACGGACATCAGCAGTGCGATGACCATGATAGCGGATGCGACGCGCATCCAGTGGTGCCGAGTTCTTTCCGTCTTCAGCATGTTCAGCTCCTTTCAAAGACCGATCCGGGTCGCGATGATCGTTTAGCCTGTACGTCAACACAGCCGCATAGTGTTCTACTGCCTGCGGTCAGAAGTATTGTAACAAACAATTCCGTCAATGACCAGTCCTTGCGCAAACTGGGAGCAAATGACACGGTTCGAGCAAGCCTTGACATGCCGGTGCCCCGGCGGATAATACGCGGCGAGAGGCAGGTTCGCGAGTCCGCTCGTTGAGCGAGGCCGTCATCCACGGGAGGCCGACATGCCATATGGAATCGTGGCGCTGTTTGACGAGAGCACAGAGGCGGGCATCCGGGCGTTGCGGATGCATCTGGCAGAGGCGGGCTATGGCGATCGGGAGTCGGCCGATGTGCGGCCTCATCTCACGCTCGCGATTCTCGCCGCGCTTGACCCGGAGGCTTTGAGACAATCGCTCCGCGCCTGGTGTCTCGATACCCCGCCACTGGCCCTGGAGATCGCCGCAGCAGGGTCTTTTCCCACGGCCGAGGGCGTCGTCTATCTTGCGCCGGTGGTGACGATGCGGCTGCTGGAGTTGCACGCCCAGGTGGATCACCTTCTGCTGGAGGCTGGGCTGCAAGGCATGGAGCAGTATCGTCCCGGGTTCTGGGTGCCCCATGTCACAGTCGGCTACCAGCTCGGAGCGGACGCCGTGCGCGGCGCCATCGGTCTGGTGCGCGATGCAGACGTGTTCTATACCGGCGTCCTGACCCAGGTCGCGGTCTGCGAATTCCCGCCGCTGGAGGTGCTCTACGCCTTTCCGCTGCGCGGCGAGGCGGGAGTCAGAGGCGCGCTGGCCTGACCGTTACGCTCCAAATCCTGTCACAAACGAGCCCTGCCATGTCGGGGTTCCTGAGGCGCATCGCCGTGCCTGACCGGTCGCCCGCTCAGCCCGCTGCACAGTGTGTTGCATCGCATGGAGCCCGAGCGCGTCTGCGGGCGGCCAACCGACGGCCTCTCGCCCGAATCACGACTGCGACTGTATGCCTGTGCCGGCCTGGATTTACCCCGTCTAGGGGGTCAGTCCCCGGCTATACAGCAGATACATCCCCCCAAAGTAGACCAGAATCAGCAGCGCGGCATCGACCTCGATAAAGAGCAGTTGCTTTTCGATGCGTGCCAGGTTGCCCACCAGCCCCAGGGTGGTCATGATCAACCCCAGAAACCCTACGAGCAGGAACGAGTCGTCGATCACCGCAAAGAGCGCCGCGCGAGGCAAGATCAGGTCGGCAGCACCCAGCAAAAAGATGTTGAATATGTTGCTGCCGAACAGGTTCCCGATGGCCATGTCGTCGGCGCCCAATCGGGCGGCCGAGATCGTCGTTACCAGTTCCGGGACCGAGGTCACAAAGGCGAGCAGCGTAGCTCCGATAAAAGTGGCGCCGAGGCCGGTGAGTGTGGCAATATCGGCGGTGGCGCCCACCATGCGGGGCGTGACGAACACCAGCACGGCCGCAGCCAGGCCAAAGCGTATCAACGAGGTGCGCAGGGTGGGCAATCCCAGGTCGTCGATCTCTTCGTGCGCAGCGGGGAGGATCGCTGCGGACTGACTCTGAATCAGGCGCATCCCGATGATAAAGGTGGCGATGAGTGCGAGGCTGTCCCATCCTACTACAAAGGAGCCCACGGCGATCTGCGCTGGCAGGTCCGCGTAGATGAAAAAGAGCGCCAGGGTTGTGATCAGCACGGCCATCACCCCAGTGAGGGCGTGCCGCATCGCCGCTTTGCGTAGGATGCGCTGCTTGTGGTGCAGCAGGTCCAGAATGGCCAGAATCAGGATGTTGAACATGCTGCTCCCCAACAGCCCGCCCACGGCCAGATTCGGCATCCCGCTGGAAAAGGCGCTCTGCACAACAAGAAACTCGGGAAGCGATGTCACCGCGGCCATCAGGATGGCACCCACAAACACGCCTCCGAGGCCCGTGCGGTACGCGATGATGTCGCCGTACTTGGACAGTTGCATCGAGGCCAACGCCACGATGGCGGCGCTCGCGATAAAGACCAGTACGGGCATGCTATTCCTCCTGGTCTGAGATGCCCCTGGCGAGATAGATCGGCCAGGCAGCGAACACCCCCGTGTTCGCGCAGGCCAGATCCCCGATCACGCTTTCGGTAGCCTGCAAACAGGCTTGAACCTGCGGCTCGTCACGGATGATCGCCATGAGGGTGAGGTGATTCTCCTCCTCATCGACAAAGGGCGTCATAAAGCGCATGGGGACAAAGCGACGGCGCACGCGGTGCATGCCGGTGCTTTCGAAAATGGTCGCTCCGGTGATCCCGGCCTCCTCCCAGGCGCTCAGTACCCGGTAGAGCTGCTCCGGGTCATTGAGCACGAGCATTGACATAAACATAATGATCCTCCACAGTATGATAAGGGGGCGTCTGGTTGTCGGGGCCACTGACGTCGGATGCTGAGACCAGGCCGCACGGCATTGCTCCTGGAGATGCCTTGCGAGTTCCACCGGGCGTGGCCAGGGTGGGTCACCCACTCCAGACCATTGTAGGAGAGCGCCTGCTGCCGTCAATTGTGGCTGGCGGCTGCCCGCAGCGCTAGAGCGTCTGGCTGCCCTGGTGAGGCGAGGGTGACGGAACTGTCGCGGCCTGACGCCAGGGAAGCACACATGCACCTCGTTGGCCTTTCGGCGCAGGGAACCTTTGTCCCTCGCTCGAGCCGGGAACCGGCTGCATAGAAGCAGTTAGGCCCCGCGATAGAGTGCACTGCGCAAGGCAAGACCCCGGTATCATGGGCGATACCGGGGCCTGGCTTGTTCGGACCCATTGTGGCCGGCCGGGTCAGTCGTCAGCAAAGCAGTCCAGGTACTTGCGGGCAGCATAGACGATCGTGCCGTCCATCGTGAGCTCCTGCCACACGTACCCATCCACGGTCACATCCGGTGTGGACGTATAGGGCAGAATGGTGCCGTAAGGGACGGTCCGAAGCAGGGTGCCCTTGAGCCCGGGGGCTGCGCGCAGGTTGAGCGGTCCATCGATGACCTTGCAGCCGGCGCCTACGTAGCTATCTCGGGGCTCGGTATAGCCCGCATAGGATACCAGATAGGCGGCAGAGACCCATCCCGCGGTCTTGACGCCCCAGCGGTTGACCTCCACATAGCTCCACAGGATCGCGTCCTTCCACTGGTCGCAACCGGTGACGGTGACGTACTCGCCGTTCCACAGGAAGGTCACCAGAGAACTGGCGAGGCCCGGTGCCGAGCGCATGCGGAGACCGTTGTAGGCGTTGACATACTTGACCGCCATGGTGGGCACACAGGCCGCTGCCACCGCGTCGTCTGCCGCGGCGGTCAACGGCGTCAAGACCATGGTGAGCAAAATCACCACCAACAGGGCAAGGGAAAGCAGCTTTCGGTTGAGCATCTCGTTCTCCTTTCAAGGCTCAGGATGCACTCGCGAACGGACAAAAACGGCGCGGCCGAGTGCAGGCAACCGTGAACCGCGCTAAACCAGTATAGGGCTGTGTTGACAGAAAATCAATAGCCTGGCGAGAATTCCTTTGGAATTTACGCGCGATTCTACCTGTTTGGCATGATTTCGCGTCTCAGTAGTAAGACTGGCCGGCTGGTGAAGCAGTGGATCCACGAGGAGTTGCTCGCACAGGAGGGGCTCTACAGGCGCCGGTACGACCTGCAGTTTGCGGACGAGGGTGAGGAGCCCCAACAAGTGGTTACCGGTGAGCCGGTTTGGGAGGAGGCAGCCTGAAGTCGATAGACCGGGTGACCGTCAATCGGGCGCAGGTGCTGACCCTGTGGGCGGCCATCATTGCCGAGCGTCTCGGCTATGATCGCGACGCGGCGCGGACGCTGGGGCGTGTCCTGGCGGGCCTGAACGCCCAGCCCAGGGGGCGCAGCCTGGGCATCTTCCACGCCCGCGAAAGCGAGCAGGGTGAGGGCGGCCAGCGCCAGCCACACAGCGTGTACCCCGGCGGCCCGGGCAGGGGCCACGCCGTTCTCCAGGCTGCCGCGCACGTGCAGCAACTCGCCGCGCGCGCAGCCCAGCCGCTGGCACGCGATGTAAAAGATGCGCGGGTCCGGCTTGGCATAGCCCACCTCTGCCGCAAAGAGCGCCACGGCAAAGGGCAGCTGCAGCCCCATACGCACCACGTCGGTGTTGCCGTTGGAGACGATCGCCAGTGGGTAGCGCGCGCCCAGCGCCTTGAGGGCGGGCTCGGCGTCGGGATAGAGCTCAAGAGCGTCGTATCGCTCGTGCATGTAGAGATCAAACAACGCCTGCGCCAGTGCGTCGTCCCGACCGCCGCCCGCGGCCTGGACCGCGCGGCGCATCCCCTCCATTCGGATGGTCTCCAGCGTGGCGTCTGGCATCTCGGCCTCGGCGGCGTCGCGCAACGCCCGCAACTGCGCGACGGTCAGCGGCATTGCGTCCGCCCCGGGTAGTTGCCGTCGCAACTCCTGCAGCACGCACGTCAGACCATGGAGCATGGCGGTCTCGAAATCCCACAGCGTGTCGTCGCCGTCAAAGGAGATGGCGCGGATGGCGTTGAGCGGGGGGATTTTGGCGCGCGGGTTGGAATCGACCATATACACAATGTCTCCACCGGAGGGAATGTCGTCGCTTGCCATTGTAGCATCGCCTGCCAGGGGGGCGCCAGTGTCGCGGGCACCGGTTCTGTCGGCACTGGCCCGGGTGGGTCTCTCCGCTTGCGTTGGCGCCCCGTCACGGCTAGGATGGCAGGCAACCCGATCGGAGGTGCCCATGCCGCAGCCTGACGAGCCGTCCTCTCACGGCCTCTCCCCTGACAGAGCCACCCGCGCGGTGTGGATCCTCACCGCCTGCACGGCGCTGGCGCTGATCGGTGACGCAACGGCCTATGCGGTGCTGCCGTCGCTCTATCCGGCGGTGGGGATCAGCGTCGCACAGGTGGGCGTGCTGCTCTCCGTCAATCGCCTGGTGCGGCCCCCGCTCAACATACTCAGCGGCTGGCTGAACAGCAGGGTGGACCCGCGCGTGCCCTACACAGTCGGCCTGGCCATCGGGGCCTGCTCGACGCTGGGGTATGGCCTGGTGCGGGGTTTCTGGCCGCTGGTGGCGCTGCGGGCGCTGTGGGGCGTGGCCTGGGCGCTGATCGCCGTGTCGGCCTATGCCATGGTGCTTGATGTGACCGCCACCGCCAACCGGGGACGCTACGCCGGCGCGTACCACTCGCTGTCCTTTTTCGGCGGGGCCGTGGGTGCCATGGGAGGCGGGTTCCTGGCCGACGCGCTGGGGTTCAGCCGGACGATGCTGATGCTGGGGGCGCTCTCGGCGGCGGCGGTGGCTTTGGCATTCAGGCTGCCGCGGCGGCCCGTGCGCGCTGTGACGCCATCCGGCGATGAGCCCAGGCTGACCGCGGGCCAGCGGTTGCGCCTGCTGCTGACCAGCCTCCGCGGCCTGGACGCCCGCCTGTGGCTGATCCTGGTTCTGAATTTCGTGGAGCGGCTCTTTTTCGCGGGTGTCTTTTACGGCACGCTGGGGTACTACCTCAAAGAGGCATTGCCCGATGGCCTGCGTCTAGGCGCAGTGGTCGTCGGCGTGGCCTCCCTGACGGGCGTGCTGCTCTTTGCGCGCAACGGCCTCTCGGTGCTCTCCGGCCCCGCCTTGGGCTATCTCTCCGACCGGCTGGGCGACCGCACGCGGGTGCTGCTGCTGGGCGAGGCCTTTGGCGTAGCGGGACTGCTCTGTCTGGGGGCGGGAGCGCATCCGGTACTGGTGATCCTGGCGGTGATCCTCACGGCCCTGGCCAACGGCGTGGTCTCGCCCATGCTCATGTCTTGGATGGGCGACCTCACCCGGCGGGGCGGTCGGGGACCGCTGGTGGGCGCCTACCAGACCATGGGCGACCTGGGCTCGGGCATTGGCCCGCTGGTCGCCTACCCGCTGATGGCGGCCATCGGCACCCGGCCGGTCTACCTGCTGTGCGCGGGCCTGCTGGCGCTGACGATCCCGGGGATCCTGGCGGTGAGGAAGAATTCACAGGGATGGACAGGATAGACAGGATATGGGACTCGGTGCCTGTCTCTAACCTGCTGAGCCGTCTGCGTCCTGCGTATCCTCTGTACTGCGCTCCCGCTCCCACTGCGAACGGCTGATCTGGTAACGCCTCTCGTCAGCGCTGGGCTGCTCAGCATCCAGCTCCATCCCGGCTTTCTCCATCACGCGGGCCGAGCGCGGGTTGCGGACGCTGCACTCGCCATAGATGCCCTGGATGTCCAGGTGGCGAAAGCACCAGCCCAGCAGGGCGTGGAGCGCCTCCGGGGCATAGCCCTGACCGCAGTGCTCCGGCAGGAGCGCATAGCCGAAATCGAGATCTCCGCGTTCGGGCTCGCTGCCGTGGCCGATGCCGATCCATCCCAGGATGGCGCCATCCTCGTGTCGCACGATGGTCAGGTTCCAGGCGAAACGCGGCACGCGGCTGTTGTGATCCATGGTGTCCACGATCCACTGATGGACCTCCTCTGGCGTGCGCGAGAGGATATACTCATTATATTGCGTCACGATCGGGTCCATGCGCAAGGCGGCCATGGCGGGTTCGTCACGCAACTGCACATCGCGCAGGAGGAGACGGTCGGTTGTGATCGAGAACATGGGCCCTCTGTTTCGCGTTTCGCGTTGGCGCGTTGCGCGTTGGAGTCTGTTCGTGCGTCGCTATCAATGTGCCGGGCGCGGCCCCGGGCCGCCGTGCAGATCGCGGCTCTGGTGAGCTGCGCCCCAAAAGAGTACCGCGCCCCATGCGAGAGCCGCGCCCTAACGTTGTGCACATCGCGGCTCTGGAGCCGGCTTCCGAGCCGCCCGCGCCCCATGGGAGGTCCGCGCCCCCGCACTGCTGCCGTGGCGCGGACCTTTGACCTTCGACCTTCGGCCTGTGAACTGGGGTGCTAGAACGTTCCAACGTTCCAACGTTCCAACGTTCACACGCGCCCGCTACCGCTCCGCCCAGCCCGTCGGATTACCCCAGTTGTCGGCCTTCCAGGGCATATTGTCCGGGCGCACCATGGGCATCATCCGGTTAAAGAACGCCAGGCGCTCGGGGCCGGACATAGGCATAAAGTTCTCCGCCACCTCCAGGTCCAGCAGCAGCTCGGACATCTTGCTGCACCCGACGATGCAGGTGGTGAGCGGCAGCCCGAGCGCATAGCGCAGGGCGTCCTTGGCCACGTGCCCCAGCCGGTTGTAGGCAAAGATCTTCATCCCGATCACGCCCACGTTCTTTTCCTGCGCCACAGGCAGGAACTCTTCGGCAAAGGAGTAGATAAAGTGATCGAGCACCGACACGGCGCAGAGCACGGTGCTGAAATCATAGCGACGCAGCGCCTCGATCTGGATCTGGGGGTCGGTGTGGCCCGAGATCGAGATGTGCTTGACGATCCCCTGCTCCTTGGCGGCGATCATCGTTTCCAGCGCGCCGCCCTTGCCGGTCATGGCGTCCAGCCGGGCAAAGGTCATCACATTGTGCATGCGCCATTCGTCCAGGTGGTCGGTCTGGAGCCGGCGCAGGCTGTCCTCCAGCTGGCGCTTGGCGCCCTCGGCCGTCTCATCGCGCACCTTGGTGGCGATCCACATCTCATCACGGCGCTCTCTGGCCACCAGGCCCACGCGCTCCTCCGACTGCCCCGCAGAGTATACCCAGGCTGTGTCAAAGTAGCGGATGCCGCGGTCGATGGCGGTGTTGAGGATCTCCACCGCCTGCTCCTCCGTGCACCCCTCCTCGTCCACGATGCGCTGGCACCCCAGGCTCAGGATTGGCATCATCTCACCGGTCTTGCCCAACATTCGCGTTTCCATAGCTGACTCCTTCAGTGTAGCGGTGACAGAATACAGACAATTAACAGGGATGGACAGGATAAACAGGATAGGACATGAGGCCAGACTGGGATCGGTTGGCTCAGCTCAGCGACGGGCGCCGCGATGAAACCTCCTGAACTCTAGTTTGGGGTTGCCAAAGTTGATCAGTAATCCAACGTCCAGGCCAGTTGCGTTGAGATAGTTGATAATCTGTGCCTTGTGTTCCGGCAACAGTGCTACGACCGCTTTGAGCTCCACAATGACACAATCTTCGACCACCAGGTCGGCGATGAACTCTCCGACGACTTGTCCCCGAAATCTCACAGCGATGGGGCTCTGTCGCTTGACTGCCAGGCCTTCCTGCTTGAGCGCAAGCTCCAACGCTCGCTCATAGACCGAGTCGAGAAAACCGGCACCAAGCTCGCCGGCCACTGAGAAGGCGCAGCGCAGGATAGCACTGGTGACTTCCGCGTGAAGCATGTGCGCCGTCGATTTTCCGTTTGTGGTCGCTTGCGCTTGCTCGGTTGACATGTCGGCTCCTGAACGACGGACCTATCCTGTCCATCCTGTCCATCCCTGTTTGATTTCCGTCTCTATCGCTTGACCCACTCCTTGCCTTCCCAGTTGACCGATTTCCATGGCATGTTCTCCGGACCGACCATGTGCATCACGCTCTGGAGCACCGTGTGGCGCTCTGGTGTGCGCAGGGGCTCAAAGCTCTCGGCGACCTCCAGGTCGAACAGCAGTTGCTCCATGGTGCTGCAGCCCACGATGCAGGTGGTGAGCGGCAGGCTCATGCTGTAGCGCAGCGCGTCCGCGGCGCAAAAGGTGAGCCGGTTGTAGGCGAACACCTTCATCCCGATGACGCCCACGTTCTGTTCCTCCGCTACCGGCAGGAACTCTTCTGCAAACGAGTAGACATAATGGTCCAGGAGCGAGACCGCGCACAGCACGGTATCAAAGGGGAAGCGGCGCAGCGCCTCGATCTGGACCCGGGGGTTGGTGTGGCCCGAGATGGAGATGTTGCGGATCATCCCCTGATCGCGCGCCCAGAGCATGGTCTCCAGTGCGCCGCCCTTGCCCGTCATGGCATCCAGTCGCTCAAAGGACATCACGTCGTGCATGCGCCATTCGTCCACGTGATCAGTCTGCAGGCGCTTCAGGCTGGTCTCCAGCTGGCGTTTCGCCCCTTCCGCGCTGGGGTCAAAGAGCTTGGTGGCGATCCACATCTCTTCGCGGCGGTCTTTGGCCACGAGGCCCACGCGGGACTCGGACTGGCCGGCGGAATAGACCCAGGCGGTATCAAAGTAGCGGATGCCGCGGTCGATGGCGGTGTTCAGGATGGCGATGGCCTGCTCCTCGGAGCAGCCCTCCTCATCCACCAGGCGCTGGCATCCCAGGCTCAGGATCGGCATCATTTCACCGGTGCGGCCTAGAGGTCGCGTTTCCATAGGGCTCCCTTCAAACGTTACGGACATGAATCAACATCGATAGACAGGATATGCAGGATAGGGCTACTCACGGCTGGCCTCCGTGCGGCCAGTAGCGGGTGGCGTCGCGGGTCAAGTCAAAACTCGCGCGCCATGCGGTCCAGGTCGGCCTCCACGCGGGCCAGGTCACTCTGGCAGCCCTCGATCTCTGCTTTCAGTGCCGCGATGCGGGGCTCCAGTGTCGAACGGACGACCGCCATCTGATGCTCATGCTCGCGTCGCGCATTCTTGTTCCGAGTGTGCGTGTGCACACCCAGGGCTGCGGCGGCGCCCCAGAGCAGCAGTCCCCAGACAATGCCGCTGTCACCCATCATGATGGCAAAGAGCCCGGCCGCTGCCAGACCCGCGAGCCACATTACCGGCAGCTCGGCAGGCACGAAACTGGATTCCGCGCCAGTCAGTTCTTGCCGGGCGTGCTGCCGCAGCGTCTCCAGGCGCTCGATCTGGCTCTTGAGCCGCTCAACGGCCTGCTGGCGTGCCAGAAAGCCCGTGTCGCGGCCGATTGTGACCAGTTGCGCCATCGGGAACCCCGAGGATCCCTGGTTGATGGTCAGGGCAGAGCCGCAGGACGGGCAACGCACCGTGGCGCCCAGGCGGGGGCCCTCCACGGGCGAGCCGCAGTTCGGGCACTGAACCGAGATCAGCGTCATGGCACACTCCTTCCTGCCAGAGTGCAGCGTGCCATCATTGTACCCGCTCCCGCTGGCCCTGAAAAGCCTCCGCGCGAGCTGTTGACCGGAGGCGGCTTGTTGTGTACACTACGGATAGAACATATGTTCTATTACCCTTGCGTGAGTGGTATGGCATCACACGGTGTGGAGATGTTTCCTGCTTTGTACGAGACCCTCATCTGGGCGCGCAATCTGGCTGCGCCCGGCGACGTTTCGGCTGCGCTGCCGCTGGATCGTCTGGCCGCCCTCCGCGGCATCGCGCCGCGCACCCTGCGCGATCATCTCGCCCGGCTGGAGCGTCTGGGGCTGCTCCAACGCCGGTATGCCGGCCAGCTGGGGATCTCGCTCCGGGTCCTGAGCCAGGCCGAGGCGGAGGAAGGAGCCGAATCTGCGGCGGAGTCAATTTCGGCGGTGTTCGGATGGCGTTCTGATGACGCGGCGAGTGCACCAGGGGTGGATCCGGGAAAAGTCGCCCTGCTAACGGCGGCCGGTGTCTATCTGCCGGCGGCACGCGCCCTGGCGAGCAAGCCGTGGGTGACGCGGGAGATCATCGCTGCGTGGGTGAAGGAGCTGAGCCGGGTTCCGGCGGTACGCAACCTGGCTGCGGTGCTGGTCTACCGCCTGCAGGAGCCTTCGCGCTGCCTGCCAGGCCCCGGACAGGGTTCCGGCCATGGTGCGGTGCCCCTGCATGATCTGGGCCACCGGGACAGAGGGCACGCGGGTGAACCGGAGGCGGCGGTCTGCGTGGGTCGCGATGCCATGAGTCGCGATGTGGCTGCCCAGGACGGGCACACCGCGGCGGAACACCCCGCGTGTGAAGCGGTGGGACCTGCTGCCGCCGGGGTCGCCGGCGCGACCGCAGGTGAGCGCATGCGCGTGCAGTTCTCGCGGCGGGAGGAGCAGGCCGACTCAGAGCGCCCGATGGATGACTGCGCCGCAGATGCGCTGCTGGCGCTGTGGGCACCTATCCGCCTGGCAATGGCGAGCCGGCTGGGCCCCGATGTGGACCGCCTGTGGTTGCAGCGGGCGCGGCCGCAGAGTTGCTCCGACGGCGTGCTTTTGCTCACGGTGCCGACGGCACTGGGAGCCGAGTGGCTCAATCTGTCTGGGGCGCCGCGCTGCTACGATGCTATCTGCGAGGTCGCTGGCCGGCGGCTGTTGCTCCGGTTCGTAGCTGCCGGCGCGCGCGACTGCCTCTGACCCGAATGCAGAGCGCGCGTGTGGCATGGCGCCGAGCCCATTCAGCCCGGGTGGGTGCCGTCATGCCACAGGATCATCAGGTCTGGCGCGCCGCGCCGTGCGGGCTGGCTCGTCGCTGATTTGGCCGTCGCTCAGCGTCGGGTGCTCTGCGCTGGCCGACAAGGCAGGGCAACCTTATACAGTGAAACCGAGTACTATGGGGATGCAGGGCTTGGGTCGCGTGTGAGATTCTTCATCCAGTTAAAGCTGTTGATCTTGAACACCGCCACAAAGCACTTGAGTATCTGGTCGGATTTTAGACATGCCCAGACCACCCATGGCGGCGCGCCGAGCCAGGCGGCGAGCATCGCGGACGGCAGCACGACCAGGAACACAAAGATCGTATCCATCTTGAACACAAAGGCTACGTCGCCGCCTGCCCTCACCAGTCCCGCAAGGCAGGCCGCCTGATAGCAGGTTCCAATCATCGTGACTGACAGCACGGTGATGAACTCGAGCGAGCGAGTCACAGCTTCTGCGCTGATGCCCGAGTACAGGCCGACGAACGGATAGCGCAGAAGAAATACCGCACCTCCCGTGAGAAAACCTACAAGAAGGAACATAATCTGCACAGTTCTGGCGTATTCCTTCATGAGTTCGGTTTTACCTGCGCCCACCGTTTTGCCCGTGATGATGCCAACGGCCGCGGACATGCCGTTGATCGTCACAAATGCCAGCGCATTCATCGTGTTGGCCACACTGACCGCGGTCGTGACGCTGGCAGGGAAGCGCCCCAGGATGGCGGAGCTGGCCATCATGTTGACGCTCCAGACAATGTTGCCACCCATGATGGGCAGTCCGTTGGTGATGAAATCGCGCCGGAGAGTTGGGTCGCTGACGAACAGATCCGGCAGTGTAAAGTTCAGCTTCCTATCGACCCTGGCCACATAAAAGATCATCACGCACATTTCCACAAAGCGGGAGATGACTGTCGCGATCGCGGCGCCGCGAATGCCCATGGCAGGCAGGCCGAGTTTCCCAAAGATCAGCACATAGTTGAGGCCGATGTTCACGAACAGTGAGACCAGCGAAACCAGCATGCCGATGCGCGCCACCTCAACGCTGCGCATGGCGGCAATGAGCGCCAGTGTGACGCCGACAAACATGTAGGACACACAGACGATTCGGAGGTACTCTGTGCCGGCCTGAATGACAGCGCTGTCAGTGGCGAATATGCGGATGACCTGTTCGGGGAACAGCAGCCCGACGATCGTCAGGAGTACACCAAAGGTCAGGGCAAAGCGCAGCCCGGTCGCCACGATGCGCTTGATGCTGACGGTGTCCTTCCGGCCCCAGTATTGGGCCGAGAGAACCAGTATCGCGCCCTCGATGCCGCCCGACACCATCTGCAGCAGGGTCTGCATCTGGTTTCCCATGAACACGCCCGATAGCGCCGCATCGCCGAGGGAGCCGATCATCAGGTTGTCGGCAAAGCTCACCGAGAAGGTGAGGAGATTCTGCAATGCCACCGGAACGGCAAGGAGCATCAGGGAGCGATAAAAGCTGCTGTCACGGGTGATCCAGCGCATACCATTTTCCAGTCTGCCCACGGTCTGGCATAAAAGTTAGGGATCGCTGTCGCGAGCTCAAGCCCAGGCATCCTCTTGCCAGGGGACTTGTTTGGCCAGGCTCTGTTCCACATCCGCCTCGTGGCTGACGCCAGGAGTGGTGGTCCAGTCATGATTGCCTGCGCCGGGTGGCATCAGGGCTCTGTTTCGATCAGAGAGGGTGCGGTAATATCTGGCACGTGGCAGACCGTGCGTGCTCAAGAGCGTCACCACGTCTCGTCATCCATCACATCGCTACCGAACCAGGCACTCATGCAAAGGGCAAGCTGCATCTCCTTGCGCAATCTTAGAATCCGCGGAACTATGCGTCCGCCATCCGTAGAAGGCAAATGGTATCCAGTCGGATGCAGGCTGACCGTCGCTCGTGCCCAGTCTACCACATCAACGATGATGAGGGTTTCCCGGTAACAGCGGCGAGCTTGCCCGTCCATTTGATGTGCCTGCGGCCGTGCGACAGAATCTGAGCGAGGTCGGGCACATGGCTGCGCGTGGGGCATGGCCCCGATAGACCTCTGACGTGTTGCCTGGCGAGCCTGGTGGTCCCTCGTCGATCGTCCATGGTCCATGGTCCGTCGTCCGTGGTCTAGCATCGCCGCTCCGTGTATTCGCTTTTCTCCGTTTGCGCGTGACATTCTCCTTGTTATGTGATACCATTTGCATGTGATAGCCTGGATCACAACATCAGGGACCATCAGGCCCCGGTGCCTTGGCTGCAGGCGACGGACCGCAGCGTCGGTCGAGGAGGATCTGGCGTGAGCAAAGCAAAGGACGAGGTCAAGGACGTCGCCGAGGAAGCTGACGTCGCCGAAGAAGAGGCCGTAGAAAAGGCTAAGAAGCCTAAGAAGGCTAAGAAGCCCAAGAAGGACAAGAAGGACAAAAAGGAGAAAAAGGAAATGAAGGACAAGAAAGAGAAGAAGGACAAGAAGGCCAAGAAGGACAAGAAGGACAAGAAGGACAAAAAGTAGCCTGGAGTGGAGCTTATGAGTAAGAGTATGGACAGGGGCAAGGACAAGGCCAAGCGCAAGCCCAAAAAGCCCCGGACTACCCCGCAGCCTGCAGGCTAAGTAACTGTCAGGCGCAATCATGATGGACCAACGCAGGAGGCCTGGCGATTTACGGGGCCTCCTGCGCTTGTTTTTCGTCCACGCGTCGCAGCGTTGCGTACACACGGAGGAGAGGTGACATGGGTGTCATTCGACAGGTGTCAGAGGTTCTGACAGCCGTTTCCGCTATCGAGGGGGCGGGGGTGCATCTGCGCCGTGCTTTCGGCGCCGACCAGGGCACGCTCACCGATCCTTTTTTGCAGCTCGATGACTTTTGCTCCAACAGCCCCGCCGATTACCTGCCAGGGTACCCCTGGCATCCGCACCGCGGGCTGGAGACGATCACCTATGTGCTCGCCGGCAGCGTCACCTACTCGGACAGCTTGGGCAACCGGGGTGTCACGCCCGCGGGCGAAGTGCAGTGGATGACGGCCGGCAGCGGCGTCGTGCATCAGGAGATGCCTCGCGGCGATCGGGGCGGGCATCTGGCCGGCCTCCAATTGTGGAGCAACCTGCCCGCCAGCCTCAAGATGCGGCCGCCGCGGTACATCGAGATCGTCAGCGAAGAGATCCCGGCCGTCGATCTTCCAGGCGGGGGCTGCATCCTGGTCATCTCGGGCAAGGTGGGTGAGGCTGAAGGCCCCGTGCCTGACATGATGACCACACCGCTCTTTCTGGATGTGACGCTCACGCCGGGCGCAACCCTTGACCTGGACGTTACTGACGGGCACACCGTGATTGCCTATATCATGAGCGGCGATCTGCTACCGGCGCCGGGCCACGGGCCGGTCACTGCTCACAAGTCTGTCTTGTACGCGCATGCCGGCGATACGCTGGCGCTCGCTGCGGGCGAGGAGGGCGCGCGCCTGTTCGTCATCGGCGGGGAGCCCCTGGGCGAGCCGGTGGTACGGCAGGGGCCGATCGTGATGAACACCGCCGCGGAGCTGGACACGGCGCTGCGCGAGCTGCAGGAGGGCACCTTTATCAAGGACTTTGCCGCGGCCCCCAGGGACGGGGGGATGGACTAGCCTACAACCGGGATAACTTTGCCAAAAGATTGACGTCTTGCGCAATTCTTGCTATTGTGTTCGCAACATTGGTCCGGCATGTCCGGGGAGCGGTGTGCCCTTGCGCTGGTGCAAAGGGCCGTTTATTTAAGTAGCGACGGAGGGAGCCATTATGCGGAGGATTCTCGTCAATATCGTATTGGCCCTGGCGCTGCTCGCACTGGCGGCGGTCCCCGCCTTTGCGGCGCCGGATCCCAGTATCGGGATCAACGTGGTGCTCACAGGAGATGTCACGGAAGAGGCCCTGGCGGAACTGGGCAAGTATGGCAAGGTCCAGGACGTGATCTATGCCATCGACGCCCTGACCATGAGGATCAAGAGCAGCCAGCTGCCGTCGATCCAGGCGCTGGGGTTTGTGGCAGCGGCAAACCCCGATGCAGAGCGCACCGGCGCCCCGATTGACACGGTCGAGGCCACCGATTTCTCAGAGGGCTTTGGGGCCTGGGATATGGACGTGGTCAACGTGACTACGGAACCCTTTGTCACGACACGGGCGGTGGACTACGACGGTGAAGGTGTCTATGTCGCTGTGTTGGACACGGGGCTGGTCGATGCCTGGCGGCGCTACTTCCCCGAGGAGCGCGTCGCGGTCGAGTACGCCAAGTCCTTTGGCGGCGGTGGCGGCGAGGTGGGCAACGTCTCGGAGCAGCCGAACAAGTGGGAGCACGACCAGAACTCCCACGGCACACACGTCACCAGCACTATCCTGGGATTCCAGTATGGCGTGAACATGTTTAACGGTGTCGCGCCCATGGCCAAGGTGATCCCCGTCAAGGTCCTCAACCAGAACGGCAGCGGTTGGTCCTCGGTCATCGCGCGAGGCATCACCTACATCGCCGATCTCAAGGCAGGGCCGTTGGCTGGACATCCCGTTGTGATCAACATGAGCCTGGGTGGCCCGGCGCTGGACGCCGTAGAGCAGGAAGCGATCGACTATGCCATCTCCCAGGGCGTCATCATCGTCGCCTCCGCGGGCAACGAGGGCGAGTACGGCATGGGCTACCCCGGCGCGTACGAGCCGGTGATCTCGGTCGCAGCGTCGGGTTGGATCGGAGAGTGGCTCAGCGGAACGTGGTGGTATGCCATCGACGATCCCGATCCCAACGATGCAGGCAACTACTACATCACCGACTTTTCCAGTCGCGAGTTGGCCGATCAGGATCTGGACGTGGCGGCGCCCGGCTCATGGGTCGTGGGCCCCTACAAGATCAACAGCGGCAACCGGCTCTCATACTACTACCTGGGCGGCACCTCGATGGCCAGCCCGCACGTGGCCGGTATCGTGGCGCTCATGGCACAGAAGAACGGAGCACTGACCGCGGCGCAGGCGGAGGCTGCTCTCGAGGCTTCTGCCATTCCGTTGCCTGCAGGCTGCCGTGATATCGTCAACCCGAGTGTTGGCTGGGTCAAAGTCTGCTGGGGCGACGACGCCACGGGCTCCGGCTTCGCGACGGCGGACGCCGCGCTGGCCGCGACGCCCTGATCTTTCACTGAACTGAATCCGGTCGTATCTACAGGGCCCCCGACGCTGACGACAGCGGGTGGGGGCCCTTGTTCTTATTTACAATGCGACGGCGCAGCATATGGCGAAGCACCGGGGCACGGGGCGCGGAGTTTCACTCCGCGTTCGGGCGCAGCCCGATCTCTCTGTGGCGGCTGCAGGGTCCCAGTGCGGGCTATAAGCCCGCGGTCCAGGCCGGGGGCGTCTCACAGGAGCGGGCTTTAGGTACCAGACCGAGGGCAATTGGGTCACGCCGCACGAGGAAGCCGGCGCGTCAACTCAAATGATAATCTGACCGAACGGTGTTGGTTCACTCAGATGATAATCATACCGGATTGCCATTGTCCTGATTTGTTCGGTCAGCCGCAGCTCTCAGCTCCGCGATCTCCTGGTGGATGCGTCGTTCGAGTGCCAGGAGTGGCGTGCTGTCTAGCTGTGTTTGCAGAGCGTGCTGAGCTTTGCGACTATCGGTGGCTTGGCCTCCAAGAGTCGCTCAAAGGGTGTCAGCGCTGTGTCTTGGCTTCTCTGGATGCATGCGACGCCGTTTGGACCTGTCGTGGCTGTGCGTTCAGTCTGGCGTAGCATGGGCTGAAAGAGATTGTAGTACACCCACTTATCATCATACAGGCGTTGCAGACGGCGTAGTTCGTCGGGCGTGTGGAACGGTGTAGAGCCGAGGTAGGCGCAGATGAGAGAGCTGTTCTTCTGCTCGACGAAACGATTGTCATTGTGGTAGCCCGGGCGCCCTCTCGTCTGAGTCAAGTTGAGAGGTTCGTTTCCGAGGGCGGCAATAAGGGCGATATTGATGAACTCACTCCCGTTGTCCGAGTGGACCTCACGAACAGGGATCGGGCAGTGGCGCTTGCGTGTTCACTCCAATCATAACTTGACCCAGGCAGGTCAGAGCGGGCCCGAACCGGTACCCGATCGGGCGCCGGCTGCGCTATAATGGAAAGTGAACCGGTGGAGCTCTATTCACGGGGGGAGGATCCCCCGGGAGTGCGGCCGGGGAGCGGAGGCGCACGATGGACATTCCTGCCAGAATTCTTGTGTACGGCGCCGGGCCGCTGGGGAGCCTGTTTGCCTCGCGGTTGCAGCAGGGGGGCAACGACGTCTCGATCCTGGCGCGCGGCGAGCGGCTTGCCCAGATTCGCGAGCACGGTATTGTGATCGTTGATAGTTTGACAGGCGTGGAGGAGGTCACTTTTCCGCGCGCGGTCGTCGCGCTGGATCCCGAAGATGCGTACGACCTCGTGCTGGTAGTGATCCGCAAGAACCACGCGCTGCAGATCCTGCCGGCGCTCGCCGCCAACCGGCATACCCCCAACGTGCTCTTTTTGATGAACAACGCCGTTGGCCCTGACGCGCTCGTCGAGGCGCTGGGCGAGGAGCGGGTGCTCATCGGCTTTCCCGGGTCGGCGGGATACCGCGAAGGGCACGTGGTTCATGTGCTGACAGGGAACGAGCGGGAGCGTGCGCCGGTCCCCTTTGGCGAGGCCGACGGCCACGTGGATGGACGCACCGAGGCCGTGGCCCGCATCATCGAGAGCGCCCCGGGTCTCATGGCCGAGATTCGCAGCGACATGGACGCCTGGCTCAAATACCATGCAGCGCTGCTGTTTCCCACGCTGGCGCCCTGCTTGCATGCCGCAGGCGCGGATAACTACCGGCTGGCACGGACGCGGGACCTGCTGATACTGGCGATACGGGGCATTCGCGAGGCCTTTCGCGTGCTGGGCGCCGTGGGACTGCCGGTGACCCCGCAGAAGTTGCGCCTGGTCCAGTGGGTGCCCGAGCCGATCCTGGTGCCAGTGGCGGCACGGTTGCTCTCTGACCCGATGATGGAGACCGCCCTCGTGCGCCATGCCGCTGCCGCCCATGATGAGGTGCAGCATTTGATCGGCGAGTTTATGGCACTGGCGCGCACCACCACGGTGCCCACGCCGGTGATCGACTATCTGCTGACGCTCTATGGCCCCGACGCGCCAGAGATCCCCGATGGCAGCGCCGAGATTCCCCTGCACTGGAGCGGGATGCTGGCCCTGATGGCCGGCCTGGTGGCGAGCGTGTCCGCCCTGGCCGCCCTGCTGCGCGCCTGCGGGCGCCGGGGTCGCTAGTGCCTGCGGCTGGCGGTCCAATCTTTAGGCCGTCACGATTGTGCATCCAGGAGCCGTCACAGGTATACTGCCGTACCAGCAGATCAGCCAGAGTGAAGGAGATGCCATGACACAGGAGATACCCGTCAGCGAACTGGATACCGCCCGATTCATCGCCGACCAGGTGGCCGCGATTCGCGCTGCCGTGGGCGAGACCGGCACCGCCATCAACGCCCTCTCCGGTGGGGTGGACTCGTCGGTGGTCACCCTGTTGGGGCACCGCGCCCTGGGCGAGCGGCTGCGTACGGTGATCATCGAGAACGGGCTGATGCGCGAGGGCGAACTGGAGCGCACTGCAGCGCTCTTCCGTGCTCTCGGCGTGCCCGTGGAGGTGATCCCCGCGGAGGAGGCCTTTTTCGCGGCGCTCAAGGGGGTCACCGACCCCGAGGCCAAGCGCGAGGCGATCACGCAGACATTCTACAAGGATGTCTTTGGCGAGATCGTGCGCGAGAGCGGCGCCCGCTTTCTGTTGCAGGGCACCATCCTGACCGACGTGGACGAGACTGTGGCGGGCATCAAGCGCCAGCACAACGTCTTTGCCCAGCTTGGTATCGATCCCGAGGCCACCTTTGGCTATGGCATCCTGGAGCCGCTGCTGCAGCTGCGCAAGGACGGCGTGCGCAAGGTGGGGGAGGCGCTGGGCCTGCCGGCGGAGGTGTTCAACCGGATGCCCTTCCCCGGGCCGGCGCTGGCAGCACGCGTCATCGGCGAGGCCACCCCCGAGCGCATCGCCGTGGTGCGCCGCGCTACGGCGGTCGTAGAGCGCTATCTGGCGGGCTGCGGGGCCTTTCAGTACCTGGCGATCCTGCATGAGGACCGGGTGACGGGGATGCGCGGCGGCCGGCGGGCCTTTGGCCAGCAGATCGAGGTGCGCTGCTGGGACAGCGTCGATGCCCGTGTCGCGACGCCTACCGAGCTCCCCTGGGCCACACTGCGCGGCATCGCCGACGCTATCCTGGCCGAGGTGCCCGACGTCGTCAGCGTCACCTACAACCTGGCCACCAAGCCGCCCTCGACCATCGAGGCGGTGTAGACCGGGTCCATTGGGCGACTGATGCCGCGATCGGACACTATCGGCCGGCTGCGTACGCCTGCCGGGCGCACAGGCACGTATGGCGAACCGGCCAGATCTTGGTCACAAAGAGATGAGGTGAGTGATGGGCAGGGGACTGATGGATGGCCTGGCCAAAGGTTTCGGCGACATCGCGGACCTGTTCAGCGGCTGCCTGGTGAGTGCGCTGGCGGCATTGCTGATCGTACCGGTGTTGCTCGCGGGTTTGTAGCGGCACGAAGGGGGCGTCCGCCTGTTCGGTGGACGCCCTGGCTATGCTGCGGTTAGCACGGTGCCGTTCACGCCAGCCAATCCGTCTCCTCGACGGGCATGATGTTCGCAGACATCCACTCCAGCAGTCCGCCTCCCTCGAGGGCCGCCATAACCAGCTCCGGGCTTTTGGCCTCCCAGAGGCAGAAGGCATCCGGGAACTCGTGCGGATCTGGACTCTACGTATAGAGTAGCTTGGCCGGGAGGTGGCCTGCCTTGTTGGCCTCGGCGATCTGCGGTGCCGCCTCTGCCCACCAGGCTTGCGTCTCCTCGGCGCCCTTGAGCATCTTGTGAGCCACGATGAACTTTATGATACCCCCTCGCTTACCAGTCACAGAGTCAACGGTACGACCGACGCTCCCGGGCAACGCGATGGCGGGGGGATGCCGCAGGCTGAGACGTAGAACAGGCCTCCTTTACAGTCCGGCTCATTCATTATAAGGGGTAAAGTGTTCCCGGGTGAATAGTTATTGCAGCCGCGAGTGCGCTGATGCAGCGCGGGGCCAGTTACGGCGAGCAGCAAGCAGGCCTATAATAGGGAGCAGGACGGACGCCGCGGCCCATTTTCGTGCCGGGGTGGCATGTTCGCGAAAGGACACTGGCGTGGCGCTGCGATATGAGAACCTGGACGAGACGACGCGAGCCTTTATGCTGGCCGAGTTCGACATGGACAGCCACGCGGGACGTGTCTATGCCTGCAAACGCATGACCGACGCCGGCCAGCGCCAGTTTCCGGAGCTCCTGCGCGAGGCCATTCGCGAGCAGGACGACAGCTGGCTCGCGGAGCAATTGCACGACCGCTTTCGGGATGCTGTGCCTGTGGGCGCGAGGTCCGATTGCGCCGCGGCGGAGGCTCCGGAGTTGCTCGCCGAAGGCGAGTTCAACCGCTACTATATGCGCGGCCTGTGCGCCCGTGCCGTGGACGAGGGCATCGCCGAGGTACAGGTCTACCGCGCCCGCGTGGTGGCTGCGCTGCGGCGCTCCTTGCTGCAGTGCATTGGAGAGTGCCACGCGCCTGGCGCATTTCTGGGCGATCTCCATGCCACACACCGTAGCGACCCGGCCTCCGTGTCGCCCTTTGGCACCAACACGGGACTCACCCTGCGGCTGGTCTGAGCGCCGGGCGTGCCCCGAGGAAAGCAAAGATATCGAACGAGCGGCGGCCGGCGGGTCGCCGCTTTTGCGCTTCCTGGGGGCGTTGCTGCTGACAGACTCGGGTCTGAGCGCTATAATGAGTCTGTGTGAAGCGATCCACGACAGGACGATGATATGAATACTCTGTACTATGGCGACAACCTGACGATCCTGCGAGAGCACATCGCTGAGGAGTCCGTGGACCTGATCTACCTCGACCCGCCGTTCAACTCCAACCGCTCGTACAATGTCCTCTTCAGGGAGAGCACGGGCAAGTCAGCGGACGCTCAGATCACCGCCTTTGACGACACCTGGCATTGGGGGCCCTCCTCGGAGGAGGCTCTGGCGGAGATCAACCAGCTTGCCAACCCGGTAACGGTGGAGATCGTCAATGCCATCGTATCCTCGGTGAAGCGCAACGACGTGGCGGCCTACCTGGTGATGATGGCTGTGCGCCTGATCGAGCTGCACCGTGTGCTCAAGCCCACAGGCTCGCTCTACCTGCACTGCGACCCCACCGCCAGCCACTATCTCAAGGTGGTGCTCGATAGCATCCTGGGGCCTCAGAGTTTCCGCAACGAGATTGTGTGGAAGAGAACCAGTGCTCGCAGTGACTCACATCGGTGGAATCACATTCACGACGTCTTGCTCTTTTACTCGAAATCCAATGTCTACACGTGGAATACGCAGTACACGGAGTACGACCAGGAGTACGTAGACAAGTTTTACCGACATGTTGACCCTGATAGCGGCCGTCGGTACGCGTCTGATAATCTCACGGCTACAGGCACGCGCGAGGGGAGTTCTGGCCAACCGTGGCGTGGAATTGATGTACGTGCTAAGGGCAATCACTGGAAGTACCGGATCGAGACACTCGAGGAGATGGACTCAGAGGGGCGCATCGTCTGGCCGCAGAAGAAGGGTGGGGTGCCACGATATAAGCGGTACTTGGACGAAATGCCCGGAGTAGCCATCCAGAGTATCGTACTAGACATCCCGCCCATTTCCTCTCAGGCAGCCGAGCGTCTCGGTTACCCCACGCAGAAACCCCTCGCCCTTCTGGAGCGCATCGTGCGGGCCAGCAGCAACGAGGGCGACGTGGTGCTCGACCCCTTCTGCGGCTGCGGCACGGCGGTAGTCGCCGCGCAAAAGCTCGGACGTCAGTGGATCGGCATCGATATCACCCATCTGGCCATCGGTCTGCTGCGCTCGCGCCTGGAGGAAAACTTCCCCGGGCTGGAGTACGAGGTCGTCGGCGTGCCCGCGGACGTGGCCTCTGCTGTCGCGCTGGCCCGGCAGGACACGCTCGAGTTCGAGCACTGGGCGCTGGGGCTGGTGCCCGCGCGCTCCTCACACGGTGGCAAGCGGGGCGCCGACCAGGGCGTCGATGGCGTGGCCTTTTTCCAGGACACGGCCAAGGGTCCCCCGAAAAAGATCGTGGTCCAGGTCAAGTCCGGGCATGTGCAGCGCAACGTCGTGGGCGACCTGATCAACAGCATGAATCGCGAAAAGGCGGTGATGGCGTTTCTGGTGACCATGGACCCGCCCACGCGCCCCATGCAGACTGAGGCGCTGGCAGCGGGGTACTATGACTCGCCGGGCTGGGGCCGCCGGTACGAGCGGGTGCAAATGCGCACCATCGAGGAACTTTTATCCGGTCGCGGCTTTGACTATCCCCCGGCCAACATCACCTTTCAGCGCTCCGAGCGCGAGGACGTGCAAGGGGAGCAGGGGAGGATGGAGCTGTGAACGGCAATGAGGCTTTGTGTGTAATGAGGTATTACCGAAAGGCCGAAGAGGTCACAACGCTGTGAGTACGAAATATGAAGGTGGTCACACTGGGAAGTGCCCCCACTGTTGCGTGGTTGTAAGGTTCGAGGCTGACTCGTACAGAGAGAATAGCGAGTGGAGTGTCTCGCGCCATTTCTGGCCAGAGAACCATGACCAGCATCCCGGCTATGACCAGCAGTTGCGCGTCACTGCCGTCAAGTGTCCGAACTGCGAGGAGTTCGTACTCGCGGTCGAGATGACGATCAGTGATTCGGACGATGGCACCGTCCTCAGACGTGACTACCGCCTTGTGTGGCCACCGAGCGCTATCAGGCCAGTACCGAGCGAGGTGCCGGAGCATATCGCACAGGACTATGCAGAGGCCGCCTGCGTCCTTGCCGTTAGCCCGAAGGCGAGCGCGGCCTTGTCACGGCGTTGTCTTCAGGCAATCCTCGAAGAGGAGGGAGGAGCCAGCCCGGGTGACCTTGCGGATCAGATAGAGTTCGTACGTGAAACACTCCCTACAGATCTCGGAGACACTCTGGACAATATCCGTTTTGCAGGAAACTACGCCGCTCACCCCAAGAAGAGCACAAACTCTGGTGAGATACTGGATGTCGAGCCTACCGAGGCCGAGTGCAGCCTCGATATACTCGATCTTCTGTTTGACTACTACTATGTCCGAAAAGCGCGTGTACGCAAGGTTCGTGCCCAGCAAGACGCACGTCATGCGGAGGCAGCGAAGCGGAATTCCGACAAGCATTAGCGGACGGCGCTCGTTGCCCCTATGCTGTCACTTGGGCAGGCAGGGAAACGTTCGCCGCAGTAGCAGTCGGTGCATGGTCAGCCATCTGTAGGTGTGCCGGCCCTTGTCTCCTAACCTGCGTTCCATACTCACGCAAGACTGAGACGCTTACTCAAAGCACGCGGCATAGTTGCGGGTGCCCCGGTTAACCGTGCGAGTCCGAGCCTCCATCGTCCATCGTCTATCGTCCATCGTCTTCCCCCCTTGCCTCCTTCCCTCTTCTGCGCTAAACCTCACCCGTATCACCGTACCGAACCGAAAGGAGCCGACCATGGACAAGATTCGCGGCGTAAACCTGGGCAACTGGATGGTGCTGGAGAAATGGATGTACCC
>ENA-OSEO01001736-OSEO01001736.1-sediment-metagenome-genome-assembly--contig:-NODE-1736-length-36630-cov-9.000766_pt1 | contig 36630 bp, 21 predicted proteins | sample MGYA00237883_ERZ534232 | MGnify/ENA metagenome assembly ERZ534232 | reverse complement strand
TACGGCTGGGACAGGGAGACTCTCCTTTCGAAACGCATCGAGGACGTTAATGTCAAACCCCTTGAAGAGCTTGAGAAAGAAATGAAGAGAGCTTACAGCAGCGAAAAGATCAAATTCAACTTCCAGCATAGATTAGCAGACGGTTCAGTCAAAGATGTCGAGGTCTTCAGCAAGAAGATCGAGCTGAACGGTCGAGATCTTATGCTTTCGATCGTACATGACGTGACTGAACAGAAGCGCGCAGAGAGAGAACTGCAGAGAACTTCGGATGAAATGAAGAAGATCACTCTTTCAGTTATCAGCGCTCTCGAAGCTACCATGAATCTTCGGGATCCATACACAGCCGGCCATCAGATAAGGGTCACAGAACTTGCCACGGCCATCGCAGAGAAACTATCTCTCGAAGAGGATAGAAAGAACGCGCTCTGTTTTGCTTCAATGATTCATGACGTTGGAAAGATAAAAATCCCAGCGGAAATACTGAACAAACCCGGCCAGCTCAACAGACTTGAATTCGAGATGATAAAGGAACATCCCCTAATCGGCAGAAACCTCTTCACTAAAGTTGATTTCAAAGTTCCCATATCGGAAATCATCTACCAGCATCACGAACGCCTTGACGGAAGTGGTTATCCTCTGGGAATCAAAGGCGACGAGATTCTTCTTGAAGCCAGAATTCTTGCAGTTGCAGATGTGGTCGAAGCAATGTCTTCTCACGGGCCTTACAGGCACTCTTTAGGAACAGAGGCTGCACTCGAAGAAATCAATTGTAAAAGAGGTACTCTATACGATATTGACGTTGTATCTGCATGCGCTGAGGTCTTTGAAGAAGGATTCCAATTCACCCCCGAAGCTGCATCAAAGAATTTTGGACTGTGAAGTGCTTGAGCGGTAGCGGATTGCCAGCCTGAAGAATATAGGATCAGTTCCAAATTGTGAGTTGCATGTGAGAATGAATTCGATCCAAACGGATGTAGGGGCGTGCGGCGGCACGCCCGCTATTAAGGATCAATCTTCCCAAGGATAAAGATCGTCCTCTTCAATAGTTGAAAGAGCCAAATTCTGGCCAGAATCATGTCAGAATGACGCGAAGGACTGTCATCCCGAACTTTTTTCGGGATCTGCACTTCTGAAGACGTGGTTGGGGGTGGCAGGTAGCGGGTTCGTAAGAGCAAGAGAAACGGCTGACCGTTGAATGGTTGTCCGTTCTCAGAAAATAACGGTTACAAGTTCCAAATTGTGAGTTGCATGTGCGAATAAATTCGATCCAAACGGATGTAGGGGCGTGCGGCGGCACGCCCGCTATTAAGGATCAATCTTCCCAAGGATAGAGATCTTCCTCTTCAACAGTTGAACGAGCCCGATTTGTCTTTCTGTCGGGATTCTCTCTGTCTATCTGCCATCTCAAGGGGTTATTCTCAATGTACTCACGAATTCGATTCAGTTCTTTCTCACTGCGGATGACATGTTCATAAACGATTCTGCCAATGCTACTCAAGATTACTCTGCCATCAACCATTGCTCCCAACAAACATTGCCTACGATGCGTACATATTGTCAAGCTCTCACGGGCGAACGGCCGTTCGCCCCTACAAAAGATTCGCATAATCGTATGTAATTGTCATCCCGTAGCATTTCGAATAGTGGACTGACGAGTTCCTAACCGTATGTCACCGTCTATTCAGCTAGAAGCGAAAAACCTAGACCCGGTTCTCCGTATGTGAGGTGCCTCCTTTTGCACGGTTCTCTTTCGGGCGAACAACCGTTCGCCCCTACAGAAAGAACTGCATAATCGTCTGGAATTGTCATCCCATAGCAGTTTATCGTAAGTCCCTCACTGCGTCTTCCCGAAGCAAATCTGCCTTTGCGCAAATCAATCCCTTTTCTGAGTTTTCATAACCCGGTTTTGATAACCCGTTCTTGCTAACCCGCTCTTTGTGCTATTTTTGGAGGACGGCGGACCTGTGACGGATAACGGCTCTTTTCAATGGTTCTTTATCCTCACTATTATATGAATCTTTGAAAACGAACTATTTTTTCGATTCTCATCAAGAATAATCATCCATAATCGCCCCCACTTGGCTCAGCTCGGACTTTGGTCACTAGACTGGTTGGAGTATTATCGTTGTAGGTAACGTTGTATATTTTGGCTTTCTTGCGATTTCCATGTGACATCCAATTGTATCCTTCCCGCGACAATCCTTGATTCTATCGTCATTTCGCTTAAATGCGGTCTCACAAAATCCGAAAGGAGTGATTAAATGTCGAAAAGACTTGGATTCGTTCTGGTACTTCTGTTTATGGTTCTCGCGATTCCGTCAGCACTGATGGCTCAGGATGACGACCCAGTTGTCATTTACTTCTTCCCTGGAGGCAGTCCGGGTGGTACATTTGCTACTGTGGTCTACAACGGAGCCGTTCATGCGGCTGAAATTCTGGGCGACAGAGTTGAGATGCACTATCTGTGGTCAGAATGGAGTCCTCAGATAATGGTTACCCAACTCGAACAGGCCATAGCTGCAAATCCAGACGGTATTGCAATAATGGGGCACCCTGGCGATGACGCTTATAGACCCTTCGTCGAAGAAGCGGTTGCGAAAGGAATTATCGTAACAAGCCAGAATGCAACCTTGCCCGGGCTCCAGGCGGAATTCGCAAGCCAAGGATTCGGCTATGTGGGCCAGGAACTTTACGCCTCCGGCTGGACGTTGGGTCAAGGCATTCTGCAAAGAGCAAATGTAAAACCAGGTGACCATGCACTCGTCTGGGGCCTCAAGTCCCAGCCAACAAGAGGGCAGAGAACCCAGGGAGCCATTGATGCTCTTGAGAACGGCGGCCTCATTGTGGACTATATCGAGATATCTGCTGAGGTCGACAAAGATGCGGCCAACGGAATTCCTGTAATAGTGGGGTACTTGCAGGCCAATCCCAATTGCAAGGTTGTGGTGACCGATCACGGGAACCTCACATCCGCGCAGCAAGCATATTTTGAGTCTGCAGGCTATGGTCCCGATGAAATCTACGGAGCCGGCTTCGATCTCTCACCGGCAACTGTTGAGAGTATCAAGTCGGGCTACACGGACCTCGTTCTTGACCAACAGCCATTCCTGCAGGGCTTCCTGCCGGTGATGCAGATCTATTTGACAAAGAAATTCGGATTCTCTGGACTCCACATCGACACAGGAGGCGGCTTGATAGGTCCTGACAACATCGACTTCATAGCGCCACTGGCAGAGAAGGGAATCAGATAATCTCTGTTGAATGAACACTGTGAATTGCGGGAGGGGTGTGAGCCCCTTCCGCTTGTTGGCATTTTCAGCTTTGCAGAAGGAGGAGGTCCCTTGAGCGAGAACATTATTGAAATGAAAAACATTCATAAATCCTTCGGTGGGGTTCAGGCTTTGAGGGGAATAGACTTTCACGTCGGCCCCAACGAAGTGGTAGGTGTCCTCGGTGACAATGGGGCTGGCAAGTCAACATTGATTAAGATTATTTCGGGAGTCCATACCTTTGACTCGGGTGAAATGTACATAAAGGGTAAGAAGATTCATCCCAGGCATCACTGTGTGAAATTAGCGCATAGATTCGGAATCGAGACCGTCTATCAGGAAAAGGCTCTTGGAGAGAAACAGCAGCTCTGGAGAAACATCTTTGTGGGACGGCAGATAACCAACAGACTCGGCTTCATAAGAGTTAAGGAAGAAATCAAAGAAACTAACAAGATAATGAGAGAGATGATGAGATTTAGAGGAATCGGGGCTGGAGCAGAATCATACATAAGAACGCTTTCCGGCGGAGAGCGACAGGGTGTTGCCATTTCGAGAGCGATGTATTTTGACTCGGACTTGGTAATACTTGACGAGCCAACAATGGCACTGTCGCTTCAGGAAGTCAAAAAGGTGCTCAACTTCATCCTGGCAGTGAAAGAGAGAGGCAAGTCGTGTGTTTATATCTCACACAATATCGCAAACGTCTACCCTGTATCCGATAGATTCGTCGTCATAGATAGAGGTGAAGTCGTTTGTGAATACTACAGAAGAGACATCTCGCTGGAGAAGCTCAACGAAGAGCTAATCGAATTCACCAAGTCGAAAATCAAGTAGGCTACAGGGGGTTGTTTTCATGACCAAAGCTAATGAGAGAACAGAGCAAAGCCTTTTCTATAAATACAGATCTCAATTTGGACTTGTCATAATGGTCAGCCTGGTTGTCCTTTTCTTTATTATCACCAGCCCTTCCGTATTCCTGAGAGCAGACATCTACTTTTCATTTCTAGCTTCCGTCCCCACAATTGGAATAATGGCCCTTGGTCTCACTTTCATTCTTGCTCTAGGTGAGATCGACCTTTCTTTCCCGTCTGTCATGGCATTATCAGGATTCCTATTTGCGAGTGTCTATGCCAGCACAGGGAACTTCTTTTTCGCCATTCTCGCCTGTATAGGATCGGGGATACTGGTTGGAATCGTAAATGGACTGATTATTGCTAAAGTCGGTGTCCCATCAATCGTTGTTACTCTGGGAATGCAATTCCTTATAAGAGGGCTGAGCAATTTGCTCTCAAACGGAACGGCCATAATTGTGAGAGTAAGAGGTTCACTTTCTCATCAATTTCTTGTGGGCAAAATCGGCAACGTTCCCCTTCAATCGCTTTGGTTCTTAGGTATTGCAGTCTTTCTCTTCTTTTTGCTATTTAGGCACAAGTTCGGCGAACACGTACTCTTTGTCGGCGATAACGTTGAAGCTGCAAGGATGATGGGTGTAAATGTCGACTGGGTAAAGATCGGAGCCTTCTCGCTTATGGGCGCTTTGGCGGCAATGGCCGGGATTTTCGATCTGTACAGAATGGGAACATGGTGGCCCACCATGGGGGAAGGTTACCTAATGATGGTCATGGCTGCGGTTTTCGTGGGAGGCACTTCGATGTTCGGCGGAGAGGCCAGCATATTCGGCACCTTCCTTGGAGCTTTCATGATCGGAGCCCTCGAGGCAGGAATAGTCGCTGCAGGTCTCAAAGGTTTCTGGACACGTTTCATAATAGGTCTCCTGATCATTTCCGCCGTGGTCGTCCATACTCTTATTAGAAAGAGGAAGTAGTCAACCGATGACCAGTGATCTCGGAGCGCCTTCAAAGGACTAGAAGTATCGAAGACTTCTGAGAATTCCTGTAATCACGGGGAAATTTATCTAGAGCGCATATAAAAAGTATGATATAGAATAGTCTTGACAAATGGAAGCAATCCTCCATGAAACTCGCTAGAGGGAAGGGTGAGAGGTGGCAAGAAAGTACGCTACTCTGAAAGATATTTCCGAGAAAACCGGTCTCGCAATAACAACGGTTTCCAAAGCGTTGCGCAATCATCCGGATATTAGCGCAAGAACAAAGAAAGTCGTTCAGGAAGCAGCAGAGGAGATGGGTTACATTAAGAACTTCTCGGCTTCGCAACTGAAGAGAAACAAGAGCAACACAATTGGTGTTGTTCTGTCCGACAGCTCTAATCCCTTCTTCGCAGAATTCATGGCAGGTCTCGAGAGCGAAGCCTTCACTCAAGGCTACAAACTGATACGAATGAACTCTGAAGGAGAACAGGAGAGAGAAGAGCAAGCCATAAAGACCTTGATTCAGTATAGAGTTGACGGCCTCGTGATCTTCCCGCTTCAGGAAGAGATAAGGAAGTATCAGAAGTACGGAATTACAAGAAACGGAGTCCTTATTGGCTGGAGCAAAGAAGAAGGAATAATAGACTGTGTCTACACAGAAGAGTTCAAAGGAATGTACATGGCCACGAACCACCTGATAGAAACGGGAAGAAGAGAGATACTATTTCTGGATAACTTCCTGTACAAGACCGGTTATTACGGAAGACGTTTCGAAGGCTATAAGAAAGCAATAATGGATAACGGAATAGAATATAAAGAAGAGAATCACTTGATCAACGCCAATCTGGAAAAACAGCACAGAATCTATGAAGGCTATGCGGCAATTAAGGAAGCAATTGAGTCCGGCAAGAAATTCGATGGGCTTGTCTGCTTCAACGATCTCCTTGCCTATGGAGCGATAAAAGCTTTACACGAAAAGAAAATCCGAATTCCCGAAGATGTTGGAATTGTTGGCTATGACGACCTTGAATTTTCAATGATGGTCTACCCTTCTCTTTCCTCTGTGAATTACAGCAAGTTCAACTGGGGAGAATTGGCTCTCCAGACTCTTCTCGAAAGACTTGCAAACCCGGACTTTCCTCTACGAAAAATCATCATCGACGTGGAACTAAATATCCGTGAAAGCTCTTTGAAGAAATGAGATCTTCTTAATAACCAAAGAAGAGCTGCAACTTCTGACAATTCAAAGTGTGTCTTCAGACGTTCGCAAGGTTAACGTGTGTAGCTACAGAAGACGACCGCTACTGACATAGAACACTTTGCCGTCAAAGATCATCGGTGGGTATGGTTGCTTTAGCGGACAGTCACCCCTAGTAGCCTTTTCTCAAAGGCCTACCCTTTGATTCTCCTATTCAGGGTTACCAAATCAAGGCTCAAAACAGATTCTGTTTCTTTATACCCGATGGATTTCGAATTGTACAGTTTTTTTGTCTTTTCGATTATCAAGTTGCCAAATGGAGTTCAGACGGGACGTGATATTTCAAGAAGCACCAAACACTTTCATCCTGTAGAGCTTGTCATGAAACGCATAGTGCCACGTTGTTGGTTCCCTTCTTGGGCGAAAAAGCAGCCGTTCGCCCCTACAGAGGAATTGCATAATCGTCTGACATTATCATCCAGTAGCAATTTATCGGAAGTCCCTTACTACGTCATCCCAAACTCGTTTCGGAATCTTGGCTCTTGATAAACCGTGGTCTGGGGTTGCAGGTTGCGGGTTGGAGTGTGCCAAGAGCAGGAGAACTCTTCCGTTGAACAGTTTTCCGTTCTCCGAAAAGAAAGAGAGAGATGCTAAATCAAGTTCAGATGACGGCGGGGGAATTATGATCGGGTCTAGGTTCTGGCAAACAAAAGCGGTTCTGAAGCATCAGCGGGGAATGTTAACGGTCAACGCGGTTTTTAGCAGCGATCAATTGCAAGCTGCTTCTTCGCCCGACGTAGTCGGAACTGGCCTCGCCGGAGGCGAGACTGGCCAGGCAAAGCCTGACTGGCCTGCGACAGCAGACTGGCTTCAAAACCGCCTCCTGCCAAAGGCAGCATTGCGACCGCCAACGCTCCTCGGCGCAAATCAATCCTTTTTTCCGTGCTCTTCATAACCCGGTTTTGATAACCCGTTCTTTGAAACTCGCTCCCATAACCCACTCTTTCCGCTTTTGTCGGAGGACGGCGGACCTGTGACGGATAGCGGCTTTTCTCAGCGGCTATTTACGCTCTGACTCTTCTTTTCTCTGCTTCTTATCTTTGCCTTTCTGAACCAGAAGAAATACATTGCTCCGATATACACAGCCAGACCCAGTATGAAGTAAAGATAGTATATTGGCTGGCCTGTTCTGTAACCAAGAATCGGAATGTTCAGCAGTATGAGCATTGGAATGCCAAGGAATAATGCCAGGCCACTTCCGAAAACCATGTCCTCAGCAGTTCCGGTCTCAAAGGTTGGATCTACTTCTCTGAGCAATGCCATACCCGTAGAAAGCGTTCCTGTGTGCATGCCAAAGAAGGTAACTATGTGTTCCAGCGGGGCCTTCTCGTAAATCCTCTTCCCAAACCAAATAGTATATCCCGCTATGAATAGTCCTCCTACGGAGGTGAGAATTATTACCGGCCAGATATACTCCTGGATAACCGAGAACGAAATACCCGCGATAGATGCGGCAACCATGAAGTCAAACACACCCCCGCCGATACGCTGAAGAAGGAAGTCGTTCATGTATTCCGTTTTATACTTTTCCGATTTTCTGATCTTCTCATATATCACTCTGAAACCCATTGCAAAGAGAACACCAATCACAAAGTGGAAGCCCCACAAAACTTGGGCAAAGGTTTCGCCAAAGGTTCCGAGCCCTCCAATCAGACCCGTGAACCACTTCAGAAAAAGGTAAGTGACAAGATAAACTATTCCAACTGCCAAAATCTGAATCGTGAAACCGTCTATATCCGAGAATTCGAAGTCCCTGATAGTCGCCTCGATTCTCTTCCTGACGGTCGGTTTCTCGATCTGGATACCGATCTGTCGCTTTCTATAGACCATCGTGTTCAGCATTACTATTCCGCCAAAGGCCGCCCAGAGAAAGCCTAATGTTGAAACACTAAGGCCCACGGCACCCCCTCCGGTAAAGCCCAACGCTTCCCACTGGCTGCCCAGCGAATAGGCCTGACCAGGACCCTGAGCAAATCCGAGCGCCAAGAGAAGGCCGAAAGGTGGAAAGAGATCTTTGAAGAACAATCCCACAAGTGCGATACCAACGACAAACCCCACGAGACCCTGAAGAGCGTATGACATGCTTATAAGAAAACCAGTGTTGACAGACGATTTTGTAGTCGAGCGCCTCGTTCTCTTAAGCGCAATTGCAATGAAACCTATTGCCATCAAGTGATAGACAAGGTTTCCAAGTCTATCGTATGAGAAGGGAATTATCTTCAGAACCTCCGGACCGAAAAGTATTCCAAGAAATCCGGCAATAACGGCATTTGGAATAAGAACCTTGCTGAGGGGAGTGATGATTCTCTTCAGAACAGAAGCTACACCTATCAGGATGGAAAGGTAAGCGAAGTCGAGTATTATTGTCCAGTCTTGTTCCATGAAATCACCCCTTTTCGACAAAGCAATTGTATCAGAAGACAGTTCAAGTTAATTCTCCTAGTTTTTGTTAGAATTGTAATAAGAAGGAGGAAATTTGATGACACTAACGCCGCTTGGTGGCGGCCGCGAGATAGGCGCAAACTCCTATCTCCTTAGTCTGGACGGAAAGAATATTTTAATCGATGCAGGAAGACACCCAGTAAAGGAAGGTTTTGAGTCGCTGCCGGAAATTGACAAAATAGACGATCTAGATGTGATAATGATCTCCCACTCTCACTACGACCATCTCTCTTCTTTGCCATACATATCTCAAAGATGGCCAAATGCCCCCATCCTGATGGCTCAAGAAAACAAGGGTCTGTCACTTAGAATACTTCAGAACTCCGTTGAGGTAATGAAGAAGAAAAACGCTAAGGACGGTGTAGAGCCGATACTCTACAATCACGGCGAGGTCAATGAGCTGAAAAGAAGAATATATCCCATGGAGTACTTCCAGCGATATTCAATAGACGACGTAGTGGATGTGGCGCTCTATCCGGCGGGACATGTGATGGGCGCAGCTTCAATTTACCTGGAGCACAAAGGACGACGAATCCTCTACTCAGGAGATATTTCGCTTTCGCAGCAGCTCACAATTCCGCCGGCTCAGCTTCCCAAAAAGGTTGAAACGCTTATATCCGAGGGAACATATGGGGCTAAGGAAAACCAACTACATACAAGATACAGCGAAATAGAGCGTCTAAGCAAATCGGTGAAACGTGTTCTAGAGAATGGCGGACGGGTTTTGCTTCCGGTATTTGCTCTTGGAAGAGGACAGGAGACAATATACATGCTCCTCAGGCTAATGCAGAAGAACAAGATCCCCTCCGTTCCAATATATACAAATGGTATGGTTGCCTCTCTGAGCAATCTCTACATGAGCAATTACGAACGAATAAGCGATAAAGACAGAAAGTGGTTCATGCAGAACTTCCAGAAAAATGTTTCGGTAGCACCCAAGAGTATCGAGAGGCTCCTCTTCTCGAAAGATCCGGCTCTCCTGGTCTTTTCAGCTGGAATGCTCGTCGAAGAAACGCTCTCTTACATCTTCGCGAAGCAGATGCTCCCCAACAGCAAGGATGGCATCTTTTTCATGGGTTATCAGAGTCCAGAATCAGATGGCTATAGAGTGCTTCAATCAATCAAGAATGGTGATGATAAAATCGCTCTGGGAGAAGAAACCGTAGAAATAGGGACGAAGAACATAGATATCTTCAATTTTTCGGGCCATGCCGATTACCAGGAACTGCTTGATCTCCCCAGAAAGCTCCAACCAGAGAAACTTATCTATGTTCACGGTGACGAGGGAGCACTTGAAAACCTCGCCGAAGAACTGCAGTATGAGTTCGAGATTCAGATACCATCGAATCTTCAGACAGTCGAGCTTTAACTCCGGTTGACAAGGAATTGCACTGGTGTTATCATAGTTTACGGTTGCCGGGGTGGCGGAACTGGCAGACGCAACGGACTTAAAATCCGTTGGAGCGAGGGCTCCGTGTGGGTTCGATTCCCATCCCCGGCACCATGGAAGCAGAAAAAGCAGGTCATTCATATAGAAATATTAAGAATAATAGATACCCGGTGCGGGGTGGAGCAGTCTGGTAGCTCGTTGGGCTCATAACCCAAAGGTCACAGGTTCAAATCCTGTCCCCGCTACCATTTATTAGGCGGTGTAGCTCAGCTGGCTAGAGCATGCGGTTCATACCCGCAGAGTCGTCAGTTCGATTCTGACCGCCGCCACCAAGCATTTAGGGCCTACGTGCGTGTATGAAGCGCTCAGATCAATGAATCTAGCCTCCCGTTGGGAGGCTTGTTTGTTTTTGGGTGAGTTTTTCGGCGATCCAAGACCACTGTTTCATTAGCTCTAAGGCTTTTAGAATTGCCAGTGGCTGTGATCAGCAGTTTTCACTAAACATCCGATTTTTGCTCTCATGGCGATGCACTGATCTGAAAATAACCAACCCGTTTTAGATTTCCCTGCGTAATGAGAAGTGACTTCGCAAAATATAGACTGTAGATGTATTCACTTACTGTTGCTGAAGAGCTACCAACGAGAGCCTATGTACTCTATTTCTCATCCTGAGGACTATTCGAGTAAGATGGGGGACGGGTCTTCATGGGTTTTTGTTTCTGCAGGAATGTATTTGCAGAAGGTATGACTCATGTTCTTCACCAGAAAATCACAATCAATACTATACTGCCAATTTCCTTCAAATGAAGAAGCGATGGAGACAAGAAAGTGCATCATCGAAAGTTTTTTACAGTCCATCACTGCGAAAGAAATCCAAATTTGAAGAATGGCTCCGGCATCTAGATATTGTCCATGACTATCGTAAAACCACGAACGAATATGGCTATTACCGTGATAACAAGTCCTACGACCAAAATCGGGATAACGCTTGAAACTGTGATTTTCACCACCCCTGTCTATTATTCTATGCTTCTCCTTTGTATTGAGTCAATCTTCAGAAAGTGTCGATCTGCGAAGCCTTCTAGACAGAAAACCCGCACAACGAAATCAACGCCCATCATATCGCTCCGACCAGAAGCAGAAGAGTGTATGAGTTGCTTGCGTCACAGACTTGTTTGATGAGGCTATCCAGAAAATCAACTTTGACTTCTAATGATCCCGCACTTACGCGGATTCCTCCCGCAAAGCTCGTTCTCAAGTTCCGGAAGAATACTTATCAGTTCGGATACTATATCTTGATCGAGAGGCATTTCTGTCATCATGTCCACCGCTTGACCAAAAGAATAAGCAGTCCTGTAGGGCCTATCCGCTGTGAGAGCTTCAAACACATCAGCTACGGCTAAGATCTTTGCTTCGAGCGGTATCTCATCTCCCTTTAGGCCCTGGGGATAGCCAGAACCGTCTTCTCTTTCGTGGTGTAGATAAGCGTAAGGAATGAATCTCTCGAGGTATTTGAAATGTTGAAGAACCTCTTTACCGTGTTGAGGGTGATTGTGTATTACCTCCTTTTCAATTTCATCGAGAGGGCCATGCTTTCTCAGTATGTTTGGTGAAATACCCATCTTACCAATATCATGAAGCTTTGCTCCGTTCACAAGCTCCATGACTTTCTTTCTTCTCAATCCAAGACTCTTGCCCAAACACTCAGCAATTTTTGCCACATTTTTGGAGTGAAAGGCTGTGTAGGAATCTTCCATCTCCCACAAATACATAATTTCCTGAAGACCACTCATCTCATAGTATCTAGACAGACCGAGCGCCAGCGCTTCCATCATGAACAAGACACCAACTATCCCGGCCGCCAAGGAATGCAGAATCATCCACTTGGTAAGGTCATATCCTTTTATTTCGGTTCTCAGGCCGTAGGCGAAACTCTTCGATCCGCCAGGAGAGAAGGTGATTCTATCATCCAAACTCATCTCCGAAAGCAGGACATTCTTGTCAATACTAACAATCACTACTGCATCGGAAATCTCATTCTCCATATGGCTGTCGTAAACGTTGAAGTAGAGATAGAGCTCCTGCTCAATGGTTGTTAGTTTGTATACGTCTTTAACCGGTATCTCTGGTGGTCTGCTTACAAGCCTGGCCGTCTTCACTGCTGCAAACTCATTTTGAATCTCCTGGAGCATCTCTTCGATGAATACGTTGTCTTTCGACAAAACGGCATCGTACATAGCATTCCACTGGAAATATCCCAAAGACAAAGCGGACCCCAGATTTTCGACAGATGTTTCAAAGATTCCCGAATAGATTTCCTGAGTATAGCTGATGGCTTCATTCTGAAAGACATGGTACGGTAGCATCATTAGAAGAATCGTTACTAGAAAGATGAATATGACCAAAGTAGGTCTGATGTACCTGAGTTCATCAAATCCTCTCATCTAAAACCTCCTTCTGTTGTATCCACCCCTCAAAATATTTACTTAATCATATCACTTAATCTATTGATTTAACAATGTTTTGATAGTAATTGGCGAACTACTGCAAAGAAAACTAAATTGGAGATTTTGCTTTTGGTGTTAACTGCTGTAAAATAATATCCGTGTTGTAATTATTCTTAGGGGGATAAACAGTGAAAAGCGAGGAGATTACCTATGAAATCCTTCGAATTAGGGATTTCGGAAAGGCTATGCGCCGTAGAAACGTCAAGGTACGGATCTTCAATTACAGCCCGTCCGAAGACAGCCTGAAGAAACTGGCAGAAAGCATCTGGCTCCAACTTGGACAGGATGTTGAGGAACTCACAACCGTTTTCTACCTGCCTGGAATGAATCCAAAGTCAACAGGATTTGCACTGGGAGGCTGCATGAAGGAGAAGGAGTGTTACGTTACACTAGACCAACTCTAGGAATGCTCGGGCCTGGATAAATAGGTCGGTGAGAGTCTCGTCGGAAGTGGAACTTTCCTGTCGATCATGCAGTTCGGGTTAACGCTCAGCTCATTAAGTACCGGCTTCACATAATGACTCTCGTTGCCGCTTGAAATCGGATTCCCGATTTTTTTGAAAGACAGGGCCAAAAATTGCCGCACTTTTCTCGATGAGTTTCATTGACTGCCATAGAGAACGATCGCTTCTTCACAACATAAGAGCAACCGTGTATTATCTATATACATATTCAGTTTGATTTGTTCTCGGTTTGACTATTAGATTCAGATTCAGCGATCGGGACAAAGAATTACAGAAGTGTGAGCCTGAACATTGATGGAGGCGCTCTGTGATAAGAGCCGTGAAATAACGTACTTGTATATTTTCGCCGCGGAGAGGCTGCTGAAGATCTTTTCTGAAGGGAGTTATTGACTATGAACCCGAAAGTCTATGAGTCTGATGCCATTTTTTGGAAGTTCCCGACATAGATGGGGCATGTAGCGAATTCCCTTATGATTTAAGGAAGGAATTTGGCAGGGGCAGGATTAAGGGTCCACGCGAGTTTTGACGGCGAACCGTACGGCGGAAGCGTTGTTAATATGGGAATGAAGAACCTGGTGATACGGTCTGCTACGTAATCGTCATAAGGAAGGATATAAGAGCCAAGATTGGAAAGAAGCCCGGTGACAGCGTCAAAGCTACGATAACGGAAAGGGAGTAGTGAGTTACCTTGTGGCAGTGTCCGAAATGTGGTCGTGAATTCGAGAAAGAGAACCAGAGACATTCATGTGGTATTCCCCAGAAAACGATTGACGCGTACATTGAAGCTCAACCTGAGAGCTTTCAGCTGCTCCTGCACCAAGTACGGGATACACTCCGTGCGACGCTACCAGATGCAGAGGAACGAATTTCCTGGAGAATGCCGACTTACTGGAGAAATCACAATGTCATCCACTTCGCAGCCTTCAAGAACCACATCGGACTTTATCCAGGTGACAAAGCCGTTTCGCATTTTGCCGACCGGCTGACACAATATAAAACAAGCAAGGGTGCGGTTCAATTTCCATATAGCAAGCCACTCCCACTGGAGCTGATCGCAGAAATTGCCAAATGGTGTTATGAAACTGGTAATCATCACTAATGGAGGATTGACTGGTATGCCAAGATTGAGAAGGATGCTTAGCGACTGGAATGCTCTCTATGTTAAGTCACTTATGAAACAGATTGAAACTCAGAGCAAGACAACGCTAATAAAATGGGTCACAGATTATTCTGAGCGCATTCTATTACCGCTTTGGCTCAAGTACTATCCGAATGACTTACGTCCGAAATTTGCGATAAATGCCGCTCGGCAGTGGCTATCCGGAGAAATAAAACTGCCGCAGGCAAAGAAGAAAATTCTTCGGTGCCATGAAGCAGCAAGAGATGCTCAAAACAGTCCAGCGGCGCAAGCCGCAGCAAGAGCCATAGCTCAGAGTGCATCAACTATACATGCTGCAAGACACTGCATAGGGCTCGCACTTTATGGAGCGCTTGCCGTCGCTTATGACACACTCGGAATAGAGGCTCACTGGGAGCATTTGGAACTATGCGCCGCCATAGAGTGCGGAAGAATGCTTAACGCACTGCGTGCCATTTCGGTCGAAGACGAACCAAATCCTGCAAAGTTTGACTGGGACTGTTGATCTGCAAGAATCGTCCAGGACCGATTGTTTGAGCAGTTATCGAAAGATCCGGAAAGTTAAATACGTAATGCAGTGAGTTCGTGAATCCGTGACACATACTTACATATTGCATTCACCACTTGCAGGACGTATTCTTAAATGAACCCGAAAAGGTTGGCTATATACTTTCTAAGAAACGGGCGAAGGGCGGGCTAGCAGACCCGCAAGATTGATTGAGAATCAGCTGAATTCTCAAGCTTGAATGCATTTTCACTTTTTATCAACAGCTGCCAAAGAGCAGCAAGAATCGGGGACAGGTTTTGCCGGCCTATCCCCGACTGCTTCATAAACAAGATCATATTTCTTCTCTCTTTTAGAGAGATCTGAGGATTGCTTTCGGTCAGCTCTTGAATTACTAGCCTTTACAAGATTACCTAAGTACCTGATCCGCGATAATTAGACTGATGTAAGAAACTGAGTCCCAGGCTCATGGTTCCCGGTTCTTTGCCGGTTGCGTTCGGGTTTTACGGTTCAACTATATTGAAAGTCCTGTCCATTGTCACCATTGCTTCAGTCAGCTTCGTCAGGATGTCCTCGCTGCCAACAACTTTGATTAGCTGTCTCTGCTGCGCCTCGTTTCTGCTTATCAGGGTCAAGAGACCGATTTTAGGGCAAGTCAGCGTTGCATCTGAAGTCTCCCGAGTCTGATCTTTGTAGTAGAGCAATACACCGTGGAGTAGGTGGACGAAGTACCTATCATCTGAGTCGGTCAAAACTAGATTGAAAGTGATGTCGATATCCTCCGCCGCATTAGCGTCGATAAGCATTCCCATGTAATCAAGCAGCATTTCAACTGTCAAGTTGGCGAGAATGTCAGCACTACCTTTTGCGAGCTTTGATTCATCCTTCAGATTTCCTGTTCGCAACTCCAGAGCGGCAGTAAGATATGCATTTCTCCATGTCCCCGACTCTGACTGGTATCCAAGCTGTTCGAGAGCATCGGCACAGAGATAGCGAGCGGCCATGTTCATTGGGTCGGCAAATACAAGAATATTTGTGATCTCGGCGACCCACTGGTATTCTCCTGCGAGAAAGTCACTGTATGCCATCTCCATTACTCTGTCGGTATCTCCGAGATACTCGACTAACTTCCTGGCTCTTTCCGATGGATCTAGTGGATTCAGATGTACGGGATTGGCATCGTACCAGCCCATATACTTCTGGTAAACTGCCTTGGCGTTGTGTGCGACAGTGCCGTAATATTGCCGCGTGTACCAAACTTTTCCAAAGTATTCCGGCAAGTGTATCATATTGGATATTTCATCGGAAGTGTAGCCAAGATTTATATACATTAGCGTCTGGTCATGAATGAACTTGTAAACGGCGGCAGTGTCTTCCATGTATTTGATAACAACGTCATTCCCCCAGTGAGGCCAGTTGTGTGACTGAAACGTCACTTCCGTTTCTGAACCGAATAGAGTGATTGCTTCGAGAATGTACTTGGCCCAGGTGTTGCCGTCACGCACCTCTGCGCCACGCAGTGTATAGAGGTTATGAAGTGTTCCGGTGCAGTTTTCTGCCAGCCACAGGGCTTTGAGTTGCGGAAAATATGTGTTCATTTCCGTGGGGGCTTCGGTTCCCGGAGTCATCTGGAATATCATCTCAACACCGTCGATTACTATCTTCTCACCGGTTTTTCTAACTTCATGGGTGGGCAAAATGAAGGTCAGTGTACCTGTTGATTGGCCAAGGCCAATTCCCATAGCCAGCGAATCCCTTTCACTTTTTTCAAGAAGCACACCGTACTGGTAAGCAGCACGTCTCGCCATGGCGGTTCCAGCGAAAAGGTTTTCGCTCACGGCGTGCTCAGTAAAGCCTTCAGGAACGATAATGGGAATTTTCCCAGAGGAGATCTGATCTTCTATTGAGAGAGCTCTATCTGCAACCTGTTCTTCCTGTATCACTCCTTTTATCCCTCCGAAGTGATCTACGTGAGGGTGACTCATTACAATGGCCAGTATGGGACGCTTGCCGAGATTTTCTTCAACAAGTCTCATGGCTGCTTCAGAACACTCGAGACTCATCAAGGGATCGAAGATTATCCAGCCGCCACATTCCGTTTCGATCAGCGTGAGATTGGTAAGATCGTAACCGCGTACCTGGTAGATGCCTTCACAGACCTCAAAAAGCCCATAACAGTGGTTCAAAACAGTGTCTCTCCAAAGACTGGGATTCGCTGTGTCTGGTATTGTCTCGAATTCATCGACAAACCCGTATGCCGCCTGGCTCCAGACAACCTTCCCACTGCCATCTTTCAATTCCAGAATTTCTGGCGCCACGATTAGGCCCCTTGTTGCAAATTCATATTCTGATTCGTCATCGAAATCGAGAATCGAGTAGTAACTGCGGTTTATTTCTGCGGTTTTATCGGTTGCCTCTTTTTGCGAGTTATTCAAGTTCAAGGGACCAGTTTCAAAGGAGTACGCAAACACAAACGCGAATAACAATAGAAAAATCAACATAAGAGTTCTGAGTCTGTTCCTCATTTCTACACCTCCCGGACTCTACGGAGCTTTTGAAGACACGACTTTGGACCACGTCAAGCTTTTGCTGTCTGGACAACGGCTAGACAATAGTAAGCTAGCGCACTTCTTTCTAAAGACACAGCCTTCGCTTTATTTGGCAACAACGACGAAAAGGGTTTGATGCCACATGGATCCCCGTATGTTATTCCCGACCATGCAAAGTAAAATCAGTTCTTGGTTTGCTCTAACTCCAAAACATTCCTGAGTATCATTTTATAGAGAAAATTAAACCGTAACCTCATAATCAGTAGCTCCAAAACCGAATATATTAAGAAGCTCTCAATTATCTTGTTCTGCTGAATTGTAGCACTATTGAGACCACTATTTCGCAGATAACTAGACTGTGAGCTTCGATTGTTCTGATTGCTAAGCAAAGCTGAAATTCCGACTGCAGCTTATCCAACTCATATAACTCAAAGAATTCCATTTCTAAGGCATACCATTATCTGAAGTGAAAGGCCATAGATAATTCTGAATGATCTTTGCAATTTACTAATCCCGATTTTCTTCTAACCTTCCTCTTCGAACTCTCCATTCTTTTGCATAGAAAAATAACGGTATGAAGATTGGGTTCCAGAATGATGTTATGCAAGTCTTACACAGCGTTTCATATTATCATTAATGATTGAACCAGAATTTCTTGTTCGCTCTCTCCAACACCTTTGCTTCTTCAAGAAAACGACCGTTTGTCTCTGCTGATAGGCGTACAATCTGACTCCGTCATCCAGTGTTGTTCTTTGCGAGATCAGGTATTTAGTAACCGCTTTACGCTAAAAGATCAGTTGCAAGTTGTAAGTTCCAAGTTGCAAGAATAAATGACGAGGTTCGGGGTTGGTGGTTGCGGGTTGGTAAGAGCGAAATATCAGTTCTAAGTTGCAGGTTAAAGATCCGAAAGCAAAAACACCACAGCCCGTCATGCTGAACTTGTTTCAGCATCTCGATCCTGAGAACCGCTGATCGCTGTGAAGAGCCGTCCTTGGTCCTTCGTCAAAGAGCAAGAACCCGTCCTTGGATAAGATCAACCCCAAGATCCCGAAACAAGTTCGGGATGACACTTAACAAGAGTCGCAAACAGGAGCATTTTGGGGCAGGCTTCAGGGCAGGCTTATTGGGGTAGGCTCTACGGAATGACGGCGTTGGCATTACGGAAAGTCCCGACTGGATATCGGTGTAGAGGCTAATGAAGTGCCTCATCTATTAGTGAAACCTGAAGTATCTCCAGTCGGTCCATTTGATTTCGCCGCTTTCGTCCTTATATCCTACTCTCCATCTTCCCGGCTGAGAGCCAATGAATTCATGATCCAGTACCGTAGCCGTCAAGCCCGAACGAGATATCCACGGGGAGTAGTTGCCCTCGGCCCATATTCCGAAGAACTCCGGCTCGTCGATACTGTTCGAGAATTTCCAGCAGTATTCAATTTCGATCTGGTAGGTCGTACCTTCGGGAAGGTTTACGGGAAGCCACTCGAATTTCATCAATCTGGGGAAGTTCTCGAATACCGCTTTGTCTTCCGGAAGCAAGAGGACTATTCCTTTGTCAGGGAAAGCAGCTGTGTCTGCCGGATCTGGAATGGTTCTGCATATTCGAAAGCCCAGGCCGTTAGATTTCGCAAACTCCGAACCGCAGTCACGAGATGCAACCCATGCTGATCTGGCTTCGTATTCCCAGCTGCCGCCGCGCATTACTGGCCCGCCGAAGCCGATCGTTTTATAAGGATTGATCTGCGGCGAATCGGGATATTCATCAAACATGTCGGAACACCATTCCCATACGTTCCCGGACATGTCGTACAGGCCCAGATCGTTAGGCAGTTTCTGTCCAACCTCGTGAGTCATTCCTTCTGAGTTCGAATCAAACCAGCCAACTTCCTCAAGGGAGTTGCTTCCGGCGTATTCGAAGCCACTGCTCTTTGTTCCTCCGCGGGCAGCGAACTCCCACTCGGCCTCTGTCGGAAGCCTGTAGCCAGCCACATTTATTGTATCCACTGTGATTTCGCCATTATTATCAAGCAGATTGCCGTTCGAGTCGTAAGCGAAAGGAAGAGTCTCTTTCTGGCTAAGCCAGTTGCAGTAGGCGATTGCATCGTGCCAGCTGACGTTGATCACCGGTCTGGAACCCCTTCCCCAGCCTTCGTCACCGGGCCTAATCCTCCCGGTCTCTTCACAGAAAACATCGTACTCATCGAAAGTCACTTCGTACTTGCCGATAAGAAGATCGTTCGTAAAAGTGACCTCGTGAACAGGGCTCTCGAAGTTTGCACCGTCTCCCCACAAACCGCCCATTTGGAAGGTTCCTTTCTCTACGAGGACCATATCACTTACTGAGAATGCCATGAAAGCGAAGATTGCGGCAAACAGAAACGTTAGGATTCTCTTCACTCGTCTCACCCCTTTCTCGTATTAAGCCTTTCTCCTTATTCTTGTCGGGTTCTTAATCGTTCTTCATACCCGATCTCTGTCCTGCCGGCGGCAACACTTTCTGATGTGTGCAATACACAAAGCAAGGAAGGCTACTCGGCGGCTTCGATCAAGACAATAAATTATAGCGTCCCCGACCTCACCGGCAATGACTTATCGCCTCACTGGATCAAAATTATCGAGCCGTAGTTGGATTCTTAAGGGTCTATTGGAAGAGGGTTCTGAAGGATTCGGGTCTCGCTGATGAGTAACTATCTGGGAGGCTTGCAAGCTCCGCAGGGCGTGTAGTCTCTCCTCTTCGCCTCCGACAGCAAAATCCGGATCTTGCTGTTCGCAAGGTAATGGCAGCTCTCCAGATGGTACTTGCTTCCGGTGCTGGTTATGTAGACTATCGGATCGTATTCAAGAACCACGTTATCGTTCGCAAAGTCATCGCCAGACCAGAGGCCCCGGGAACTAAGCCTGGCAAGTCTTTCGGCCTCTACGAAGAATTCCATGTAGCGGTCGTTGAAGACATAGCTGGTGTACGCGTGACCGTAACCGCTCGATATTGCGAGGAGGTTGAACAAAGCGTTGAAGCTTTGCCCTTCGTAGCTTATCGGGAGCCAGACGTAAGCGAGTGTCCTCCCGTACTTGTCAATAGAGTTCCAGTCGTAAGAGAGAAAGACCTCCTCCCCATCGAGCAGGGCCTTCGCAAAGCCGGAGGCTTCGACTCCGTAGTATTCGATGTCTTTGTCTGGATGAACGGTTTCTGGTGTATCCAGGCCGATCATTCTCACGGTCTCGGCGGTCAACAGCGAGCCTTCCCTTCTGAGAGAAATCGTATCGCCGTCAACGACTGCGCGAACGGTAGCCTCATCGTAGTCGGGAAGTTCGTCGAAGAGATTCAGCAATTCTAGAAAGTACACTGCCTGTGTGCCTTTTATATCAACGGTTACCGGCGTAAGACCTAGGGGTGAGCTTACGACTTCCTGCTCGCTTGAATCCTCGCCGCGCTGAAGAATGGCCCGAATCAGGAAGCAGCCCGAGAAAGTGAGGGTTATTGCGGCGAGAAGAACTACCGCGATTATCTTCTTCGCGAGGAGCATCGGTCCGTTCTCGAGATCTTCGTCAGCCTCTATCTTTCTTTCGATAACATTCATCTAGTCACATCCTCGGTCTTCCAGACACTGCCATGTTAGCATCTTTTAAGAGGTTAAGCAAACTTGTCTAAATAAGACAGGGAGTATACAGTGAAGGTAGAGAGAGAAACCAGCCGTAATTCTGACAGAACCCCTGGTAAAACTCGCGTTTCTCGTGAGCGCAGCGAACGTCTCGAAATGACCTTCCTCGTCCTATCTCGATCTTATCGAAGGACGAGTCCATGCTCTTGGACGAAGGACCAAGGACGGCTCTTTGCGGCGCTCAGCGGGTTCTCCGCTTTTAGGCGTAAAGCAGTTCTTTAGGCGTTCAGCGGTTCTTAGGGGCGAGATCCTGTGCAGAAACACTCACAGGATGACAAAGTAAGGCGTTAGCATGAGTAATTAGAGATAACCGTCTTCCCTTGCATCGCGTCATTTGAGATGATCCTGCTCAGAATCTCGGTCTTCTCGTGAACGCAGCAAACTTTCGAAATGCTCTATCTCGATTGATTTAACGAAGAATGGCTCTTCACAGCGATCAGCGGATCCTTGATTATACGCGTGCAGCGGTTCTCAAGAACTCGTCAGTCCCTATTCTCGCCTCAATCCTCGTCTTCTCGTAGCGGAGCGCTCAAAAGTGATCTTTCTCGCTGATTCTGATCTTAGCTCTTAAATCCCCTCTCAAATGCTCATTATTACCCATAAGTCAGGGAGTTAAATTCCATTAATATGCTGGTTCTCGTGCGAATGCTGTGTTTGGTTCCCGATGATCCTGATCTTAAGTCCTCCCTTGAGGGAGGAGGGCCACGTAGTGGCGGAGGGTGCGAGTCTCCAACGTTTGGAAAAGTTGCTGCCCTGACATAGTCCCCTGAAAGGGTTGTTCGATGTTCATTCCTGGTTGCTTCTATGAGCATACCTATGGATCACAGACCAAACAACTTGAAGAGTGGATCTTTCGTTCAATTTCGAAAAGGCCAACCTATTCTGAAGGTTGTTCAAAGACCACACTCCCCACCGCAAGCGGTCCCCCCCGCTCAAGCGGGGATTTAAGATCAAGAGCCAGGAAGAACAGGGTCTGGAGTTGTGGGGTCTAGGGTCTGGTAAGAGCAGAAGTGATGCTGCTTCGCAGGAGGCAAAAAAGACGTAAGAAGCCAAAGTGAAGAGATAAGAAGAGCAATTGATCTTGCTGCCTTTCTAACCTCTAACTTCATTCCTGTCACCTCTATACGTACGGGGCGTGCGCAATACCGACGTGATGAGATCACATTTAGGAGCCGTAAACACGACCCTCGTAAAAGAGAGAAAAGCGGCTTTTAGTCCCGACGCTACTAGTCCAGGTTCTTCGTTCTTGGTTAAAATGCGAGAGAGAATAAGTGAGATGGCGAGACTGAAGAAACGAAGAATTCTAGCTGATTCTGGAATTGAGGAACAAGATGATTGAGCTCCAGAGAAGATCATGTGGGTAATGATGAACTCTCGAGAGTGGGGGCGGCTCCATCGTCGACGGGGTGTGTTGAGCACATCGAGAACGTACCTCACATTCAGAACAAAGTATGCGCACCTTCAGATTCATAGATTTTGAGTTCGAAGAGACTTCCAGATTCATTATGAATCGAAAAAACCTTCTGCCGCTCCCACAGAAGGTCTGTATGTTTTTTTCTTGAAACATCTATATTAGCCTTTCTATCTCTTTCTCAAGCTCTTCGGGTATCTTCGTACCGAAAAGAATGAGTGTCCCGTAGGTGGGACCGTAACCTTCCTTCAGAATCTTCTTGATCGAAGCCTGAAGCTCGGCTCCACTCTTTCCCTCCAGAACATTCGAGCAGCTAAACTTTATTCTGTTGGGAAAGAGGTTGTCTTCCCAGATGATTTCGTCAGACTGAAACTGCTCGCCAGTTATCTCACAAATTGCAACGCCGTTGTTTTCGATGAAGAAGAGCAGTCTCTCACCGGGCTTCCAGTTGCCGTATCTCTTTCTGTTGCAACCCCATACTCCATGTTCCCTTCCAGTCCTGAAAGCCTCCCATGAACGCGATTTCGCTATCCTCATCCTCTCAACTCCTTCGACTCATATTCATGCCAATATTAGCACTAAGGGAGCGAAAGAAAAAAGCGAGAGCAACGGAGTTTTACAGTGATATCGATTTGGTAGGGGAAGGAATAGACCCGGGTTTCTGGTAGCGAGTTGGGGGTTGGAAGAACAAAAGAACTGGTTCTCCGTCCTCCGAATAAAAAACTAGTTTTCCGTTCCGACGCTTCGCGTCCAGGTTCTTCGTTCTTGGTTAGAGCAATGAAGCAGTAGCATCAAGATTCCGACCAGGAGCTTTGTCGGAATGACGGAATCTGACCTTTTCGCAATAACCGTTAGTAGTCATCCCACTAAGCTTGCCCTGATTAGCTTGCCCCAATGAGCCTGCCCTGAAGCCTGCCCCAAAATGATCCTGTTTGGGGTCTCTGTTCAGGGCTTCTGTTTGCGATTTCTTTTTTGGACTACTATTCAGGGTCATCCCGTGATGCTTGTGCACGGGATCTCGGTTTTTGAAGACCGTGGCCGGGGGTAGCGGGTAGGGGGTTGGAAGAACAAAAGAACTGGTTCTCCGTCCTCCGGGAAATAAAGTAAAAAAGCGCATCGACAACCGGTGAGATTTTATGCGGCGAGTCACCCATTTCTGTTCGTGCCGAGACTCTTTTACCTAATCAAGTACATGAAATCGGCAGTCCTGAACCACTTGTATCTCGCTTTATATTAGCGTTTGCGAGTGTTTCTTCAAATTAGTATACTGGTCAGTAACTTACTGTGCAGTATACAGATCGTTTTTTCGCTGTTTCGGAACGTTCATGTATGAAAACCCATAACTCTTTGGAAACTTCACCAGCAGTATCATACTTCGATTACTTCTAACAAATGGGGCAACGAACAGTTGTCTACAACTCGTTGCCCCACAATTCATCTCGATTGAGTCCGAACTCAATTATCCGGCGAGATCGACTTCGGAAGGTTAACTACGACGCCACCAAATGTCGGATCAGGGAATTCAATTCCCTCGAGCATCTCATAGTTTATGAGGATGGGGAAGTAGCTTAAGAGATCTGAAAAACGTTCTGGGTGGTCGAAGATGTTGTAGAGTCTAAGGATAATAGTCTTTTCATCTTCATCAACCGGCATCTCAGTATCGAGATCTTCTCCGTTCGGCCTTATGTAGTCCAGAAGTTCCTCCTGTTCGCTCGAACTTTCTGCCAGGGCATCGTAAGCATCCTGATCGAACGGGATGTACCACTGTGAAGTCAGGTTATGTTTATTGTCTTCGGTCTGCGTGTCCTTCAGGAGATCCTCTGCCAGAAGCATAGTAGTTTCAGGTGCCTCCAAAGCGATATCCCTTATTGAACTCAGCCAAAGAGGACTTTTGGAGGGGTTCCTAAATGTCAAGAAGGATGTGCCAATAAATGCTTTTACTTCTGACGCGTCTATATTTCCGTCACTATTTGTGTCGATCTCCGGAGGGTCGATCTCATCATCGTCGGCGTCTTCGACATACTCCATGAAAGCCTCTGATGGTTCAAGATCATAAACGGTGAATGCTCTGGCACTTGAAAGGGCACTGCCTACCAGCATTTTCAAAATCGCTATTTCTCCTTCATCGATTACAAGATAATCGTTCTCATCGAATCCGGGAGCGTACTCTATTTCCAGTCCCTGTGAGATCATGAACCAGAAATCTAGATCGAACACCGCATCTCCGCCATCGGGATCAACCTCGATCGAGACTATGTGATCTCCCTTTGGCTCTTTCTCCAGGAAAAGAATATCCGTATACAAACGCAAACTTTCTGTGTACGTTATAGAATCCTCCTTGCTCACTACTTCTAGCACGAGCTCTCTGTCGCTTTCGACAGCTCCATCTTCGTCCCAGTCGAACTCATTGAGAAATACTTCCACAACAATATTCATCTCTCCACTCAAATAGGAGATATCGTCCCAGACTTCCTGAAGGCTGTCCGCATACTCCTCCATCTCATCCTGAAAATCGCCGATCTCCCCGCAAGTTGAATAACCGGAATTCTCTGCTACGGAGCTGCTTGAAGCAAGGAAATTTACCAGAAGCTCCGGATTTCTGAGAATCAACAACGATCTCAGCTTCATATTCAGCAGTCTTGCGCGCATATCTGTTGAAATGCTTTGAACAACTTGATCAGGATTCGAAACAAGTTCTTCGAAACCAGACAGCATTTCGCTTCGATCAAATGTTCCTGCAATGTCAAGAGAACCAATCTGCGAATTGTATATGTCCAGAAGCTTCAGTAATTGCGGAATTGCCTTCATAGCTCCACGAATGGCGTGACCTTCGGGATTCTCAGGATTTCTCTTCACGAAGTCGTCAATAATCTCTTCAGACTCTTCGGCAGTCTCCCCAGATAACTTGATCTCGGCCTTTTCACCTTCCGGAATGGGACTTACGTTGATCCGGAACTCCGCGACTCCACTCTTGCCTTCATCCCTTACGCTCACTCTCACTTTGAAAGGGCTGTTTTCGCCGTCACCGGGCAGAGATGTAAATATATAACTCTTTCCGTCGATTCTCCCAGGTCCGCTGCTTACTAAGAATGATATCCCGTCGGAGACAGATGATAATACGAACTGATTGAGGTCAACAACCAGCTCTTCACCCTCTGTCACCTGCTGATCGGGAATCTCAATCTTGATAGCTCTGAATAGAGAGCAACCGCCGAGCGCTATCAAGGTGAATAGAGAAAGAAACACAAGGATCTTCTTGAACATTTCTTTTCCTCCCTTTTATATGATGGTATTGAATAACGGTATTTGGTTTACTTCGCATAGCTTTCCCGATTCAATCTTACACTTTATACAAATAAACCCCAAAAACCTGTCTTCGTTCTTTGAGTCAGCTGCACGCTGTGAAGACCCGTCCCCAAAAAGACCAGTTCTTCTTTCCGACGCTTCGCGTCCAAGTTCTTCGTTCTTAGTTAGGCAATGAAGCAGCAGCATCAAGATTCCAACCAGGAGCTTTGTCGGAATGACGGCATTTGACGTTTTTCCTCGGGACTTCAGCATGCAACTTGCAGCTGAGAACTTGCAACTGATCTTTCAACGCTCAGCGCCTCTCAAGACCAAAATGCAGAAACAAGTTCAGCATGACGGGCTTCTGCAGTTATTTTCGCTGAAGATTTGTCACCGATCGAAATGATCGGCCAGGATTAGATACGCGAAGAAGATCCGCGTTTATTCTGACGCATGTGCGAGAAGACCATACTCCTTCAAATGTGATGATTTTCCTATCGTATGTGATACATTCGTTTGATATCTAGTTGCTTTGCTCTTTCACCGACAGGATTCACTCAACTTACTTTTTGGTCTTCTGCATTGCAGGGGCTCAATGGGGGTGTTTTTGTGCGCAAGGCTCTAATCGCAGCTTTTGCTGTCGCGTTGCTGCTCCTGATTCTTCCCGGTTGTCTTCCGAAACTTCCAAAGGATCTGCAAGCGGCGATAGAAATCGTCAAAGGCATTCTACCGGGTGAGATTCCTCAAGACTCAGAGTACATCTGCTCTTTCTTTTCCACAAAGCTGACATCGGGATCAAAAATCGACCTTGAAAACCCGGGTTCTATCGTCGACGGAGGGCTGGATGGCACGCCTTCAATGGATAATACAATCACAGTAAGTGAGCCTTCATACCTCTTTCTTCTTGATCTTAATCCCGGCTCGTTCTTCGCTCATCCCGTCAAGGCGATAGTAGTGGGAGACAGCGGACAGCAAAGAATTATCTCAGGGAAATGGCTGCCCAGGGTAGATGAAGTCGTCCCGGATGAGCTGAAACTGCCCATTCCCCCAAAAGAAAGGCTTGTCGACTGGAATGTTGTTCTGAAGGAGCCATCCGGTGTCTTAAAGAATCCGGTGATCGACAAAATCATCCCCGACTGGGGCGAGGGAGAGGCGATCATCGTCGTTCAGGGTTTGCTGCCCTCGGAATCTCTTTACGCGGATTCGATTCAGACATATACTCAGTTCTTGAATCTGGCCCTGGCATACAGGGATGCAATGCCTGAAGGAATGGTTGAAGTGCAGGGCATTCTAGGGGAGGGCTCGGCAAATATCCTGACCAGCATAAATTCCTACGCCCTTCAAAAAGAGATAGTGACTGTTTACATCATCGCCCACGGAGACACGGATGCGGTAAGACTCGGAGGCGTCTGGCACTTCGCATGGCAGTTCAGCACAGTCTTCAACAGCTATCCGTTGACTGAGTTCAACTTACTTCTGGGTTCCTGTCATGCCGGAAGCTTTATAAATGACATGAATACCCTGGCCAACGTAAGAACCGTCCTGGCTGCCTGTCGAGAAAAAGAAGGCGCTTCCCGCGATATGGATGAGCGCTTTTCACTGGTCTCCCCTTATGACTTTCTGACCGATTTCAACTCTTCCGATGTTGGAAGCGAATGGACGAGCTCGATAGTCGAGGGAGCGGTAAGCATTTTGAACAATCCGGTGCAGTTCACTTTGGTAAAAGCCGACTCCGTAATATATAATGTCCCGGTCATTAGCATGTTGCTCAACAAAGCCCATCTGGCCGCGCTTGGAAACTGGGCTCCCTATTATAGTGAAAACCTTGATCTTTCGAACAGAATAAAAAAGTCTGTGCCTGAGAAATACTCCTCATGGGAATGAAGGGAAGGCCGTGGCCGCGGGTAGGGGGTTGGAAAGAACAAAGGATCAGTTCTTGGTTGCAAGTTGTGAGTTGTGAGAAGAATAAATGACGAGGTTCGGGGTTGGTGGTTGCGGGTTGGTAAGAGCGAGTGAAACAGGATCACCGTTGAATGCTTCTCCGTTCTCCGAGGAGAATTTGTTATTCGTTCAAAAGCGAAAAGATCTGTTCTTCGTTCTTGGTTAGGGCCATGAAGCAGTAGCATCAAGATTCTGACCAGAAGCTTTGTCGGAATGACGAAATCTTGCCTTTTCGCAATAACCGTTAGTAATCATCCCACTAAGCTTGCCCTGATTAGCCTGCCCCAATGAGCCTGCCCTGAAGCCTGCCCCAAAATGCTCCTGTTTGGGGTCTCTGTTCAGGGCTCTTGTTCAGGATCTGGTCTTTGATCTTTACGAATGAAAGGTTCATGCCAGGCAAGAGCGGCTATCGCGGATCTTTAGATGGCGCACCGTTGACGGGCAAAAGATCCTTTGTCTTCCCAGCGCTGAGCGTATTTTATCAAGCTTTAAGCGGGTCTTTGCAACGGCCAGCGAAAGGCAAGTCTTCACAAGAGGAGTAGAACTGGCATCTACAAGTCAAGACTTGCGGCAACAAGCTCTTCTGTCTATTCTGCAATAGCCGGATCGGGAAGGTACTCGGGGATCATCTGCTTCACCGTTCTGAACTCTCCGTTCTCAACCTGGATTATCGACACTGATTTATCGGGAATCTTGCTTCCGTCGTTATAGCTGATTATTCCGGAGACACCCTCGAAATCCTCAATTTGCGCCAGACCTTCAGGGATTTTTGCTGGAGAATCGTTCCCGGCGAGTTCAATTGCCTTTGAGACCAATCTGAGGGCATCATATCCCAGCGCTGCGAAGGCATTTTCGGGGATTTTTCCGAACATTGATTTGTAATCCGACACAAATTTCCGGACGGTTTCGTCTCGATCTTCGAGTGAAACGTGAGTCGCAAAGACGACACCTTCGGCCGCTTCCCCTCCGATTTCTACAAGGAGCGGTGTATCGAAGCCGTCCTCTCCGAAAATTGGAATTGTAACCCCGCTCTCCCGAAGCTGCCTGGCGATCAGACCGCAGTTGTCAGGAACGGCGCCGACGTAAACGAAGTCGACCTCGCCCCTGTCCTGATGTCCCTTCAGACGGACGGCCATTGAGGAGAAATCTTTCATGCTTACCTCGAAGTAGTCTTCAAAAACTGTCTCGCCTCCGCAATGCTCAAGTGCATCAATGAAATACTCAGTTACAGCGACGCTGAAATCCACAGCCGTATCAATCCAGACGGCGCCTCTTTTCAGCCCAAGCTCTTTCACAACGTATTCTGCAATCGCAGAAGCCTGGGCATTGTCTCCGAAGCAGGCCAGCCAGGCCCCGAGACGTTCCGGAATCCTTGGATGTGTCGCTCCGGGCGTAACGAAAGGGACTCGATATTCTCGGGCAACAGTAGCCGCAATATTGACCCAGTGTGTGTCGCAATAACCTATCAAAACGGATACCTTTTCATCCTCTATGAGCCTAACTACCGCTCTTCTAGTTTCTTCTTCATCGGCCATGGTGTCAACAATCTCCAGATGAATCTCGCGCCCCAGAACACCCCCGGTCTCGTTGATCTGGGATGCAGCCAGTTTAACTCCATTGGCGCAGGGAGTGTCTATCGAGGCCCAGTGGCCGGTAAGATTCATCACAACGCCTATCTTTATAGGTTCCTGCGCCGAGGCAGCTTTTAAGAGAATAACGGCAAATAATGAAACGGCTATTATCAGATGTCTTTTCATAGGTTCAATCCCCCCTTTGCAGCTATTCTACAGTACCCGGCAAGTATTATTGAAAAGAAGTATACCACCATTTCTTATATGAGTACTCTACTAATGCGCATCTGAACATCGTCGACATGACTCAATGCATTGTCTTCAAGAATTATGCAGGAATCTTTTCTACGAAGACGAGTCTTCTCAAGGCAAGGGCTGTTCACACCTTAAAAGAGTTACGGAATCTTCTGACACCGTTATCCCCGACTTGATCCGGTATCTGGGCTTTTGAAGACCATGGCCGGGGGTAGCGGGCTGGGGGTTGGAAAGAACAATGGATCAGTTCCAGGTTGCAAGTTGTGAGTTGTAAGAATAAATGACGAGGTTCGGGGTTGGTGGTTGCGGATTTGTAAGAGCAAGTGAAACGGGATCGGCGTTGATTGGTTCTCCGAAGAAACCTGTTCTTCCTTTCAGAGCGAGGATATGTTCTTGGTTCTTGGTTAAGATCAAAAAACACGAGATTCTGAAACAAGTTCAGAATGACGGGTTGTGGTGTTTTTAAGAATTACAGGACGCTGTCATGGGATGTGATGTTTTCCAAATAACCTAAGTCCGTCATCCCGGACTTGATCCGGGATCTGGGCTTTTGAAGACCGTGGCCGGTGGTAGCGGGTTGGGGGTTGGAAAGAGCGAGTGAAACGGAATCATCGTTGAATGGTTCCCCGTTCTCCGAGGAGAATTTGTTATTCGTTCAAAAGCGAAAAGACCTGTTCTTCGTTCTTGGTTAGAGCGATGAAGCAAGAGCATCCAGATTCTGACCAAAAGCTTTGTCGGAATGACGGCATTTGACGTTTTTCCTCAGGACTTCAGCTTGCAACTTGGAACAAGCAACTTGTAACTGCTCTCCGAAGGACGGGTCCTCGCTCTTTGACGAAGGACCAAGGACGGCTCCTCACAGCGCTCAGCGGCTCTTAGGAGCTAGATGCTGAAACAAGTTCAGCATGACGAGCTGTGGTGTTTTTGCTTTCCGGCCTTTAACATGCAACTTGCAACTGATCTTTAAGCGCACGGCGGATCTTATACTTGCAACGAAGACGGTATTTAATCTTAGGTCAGAAGATTCGACGATCGCTGCTACCCGTTTGACCATAAAGTCCTTTAGCGGAATTTTCTGCTTCTGAACAAACGTCCTCTATAGACTATCTAATTTAGAACGATACTAAATACGAAGGAGAGAATGTTTTGAAGATACCGATTCTGATTCTTATAGGAATTATCGCAGTGGTTATTATTGTATTTGGAGTCACAAACGGCATGAATGATGCACCTTTAGACGAGGTGATCGTAAGGGAATACCAGGGCGTCAAGCTGGACGACCTGAGCGCCTTCAGAGAGAACTCGATAAAGGGTGTGCAGTACGTAAATATCGAAGAATACGCCTTGAAGATTGGCGGTCTTGCAGAAACCCCTTATTTCATGAACTACTCGGAATTGCAGGAGCTTCAGCATGTAGAAAAGCTAGTAACACTGCATTGTGTGGAGGGATGGACGGCGAAGATGCTCTGGGAAGGGATTCCGCTAATGGATTTGATCGAAAAGGCCGACCCGGATGATAGAGTGACAAATGTGATATTCAAGTCTACCGACGGCTACACAACAAGCCTGACCCTCGACTACATTCGGGAAAGGAATATCATACTGGCCGACAAACTGAACGGTATCGAACTGCCGCCGGCTCAGGGCTTTCCCTTCATTGTGGTCGCCGAAGACAAATGGGGCTACAAGTGGGCGCGCTGGGTCGAGGAGATCGAACTGTCAGACGACGATAAGTATAGAGGTTACTGGGAAGAATTCGGATACAGCAAAGACGGAAGCCTGGACAAACCGATGTTCGACAGGTAGAACGGGAATTGACCTTAAGGCGGTCTATCGTGTTGTACGCTGACTGAATACAGCAGAAGACCCGGAAGAGTGATATTACATTCCCCGCGAGTCTGTGCTCTGAGAAGAAGGATGCGTTCTTTGAGACAGGATTCTCGGGGATTTTTCGCCAGGAAATGAAGTTCAATCAGATAAGAACTTCAGCAAATCGCCAACTTAATAAGCATTGCAGGTTGGAGATGGAACTCACACCGCATCTTTTAGAAACGACACATGCGATTTTTTATGAATCGTCTTCTTTTTTCACTCACCTTCGGGAATCTTCCACATCAAGCAACCTCTTAACCAAAACAGATCTCACGCTGACCGCTCTAAAGAAAAAAGCGCAGCCATCGTGATACTCACTCCAGCGCGCTTCATTGCAAATCACCCATATAAGAAATGGAAAAAAGTCAACACAAATCAACTCGATTACCTATTCCTTAAGATTATTATACAGAAATGACCACCAGAATCAAAACAGGCAAGTTTTTCCGGAAAGTCAAAGCCTGAACTTCCTAAAATGAGCCGTTTATGCGGCTTAATCTTCGTCCCGTTTTATCCTTCCGCCTCCCCTTCTTCTCATTACTGTGGGCGGTTCTTCCGTTTCCGGCTTAGTCGGGGGCTCTTCGGAGCTGACCGGTCTCTGTGCAACCCGTCTTACGTAAGTATCCTTGTTCTCTTTATCATCGAACTTTAGGACGCCTTCGGCCTCCTTCTTCTTGCGGAGCTCCCTCAACGCTTTGCCCTTGTTTATTTCAGTCTGCCTTCCGCGAAGTTCTTCAAGTTTAGACATCACCTTATAGATATAGTCATTTTCCGAGTATTTCAGCTCGATATTTGTTAGATCCCATTCTTCCTCGAATTTCTTTTTGGCCTTTTCTACTTCCTCCATGTACTCTTTCTGGAATTCTTCGAAGTGCTTGATTTCGTCGGCGATCGCTTCCAGCTCGATGTCTTCCTCTTCAATCTCGACGGCATCTAGTCTCTCTTCGGTTTCTTTCATTCTTTCCTGGAGATCGGCATATCTTCTTTGATCGAACTGGCTCAACTTGCTTAGCAACTGAGATACATCTCTTTCTGCCGTCCTTGCCCAACCGGGCCTCCGCAGCTTCTCGCTGTCGTTCTGAGGTATGAGTCTTTCCATATCGTTCTCGATTCTTTCCAGCTGATCGAGCAACGGCTTCTTCCTGTACTCAAACATCGTAAGCCTGTTTCTGGTGAACGATTTGTAATTAAGGTCCATAGATCTGTTTCTCATAGCTCTGCTCATCCTCCTCCACTAAGGGATTCTCTACTTTGATTTTCAAAACGGTGGCAGAAATTACCTGCTCAAATCTGAAAGATCCAATTTGTTATCGTTAGAATGATTATATACATTTAATAAGTTGTTCCGTTCTTCTGGAGAGTCTTGTCGAGATGCTTCCGAAAGCGGAATGCTAATGAAACTCTGCTCGAGACGGATAAGTTCTTGAAGGCATGATTTTCTGGGCGGAAGGATCTTGAATAAAGCACTTCTGAACAATTAGCTTTTAATTGCAAGAAAAAGGGCCCATATAGGGCCCTATCTAGATCTTTGGGGGATGGGGTTATCTTGTCTTTCCGAAGCCTTTACCGCGTCCGGGACCTTTTTCGCCAGATGCGCCGTATCTGTATCCTGTTCCGTCCTGCACGCTCTTGTTTTCCATAAGTCTTTCGCCGCCGTTCGGGCAGTTGTCGTTAATTCCGTCTTCGTTTGCGTCCACAAAGTTCTCACAGGTTGTGGGATCCTGAACTCTCTGCATTGCTCTTGTTGCCTCTTCATTACCAGCCTGTCCTCTTCTATTCATGTAAACCTTTTCACCGTCTACGGGGCAGTTATCGTTGATTCCGTCTCCGTCTTCATCCACGAAGGTCTCACATGCCGCCACATCCTGAACTCTCTTCATTTGCCTTGAACCATAACCAACAGCCAAAGTCATTCCGCCGATCAAAAGAACCGCTATCGTAATCAGTACTACTTTCTTCATCTTCTTTCACCTCCATCTGATTTTCGGTACATTTTCAGTCTAGGGTCCATTTCTTAGAGACTCCTTAGTAAATCCTTAGAGTTTGCTTAGAGATTTGAAGAGCCTTGGTTGCGGATAGCAGATTGGAGGTTGGAAGAGCAAAGGACCTGGTTAGCCGTTGGACGGTTCTCCGTCCTCCAGGATCGTTGTCAAGAGCGGAAGAGATGATGCTAAAAAAATACAAGACGCAATGCGCCGAAAAGCATCGGCGGTCGCAATGCCGGCGGAGAAAATGCCGGGACGCAAGGCACTTAAGAGCATCAGTGGACGTAAGGTTGGCTTCACAAGGAGGAAAAAACATTTGCCGGTCTGCTTTCGCAGGCCAGCTCCCACTATGTTGGGCGAAACGACTACTGTTTGTTTGAAAGAAAATGCTTCACGCAGTGAAAAAACAGTCCATGCCCCGGATCAAGGGACGATCCTCTAGAAACTGTTTGAGCTTCTGAATAAGGATTTTAATCCTCCCTTGAGGGAGCTCATCATTAACCATGAGTTAGGTAGTTAAATTCCTTTAATATGCTGGTTCTCGTGCAAATGCTGTGTTTAGCTCCCGATGATCCTGATCTTTAGTCCTCCCTTGAGGGAGGAGGGCCACGAAGTGGCGGAGGGTGTGAGTCTCCAACGTTTGGAAAAGTTGATGCCCCGACATAGTCCCCTGAGACGGTTGTTCGATGTTCATTCCTGGTTGCTTCTTAGAGCATACCTGTGTATCACAGACCAAACAACTTGAAGAGTGAATTTGTCGTTCAATTTCGAACAGGCCAACCTATTGCTATCGTTGTTCAAAGAGCGTGCACACACCCCACCGCAAGCGGTCCCCCCCGCTCAAGCGGGGATTTAAGATCAAGAGCATTAAGAGTTGTTCTTCGGAGAGCAGTTGCAGCTTGTCAGTTCCAAGTTGCAAGCATAAATGACGAGGTTCGGGGTTGGTGGTTGCGGGTTGGTGAGAGCAAGTGAAACAGGATCGCCGTTGAGTGGTTCTCCGTTCTCCGAATAAGAACCTGTTCTTCTTTCCAGAGCGAGGATCAGATCTTTGTTCTTGGTTAAGTCAAAAAACACGAGATTCTGAATCAAGTTCAGAATGACGGGTTGTTATATTCTTAAGAATTAGGAAACGCTGTCACAGAATGTGATGTTTTCCGAATAATCTAAGTCCGTCATCCCGAACTTGTTTCGGGATCTGCTCTTGAACCAATCGAAGATGCGGGTTAGATGTTTCTGATTGAAGAAAACCTTGAGAGCGTGATTCTGAATCAAGTTCAGATGATAGTATGTGACGTTCTTGGAAAGTCCACATTTATTCCTTTCTGCCGAAGCCGAGCATGAATCCCCGATGCTTCTGTTAGCTTTTCGACTTCGTTATTGAGAAAACAGTGTTTTGCTATAATCTAGTGGAGTCGAGGAGGTGTCAATATGGTCGATAATGATCTCGATCTCCTGCTGGATCAGATTGTTCAGCTGGCGTCTCCCATAAGAGTACTGTTGTTTGGCTCGCGCGCCAGGGGCGAGGGTTCAGTCACGAGCGATTATGATCTCCTCGTTATTGTGAAGGATGGGGAAGGCCGCAGGAGAACGGCACAGATGCTGTACAGAGAAATCAAAGGTGTAAAAACTCCTTTCGACCTCATTGTAGCTACCGAGAGCGATATCTCGGATTACGCAGACAATCCCTTCATGGTTTTCAATAGTGCCCTGAAGGAAGGAATAGAGCTATATGCATCTTGACGAAGAGAATCATGGTATTTCGAGAACATGGCCCAGTTACGCTGAAAGTGACCTTTCTTTGGCTTCCATAAAACCGGAAGGCGCAATTCTACCGGGGACCCTGTGTTTTCTCGCACAACAGGCTAGTGAGAAGTCTCTCAACGCATTGCTGATTTAATGTGGAATCCTGTTTCCGAGAACCCACAATATCAACGTTCTCATTCAGCTATACCCGACAGCATACAAATTCCGGAAGAAGTGTTTGAAGCGGCTAAGCTTACAGATTATGCTGTCTCTTCTCGATATCCCGGAATCGTTGAACCTATTACCGATTCTGAATACAAAATGGCTCTCGAATCAGCCAAGTTCGTTTTCGAATGGGTTTCTGATTCGATTATGAGTTCAGAGTATTGATTGAGACCAGATCCGGGATCGAGTTCGGGATAACCCTTAACAGAGGCTCGAACAGGAGCCCTAAACAGAGACCCCAAACAAGAGCATTTTGGGGCAGGCTTCAGGGCAGGCTCCGTGGAATGACAACGAATGCTTGTTCCGAAAGCGTAATAATTCGTCATGCTGAACTTGTTTCAGCGTCTCGATCCTGAGAGACGCTGAGCGCTGCGAGAAGCTGTTCACCGTTGACCGTCCCAGATAATGAATCCGTTCACCTATAAGATCAAAGATTAGATTCTGATCAAGAGCACATTAGGATGGCAAATTGAGTTGGTTCAAACAAGTTGATATTCTTCCGCGGCGTGATTGCTGTCTTCTCTTCCTTTAGCTCCAACCAACCACCAACCGCGTACCACCAACCACGGCTCTTAGAACAGTTGTCAGTTCCAAGTTGCAAGTACGAGAATTGCCCTAAGATGATTCTTACAGACTCTAGAATTAGAATGCCTTGTGATTTGTGACTTCTTATTCGCTGTTTCCTTCCTTTTCCAAAGATAGAGTAATGGAATTTCGAAAGCAATAACTTTCGATCGAGAATACTCATATAGAAAGGTTAAGGGGCCGGCACACTTCGGTCCCTCTTCACGCGTTGAAATTCAGAAAGCTTTCCCTGCTATGAAATCTCTGAAATAACTATCTCATCTTCATCTAGTGCTGGTTTCCCTAGACCGGGACCGTTTCCCTCGCAGGAATCGTCTGGTGCTCCATAACCCGCATCGTCATCAGGGCCATCGGACACACCGTCTCCCGGACCGCTGCCATTGATTGAAAGAGCGATTCCAAAGGCAAGTAACAAGAAAAGCACAATTGCGGTAATTCGTTTCAATTTCATCCCCCCGTTGTATTCGAATGATTAGATCTTATTACTTACCTCATTAAGGAGTTATTAAAGACCTATATTCAAATTGCCTGCCAGTTCTCTCCAACCAGAGCTTTCCGTAAGATGAGGCGGACTTTTAATCTATTCGCTTGAATCTGAAGCAAGAATCTTAATGGCAGTGTTAGGTTAGTCGTACCAATTTGACTGCATTCCTTGATTCAATTCGAAGCGCTTAGAGGCATACCAACCATAGAAAAGGCCGCCGCTTACCTGGTAGTAAAGTAGCGGCGGCTGGACTAGGGGTAAACAGGG